>Ga0316205_10000106_pt1 | contig 187821 bp, 186 predicted proteins | sample 3monthpyrite_MG_FD_204941 | JGI IMG/M metagenome (GOLD analysis project Ga0316205, IMG submission 204941) | Microbial mat bacterial communities from mineral coupon in-situ incubated in ocean water Damariscotta River, Maine, United States -... | ecosystem: Environmental > Aquatic > Marine >... | reverse complement strand
CGCCTGCGCGGGAATGACGATGAGAATTAACTTTCTGATCCTTTTATATCAATAATTCGTTGTATCCTTGCCTCTAATCTATCGACATCATTTCGAAGCGTATCAACAGCGCTATTAAAAGGTTCCATTTCTTCGGCAAACGGTAAGATCTGCGATTCTTGCTGAAAATATTCGGCTATATTTTTTTCTAGTGTCTGCTGTGCTTGCGGTTTCCAGTTCTGGAACGATTCAACTAGTCGGCCAACCTTATGTGCGATAACGTCGGCATTAGATTCTGTGGTTATTTTAGAGAAACTCTGTGCGATCTTTTCTTGCCAGTCGATATCAAGCTCTTTAAAAAATTGGCTAAATTGTTGCCCTAGCTCTAAATCACCTTCAATGGAAATATTTTGTTCCCGCATTGTTGCCGCCGATGCATCGCCTTGGCTCATATTAAATAAGGCAACGGGTGTACCGCTTATTGTCGTATCAATGTCGCCCATATACTCCGACATTACTTGGATACCTTGAGCATCGGGGAGAAGATAGAGTGTAAAATCCCAATCTTTAAGTTCAATGGCAATCACTTTGCCTGTTAATTTGGCCAATTTTGTGGACGCTTGTGCATCCATTTGAATGGTTTCGTTTAACGCGGTTTCGATAACGCCAATGAGAGCGGATTTGAATTCGCTGGGGTTAGGCTGTTTTTGGTTTTCTTCTTCAATCATTTTAATAGTAGTTGTTGCTCTCGTGTAAAACCGAAATATTCGTTATTTCACTCTTTATTGCTAAACGCCGCGTACCCAAAACACTTCGTGGGGTAGGCTCTTCGCGTTGCTCTCTCAAGCATAAGTGCCCGTACAACAAACGCGCACTAAACTAAATTTTGTATCCTCGATGTAAAGCCACAATGCCAGCACTTAAATTGAAGAAATCACAATTCGCAAAACCGGCATTCACCATCATGTCTTTTAAGGTATCTTGATCAGGATGCATACGGATAGATTCTGCTAGATAACGATAACTATCAGCATCATTCGTTATAAGCTTGCCTATAAACGGTAGAATTTTAAATGAATAAGTATCGTAAATAGGGTTAAGCGCTTTAACCGTTGGTTTTGAGAATTCTAACACTAGCAGCTTGCCGCCAGGCTTTAACACTCGATTCATTGAACGCAGAGCGGCGTCTTTATCGGTTACATTTCTTAAACCAAAAGCGATGGTAATTAAATCAAAATGGTTGTCTGGAAAAGGTAAGCACTCTGCATTGGCTTGTACGTAATCGACATTACCGAGAATACCTTTGTCCGTTAGTCGTTCTCTGCCAACATTAAGCATCGAGTTATTAATATCAGATAGTGTCACATGACCTGTTTGGCCGACAATGCGTGCAAATTTAGCGGCTAAGTCGCCTGTACCACCTGCTAAATCCAATACTTTTTGACCTGATTTTACACCACTAATTTCAATGGTATAACGCTTCCAAAGCCGATGAATGCCCATCGACATTAGATCGTTCATCACATCGTATTTGTTGGCAACAGAATGAAAAACTTCGGCAACTTTGCCTTGTTTAGCTTTAGTATCAACGGTTTCGTAACCGAAGTGGGTTTGGTCTGAATTAGGAGTAGAGGACATAACCATTCTCATCAGTGTATTAAAAATACTATTATAAACGAAAAATCATGGTATTAACGTATATCATAGTGACTTTCATACTACTTTTTCTCTATCTCTCGTACATCGCTACTTTAGAGAATTAACTTGAACTATTAAATTTTTTAAATCAGAATCTATTCTCTATACAATAAAACTAAAAATAACTCATGGGGAATACATATGCTTAAAGAAATAAAGAAACTTACTTTAATCACTCTTGCATTTATACTAATATCTTGTGGCGCCACATTTACAATGAAGCCATTACCGACAAGTATATCGTCTGCTAATACAACGAAATATTACTTGTCTGAAATAATCGATAAAACCGCTGGTGAATTTGATGCGGCAAATAGAGGTGCATTTATTAACACTATTCACGATGGTTTAGCTCAAGCAGGCATGATAACCACGAGTAAAGAGAAAGCTTCGCATATTGTAAAAATCACCGTAACTGCGTATAAACGAAGAAATGGAGCTATGCGATTTTTATTTGGTGCACTCGGTGGTTCCGATACCTTCAATGCAATTGTTGAACTATCAGATCAATCCGGTAAAAATATCACTTCCGGTAACCTTGAAAATTCAGATGCCTCAATCATGGGTAGCGCAGATGACATGGTTCGAGCTTCAGGAATTAAAATAGTTGAATACTTAACAGGTGTTGATAAAAACAAAAAAGAGTCATAATTAACCAATTATGTAAATCTTTAACTGGATGCTGTCAATGGATTTGATGGTATCCAGTTCAATACCTCGCTATAAACTAATCGTCATTAAACTCAAACGCATCCGAAAAATAATTTTCTTGAGTTAGGCCCGCGGCTTCAAAAGTATCTTTCGCGGCGTGCACCATAGCGGGTGGGCCAGCGGCATAAACTTCATGACCGCTTAAATCGGGATAGTCTTTAAGAATAGCTTCATGTACCCAGCCTGTTCGGCCTTGCCAATGGTCTTGTTCTTTTGTAGCAGATAAAACAGGGGTGTACTTAATGAGTGGATTAAGTTTGGTGAATTTTTTTACAACATCATCCATATATAAATCTTCTGCTGCATGCGCGCCCCAATATATATGCATGGGTCGTTCGAGTTTAATTTCTAAAGCGTGTTCTATCATGCCTTTAATAGGCGCAAAGCCTGTTCCACCGGCCATAAAGATGATTGGCTTTTTACTTTTTTCTCGAATATAAAAATTACCGTGCGGGCCTTCTATACGAAACATTTCTTTTACTTTCATGTTGGCAAACACTTCGGTCGTAAATTTACCTTCGGTTACATGCCGTATATGTAATTCAATACATTCATCATTGTGTGGTGCGTTGGCTATGGAGAAGCTACGGTGCTTACCATCTTTAAGTAAAAAATCAATATATTGGCCAGCTAAAAACTGCATGCGTTCTGTTTCTGGCAATTTTAATTTTAAATACATTACGTCATGATTAAGTTGCTCAAGCGCTTCTAAACGACAAGGCAATTTAACCACAGGAATATCTTTAGCTGTTTCGGCTTCGCGTGATTCGATCACTAAATCGGTTGCTGCACGCGCCTGACAAAAAATCGCCATACCAGTGGCTTTATCTGCGTTGGATAGGGCTTTAGGTTGTTCGCTATAACTCACTTCACCCTGTATAACTTTGCCCAAGCATTTGCCACATTTGCCATTTCTACAGCCATAAGGAAGATGAACGCCTTGGCGTATTGCTGCGTCTAATATTGATTCGTCATTCTTAACGTCGAATTCATGGCCAGATGGTTCGATTTTGACGTGATTTGTCATAAAATAGTCTTCTTTTAAAATATCTTCAAATTAACAAGAGCGGCATTATACCTTATGGTTGAATCAGTAATACCTGTAAATAGTGTGTCTATTGTTGGCTGCGGTGATATCGGCTGTCGTGTGGCAGAATTACTCTCTAACCCACGACACGCTATTCAGCCTTTAGCTAAATCGGCGATTACTGGCTATACACGAAGTAACGCTTCTTTATCTCGTATTACAGCGTTAGGTATCGGCTCTCAAGCGCTCGATCTTGATGCTTTAATCCGAGAACCACTATCCCCTTGCCCTAAATCTCGACAATTTCACAAGCAAATAGTTTTTTATTTTGCACCACCCGCCAGTGAAGGAGCAACCGATACACGCATACGTAATTGGCTGACGATGCTTGATAGTGAGTCTTTACCACAACGTATTCTTTACATCAGTACGACGGGTATTTATGGCAACCATCAGGGCAGGCACGTTAATGAATTAACGACACCAAATCCACAGTCCGATCGCGCCAGACGCCGACTTGACGCTGAGCATGCATTAACAGAATTTGCATTTCAGTATGGGGTTGAATTTGTCATTCTCCGTGTGCCAGGTATTTATGGCGAACACCGACTACCTCGAAAACGACTCGAACAGCAGACGCCAATACTACAACCCGATATTGCCCCCACAACCAACCGTATCCATGAGGATGATTTGGCACAGATTTGTGTTACGGCTGCCTTAAAATCTGGCAGCGGTGAAATTTACAATGTTAGTGATGGTGACAACATCACTATGTCTGAATCGTTTATTCAAATTGCCAAGTATTTAAACTTGCCCAGCCCTCCCACCATTGGCTGGCAAGAAGCTGAAGCAACCCTATCTAAAGGAATGCTTTCTTATTTGAAAGAGTCTCGTTTAATCGATAACACCAAACTCATTAACAACCTCAGTATTGTTTTAAAGTATCCATCGTTATCTGATTTTTTACACAGAGCTATTAAGTAATTTGTTTCTAACTTTTTATTGCTTGTGATGATTGCATGAAAAGATAACCGTTAGAAATTAATCTTCATCAAGTATACCCAGCTCGTCCCATATATCGTCAATATGTTCTTTAACCGATGCATCCATCACAATGGGCGTTCCCCATTCGCGTGTTGTTTCACCCGGCCACTTATTGGTTGCGTCCATACCCATCTTGCTACCTAACCCTGAAACGGGAGAAGCAAAGTCTAAATAATCAATTGGTGTATTTTCAACAAGCGTTGTATCACGCGAAGGATCCATGCGAGTTGTCATTGCCCAGATAACATCTTGCCAATCACGTACGTTAATATCATCATCAACAACGATAACAAATTTTGTATACATAAATTGTCTTAAGAAAGACCACACACCCATCATTACGCGCTTAGCATGCCCAGCATATTGTTTTTTCATGCTAACAACGGCCACACGATACGAGCAACCTTCAGGCGGTAAATAAAAATCAATTATTTCTGGAAATTGTTTTTGCAAGATGGGCACAAACACTTCATTTAAAGCTACACCTAAAATAGCAGGCTCATCAGGTGGCCGCCCCGTATAGGTACTATGGTAAATTGGCTTTTCACGATGCGTTATTCGTTCAATCGTAAAAACGGGAAATTTATCTACCTCGTTATAATAACCCGTATGATCACCAAAGGGCCCTTCATCGGCCATCTCGCCTGGGTGAATGACACCTTCTAATACATACTCTGCTGAAGCAGGCACTTGTAAATCATTACCAATACATTTTGCCACTTCTGTTTTACTGCCACGCAATAAACCCGCAAAGGCATATTCCGATAAGCTATCGGGCACTGGTGTTACCGCACCTAAAATGGTTGCCGGATCGGCACCGAGTGCGACCGCTACAGGAAAACCTTCACCGGGATTTTTTTCACACCAATCTTTAAAATCAAGTGCGCCACCTCGATGCGACAACCAACGCATAATTACTTTATTTTTAGCAATAACTTGTTGCCGATAAATTCCTAAATTTTGTCTTTCTTTAAGGGGCCCTTTAGTTACTACCAATGCCCATGTAATCAAAGGCCCAACATCACCCGGCCAACAGGTTTGAATGGGGATGTTATTTAAATCCACATCATCGCCTTCAATAACATGTGTTTGGCAAGCTGCTTTTTTAATAACTTTTGGTGCCATGTTTAATACTTGTTTAAACACTGGCAGTTTTTCCCAAGCGTCTTTCATGCCCTTAGGTGGCTCAGGCTCTTTAAGCATTGCTAATACTTTGCCCACTTCACGCAAAGCTTCAACCGACTCTTCACCCATACCAAGCGCAACACGTTCGGGTGTACCGAATAAGTTACCTAGCACAGGTACATCTGAATTTTTTACATTTTCAAATAGTAAAGCGGGCCCTTTTGCGCGTAATGTACGATCGCAAATTTCAGTCATTTCAAGATAGGGATCAACTTCGTGGCTAATGCGTTTTAACTCGCCACGTTGCTCAAGTAAAGTAATGAAGTCTCTTAGGTCTTTATATTTCATAGTTTTTTAATTGATAATATTTAATGAGTTTTAGATTCCCGCCTCGACAATTGCTCCTGCATTGTTCTACCTTCGCACGTCCATGTGCTCGTACGCGGGAATGACATCAGGATAATAAGTAATTTCTTCACTACCGATCATTTCATTTTTGATCAAGTTTGCCGCGCTACATTCACAATGACAAGAATCCATTTTACAGTGTGCATATCACGGAGTGTGAGAGGTTAGAGTACAAGGCAAAGATTTCTGAAAAAGCGGAGCTTACATTAGTAAGTGAGCATTTTGATGAAATTTTTAACGCCGTAATCTAGCCTCTCACGCTTTGTGATTAGATGCGGAAGCCACCGTGTCGCTTTCTGTTCTGATAATCGTTCCAGAAAAACCCGCCAATAACACCAATAATAATCAAAGCAAAGGTTAACCCCCAATACCAAGCAGGGAAACTCGCACGAACACCCGCTAACTCTTCTGCCGTTGGAACATGTTTGCCTTCTAAGCTTGCTAGTGCCATTTCTATACTATTACGCATTAAGGTATTTTCTTGTTGCGTTTTAATGAGTTTGGACTGAGCACTATTTGGATCAATTTCTTTATTATCTTTTACTTGCTGCTCTAATGCCAATAACTTTGTTTTTAATCGTTTTACTTCCTGATTAGCTTTATCTAACGCCTCTGTATCCACCACCCCTATATCCGTTTTTACTGCCTCTATTTTAACATTCTTATTTTTTTTAAGTTCTTTAATTGTGGTTGTTGCATTTGAAAGTTGGTCGCGCTTAAGTTGTATTTCACGTTCTGACTTTGTTAACCGTTCGTTAACTGCTTTCAGTGTTTCCACTGTTTTTTGATATTGAGCAAACAAAGTATCGTACTGTTTTGTAGCGGGTTTATTTTTAACTAAAAAATTAGATGCTACCCAACCTTGCGTGCCATCTTTAATTTTCACATTAAGAAAATCGCCTTGTTTACTAATAACCGTAACGGTACTGCCACTTGGAATTGATTTTAGAATAGGGCTTTGCTCATCTGCTGTTTGGTGAATGCCAAGTAGAATGCGATCTGTTACGTATAATGTTTCTGCCAGAACAGATTGTGTCGCCATTAAAAAGCTAACTACAAGCATTATCCTTAATTTATTATTCATATTATTAATATCTCTTTTTATTTCTAAATATTCAGTTAAGCAGCAATGCCAGAATGTCTTAGCAGTGCATCTATTTTTGGTTCACGGCCTCTAAAGGCTTTAAATAGTTCTATTGGCTCTTTGCTACCACCTTGCTCTAAAACAGAATGTAAAAATTCTAACCCTGTTTTTCTATCAAAAATACCGTGTTCTTCAAACTTTGCAAAAGCATCTGCAGAAAGGACTTCAGCCCATTTATAGCTGTAATAACCGGCTGAATAGCCACCTGCAAAAATATGTGAAAAGCTATGTTGAAAGCGATTAAAACTTGGTGGTGTTATTACGGCAACACGTGAACGCACGTCATCAAGTACGGCTTGAACATCAATACCTGTGTCCATTTTAAACGGTGACGTTGCGTATTCTGCATGCATTTTAAAATCAAATAATGCAAATTCAAGTTGCCGCATCATAATCATACTGGACTGAAAGTTTTTAGCAGAATGCATACGTTCGAATAAATCAGAAGGCATGGGTTTGTTAGTTTTGTAGTGTCCGGCAATTAAGTCTAATGCTTCTCGTTCCCAACACCAGTTTTCTAAAAACTGGCTAGGCAACTCAACCGCATCCCAGGCTACACCATTAATACCTGATACACTTAAGTAATTAACTTGCGTTAACATATGATGCAAACCATGACCAAATTCATGAAACAACGTAATCACTTCTTGGTGTGTAAATAACGCTGGCTCATCACCAATCGGCGGCGTTAAGTTACAAGTTAAATACGCTACGGGGATTTGCAAAGATCCTGATTGATGCATAACGCGACCTTGGCAATCATCCATCCAGGCACCACCACGTTTTTTCTCACGCGCATAAAGGTCCAAATAAAATTGTCCGCGAATATTATTGTCAACATCTCGAATTTCAAATACACGTACTGACTCATGCCATGTTTCGATACCTTGAATTTCTTTTATCTGAATACCATAAATTTTGTTAACTACATTAAACATGCCGTCAAGTACACGTTGTTCAGGAAAATAGGGTTTTAGTTCTTCTTGGCTGATTGCGTATTTTTTTTGTCGAAGTTTTTCAGAGTAATACATGACATCCCATGCCTCGAATGTGTCCATACCATATTTTAATTTCACAAAAGTTATTAACTCTTGATACTCTTGCTCGGCGACAGTTTTAGATTTATCAGCAAGCTGATTTAAAAAATCAAAAACATCTTGTGTTTTATCTGCCATTTTTGTAGCCAAGGATAATTCCGCATAATTATTAAAGTTGAGCAGCGTTGCAAGCTCATGCCTTAATCTTAAAATTTCTTGCATATTTTTTGAATTATCCCACTTAGCCGATTCTTTAGTGGAATATTGATCGGACGCACGCGTAACGAAAGCACGGTACATTTCTTCGCGTAAATTACGATCATCGGCATACATCATTACCACCATATAGGATGGCGCATCTAAGGTAAAAACCCAACCTTGTAATTTTTTCTGTTCGGCGGCTTGTTTGGACATACCTATCGCAAAATCAGGCAAACCGGATAAGTCTTTTTCATCATCAATTTGTTTGTGCCATGCATGTGTTGCATCTAAAATATTTTCTTCAAATTGTGTTTTTAATTTTGAAAGTTGCTGTTTAATTTTTTTAAAGCGTTGCTTGTTATCTTCTGCTAAATCCACGCCAGACAAATGAAAATCACGTAAGGCATTGTTGATTATCTTTTGTTGCGCGACCTCTAATACCTTAAATGCATCACTAGTCGAAATATTGTGGTATGCCTGAAAAAGTTTTTCATTTTGGCCAAGCTCGGTTGAGTAATCGCTTAGCTTGGGTAAACATTGATTATAGGCTTCACGTAATTCATCGCTGTTAACAACGGAATTCATATGGCTCACTGGTGACCACACACGTTGCAATCTATCTGACATTTCTTCAAGTGGTTGCACAAAGTTATCCCAGCTGACCTCTTTCTGATCGAGCAACATTAATAACTGCTGACGATTTTCACTGAGAATCAGATCAATGGCTGGCTCTACATGTTCAGGCTTAATATGCGCGAATGGAGGCAAGCTGGCTGTTTGGCTATTTGCAGAAGTATGCAACATACTGATTAATGGATTTGTCATGGTATATATATAGTATGATATGGTTAAATTTCCCTTAGAGTTTACTAGACCAACGTTAACTAAACCACTGTTCACACTAGTATTTTTGTGAAGTGTACGGCGATATAGCAATGCAACCCGAAAATGATGTTCCATATGAAGGCTTAACCCCTGACAGCATGTTAGATGCGGTAGAAAGTCTCGGCCTTATCAGTGATGGTCGTTTTTTAGCCCTTAATAGTTACGAAAACCGTGTGTATCAGGTCGGAATTGAGGACGGAACGCCTATTATTGCTAAATTTTACCGGCCTAACCGCTGGTCTGACGATGCTATTCTCGAAGAACATCAATTTGCGCTTGATTGCTTAGAACAAGAAATCCCAGTGGTTGCGCCACTAGAAATTAACGGTCAGACCTTACATCTTTTCAACGATTTTAGGTTTAGTCTATACACTCGCCATGGGGGACGCGCTCCTAATCTTGATAATCCAGAACACCTAGAATGGCTTGGCCGATTTATTGGTCGTTTGCATGCTATTGGAAACCGATTTCCTTTCCAACATCGGCTTACACTCAACCCCAAAACCTTTGGGCATGATAGCTTAGCTTTTTTACTTGATAATAATTTTATCCCAAGTGAAATAAAACATAACTATCAGCTTGCCGCTAAGCAAATTTTAGAAATGATTGATGAAAAATTTAATGCGTTTTCTCATCACCCTTTAATTCGCCTACATGGTGACTTACACGTTGGTAATATTCTATGGACAGACAGTGGTCCACATATTGTTGATCTTGATGATTGCATGATGGGTTTCGCAATACAGGATATTTGGATGTTGCTGTCTGGTACTGAACAGGAAATGGTAGTGCAGCTTAATACAATTTTAAAAGGTTACACGCAATTTCATGATTTTGACCCAAGCAGTTTAAATTTAATTGAAGCGTTAAGAAGTTTACGCATAATAAACTATAGTGCATGGCTTGCTCGACGTTGGCATGACCCAACATTTCCTATGAATTTTCCATGGTTTAATCAGCCACGCTATTGGGAGGAGCAACTATATACTTTGCGTGAACAAGTTGAAAAAATACAAAATTCAAACTTAATTCGGATTTTTTCAGCTTGATTAAAAAACAAAAAAAAATGGTCATTTTTTAGCCGAAAATTACACGTTCGCTATGCCATAATAGAGCTATCTAAAGTAGGTCTCTTGGATAACCAAGGCTCAATACTAATAATTAAAATAATGGCCTGCTTTGTATGAGTTACACAAAATATAAAACTTTTCTTGGGAGAGAAAAATGTTAACTATAAAAACTCAACGCAACATTGTTGCTCTGTTATTGACCTGCGCGTCAATTTTTTCTACAACATCTGCCGTACAAGCAACTGAATTCACTATCGATCAGTTTACTGTTACTAAAAATGGCAATGTTATTTTCGATGATGATTTCAACGATGCTTTAAGCATTCCAAATTATAGTAATGGCAATGCTGCAGCTTATGCTACTGTTCCAGCACCTCTACCTGGCCTTGAAGCTGGTGGTCGTTTAGTAATGGATCCTTATGCTGGTGACATCATCGAAAGCAAAGTAAATGGTTTACCTATTTATATGAATCGCGCTCGTTTATTAACAAATTCTAGTAATAGTAATGCAAATATAAGTAAAGGTTTAAAAGACGATGATACCTTTAGCGTAAGAGGCCTGTTTGATTTAACCGCCCCAACACAATTAAAAGAACGTTACGGCATACGCTTAACAGACCAAAAGAATACTAACCCAAATGTTGGCGATGTTGTTGAAGTTGATGTACGCAAACGTGCTGGTGGTATTTTTGTAGAATTTCGTGAACAAGATAGACCAAATAACATTACAAATATTTTAGATTCAATTGAATTAACTTACGCAAGCTTTGGACTTCCTAAAAATATTTTTGATGCATATAACCAAATTGCACTTTCGCTCAGCCGCAATACGACTGATGGTGATATTTTCGGTAGCTTCGCCTTAGTTGATAGCTCTGGCGTTAATACGGATTTTATTTATAACTTTAGCGGTAGCTCTACTATTTTTGAAGGTGAGCGTTACACAAGAGCAGAATTTCTTGCCGTAGCACCTGCTTCCGTGCCTGAAGCAAGTACTTTATTATTATTTAGTTTAGGTTTACTTGGTTTATTTGGAGCAAGAAATAGAAAATATTTATAATAAATATTGCTATACCAAACCAAGGCCAGCATTTAGCTGGCCTTATTTTTTTAACACTCCCACCCATTGATTTTTTTCTTTACAATAAAAAATTGTAAAATAAATTCCACAATTATAGATTGCCTCATTCTGTATTGGTTACTAATTAAACAGAAATAAACGCCCTGTTATGTCACAATTTGACTATCTAAAGCTGGTTTATCGATACTAATAAAATACTAAAAATAAATAATCCTGCTTTTTTTAAATTCTGATTTAAATGAATAAAATATTTGGAGGCTTTATGCTGAAAAAAATAATTATTTTACTAACAATAACCCTCTCCATTACTGCCTGTGGTGGTGGTAGTGGTGGTGGAGATACAACGCCTGCCGCTCAACCTGCTACTTGGGATGATGGTAGTGCTGATGCGCTCACATGGAGCGATGGCTCTGGCGCTGACAATATGAAATGGCAATAAAAAAAATATTAACAATAAATATTTGGGGAACAATATAATGAAAAAAATTACTTTAACTGCAGGCTTGATATTAAGCGTAAGCACGACTGCCTTTGCAGCTGATGTCACTATACCGAACACTTTCACAGCAGGAAGCCCAGCTGTTGCCGCTGATGTTAATGCAAATTTCTCAGCTGTAAAAACGGCTGTAGATGATAACAATGCGCGTGTTACAACCAATTCGACAAATATAACTAATGCTACAAACGGTATTTCAGCTAATACTGCAAGTGCAGCAACCAATGCGAGCGGTGTTGCTTCAAATGCAGCAAACATATCAACAAACTCAAGTACAGCTGTTATCAATGCTGCCGGTGTAGCATCTAATGCTTCAAATATTGGTACACAAGGCAGCAGCATCGCAACGAATGCTGCTAATATTTCTAGCAATACCGCATCTTCCAGTACAAACGCAGGCAATATTTCATCCAACACTGGCAGCATCTCTAACAATGCTGCTGACATTTCAACCAATGCAGCAGGTATCGCAGCAAATTCTTTAGGCATTGCAGGCAATACAACGGGTGTTTCAAACAATACTTCTAACATTGCAACAAACACTGCTGCTATTGCAGCCATACCCAGTGTTACTATTTACGATTACCGTGATTATCTATCGACAGCTTCGAGTAAAACATTTGCACTTACAACTTCTGCAACTTGTGGCGATACTGAAACAAGAAGCTATGTCCGCACAGCCAATGGTGCAGATACTGATATCGCGATGACACGCCAAAGATTTAACGGCGGCACACTTTGTAATTATAATGTTTTCAACTACACACACACATCGACCGAAAGATTGCTCAAATCTAGAGATCAGTACGACACCGGTGGCGGGGTACTTGGTTCTCTTACAAACTTTCACCGCATCGAAGATCCTATTGCTGTTCGCTCTTCATCCATGGCAAAAGGTCAATCTTTTACCGATGCATCGAAAGTCTTTATAACGCCAGCAGGAGGCTCCGAAACATTTAATGGTGTACACATAAACAGCGCTTATGCTGCAGCAACTGAAACGGTAACCGTACCACTTGGCACCTATAATAATTGCTTAAAATTTCACGAACAACGCAATTCTGCTACTTTTGGTAACGAGCTTATGCGAACTAGCTGGCACTGTCCAGGCGTTGGAATGGTAAAAAGAATAGAACTCAAGTTTGGCGGTACCTATTTTATTCACGAATTAACGGCTATTACGCCTTAATAAAAATACATTGATGAATTGAAAGCCATGGCAGTTTTGCCATGGCTTTTTTATAGGTTATTAGCAATAGCTATAAGCTCTCTTTTAATTGTGACAAAAATTTCACTTAAGCTTTCTTTTACCTCGCTGGTAGAACGCCGTACTGCATTGCAGCACAGTACTTAGTGCGTGAAAAAAAAGGCCGCGAAGTCAAAAACTCTGCGGCCTTTTATAAAAGAAATAATTTCTTTATTTTATTTACTTCTTCTTCTTCGCTTCTTCTCGTTCTAAAGTTTCTTTAATAACTTCTTCAGCAACACTTTTCGGACAAGGTTTGTAGTGTAAAAATTCCATTGAGAACTGACCACGACCTGATGTCATTGTGCGTAAGTCACCAATGTAACCAAACATTTCACTTAACGGACATTCTGCTTTAATACGAACGCCGGTTGAGCTTGCGTCTTGACCTGAGATCATGCCACGTCGACGGTTTAAATCGCCGATAACATCACCAACATGATCTTCAGGTGTAAATACATCAACCTTCATAATCGGTTCCATTAATTGTGGACCCGCTTTTTTCATTGATGTGCGGTAAGCGCCTTTTGCTGCTGATTCAAAAGCCATCGCTGATGAATCCACCGCATGGTGAGCACCATCGTTTAAGATAACTTTGAAATCTAAGCATGGGAAACCCGCCAATACACCACGGTCTTTACTTTGACTAAAGCCTTTTTCTACGGCTGGCCAAAATTCACGTGGAACGTTACCACCGGTTACAACCGATTCGAACACAAAACCTGTACCCGGTTCGCCAGGTTCAATGGTGTAATCAATTCGACCAAACTGGCCGGCACCACCTGATTGTTTCTTATGTGTGTATGTATCTTCAATCTTTTCTGTAATCGTTTCACGGTAAGCCACTTGTGGTGCACCCACTTCTACTTCAACACCGTGAGTACGTTTCATGATATCGATTTTAATATCTAAGTGAAGCTCGCCCATTCCTCTAAGAATTGTTTCTCCAGAATCTTCATCTGTTTCAACACGGAAAGAAGGATCTTCTTTAACCATCTTACCAATTGCGATACCCATCTTTTCTGCTGCGCCTTTATCAATTGGTGATACTGCAATTGAAATAACAGGTTCGGGGAAAACCATAGGCTCTAATGTGCCAGGATTTTTTGGATCACAAAGTGTATGACCGGTTTGAACGTTCTTCATGCCGACAAAAGCTACGATGTCACCTGCAGTAGCGCCATCAAGCTCAACACGCTCTTCGGCTTTCATCTCTACAATTCGGCCAATACGCTCTGTTTTACCGGTAAAGGTATTTAAAACACTATCACCTTTATTGATCACACCTGAATAAATACGAACAAAGGTCAGTGCACCAAAACGGTCATCCATAATTTTAAATGCCAAAGCACGGAAAGGCTCTTTGTCATCAACAATTGCGAATTCGCCGGTTTCTTCACCTTCATCATCGGTTAAAGGTTGTGGATTTACTTCAGTTGGATTCGGTAAGTAATCTACAACGGCATCTAATACTAATTGAATACCTTTATTTTTAAATGCTGAACCACAATAGGTTGGGAAGAAATCTAAAGCGATTGTTCCTTTACGGATACATTTTTTAAGATCTTCAACTGAAGGTTCGTTGCCTTCTAAATACGCTTCCATTAAATCGTCGTCTTGCTCAACGGCCATTTCAATTAATTTTTCACGGTATTCTTCCATCTTGTCGACCATGTCGGCAGGTGGCTCTTCAATTTTGTAATTTTCTGGTTGACCAGAATCATCCCAAACCCAAGCTTTACGTGTGATTAAATCAACTAAGCCGGTGAAATTATCTTCTATACCAATTGGCAAAACCATAACCATTGGGTTTGCGCCAAGTACCTTTTCAACTTGATCAACGACGCTGTAGAAATCGCCGCCTATGCGATCAAGTTTGTTTACAAAAATAACACGTGCTACACCAGAGTCATTTGCATAACGCCAGTTAGTTTCTGATTGAGGTTCAACACCACCAGAAGCACAAAATACACCAACACCACCATCAAGTACTTTAAGTGAACGATATACTTCGATTGTGAAATCAACGTGACCAGGGGTGTCGATGATATTGAAACGGTGGTCGTCCCATTCACATGAAATAGCCGCTGACTGAATAGTAATACCACGCTCAGCTTCTTGGTCCATGAAATCGGTTGTTGCTTCCCCGTCATGTACTTCACCGGTTTTATGAATGGTGCCGGTTAACTTCAAGATGCGTTCCGTTGTTGTGGTTTTACCCGCATCTACGTGAGCGAAAATACCTATATTTCTATACTTGTCTAAATCAGCCATGTTATTGCTACTCTATAATTTAAATTTAAATAAATTCCCAAAAAATTAATTTCTGGTTGCCGCCAAACCCTATTCGGTATCGGCAATCTAAATGCCACCCTTTATAAATGTTTGAAGGGAAACACAAAATACGTTCAAAATGAGCCTTATATTGATTAATACAGAATAAGGCAGCTCATTGGAAAAATGAGCCGCGAATTATATCGTAAATGAAGGGGAAAAGGGCATAAATATTTAGTGCGCGTGTCCTGTACGCGCACTTATGCCTGAGTTTGCAGAGCAAACGCGGCGTTTAACGTACTAGCAGACATAAAGTTAGCGGTTCAATGCCAGGGATAACTACGCACTTATGCCTGAGTTTGCAGAGCAAACGCGGCGTTTAACGTACTAGCAGACATAAAGTTAGCGGTTCAATGCCAGGGATAACTACGCACTTATGCCTGAGTTTGCAAAGCAAACGCGGCGTTTAACGTACTAGCAGACACTAAAGTTAGCGGTTCAATGCCAGGGATAACTACGCACTTATGCCTGAGTTTGCAGAGCAAACGCGGCGTTTAACGTACTAGCAGACACTAAAGTTAGTGGTTCAATGCCAGGGATAACTACGCACTTATACCTGAAAGAGCAACGCCGATTTCGGCCTAGGAGAGCGGCACAAAGGAATATCAAAAGGTATCGATATAACGCTTTGATTTAGCAAGAATAAAACTACTAAAAAACCATTAAATTACAAAGACTTAATGATATTTAACATTTCTTGAGCATGTCCTTCTGCCGAGACACCGTATAATGCTTCTACCAAGATGCCATCTTTATTGATAACAAAGGTAGAGCGCACAATTCCCATCTTCTTAACACCGTCTCTCTCTTTTTCTTGCCAAACACCATAGGCCTCACATACCTCACCCGAGGTATCCGCAAGCAGATCAATTTTTAGCCCAAATTTATCTATAAAAGCTTGATGACTATCGCAGTTGTCCTTGCTTACACCAATAACCACCGAGTCATTTGTAGTAAAATCGGCAACCAAAGCAGTGAATTGCTTTGCCTCAATCGTACAGCCCGTTGTATCGTCTTTAGGATAAAAATATAAAACTACATTTTTATCACCTTTAAAACTCGATAATGAAACCTTATCATTATTTTGATTTGGCGAATTAAACGCAGGTGCTTCGCCACCTTTGGTAAGCTTTAACGCTTCTGACATGTGCAATCCTTTTATCTTGTGAATTAAATGGCTTTAAATTAAGGTTTCCAGATACCCACTGCAGGATCATCTGTTTTGCTACTTTTACCTTTTGCCACTTCAACATTTGCAGCTTGTTGTGGCGCAGCTTGTTGTTGCTCCATTGACTTTGCACGGTCATCCGCAACATCAACACTAAATGCTGCAAGTTGTGCCAATAAATCATGCCGATCTTTTTCCGTACCTGGGTATTCAGCACTAAAGTAACCAATAACTGCTGACAAATATTGCAAGCCAACCATTAGGTCTTCTTCTACGGCTTTATCGTGTTTTGCCACTGCAGCAAAAATATTATTTAATAGTTCTGATGATAATTGAATTTGTTTGCTCATAATGCTTCCTCGAATTTTGATACCACATTTTAACTTGAATTTATCCAATGCACACCCTATTAATTTGGCATACAATAAATAATTTACACCACAAATATAAGGGTTATCACTATGTCTCATTATGACTTACTTGCAATTGGCGCAGGCAGCGGCGGTTTATCGGCTGCAGAACGCGGCGCACTCTACGGTAAAAAATGTGCCGTCATTGAGAATAAAACTGTGGGTGGCACTTGTGTAAACGTTGGTTGCGTTCCCAAAAAAGTTATGTGGTTTGCATCGGGTGTTGCTGAAACCATTCATAACGCGTCCGGTTATGGTTTTGACGTAGACCTTAAAAGTTTTAGTTGGAAAAAACTCGTTGATGCACGTGAAAATTATATTAACGGCATCACCACTTGGTACGACACTTATCTTAAAGATTCTAAAATTGATTTTATTCAAGGCACCGCAAAATTTGTTGATGCAAATACATTAGATGTAGACGGTACTCAGTACACGGCTGATCATATTGTTATTGCTCCCGGCGGTTATCCAATCGTCCCGGATGTTCAAGGTGCAGAGTTTGGCATTACCTCTGATGGTTTTTTTGCATTAACAGAGCAACCGAAACGTGTTGCCGTTGTTGGTGCAGGCTATATCGCTGTTGAACTTGCAGGCTTACTTAATGGCTTAGGTAGTGAAGTATCGATGTTATTGCGCAAAGGTAATTTTCTATCTGGATTCGATACCATGTTACGCGATACCTTAATGGAAGACATGGTTGAAAAGGGCGTTAATATTTTATCTAAAGTTAATGTTCAAAAAATTGTTAAAGAAGCGGCTAATAAAATAACTATCGTTTGTGCTAACGGCGTAGTACTAGAAAATTTTGACGCCTTAATTTGGGCAATAGGTCGCGCGCCGGCAACAGCCGATTTGAATTTAGATGCTGCAGGCATAACGTTTGACAAACAGGGTTATGTTCCTTGCGATGAATTTCAAAACACCAATATTAAAAACATTTATTCTGTTGGTGACGTAACAGGGCGCTCACAATTGACTCCTGTTGCAATTGCTGCTGCTCGGCGTTTGTCCGATAGGTTATTTAACGGTATGACGACACGAAAACTCGATTACGAAAATATTCCAACCGTTATGTTTAGCCACCCACCAATAGGTACAATTGGTTTAACTGAAGAACAAGCGCGCAAAGAGCATGGTGATGCAGTAAAAGTTTATACCTCAAGTTTTACTGCAATGTATCATGCACTGTGTCCTAATCAGGAAAAAACAGCATTAAAACTAGTATGTGTAGGCGCTGAAGAAAAAGTTATTGGTTGCCATATTATAGGTATGGGTGCTGATGAAATGTTACAAGGTTTTGCGGTTGCGATTAAAATGGGAGCAACAAAAAAAGACTTTGATAATACTGTTGCAATTCATCCAACCAGTTCGGAAGAACTCGTTACTATGCGTTAGTATAATCTTGAGGATGAATAACCATACTTCAGATTATTCATCATCTTTATAAACTGATGACGTTTTAATATCATCAAATGAAATACCTAGCCATTCACACGCATCATCAATATCATAAGTAACAAAAAATTTATTATTATCGCTGCTTGTCGAGCCGAACAATGTAGCAAACATACTCTCTTTTTCATCAGAGACAACGTAGACACGTTTTACCGATGATTCAAAGGGTGTACTTGAACTCAAATGTATTAAAGTTTCAGGTGAAAGTAAATTTTCGGTTACTAGGCGGGCGTCCATTAATGTATTTAACTTAGGACTAAAATCTGCCGAATTAATCATTGACTCTTGTAATTGAAAAGCATCTTGGTCGACAACTTTGCCGATTGCTCTCGTTAGAAACAAACCAATATCGGCGATAACTTCCGTTTTAACTGGCATTTTATCCTCACACAAAATATTACTACTTATTCGATTATAATTATTCCTTGAATCAAACATTCCATTTTACAAATAATATAACACATTAATTTATAAGAGAAAATTTTACCAAATTATCATTTATGAACCTAAAGACTTGGGTAGTATTAATATTCGATTGCTTACGCACCATTAATTCTAATTTGAAATCTAAATAACAGCTTTAGTTGAAATCAATTAGAAAACCACACACAATTAGACTATATTTTATTGGATAGTACCATTCTAATTTCATGACGATACGCAATTATAAAAAGCATCAACCTGTTATCGGCAACAACTGCTATATAGACGACGCTTCTATTATTATTGGCAATGTAACAATAGGCTCAGACAGTTCAATTTGGCCTATGACTGTTGTTCGCGGCGATGTAAATGCCATACATATTGGTAGTAATACAAACATTCAAGACAGTTCTGTATTACATGTTACTCATGATGGTCCTTATGATTACAACCGCGGTGGTTATGCATTGACCATAGGCAATAATGTTACCGTGGGGCATGCTGTTATTTTGCATGGCTGTACGATTGAAGATGATTGTTTGGTCGGGATGGGATCGACGATTATGGACGGTGTGATTGTTAAGCCCAATACAATCATTGGAGCAGGGAGCTTAGTTTCACCGGGTAAAATACTCGATGAAGGGTGTTTATATGTTGGACGACCGGTTAGAAAAGTACGTGAATTGAATGCTGAAGAAATAGAGTCTATTCAGTATTCAGCAAAACACTATGTTGAGCTTAAAAACACCTACCTTTAAACCTTATATTAAATAGGTTTCTATAATTCTGATCTACTTGGCAGCGAATTAGACTATAATACTAATTCTATGCATCTTTTGTTCATTGCCGTGCTCTTCCTCGCAATGACTACTTTTAGCTTTTTTAGGTCTCTCATACATGCAACCAGCTCCAAACCTCTTTTCTTATAAACAATACTGGGCCAAACGTTTTGGTACAGCGCCTGTATTGCCCATGTCAAAAGAAGAAATGGATGATTTAGGCTGGGATAGTTGTGACATTATTATCGTTACCGGTGATGCCTATATCGACCATCCTAGTTTTGGTATGGCTTTAATTGGTCGCTTACTTGAAGCGCAAGGTTTTCGCGTTGGTATAATTTCTCAGCCAAACTGGCAAGATAAAGCAGACTTTACCAAACTCGGTAAACCTAATTTATTTTTTGGCATTACTGCTGGCAATATGGATTCGATGGTTAATCGATACACAGCCGATCGAAAAATTCGCCGTAATGATGCTTACACCGCTAACGGCGAACCTGGTAAACGCCCCGATCACTCTGTTAATGTTTATGCACAACGTGCACGCGAAGCGTATAAAAATGTGCCTGTTATTATTGGTGGCATAGAAGCAAGCTTAAGACGTATTGCACATTTCGATTATTGGTCTGAAAAAGTACGCCGCTCTATATTGCCCGACTCAAAAGCCGACATGTTATTTTTTGGTAATGCTGAGCGTGCCATTGTTGAATTAGCTCATCGCCTAGCAAAAGGTGAAGATATAAAAGACATTCGAGATATTCGCGGCACTGCTTTTATGACCAGCGATATTCCGCAAGACTGGTCGGTAATTAATTCTACCGATGTTGACCAACCTGGACGCATTGAAAAACATATTGATCCCTATGTTGATCGTTCTAAAAAAACTGATGATTGCGCGCAAGCACAGAATAAAGCCACACAAGAAAACATTATTCAGTTTTTACCTAAAACAAATTTAAAACTCAATCGTAGTACGACTGCGATCCGATTACCGTCTTATGAGCAAGTATCGACTGATAAAACCTTATATGCGCATACCTCTCGTGTATTTCATCTTGAAACCAATCCAGGTAATGCACGGGCTTTAATTCAACAACATGGGCAACGTTTAGTTTGGTTAAATCCACCGCCCGTTCCTTTAACCACAGATGAGCTCGATCACGTTTACGAGTTTAATTACACACGCAAACCTCATCCTAGCTATAAAGATGCAAAGATGCCTGCATGGGAGATGATTCGTCACTCTATTAATATTATGCGCGGCTGTTTTGGCGGCTGTACCTTCTGCTCTATTACCGAACATGAAGGTCGAGTAATACAAAGTCGATCAGAAGATTCTATTATTCGTGAGATAGAAACCATTCGAGACAAAGTGCCTGGCTTTACTGGACATATTTCTGATCTTGGTGGACCCACGGCGAATATGTATCGTTTGCAATGTAAGTCAGAAAAAATAGAACAATCTTGTCGACTGCTTTCATGTGTTTATCCTGATATATGTAAAAATTTAAATACCGATCACAAACCCTTAATTAGTTTATATAAACGTGCACGTAATTTACCTGGCATTAAAAAAATATTTGTCTCCTCAGGTTTACGCTATGATCTCGCAGTTCGTTCACCAGAATATGTTAAAGAACTGGTGACTCACCATGTTAGTGGTTATTTAAAAATTGCGCCTGAACATACCGAAGAAAATACTTTAAATAAAATGATGAAGCCGGGAATTGGTTCATACGATAAATTTAAAAGCTTGTTCGATAAGTTTTCTAAACTCGCAGGTAAAGAACAATATTTAATTCCCTATTTTATTTCTGCACATCCCGGTACCACCGATGAAGATATGCTAAATCTTGCGCTGTGGTTAAAGGCTAATAAATTTAGACCCGATCAAGTTCAAGCATTTATTCCAACACCGCTAGCTATTGCATCGGCAATGTACCACGCGGAAAAAAATCCATTGAAAAAAGTCGATGGTAAATCAGAAAAAGTACTTACTGCAAAAGGTGGCACTCAAAGAAAATTACACAAAGCTTTTTTACGCTATCACGATGCTGAAAACTGGCCTATCTTACGTGAAGCTTTAAAGAGAATGGGGCGAACAGATTTAATTGGTAATGGCAAAAAACATCTTGTGCCGGCTTGGCAACCTGACGGTACTGGCTTAAAAGCTGAAAAAGAAGTTTCTAGACAAAAAACGGAACAGGCTAAAGTAAATAAAAAGAAAACGTCTGCCCGCTCTAAAAATTCATCCACAAGAAAAAAACCTAAAACATCTCAGCGCAGACGAACTTAATCTTAAATTCTATTCGCTTTCTGGGTTCACCTGCCAGTTGACGCGTAAATTTTTGCTTTCTACACAGAACTTTAGGCTTCAAGACAGCAAGCTTTAATCTTGCTCTAAGCATTACTGATTCTTTTCAAGCTTAGCGCCCAAATTCTTGAAGTTCAAAAATAACCAATTATATCAATGGGTTATTTCACCACATTTGTTAATTAAGCACTCCCTTATTTAAAGTCTTTTATGCACCTGCCGCTACTATATGAAGGTATCAACCACTAGGCAGACCACAAATGGCATCACATAAAATTTCTAGACGTAAATTTCTGACTACTGTCGCCAAAACGTCAGCGGTTGGTTTCGTCGCCTCTAAAGCTCCTTTTGTATTTAGTAAAACCATTCCAACTGTTCGCGTTATGGGCACACATGTGACCCTACAAGAAGAGCTTCGTCAGCAGGCGATGAATGATTTAGGTATCAATCTGGTCTTTGAACCAAAAGGGAGTGCTGCTGTACTACAAAAAGCCGCTTCAAATCCTGCTTCTTTTGATTTATACGAACAATGGTCAGATAGCATTAATATATTATGGCAGGCACAGGCCATCCAACCCATAAATACCGAAAGGCTTACCTATTGGAATGAAATTAATTCCCTCACTAAAACGGGTGTTATCTCCCCGAATGCTCGCATTGGACGAGGCGATGCGCCTAATAAAATTCTCTATGTACAACCAGACAAAACACTAGGAACTAAACAAACCAATAGAATCAGTTTTATGCCCTATGTTCATAATGTTGATTCATTTGGTTATAACACCAATGTTATTGAAAAAGGTGAAGCCTACAAAACAGAAAGCTGGGCATGGCTATTAGATGAAAAAAACAAAAGTAAGGTTGCGCTTATTAATGCACCAACCATTGGTATTTTTGATGCTGCTCTCGCAGCACAAGCAAAAGGGCTAATGAAATTTAAAGATATTGGCAATATGACAACGGAAGAGATTGATAAGTTGTTCTTAATTTTAACCGAGAAAAAACAACAAGGGCACTTCGCCGGTTTTTGGACATCTGTTCCGCAATCCGTTGACTTTATGGTTTCTAAACGCGTAACCATTCAGAGTATGTTTTCTCCTGGTGTTTCCGCCTCTAAAGGTCAAGGTATTCCTGTTACTTATGCCTCACCAAAAGAAGGATATCGCGCATGGCATGGCGTAATGTGTCTATCATCTAAAACGCGAGGCCATGTTAAAGATGCTGCCTATGATTATATGAATTGGTGGTTATCGGGTTATCCAGGTGCCTTTATAGCTCGCCAAGGCTATTATATTTCTAATCCACAACGCTCAAAACCACTCATGTCATCTGCAGAATGGGATTACTGGTATGAAGGAAAACCCGCTATGAAATCGTTAAAAGGTACCGATGGTAAAATTTCAGTCAACCCAGGTGAACTAAGAGATGGGGGTAGTTACCTTAAACGATTTTCAAATATTGCCGTCTGGAACACCGTAATGGATAACTATGATTACAGTCTAGATAAATGGTATGAGTTTCTCAATTCTTAACCATGACAATTAATATATTAAAATCGCTTGATAACGTTAGTATAAGTTTAAAACTCAGCACGAGTGTTTTATTGATTCTTTCAGTCTTTATTGCCGTATCAATATTCGTTGTCTCACGTCTAACATTACTTGATAACTCTGTTACAGAGTTAACGCGCCTTACCCATAACTCAACAGCAATTTTAGATATTAATAAAGATATTTCTGAATTACAACGGACAGCTCTCGTATACGGACAATCAGGAAGTGAATCAGTCATAAAAAAAATGACTATTACCTATCATTCAATCAAAGAAAATCTCAGAGACATTCAAACTAATACTCTTGATAAAAAAAACCTTGCCTTAATACATAATATGACACAGGTCGTTAAGCGGTATGGAGACAATATTAATTCGCTTAAAGAACGCTTCACCTACAGACGTAATTTGTTGGATGTTAAACTACCTGATATCAGAATCGAAGGTGTGAATTATTTAAAACAGGTTATTCAGGATGCTAAAAATAATAACCATTCCTCTAGAGATCTTACTCAATTTATTTTACAAAACTGGTTAGAAGCAAGTATTGATGCGCATAGCTTTATTAAAACTAAAAAATATAAAATAAAAGTACGTGTCAACAATAAAATTAAGCTCATTCATGAAACCAATCTTAAATTACAAACAACACTGCCCAAAGAATCCATAATAGGAAATTACAAGTTTGTTAAGCTTATTGACAACTTTAAATCAACGTTCGATCAGTCGATACAAGCAAATCGTATTTATTTATCATTAGTAAATGTTGTTATGGCCGGTGAAGCACTAGAGTTTACAACTTTATCGAATAAGCTCCGCTCTCTAACATTGAAAAAGTTAAATGCCATATCCGTTCAAAGTCGCTATGAAGTTCATAACAGCAAAAAAATTGTCACACTAACCTTGCTCATCTCCATACCTTTTTTATCTTTAATAGCCTTTTATAATGCCTTTAATCTATCTTCTAGCATAAAAAAAATATCCTCAACATTTACATCGCTCATACATGGGAATTTTGATCAAGCTATACCCGGCCTTACTCGAAAAGATGAAATAGGTCAACTTGCTCGTGCAGCCGATGCCTTTAAGGGTGTTAGTCAAAATTTTAAGGAAGCCAAAGTAAAAGCTGAACAAGCTACACGCATTAAATCAGAATTTTTAGCTAATATGAGCCATGAAATACGCACACCGATGAATGGTATATTGGGAATGGTAAGTTTACTACATGGAACACCATTAACAGGGGAACAAAAAGATATGATACAAACCATATCATCATCAGGTGATAGTTTAATGACCGTGCTTAACGATATTTTAGATTTAAGCAAAGCTGAATCGGGGAATATATTACTCGAGAAAAAATCATTTTCGTTAGTTAAGTTTATTAACGATATTAATTTTATTTTTACAAATCTTGCAAATGATAAAGGCATTGTCTTTTCCTCTAAAATTATTAACGATCTTTTCCCAGAATATATTATTGGCGACATCACTCGACTTAAACAAGTCATTATTAATTTATTAAGTAATGCGGTTAAATTTACTGAAAAAGGTTCCGTTAGTTTGGAGGTAGACTGCATCCAAATAGACGATAAAAATTATTCTTTACGATTCTTAATTATAGATACAGGTATTGGCATTAGTGAAGCAGCACAAGAAACATTATTCCAAGCATTTACCCAAGCAGATACCTCGATAACACGGAAATTTGGTGGCACCGGCCTTGGTCTAGCTATTTCTTCGAAGCTTGCTAACTTAATGGGCTCCGATATAAAAATCTCTAGTACCGTTGGGAAGGGGTCAACGTTTGAACTCCAGATAAATTTTGAAGTTGGTTGCAAACCTATTGAACTCTCTACTACTGACTATACTCGCACAGACAATCAAGTTATAGATATACTTTTAGTCGAAGACAATAACGTTAATATTAAAATAGCAACAATGATGTTGAAAAAAATTGGTTACGAGTGTGATATTGCTTGTAACGGCCAAGAGGCCGTTAACCTTGTTAAACAAAAAGTTTATTCCATTATTCTAATGGATATGCAGATGCCAGTAATGGATGGCATTCAAGCAAGTAAAATCATAAAGCAACATAGTAATGGGCAAAACACGCCCATTGTTGCAATGACTGCTAACGTACTACAAGAAGATAAAAACAAATGTTTTGAATCCGGCATGGATTATTTCGTTTCTAAACCATTTAATATCGCAGCATTAAGTGAAGTTATTACTAACGCTCTTTCCAATTCTGCTTTAAACAACTCGAATAATTCTTATGAGCACTCACAGTCATAGATAACAGTTAACAGCCGACTGTTTATTACAATGTTATTCGCAATATTTTTTTAACGAAAGGTAAAATGGAGGCTTAAGCCTCCTTATATAATTATAATCAAGATTAGTGAACTACTTTATTCGACCGTTACCGATTTCGCTAAGTTTCTAGGCTGATCCACATCAGTCCCTTTTAATATAGCCACATGATAAGACAATAATTGTAGTGGGATCGTATGAATAATAGGTGATGTCTCGTCTTCACAATCTACAACATTTAGAACATGAATATTTTCTTCTTCTTTAAAGTGCGATTTTTCATCAGCAAAAACAAATAACTCTCCACCACGCGCTTTCACTTCATGAAGATTACTTTTAAGCTTTTCTAACATATCGTTATTTGGTGCAACAGAAATTACTGGCATTTCGCTATCGACTAAGGCTAGAGGCCCATGTTTTAATTCTCCAGCAGGGTAAGCTTCTGCGTGAATATATGAAATTTCTTTTAGCTTTAATGCGCCTTCCATTGCAACAGGATAATGTAAGCCACGACCTAAAAATAAAGCATGACGTTTATCTGCAAACATTTCAGAAAGCTCTTTAATCTCATCATCCATTTTCAGTACTTGATCGATCTTAGACGGTAAAGCAACTAACTGTTTAACGAGCTTAGCTTCTTTTTTATTATCAATGCCATGTCGGCGACCAACAACGATTACTAGCATTAATAAAGCAACTAACTGAGTCGTAAATGCTTTAGTAGAAGCTACACCAATTTCAGGACCTGCTCTTGTTAACAAAGTTAAATCACTTTCGCGCGTTAAAGAACTTTCAGGTACATTACATATTGTTAATGATTGTCCAAAACCCAAACGCTTCGCTTCTTTTAATCCTGCCAGCGTATCTGCTGTTTCACCTGATTGAGAGATAGTAACAATTAAAGAATTATTCCTAACGACTGGTTTACGATATCTGAACTCACTAGCGACTTCGACACTACAAGGCACATTAGCCAAGCTTTCAAACCAATGGCGTGCAACTAAACCAGAATGGTAACTGGTACCACAAGCAATAATATGAACCCCTTGAATTTTGTCGAAAATTTCTTTTGCGTTTAAACCAAAAGCCCCTTCTAAAATTTTATTGCCACTGATACGGCCTTCCAATGTATCGGTAACTGAACGTGGTTGTTCATAGATTTCTTTAAGCATGTAATGACGGTATTTGCCACGCTCTACAGAGTCTGCAGTTAATTCACTTTCTTTTATTTCACGCTCAACCACATTGTCATTTTCATCATAAATTGTTAATGAAGTACGAGTTATATCGGCGATATCGCCTTCTTCTAAAAAAATAAAACGTTGCGTAACAGGCAACAAGGCAGCAACATCTGAAGCAATAAAATATTCACCAATACCAATACCAATAACAAGCGGGCTTCCACTTCTTGCGGCAACAAGACGGCCAGCTTCATTATTGCTGATAACGCCTAAACCATAGGCGCCATCAAAATCTTTAACGGAATCTTTAACAGCAGTGAGTAAATCTTTTTTCTGTGCAATGTGATGTTCATACACTTGGTGAGCAATAACTTCCGTGTCGGTGTCTGACGTAAACTCATAACCCGCTTTTATTTGCCTGGTTCTTAATTCATCATGATTTTCAATTATACCGTTATGTACGACGGCTACAGATTTTCTACAAACATGTGGATGAGCGTTATTTTTTGTGGGCTCACCATGTGTTGCCCAGCGTGTGTGCGCGATACCAGAATGCCCATTTAAATTTTCTTTATTCGTTTCTTTTTCTAGTCCAGCAACTTTACCTGGTGTACGTAGCCGATTTATACAACCATCATTATCTACAACGGCAACACCGGCTGAATCATATCCGCGGTATTCTAAACGCTTTAAGCCTTCGATAAGAATAGGAACGACATCGCGTTCTGCTACTGCTCCAACAATACCGCACATAGTGGGTTTACTCCGTTAATCTTTCTATAACAATATACTGTAAATTATATATGACTTATTCTTTTTTTTATTATTTCTTGTTCTTGGTTGGGCGCTGCCAACCTTGAACAGTTTTTTGTTTGGAACGCGTTAATGTTAGCTCTTGCTCAGGTGCATCTTTCGTAATTGTAGAGCCCGCCCCTATCGTTGCACCTTTTCCAACCTTTATCGGTGCAACAAGCTGTGTGTCGGAACCAATAAAAGCATTATCGCCAATTTCTGTTCTAAACTTATTCGCACCATCGTAATTACAGGTGATGGTTCCAGCACCAATATTCACATTTTCGCCCATATCAGTGTCACCGATATAGCTTAAGTGATTGATTTTACTTCCTTTTTTAACATTTGAATTCTTAATTTCAACAAAATTTCCAACATGTGTTTCGGAAGAAAGCTTGGTGCCTGGACGAATGCGAGCAAACGGGCCGACTTTACTGTTTGCACCTATGTGCGCTAACTCTACGCAACACATAGGCTGCATAACAACACCGCTTTCTATCGTGGTGTCTTTAATAACACAATTCGCGCCAATAGTGACATTATCACCAATGGTTACTTCACCTTCTAAAATAACATTAATATCTAAGGTAACATCTTTACCCACAGTAACATTTCCACGTATGTCTAAGCGCGTTGGGTCAATGACAGTAACACCTTGTTCCATCAGTTTCTGAGCATTACTTAATTGATAAAAACCTTCTAACTCGGCTAATTGCGTTCGACTGTTTACCCCTAATACTTCTTCTTCACTTTCAGGATTAACGGTTTTAACCGTCATGCCATCTTTAACGGCCATGGCAATAACATCTGTTAAATAATACTCACCTTGTGCATTGCTGTTATCCAGTTGTTGCAACCATTGTCGTAACCTGCCAGCATTAACCGCTAAGATACCGGTATTAATTTCAGAGATTAGTTTTTCTTCATCATTGGAATCTTTATGCTCAACAATCCGCTCAACAATACCGCTGTCATTACGGACGATACGACCGTAACCGGTTGGATCATCTAAATGAATGGTTAATAAGGCAAAATTATTTTCAGCTAGGGCAATTAATTCAAGCAACGTTTCAGTTTTTGTTAAAGGAACATCGCCATATAAAACAAGAGCAATCTCATTATCATTAACTTCCGGCATTGCTTGGTCTACTGCATGCCCCGTACCGAGTTGCTCAGCTTGTACGACCCAGGTAACGTTTTCGTCATTAATAGTTTTTGGCACAATGTCACCACCATACCCATAAACGCCAATTATTTTTTTTGCACCGAGTTGATACGAGGTGTCGATAACATGCTGTACTAACGCCTTACCCGCAAGGGGATGTAAGACTTTTGGCAAAGCAGACTTCATTCTTGAGCCTTGCCCCGCTGCTAAAATAATTACACTAACGTTACTCATATTTATCTAACCTTATGCATCTTAAATTATTGTTTTAGATACTAATATTTACGACGGTAACAACTTTTAAGCTGTTACTTTATTGCCCTTTCTAATATTAAATACTACAAATACTTTTAATTTCTACAAATAAAAAAAGGCAGTATAACTGCCTTTTTTAATGAATCAGTTAATTATTAACAATTAACCTTTCATTTTGTTTCGCATACGTGAAATGGCTTGAAGTTGCGCCATGGCTTCTGCAAGTTGAGCTTGTGCATCGGCAACATTGATATCACTAGTTTGATCTTTCAACGCTTGCTCTGCTTTTTCTTTTGCTTCCATTGCGGCGGCTTCATCTAAATCGGCTGCACGTACTGCCGTATCAGAAAGAATTGTTACCACGTGAGGTTGTACTTCTAAAAGACCACCCGAAACATAAATAGATTCTTCTTCACCACCTTGCTTAGTAATTCTTACTTCACCCGGTTTTAATGGTGTAAGCATTTGCGTGTGACGTGGGTAAATACCAACTTCGCCCATTACTGCAGGAGCAACAACGATCTCGCAAACACCTGAGAAAATCTCATGCTCTGCGCTTACGATGTCTAAATGCATTGTCATAGCCATGACTAATTACCTTTATTTAACTTTCTAAGTTACCCCAAGCCTCTAAATAAGGAATGGGGCTTCCAAAGGGGAGATATTCTCCCCTTCGGTCGTCAACCTAAAGTTGACGATAGATTAAAGCGTTTTCGCTTTCTCTACAACTTCTTCGATACCACCAACCATATAGAACGCTTGCTCTGGTAGGTCGTCGTATTTACCTTCGTTGATTTCTTTAAAGGCTTTAATTGTTTCTTTAACTGTTACATATTTACCAGTTGCGCCAGTAAATACTTCTGCTACGAAGAATGGTTGTGATAAGAAACGTTGCATCTTACGAGCACGGGTTACAATTAATTTATCTTCTTCAGATAATTCGTCCATACCTAAGATTGCGATGATATCTTTTAACTCTTTGTACTTCTGTAACGTACCTTGAACACCACGGGCAACATTATAATGTTCTTCACCGATAACCAATGGATCAAGTACACGTGATGTTGAATCAAGCGGGTCAACCGCAGGGTAAATACCAAGCTCTGCAATTTGACGCGATAATACTAATGTCGCATCCAAATGTGAGAAAGTTGTTGCTGGTGATGGATCCGTTAAATCATCCGCAGGTACGTATACCGCTTGGAAAGATGTAATCGAACCTGTTTTTGTTGATGTAATACGTTCTTGAAGGACACCCATTTCTTCAGCAAGTGTTGGCTGATAGCCTACTGCTGATGGCATACGACCAAGAAGTGCCGATACTTCAGTACCTGCAAGTGTGTAACGGTAGATGTTATCGACGAACATTAATACGTCGCGACCTTCATCACGGAAGTTTTCCGCGATTGTTAAACCGGTTAATGCTACACGAAGTCTGTTTCCTGGAGGCTCATTCATTTGTCCGTAAACAAGGGCTACTTTATCAAGTACGCCGCCTTCTTCCATTTCGTAATAGAAATCGTTACCTTCACGAGTACGTTCACCAACACCGGCAAATACTGAGAAGCCACTATGTTCAACCGCGATGTTACGAATAAGTTCCATCAATGTTACGGTTTTACCAACACCCGCACCACCGAATAAACCAATTTTACCACCTTTGGCAATTGGCATAATCAAATCGATTACTTTTACGCCAGTTTCTAAAATCTCCAAGCTTGCTGCTTGTTCATCATAGGCGGGTGGCTTACGGTGAATCGACATTTCTTTTTCATGTCCGATTGGGCCAGCGTTATCAATTGGATTACCTAAAACATCCATGATGCGACCTAATGTTTTTTGTCCAACAGGGACTTGGATTGGCTCACCCGTGTTAACAACTTCTAACGAACGTTTTACGCCGTCTGTTGTTCCCATCGCGATGGCACGTACAACGCCGTCACCCAGTTGTTGTTGCACTTCTAATGTTAAGCCTTCTGACTCTACTTTTAATGCATCATAAATTTTAGGAAGTGCATCACGTGGGAATTCCACGTCAACTACGGCACCGATAATTTGGACAATTTTTCCAGAACTCATTTTGTCGTTCCTCGTTAAAGCTTAAAGTTTAAATTCGTTTTGCTTATCTAAGATACCTTAATTTTAATATCTTAGACCAGCGAACACAGCTCGCTATACTGCTGCTGCACCACTTACAATTTCAGAAATTTCTTGGGTGATGGCTGCTTGTCGTGCTTTGTTATACACAAGTTGCAAATCATCAATTAAGTCACTAGCGTTATCAGTTGCAGATTTCATTGCAACCATTCGTGAAGCCATTTCGCATGCGATGTTTTCAACAACACCTTGGTAAACCAATGATTCGATATATCGAACCATTAAACCATCAAGTACTTCTTTTGCACCAGGCTCATAAATGTAATCCCAATGATGTTTAATATCTTCTTCTAGCTCAACCACTTCAATTGGTAATAATTGGTCAACACGTGGTGCTTGAGTCATTGTGTTAACAAACTCATTAGAAACAACATATAAACGATCAATCTCACCATCATTATAAGCATCTAACATTGATTTAACCGTTCCGATTAAATCCGTTAGTGAAGGCGCGTCACCCAATTGGGTTGCTTGTGCACGTAGGTTACCGAGGCGCTTAAAGAAGCCAAGAGCCTTACTACCAATAGTACAAAACTCTACGTCTATATTTTTATCATTCCATTCTTTCATATGTGTGAGTGTTGCTTTAAATAAATTATTATTTAAACCACCACACAAGCCACGATCAGATGAAATAATAATATAACCAACACGTTTAACATCACGATCTAAAAGATACGGGTGTTTGTATTCAGTATGTGCATATGCCAAATGTGAAATTACTTGGCGCATTTTATTTGAGTATGGGCGTGATGCAGTCATGCGATCTTGTGCTTTACGCATTTTACTCGCTGCTACCATTTCCATCGCACTGGTAATCTTTTGAGTGTTTTGAACACTCTTGATTTGAGTACGTATCTCTTTTCCGCTTGCCATAAACTATTTTACCAATTTGTTTACTTATATATCTTTAATAGCTACCGTTAGCTTTAAACGCTTCGATTGCTGCTTTCATTTCAGCTGCGATGTCGTCATTGTAATCGCCAGAATCATTAATTTTTGCAATTAAGTCTGCACTGTTTGATTTCAAGTACGTTTGCATAGCATCTTCAAATGCAACAACTTTGTTTACATCTACATCGTTTAAGAAACCTTCGTTCGCTGCAAATAATGAGAACGCTTGTTCAGCAACACTCATTGGTGAGTATTGGTGCTGTTTCATTAATTCAGTAACACGTTGACCTAATTCAATTTGGTTACGTGTTGCTTCATCTAAATCAGATGCAAACTGTGCGAATGCCGCAAGTTCACGGTACTGAGCAAGTGCTAAACGTGTACCACCACCTAACTTCTTAATGATTTTAGTTTGAGCAGCACCACCAACACGCGATACTGATAAACCCGCATTAATCGCTGGACGAATACCTGAGTTAAATAAATCTGACTCTAAAAATATTTGACCATCAGTAATCGAAATTACGTTTGTTGGTACGAAGGCTGATACGTCACCCGCTTGCGTTTCGATAATAGGTAATGCTGTAAGCGAACCTGTTTTACCTTTTACTGCACCATTGGTAATTTTTTCTACTTGCTCTGCATTGATACGTGAAGAACGTTCAAGTAATCGTGAGTGTAAGTAGAATACGTCACCTGGGTATGCTTCACGACCTGGTGGACGACGTAGTAATAATGAAACTTGACGGTAAGCCCATGCTTGTTTTGTTAAATCATCATATACAATCAGCGCATCTTCACCTTTATCACGGAAGAATTCACCCATTGAGCAACCAGAGTAAGGTGCAATGTATTGCATTGCTGCTGATTCGGCAGCAGAAGATGCAACGATAATCGTATGAGCAAGCGCATCGTGTTCTTCTAACTTACGAACAACCGCTGCTACTGAAGACGCCTTTTGACCAATCGCAACATAAACACATTTAACACCGGTGCTTTTTTGGTTAATGATTGCATCAATGGCTACCGCTGTTTTACCAGTCTGTCTATCGCCGATAATTAATTCACGTTGACCACGGCCAACAGGAACCATTGCATCAATTGCTTTTAAACCTGTTTGTACAGGTTGATCAACGGATTTACGTTCGATAACGCCTGGTGCGATTTTTTCAATCGGTGCAGATTGTTTTGCATTGATTGGGCCTTTGCCGTCAATCGGATCGCCAAGTGCGTTTACAACACGACCTAATAATTCTTCGCCTGTAGGTACTTCTAAAATACGACCCGTACATTTAACTTTGTCGCCTTCAGTAATGTTACCGTAGTCACCTAAGATAACCGCACCAACCGAGTCTTGCTCTAAGTTAAGTGCTAGACCAAAAACGTTGCCAGGGAATTCAATCATTTCGCCGTACATTACGTCAGCTAGACCATGAATTCGTACTACGCCATCGGCCAATGCGACAACAGTACCTTCGTTTTGAGCTTCGCTTACTTTTTCAAAGCTCTCGATTCGTTGCTTAATCAGTTCACTGATTTCAGATGGATTAAGTTGCATGATGTTTCCTCAAATTTTAAATCTGTTAGCGCATTAACGAGTGTGTTAAGTCATCAAGGTGACGCGTTACTGTTCCGTCTACCACCATGTCACCTGCGCGAATAATCGCACCACCAATTAATGTGTCGTCAACGCGCGTGGTCAATGTAATTTCACGACCGAGGCGTTTCTTTAAGCCTGCTACTATATTTTGTTGTTGCTCATCAGAAAGCGGGAATGCCGAAATGACTTCAGCATCCAATGTTCCTTCTGCATCAGCTCGATACTGCTCGTATGCAACAGCAATATCACTCAAGATATTTAAACGTTTATTCTCTGATAAAACCCGAATAAAGTTTTTACCGTCTTCATTTAGCTTAACGCCACATACTTCTAAAAATAAATTTACTACGTCTTCATCTTTAATATGTGGGCTAGTAATTGCTTCTGCCATGTTGCTGTCATTCGCAACCATTGCGGCAAGCTCTAACATGTCAGACCAAAAAGCAAATTCGCTTTTTGCTTGTGCTATATCAAAAGCGGCTTGTGCATAAGGGCGTGCAATTGTGCTGTTTTCTGCCATTATCGCGTTCCCTTAATTAAAGTTGAGCAACCAAGTCTTTAAGCAAGTCGTCGTTTGCTTTCGCATCGATTTCTTTCTTTAAAACTTTGCCAGCACCTTGGACTGCCAAGCTTACAACTTGACCGCGCAATGCTTCACGAGCACGATTTGATTCTTGCTCAATTTCCGCATTGCCAGCAGTAACGATTCGTTCTGCTTCAACACGTGCATCATCTTTAGCAGAATCAACAATTTCAGCATGACGTTTTTCAGCTTGTGAAATAATTTCTTGTGCTTTGCCTTTGGCTTCTTTCAAAATTTCAACGGCACGAGTTTTAGCAAGGTCTTCTTCGTGTTGGCCTTTCTCTGCAGCAGCAAGACCGTCAGCAATCGTTGCTTTACGTTCTTCCAATGCATTCATGATTGGAGGCCAAACAAATTTCATGCAGAACCAAACGAAAAACGCGAACGTTATCATTTGTCCTAATAGCGTTAAATTAATGTTCATAGTTGAACCTTAAAACCTATAATTAATTTATAAAAAATGTACTTATTTAAGATGTAACTTAAATTAAAACTACTTAAGCAACAGCAAATAAGATGTACATTGAAATACCAACAGCAATCATTGGTACCGCATCCACAAGACCCATTACGATGAAAAACTGTGTACGTAACATTGGAATTAATTCAGGTTGACGTGCCGCGCCTTCTAAGAAACGACCACCTAAGATACCGATACCTACTGCTGCGCCTAGTGCACCTAAACCCATCATTAAAGCACCTGCGATATATAATAATGCTGATTCCATTTTAGTCTCCTGTTGACCTAATACTTAAAATTTAAAAATTCGTTAATAAAAAAATACGTAAAACTTTACCCGTCTCTTAATGGTCTTGATGTGCCATTTCCATATAAACAATGGTTAACGTCATAAAGATAAACGCTTGCAAAGTAATAATTAAGATATGGAAGATTGCCCAACCGAGCTGTAAGACACCACCGAATACGCCCATTAGCAAACCGGCATTGAACATAATTGCAATAAGGATAAAGATCATTTCACCTGCATACATATTACCAAATAACCGTAATGCCAATGAAATAGGTTTCGCGATTAACGATACAAATTCTAATAAAAAGTTAATCGGAATAAATAAACCTTGCACAGCCATATTTTTAGATTGAAACGGCTGCATTGTAAGCTCAGCAGTAAAACCACCAATGCCTTTATTTTTTAGTGTATAGAACAGGACGATGGCATAGACCGCTAAGGCCATACCAAAGGTTGCATTTGGATCCGTCGAAGGAACCACCTTAAAGTAGACGTGATGTGGATCCATACCAAAAAACGCAGAACCAATTTCTGCCGCGATACGAGGCAAAACGTCGACTGGAATTAAATCCATAAAATTCATCAAGAACACCCAAACAAAAATGGTAAGGGCGAGCGGGGCGACTAAATTGTTTTTTGCGGTAAAAGAACCACGAACGCTGGTATCAATAAACTCAACAATCCATTCACAGAAGTTCACAACACCTGATGGGACACCAATAGTCGCATTTTTCGCGGCTTTACGGAACAACCACAGAAAGACAAGCCCAAGCGAAATGGACCAAAACATAGTGTCAACATGAATCGCGTTGAAGCCCATTTTTGACGCTTCTTCGGCAGAGTGCGCGAAACCCCACTGTCCATCAGGGTGCTGGCCATAAGTCCAGTTAGTTAGATGATGCTTAATATATTCCGCAGAGGTTATTGTATCGCCCGACATCTTTTTTTAAATCCAGTTAAAATTTTAAAATTCGTTTACTTTCAGCTACTTAGCCAGGAATTACACCGTGGCTACTTACGTCTGGTTACGCCATAACTGGTCTTACTAAACCAATACGCAATCTGGGCGGCAATCAGTCCAATAAGGACGCCAGCGGGTGCTAATTTTAGCCAACCCATACCCAATGCGAGTAATCCAACCACGATCAAAAAGCGTATAATTATGCCTTTAAATAATTCAACCGAATTAACAGAGCTGTCGTTATCGGCCGCATTGGTCGCGATCATTAGCCTCCAGCCAAAATAAATTGTACCGATAGCTACCGTGGCCCCGCCATATAGCGTTGACCATAAAAAATCATTGCCTTTGAGAAATGTTGCGATAGCAGCGGTGGCGAAAACTAAGCCTATTTGGGTCAGAACGGTCTTGCGTATCGTGTAAAAAAACGCATTATTTGCTGACATTGCTACCTCAAAAATCGAGTGGAAAGTAGGTGCGAAACCCTTGTAAACATCACACTCAAGCTCTAAGCGGGCGCAGTATAATCGCTGACACTTTTGGGGTCAATAACTACATTGATAACCATATAGATTACTCAAGTATTAGCGATCTATTATGAAGATGTATAAAGATGACTATTTATTACTCAATTTAGCCTGCTATCTCATCTAAAGCACTTAAGTTTTGCCTAATTCCAGCCGATATAAATAATTCAGAATAAAGCACAGCACACAAATATGTACTGTTTTATTTAACGTCAGTAATAATATCTTGGAGAATAATGAAATGAAACGTTATACATCACAAGCCTTTTCCGTAATTTTTGGGTTAGCTTTCCTCGTCCTTGCTCACTCAGCTGGAAAAGTATCACCAATGACCGTTGAAGGAGCAAAGTCAGTTACTGCCAGTGAAGCCAAAGCACTCTTCGACAAAGGTGTTATTTTTTTAGATGTGCGCTCAGATAAAGACTGGAATGCTGGCCGAATTCCGGATGCCATCCACATTGAATTAAAAAAACAGCTTAACGAAGCAAGCATGGGAAAAGAAATTAAGAAAACCGATCCTGTTGTTATTTATTGCAATGGAGCCAGCTGTACCCGTAGCTCAAAAGCATCGGTAAAAGCAGTGGGCTGGGGTTACAGTAAAGTTTACTATTTTCGTGATGGTTATCCTGCATGGAAGACAGCCGGTTACCCTGTCGAATAAAAAGTATTTAATAGTTATAGGTTAAAAATTATGAACTTCAGTTTACGCGCAAAAGTAACGATCGGCGCTATTATCGTTACACTATTAGCATCTCTCACACAAATTGGCACCAGCTTGTTCTCACAGCAACAGGCTGGAAAAATGTTTGAAAGTGCAACCATTGATGGCAAAGCGGCACTGTGGAAAAATATTGTTAATAGTCAGATGGAAAAAATGCTTCCGGGCACGTCTGCCTTGGCTCGTGATAGAACGACGCGTAATGCACTCCGTAATAATGATGTAGCAGCCCTTAAAGAAGGTGCCACAACAACCTTCAACTTGCTTTCAGCATCAAATGTTATTTCACGAATGCAGCTTGCTGATTTAAAAGGTGATGTTCTTTTCTCTGCTCCAAACAACTTTACAGGACGAACCAAAAAAACCATCATTTCACAATCCCTTGAACAGGGTAAAATTGTTCGAGGTATTGAGCGTGATGATGATGGCAAACTCCTCGTCGTAGTTGCCTTTCCATTAACTGTGCGAGGACAGCCTATCGGAGTAGGTATTTTTTCACGTGAATTACAAGATGCTATTGAAAGCTTTAAAAAAACTGATGTCGCAGAGTTAAGAATTGTTGGCGCATCAGGAAAAACGGAATACAGTACTTTAAAATCCAATTCGGAAACCCTAAATTCTGAATTACCGATACTCGGCAGTCATAGCCTGCAACGATTAGAAGCTGACGGGAAAATTTATGCTGTCACCACCTTACCTATTACTAATAATAAAGGTAAAGCATTAGCACATTTGGTTAGCTCTGAAGACTATACAGAAACGTACTCAGCACTTACAAATACGAATATAACGGCATATGGTCTCACTGTTGTTATTCTATTATTTGCCATATCGGGGCTCTACTTATACATGCGACGCATGTTAATGCCTCTTGCCGATGTTGTTATTAATTTAAAAAATATTGCAGCAGGGAATCTTACAAGTGATATTGAAGTTACTTCCAATGATGAAATTGGTGAGCTGCAAGGCGCGATGCAACAAACAACCCTTGAGTTACGTGAAATGATTGAATTAGTTAATATTGTATCAACCAACCTTGATACATCGTCTGACGAAATGGTTGAAATAAGCCAAACAACCCAAACAAGTTTACAGAGCCAACAATCAAGTATTGAGCAAGTAGCAACAGCGATGAATGAAATGACGGCGACTGTATTGGAAGTTGCCAATAGCGCGAACAACGCGGCTGACTCAGCTAAAAATGCTGACAATGAAGTTAATACGGGCCAGTCCGTTGTTAACAATACCATTGGTTCTATTGAGCAATTAGTTAATGAAGTTGAAAATGCCAATATTGTTATTAACGAAGTACGTGAAGATAGCGATGCGATAGGAACAATCCTAGATGTAATACGTGGTGTCGCTGAACAAACGAATCTCTTAGCATTAAACGCCGCTATCGAAGCAGCGCGTGCTGGTGAACAGGGTCGCGGTTTTGCTGTGGTTGCCGATGAAGTACGTACTCTTGCAAGTCGTACACAAGAGTCAACAAATGAGATTCAAACGATGATTGAAAAGTTACAAACCGGTATTCAAAATGCTGTTTCAACAATGGAGCAAAGTCGTGAAAGAGCAAGTCAAACGGTGACACAAGCTGGCTCAGCAGGTGACTCTTTACAAACAATTACAAACTCAGTGGGCACTATAAATGAAATGAATACTCAAATTGCTAGTGCTGCGGAAGAACAAACGGTAGTTGCAGACGAAATTAACCGCAGCATAGTCGACATCAGTGTTATTTCAGATCAAAATGCACAAGGTGCAAATAAAATCTTAGATTCGAGTAAAAATTTGCATCGTTTAACGGCTGAACTGAATAGTGTCGTCAATCGTTTTCAAATTTAAGCTTAACTACTTTATATGCTCTAGAATGCCGTCAAGCTCATCCAGACTATTATATTGAATAACGAGTTTACCTTTACCTTTAGCACTGTGTTGGCATACCACTTTTGCACCCAAGGTTTCTGATAAACGATTTTGCAAATCGCTAATATGTAAATCTTCTGTTGTATTATCTTTGTTTTTCTTAGCGGGAGGGTTTGTTAACTTTCGTACATGCGCTTCTATCTCGCGAACGGAAAGTCCTTTACTCATAACTAAATTTGCAACATTCGGTTGCAACGTTATTTCTAATGAAAGCAGCGCGCGAGCATGACCCATTTCAATATCACCATGCGCAAGCATTGCTTTTACACTTGGCTCTAAACTTAATAAGCGTAATAAATTTGATACTGCAGCACGTGAACGACCAACAGCATCGGCGGCTTCTTGATGCGTTAAACCAAACTCTTGGATTAATCTATCAAGTGAAGTGGCTTCTTCAATGGGGTTTAAATCTTCACGTTGAATATTTTCTATTAAAGAAACAGCAATCGCTTCTTCGTCGGTATATTTTTTTATAACAACCGGTACTTCATGCAAGCCTGCAAGTTGTGCAGCGCGCCAGCGACGTTCACCTGCAATAATTTCGTATTTTGGTTTTGCAGGATCAACACTGATTGAACGCACAATAATGGGTTGGATAATCCCTTGCTTACCAATTGAATCTGCAAGCTCTTGAAGTTGTTCTTCGTTAAATTCTGTTCGTGGTTGATAGCGGCCACGCACCATATGCTCAACCGGTAATTTTTTTAAACCTTCACGACTAGCTGCTGTTGACGTTTCAGTCGATGTTGTTGTTTGATTTTTTTTGGCACTTGATCCCAAAAGGGCGCTGAGATCTCGGCCTAGTCCACGTTTTTTCATTTGATAACTACTTATTTAAATTTATGTTTTTAGTGTGCTGCAGCAAGCAAACTTTCATCTTTACGAATGATTTCACCAGCTAAAGCTAAATAAGCAAGTGCGCCACGTGAAGACTTATCGTAATTAATAATAGGAACACCATGACTCGGTGCCTCAGCTAAACGAACATTACGAGGAATAATGGTTCGGTAAACTTGTTCTGGAAAATGCACTAACAACTGGCCTGATACATCATTTGCTAAGTTATTACGTGGGTCGAACATGGTTCGTAACATACCTTCAATTTGTAAATCAGGATTTACACTTTGTCGAATACCTTCAACCGTTTCAAGCAAGGCTGATAAACCTTCTAAGGCATAGTATTCACATTGCATTGGAATCATTACAGAGTCTGCTGCAACTAAGGCATTAAGCGTTAACATGTTAAGAGAAGGTGGGCAGTCTATTAATATATAATCGTAATTATCTTTCAAACTTGAAAGCGCTATACGCAATGAAAGCTCGGCGTTTTCTTCGCCTTTTAAGTTCACTTCGGCAACGGTTAAGTCACCATTTGCAGGCATAACGTCGTAGCCCGAATCTTCACGCATATCAATAATTAAATCTTCAGGTCGGATATCACCGGTTAACATATCACCCGTGGTCGCCTGCACTTCGTTTTTATTCACGCCGCTGCCCATGGTGGCATTACCTTGCGGATCCATATCGACAAGCAATACGTTACGCTTGGTTGCAGCTAACGATGCCGCTAAATTGATACAGGTAGTAGTTTTACCCACGCCGCCTTTTTGATTGGTTATGGCAATAATGCGAGCCATGATCCTTCCCCTTGGTACATAAATGAAGAGACTTTAACTTTTTAGTTTTTTCGAACCAGAACCACATGACGCTCTGCATCTAGGCCTGGCACTTGAATTGATTCGGTATTTTCTACTTTCATTTTGCCTACCAAGTTGCTTGATTTGGTAGCTTGACTAAGTTCGTCAATTTCCTGTTTAGGATAACTCCCTTTAAGAGCAAGGAACAGTCCTTTATTCACACAATGTTCAAATGTTTTACTTAAAAAGTCCTCTAAGGAAAACGTGGCTCGACACATTACTGTATTAAACTGTTGATTTATATTGCTATTTTCCGCTCGCCCCGTTCTTACCTGCACATTATCCAATCCTAGCTCAATAACGGCCTGAGTCACGAAGCGGGTTTTTTTCGAGTTGCTGTCTAACAGGGTAAATTGCCAATCCGGCTTAGCGATGGCCATTGGTAGGCCGGGGAAACCTGCGCCTGTTCCAACATCTATAATGTTACTTCCTTCAACGTAAGGAAGTGGAGCAAGGCTATCTAATATATGCAACACGACCATTTCATTTGGGTCACGCACAGCGGTTAAGTTGTAAGCTTTATTCCATTTTACAAGAAGTGCTAACAACTGGCTAAATTGCTGCTCCGCTTTTTCAGGCAACTTAAAATTGAGCAGCTCTATATGCAGATTAATTAATTTACTATTCATAAACTCATCATACGAAATATAAAACTTTACGGCTATTTTTATAGCAAGCCCCTAAGTGGATCGTTATTATTTAACATTACTTTGATGTTATATCGCTAAAATTGAATATCTAACTGCAATTGTAAAATAATTAATCGTAACAACTAACTTAAGAGAGAATTAAATCTCTCTATTTATTTTTCTTGTACACTGACTTCTCTAACAATACAAAATCAACTACGAGCTATATTACTATTTGTTAGAGCAAATTATATAGCTCTAGGCATGGTTACAAAATAAACAATTCAAAACTAAATGTGTTTGTTATTATAAGAACGACAATCATTTTCAACTTGCTAACCTGTATCAATAATTTATTTTATGTTACGGTAAATACAAGCTACAAGTATTTTACCCTCCCCCCCTATTAAAATATTTGTTAATAAAAAAAATATAAGCGCCTTCTAAATTTAAAAAGCGCACAAAACTCAGGATGAGACCATGCAAATATCTCTTAGTAAACTTCCTTCTTTTCGCATTTTCGTTTTAAGCATTCTTATTGCATTTATTAGTGTGGGTTGTGGTGGAGGCGGAGGAGGGGGAAGCGAAGACACAACTGCACCTGTGGTTACGCTTAACGGTGCAAGCACCGTTACTCAAGAAGAAGGCGTTGCCTATACCGAACAAGGTGCCACCGCAACAGATAGTGTTGATGGCAATGTGAGCGTCGTCATATCAGGTACGGTTGATACCAACACCGCCGGAAGCTATACCATTACTTACACCGCAACCGATACGGCCAATAATATTGGAGTCATTACGAGAACGGTTGTTATTACCGAAAATAAAAAGCCATTTATTACGACATGGAAAACCGACAATACCGGCAATAGTGCTGATAATGAAATTACCATTACAACATCTGGCACCGCTGATTACTCCGTTGATTGGGGTGATGGCAATTCCGATAGTAATGTAACAAGCAATATCACTCACGCCTATGCTTCACCTGGAACCTATACCGTTTCTATAAGCGGTACTTTCACGCACTTTATTGCAGGTAACGATGCTGCAAAGTTGTTATCGGTTGATCAGTGGGGTGGGCAAAAGTGGCTTTCAATGAATGCTACGTTTAGTGAAGCTGTTAATCTTGTTATCAATGCAAACGACGAACCCAACCTATCGCAAGTAACCGATATGAGCTATATGTTTGAAGGTACCGCGGCCTTTAATCAAGACCTCAGTCAATGGGATGTCTCCTCGGTGACGGATATGAACTTCATGTTTTCTGATGCATCGGCTTTTAACCAAAACATCAGTAACTGGGCTGTCGCATCCGTGACAAATATGGGCAGAATGTTTTCTGGCGCCACGGCCTTTAATCAAGACCTCAGTCAATGGGATGTCTCTTCAGTTACCAGCATAAGCTCGATGTTCAATTTTGCCACGGCCTTTAATCAAGACCTCAGTCAATGGGATGTCTCTTCAGTTACCAGTATGAGTTCTGTGTTCCGAGGCGCCACAGCCTTTAATCAAGACCTCAGTCAATGGGATGTCTCTTCAGTCACCCGTATGGATTCGATGTTCGAGTTTGCCACAGCCTTTAATCGAGACCTCAGTCAATGGAATGTCTCCTCGGTCACGAATATGGATTTTATGTTTCGAGGTAACACAGCCTTTAATCAAGACCTCAGTCAATGGGATGTCTCTTCAGTCACCAGTATGGATTCGATGTTCAATTTTGCCACGGCCTTTAATCAAGACCTCAGTAACTGGGATGTCTCTTCAGTCACCAGTATGATCGCTATGCTTTATAATGCCACCGCTTTTAATCAAAACATCAGTAGCTGGGATGTCTCCTCGGTGACGGATATGAACTTCATGTTTTCTGATGCATCGGCTTTTAATCAAGACCTCGGTAGCTGGGATGTCTCCTCGGTCACGAATATGGATTTTATGTTTCTAGGTAACACAGCCTTTAATCAAGACCTCGGTAGCTGGGATGTCTCCTCGGTGGTTAGCATGGATTCTATGTTTGAAAAATCCACTCTTTTAACAGTAAACTATGATGCCCTACTGTTAGGCTGGAGCGGACAAGCCTTACAAAATAATGTTAATTTTCATGCCGGCAACAGTCAATATTCTGCTGTTTCACAAAGCGCACGTGATGTGCTTGTTAATACATATGGTTGGACGGTAACCGATGGTGGTGTAGCACCTTAAAATTTTATCTACTTTATAATTTATAAATTTAATAACACACCGTTTATAATTTAAACTCATTAATAACGGCCACTAATAAAAAAGCCCTTTATAGTAAATGCTACAAAGGGCTTTTGAGTTTTATAAATCAAAGTTATTTATTACCAGTCGCAACATTGGTTAATTTATTTAACGCGCCGGTCATCTTCGCCTGAATCTTTGCACGGTTTTTAATGTTATGGCGCTTAACAATATAAGCAGGGTCGTTATAAGTTAACCAAACTTGGCCAGCTTCATCTTTCCACGCTAGTGCTTTTAATGGCAAATCGATGCCTGCAGTTTGATTTGCTGTAAACATATGGCTACCTAATTTTGGGTTACCAAAAATTAATAATTCTGTTGGGCGTAATGGAATACCTACGCCTTTCGCTTTTTCATCGTGACTCCAACGTAGTGCTACACCAATACCTTTTTTCTTTAGTACCGCTTCTAACTTATCGAGTGTTTCTTTAACACTATAATTACTTTTTTTGGAAATCATTCCATCATCTGCTAACACTGATGTAGACATAAAAAAAGGTAAGGTTATCGCCGTAAGTAAAACTAATATTTTTTTCATTTTTTTCTCCATGTTATTTTTATCGCAATACTTTATATAACTAACATACCTGAACCGTTATTTAGGTATGTGCCTAAAATCACAATTCTCTATATTACATAAAAGAGTCAATTTAGGCTGATTGTTGCTTTTCTTGTTGGCCATTCTTGTGCGCGAATTTTTTTAAATACACCAAAATAATCGATATCGCTGCCGGTGTAACACCTGAAATACGTGCAGCTTGACCAACCGTTTGTGGTTTAACACCATTTAATTTTTCGCATACTTCCGCAGACAAGCCTTTTACAGTGGAATAGTCCAGTTGCTCCGGAATAGTTGCTGATTCATGGCGTTTTTGTTTTTCAATCTCGTCTTGCTGGCGCTCGATGTAACCAGAGTATTTTGCTTGTACTTCAATTTGCTCAATAACGCTCGGTGAAAGGTCTTCAGGTTTGTTAATAGAGGCTTCAGCTAATGTCATAAGTCCCGTATAGGAAACTTCTGGGCGGCGCAATAAATCTAATAAGGTTGCTTCTTTTGTGAGTTGCTGGCCAAAGACTTGTTCCGATGCGGCTTTCTCCAATTTACTTGGGTGTACCCATGTAGATTGGAGACGTTGCTGCTCCGTTTCTACTGCTTCACGCTTAGCTTCAAAATGTTGCCAACGATTATCATCAACTAACCCGAGCCCTCGACCTTTTTGTGTTAAACGTAAATCGGCATTATCTTCACGTAATAATAAACGGTACTCAGCACGCGAGGTAAACATGCGATATGGTTCGATTGTTCCTTGCGTAATAAGATCGTCGATTAATACCCCTATATAGGCTTCATCTCGACGTGGTGTCCATGACTCCTTATCTTGAACAAGTAAGCTGGCATTCATGCCCGCAATTACACCTTGTGCCGCGGCTTCTTCGTAACCGGTTGTACCATTAATTTGGCCCGCAAAAAATAAGCCGCGCATATGCTTTGTTTCTAGGGAGGCTTTTAAATCACGCGGGTCAAAATAATCATACTCAATCGCATAACCGGGTCGAGAGATATGTGCGTTTTCAAATCCTTTTATTGAGCGTACAAAATCGAATTGCACATCAAAAGGTAAACTGGTTGAAATGCCATTAGGGTAAATTTCGTTTACCGTTAAACCTTCTGGCTCAACAAAAATTTGATGTGCATCTCTGTCCGCAAAGCGCATTACTTTATCTTCAATAGACGGGCAGTAGCGTGGGCCAACCCCTTCGATTACACCGCTATACATGGGAGAACGATCGAGACCTCCGCGAATAACATCATGCGTTTTTGTATTGGTATAGGTTATATAACAAGGCACTTGTTTAGGATGGTCTGCCACGTTGCCCATATAAGAAAACACTGGTAAGGGATCATCACCGGGTTGTTTTTCCATAACCGAGTAATCTAATGTTTTACCATCAATACGCGGCGGTGTACCGGTTTTTAACCTGTCGACTTTAAAGGGTAACGCACGCAATCGTTGAGACAATGCATTTGATGGCGGGTCGCCTGCACGACCGCCTTGATAATTTTCCATACCAATATGAATAAGGCCGCCCAAGAAAGTACCAACCGTCAGCACAACCGATTTAGCTTTAAACTTTAAACCCATTTGAGTAACAACACCGACAACTTGATCGTTTTCAACAATCAAATCATCAACCGCTTGTTGGAATAAACTTAAATTCGGGGTATTTTCTAACACTTGTCGAACCGCATTTTTATATAAAACACGATCTGCTTGGGCCCGTGTTGCACGAACGGCAGGGCCTTTACTGGCATTTAAAATTCGAAATTGAATACCGGCCGCATCGGCCGCTTTTGCCATTAAGCCACCCAAAGCATCCACTTCTTTAACCAAGTGGCCTTTACCAATTCCACCAATAGCTGGGTTACAACTCATTTGGCCGAGTGTTTCTATATTGTGTGACAGCAGTAAAGTTTTACTGCCCATACGTGCAGCCGCCAGTGCCGCTTCGGTACCTGCGTGACCGCCGCCTACGACAATAACGTCGAAACTATCTTGGTAAAACATGGGCTTGATAAAACATAGGTGGAATAAACATCTAAAGGTAAATGGATGGAAGCTCTAAGTATAGGCTCATTTTACCTCTTGCAAATTAAATCACCAAGCTATGGTGCAGTATATTACTGCTAAATCGCACTATTTCGAGTTAAATAGAGGTAATTATTAGTATTTCATAAACAAATAGGCAAAAGTAGCCCAATGCGAGCATATATAAAATGGTCTTCACTTTTATGGTTCTAAAGAAGTCATGCTGGTGATGCGCAAGCAGAATTAAAACGGCCAAGACGGTTAAACCATATTTTGCACTAAAAAATGCCACGCTACCTTGGTAAATAACATGATTCATCAGCAAGTTTAATTCTATACCACCCGACTCTAAAATAATGGTCGTGAGAATAAAATCCAATACACTGAATACAATTATCGCAAGTGCTGCAAACCAAACCGGCTTATCGAAACGATCGGTATTCATTAAACCCAAATCGTCTTTACGTCGTAATAAAGCCCGCCTTCCCGTTATACTGTAATGGTGGAGTGTACGAGTCGCTCGCTGACGCCTATCACTCATGTCATAACGCCTTTCTTGCCAAAAAATCTCTTGCTGACTGACTTCCATCACGGCATACCTCCAGGCTCAATAACTACACCTCAAAGTAAGGTCTAATGTGCTTTATGCTGCGGGTATTATATAAAAAAGTGTGACGTAGTTCACACTAAATCAGGTGAATGACGCTACCTAAACGGGTTAACACATTATTAAAATCAATGAGTTAAAGCTTAAAATCCTATATTAAGCCATTTACTAATAATGAGGGGGGCGATCATTTGCGGGTTGTTCGTTAGTGCCTGTATCTGAGAGTGTTTGAATTCTGTCCATTAAATGCTTGCACATTATTTCAATTCTATCTATTTGCTGTTGTTGCTCATAAATCACGTCATTCAATTCTTGAATTGTGTGTTCTTGATAGGCGATCTTGGTTTCTAGTTCATCTATTCTTTTATCAGTCATATTATCAAGCAACGCTTATGAGAAGAAATTTTACTAAACTACGCAGTCTGCAAAGTTGAATATCTCTATTGCGTCGTTCCCGCTTTTGCGGAAACGACGGTTAAAGATTTCTACTAATCCGTACGATTGGTAATATCAATTAAGTGGTAACCAAATTGTGTTTGTACTGGCCCGTGAATAACGCCCACTTCACCACTAAAAACAACATCATTAAATTCTTTTACCATTTGCCCTGGTGAAAACTCACCAAGGTCGCCGCCACTTTGGCCTGACGGGCAGCTTGAATGTTCTTTTGCTACATCAGCGAAATCGGCTCCGCCTTCTATTTGTGTTTTTAATTCATTACATTTTTCTTCTGAATCAACCAATATGTGTCTTGCGCTTGCTGTTGCCATTTTTCTCTCCAGTTGCTTTAAGTTTAAGCTCGTTTAAAAATTTCTATTTCTTTATCTAAATCTATTATAAGTTTTTCAACTTCATCTTGTGTGTATTTTTTTTCTGCTTTCGTTCCCCATACAACACCGGGCCATTCAATATCTTTTTCGTTACGTGCGACTAGATGAAAATGCATTTGATTAACGATATTTCCAATCGAAGCAAAGTTAATTTTATCAACCTTAAAGTGTCGCTTTAAAAATGCTGATAGGCTATTAACCTCTTTAAGCATTTGCAATTGATTTTGTTCAGGCAATTCATCAATATCAATCACATCTACGTTCATTGGCACAATCACAAACCAGGGTAATTCTGCTTTGTTCATCAATAAAAGCAAGCTTACTCGTTCATCTTTATCAACATGGCCATGTAAAAAACCAAGCTGAATACACTCGGAAGCGAGGCGGCTATCTAGTTGAAAATTTTTCATTCTAAAACGGTTACCGGCATGCCAACGTCAAAACGACCAGTCGATTCTGCAATAACATTTTGACCAAAGTATAATTTTTTCTCGTCTTGCCCACAGACACCTTTACGATACTTTTTTAATGTTTGCAGTGGTTCATCCGCACGTATTCCAGTATTAGGATCGATGCTTGGGATAACACAACGGCTGCAAGGCTTTACAACTCTAAGTATCATATCGCCAATTTGTATTTTCGACCAATCATCTTCCGCAAATGCTTCACAGCCTGATACCACTATATTAGGGCGAAACTGGCGCATTTCAATAGCTTGTTGACTTGAATTACCTTGCTGAATACGAATATTTAAATCTTCGAGTGATGCTTCGGATAACAATAAAAACGGAAATCCGTCGCTAAAAGCGGTTCTATCTCCCTGTTTTGCATACTCAAGATCAACCTGTCGGACTTCGTCTTCGTGGAAATACACCAAGCGGCATTTTTTATCTAAAAATGTGGATAACCAAGTTGCCGCCGTATCTCCACAATCAATCGCGCTACACCAATCACCCCAAACGTTTACCGAGCTCAATTCGTTGCTTTCATCAATGGTTATTTCACATGCATCCATATTAGGTGCATGTAATTGAACACCCGCATTCATTAAAACTGGTTTAATTAAACACATTCTCGGCAGCTGTCGTTGTGATAAAAATTTACCCGTTTCATCAACAAGCATCCAGCGCCTATCCATATGTAAACCAAAACAATCACTTTGTACCGATTGGACACTTACTTGTGCACAAGATTTTACTGGATAAATGGCAAGTTGGCTGACTTTAATCATCGTTTAATTTTTATACTCTTTAGATATTCCACAAAAAATGGCGTACCTTTTTGTTTTGCTGCGTGTATATTTCGCAATGGAATGTCTTCAGGATTATTATAATGTTTTAATGCCTGTTCTAAACTGTGTTCTCTTAATAGATGCAACATAGGATAGGGCGAAACATTGGTATAGTTTTCTGCATCATTTTCTTCTGTACCCTCGAAACGATACAACGGGTGAAAACTGGCTAATTGATAAACACCCTCATAACCTTGTGATACAAGTAACTCATTCGCTAAATCTAAAAAATCTAAATAGTTATTAAATACTTTAAAACTACTAGAATATAAAATAAAACTTGTTTCTATATTTTGATTATCATCTAAAAATTGGCACTGCTGAATTAATTTTTCTAGACTTTGTTCTACTGTCTCTGATGAATCAACAAAATAATAAATTTTATTCTGTTGAAAAACTTTTTTAGCAAAAGGACAAAAATTTAAACCAATAACAACATCATCTAACCATTGCTTAGTTTCATCAATAATATCTAGCTCTCTCATTATTTTGGTTGCTTACTTAAGCAAAGCTTTTATTTGCTTAACAACACTTGGATCATCCCAATGAATAGCCGCATTGACACCATATTTAATTTTGCCATCTGGCCCAATAATAAAAGTAGAAGGGAAGACCAGAACATTCCATTTTGCAGACTGACGCCCTTCAGGGTCGAGTAACACCGGAAAATCGACATTCACCTTTTTCATAAAATCTGCAACTGTTTTCTGATTTTCGCCATAGTTAACGGAAATTAATTCAAATTTTTCATCTTGCATTTTTTCACGTAAATTGTTCAACGATGGTATCTCTTGCACACATGGCGGGCACCATGTTGCCCAGAAATTAACAACGGTTACTTTTCCTTTATAATCATTTATCTTGATTTGCTTTCCAAACACATCAACTAAATCTAATAGGTGAGGGTTAGGATTCGCTTTATATCTTTTTAATTTAATATCTAATGTTTTAGATTTCTTTAATGTTTTACTCTTTAATACAGCAGCTTTAATGGGTTTTTCTGTTTTAGTTAATAAATTAATTGTTGAGACGATTTTACGTGGCATTAGCGCGTTTTGCTTTAAGGTTTCTGGTTTTACGTCTCCCGTATAAAAAACCCCATTGACGCCTTTCAATATATTTATATATACCTGTGAACCACCATCTTGCAATTTCTTGAGTAGCTTCTTAACCTGCCAACGATTACTTCTTTTACCCCCTTGGTATATCATTAAGGGCATATTTGTTGCGTCAGCAATATTTACAAATTCTGGTTCTAATCCTAATTCAGGAACATGTGAATATAGTTCTGGTGAAAATAAAATTGCGCCTTGTAAATAAGATGCCTTGCCTTCATTTTTAACTTGCCACATTCTTATTGCTCTTAAAACGGGAATAGCGCCGTAAGATCGTGTTAACAACGTTATATTTTTATTTGTTACTTTATACGCATGTTCAATTAAGCCAGCCAAATACTTGCCATCAAGTGCGCGCATCGTTGAGGTGCTTTTTGGCAAAAACAAACTTTCTGCTAGATCTACATGCCAAACTTCCACACCTAACGTTGCTAGCTTATCAGACATAATCATCTCACGTTCTTTAACGCCAAAACCTGGCGCTATCCATATAATCAAGTTTGAACTAGGACCCTGAGAAAGTATTCTTTTTATTGATAACTCTTGATCGAGTACCGTTACATCTAAATCTTCAATATTTTCTGCATAAGAATTTAGAGTGAGTAAACAGGTAAATAATATTAATACTGCAAATTTATACATCGTTATTGGCTACCCATTAATTTGTTAAGCTTCACTTCTCTTTGCTGCTTATCTAAATCTTTTAATTGTTCAATCTTTTTATAAAATATTTTATAGTCATGATTTGATTGTTCAAATAACTGAAACAATGCTGGTACCCAATTGTTATAAGTCGCTACTAACGCTAAATGTGCGTTATTTAAAGGTTGCGACATCCATTTATCGTAACCGTTATAATCACTCCAACGTTGTTTAAATTTTTGATATTGATTTTTTAATTTTTTAAAAACCTGCATTTTCTTACTCTCTAATACATTATCACTTTGCTCTAATGCATATATACTTTTCAAATTCTCTTGCGCTTGTTTTAATAAATTTTTAAAATCTTTATCTCTATTTTTCGCAGCAACATAATCAGCATAGAGCTGTTGTTTATCGGCAAGCGTAAACCAATGTTTAATCCCTTGCAGCTCAACGGTCGTTGCAAAGGCTTCATTAAAAGCGGTATCGCTATCTGCATACATTTGTTGATGCGCAAGTTCATGAAAAATAATACCAATCCGATAAGCCTCTGATTTATACAACATCGTATTTAACAATGGGTCATCAAACCAACCTAACGTTGAATAGGCTTTTGTACCAGCAACATAGACGTCCATATTTCGCTTTCTTAATTCCGCAGCAAAATCTTCAGCACTTTGTTTAGAAAAATAACCTCGATAACTTAAACAACCAACAATAATAAAACACCATTCTTTCGGTTTAATCGAGTAGGGCGGTGTTGCAACCACCGTCCAAACAACATAATCACGGCCAATATCTACGTAATTTCTATAGCTATCATTTTCAGGTAATTTTAAAACCTCACTGGCAAATTTTCGCGCCTCTCGTGCATTGATTAATCGTTGCTTTATTTCCTGTGTTGTTTTTGGGTCATCGATAACGTCTTGTATCGGTCGCTGTTTATTAAGAATTTCACTGTGCCCTTCAATTTTCTCCCAATAATACGCTAAGCTAGTGCAAGATTGCAGGCAAAATACGAAAACCAACAACAAAGCTATCCGAATCATATTAAGCAATTATTTCCGTCACTTGCCAATACAAAAACTGGAAAAAATCTCGCCAAGTAAATCATCACTACTAAACTCACCGGTAATTTCTGACAATGCTTGTTGAGCAAGCCTTAAATCTTCAGCAACTAATTCTCCCGCTTTTATCTCTACAAGTTGCTTTTTAGACTGCATTACAAAACCTTCTGCACGTGCCAGTGCATCAAGATGACGACGCCTTGCCAAAAAACTGCTTTCATTGGTTTTTTCAAAACCCATACTTTGCTGCAAGTGCTCACGCAATAATTCAAGACCATAACCTTTTTTTGCGGATAGCTTAATGTGCGTTTGCACGTCTTTGACAGTATTTATTTGTCCGCTTATTTCTGCCTTTTGTTCAGTTAAATCTATTTTGTTGTGAATGACGGTTACCGGTAAGGTTTTAGGTAATTGCTGTAAAATTTGCTGATCATCCGTGGTAATTCCCCTTCGATCATCAACGAGCACCAAAACTCTATCCGCTTTTTCTATTTCTAACCAGGCTCGCCGAATGCCCTCTTGCTCGACTTTATCTACCGACTCTCGTAAACCGGCTGTATCAATAATGTGTAGCGGCAAGCCGTCTATATTGATTTCTTCTTTTAAAACATCCCGCGTCGTACCTGCGATTTCGGTCACGATAGCGGAATCACGACCAGCAAGCGCATTCAACAAGCTCGATTTACCTGTATTTGGCTGACCAACAAGCACCACTCGCATACCATCTCTTAACAATACCCCTTGCTTGGCTTCTTGCATTATAGTGACAAAAGACTGCAAAATAGTCTCAATTTGACCGAGGATAACCCCATCTGATAGAAAGTCTATCTCTTCTTCAGGAAAGTCGATGGCCGACTCGACATGCATTCGTACTCGAATAACCGCCGCCACTAATTCATGTATTTTAGTCGAAAAAACGCCTTGTAGTGACAATATTGCAGATTTGGCTGCCTGTTCAGAACCTGCCTCAATTAAATCAGCAATAGCTTCCGCCTGAGTTAAGTCCATTTTATCGTTTAAAAAGGCTCGCTCCGCAAATTCACCTGGTTTTGCTAATCGAGCACCTAGGTCGATACACCGTTTTAACAATCTATCCAGAACAATACGACCACCATGGCCTTGCAGCTCAACAACATCTTCACCGGTAAATGAATTAGGCCCAGGAAAGAAAATAGCTAAGCCCATGTCAATCGCGAGGTCCGCTTCATCACAAAACGTTATATATTCAGCAACTCGGGGTTTAGGCAGCATTTTAACTACACTTTCGCCAATTTTAGCTGCATACTTCCCCGAAATACGCACAATACCGACACCACCCAAACCACTCGCTGTGGCTATTGCGGCAATTGTTTCTAATTGTTCAACTTCCATACTTTCTTGCATAACAATCCTTAACTTCCCTTAAATTTAATTTTCTTTATCAAGAATAACGCTTTTTTGCCGATATTATAAAGAGTCCGTTAGCCCATTTTCTAGTATTTAAGGTTTGTAAGTATGTCTCGTACAGTTTTATTTAGCATTATTAGTTTATTATTTTTCTATACGACTCCTGCATATGCAGTAAATAGCACGAAATCTAAAAAAGTGAATGTTCTCATTCATCTTTCCAACAGTAATAAACGAAGCTATCAAGCCTTACTCCATATTAGGCACAATTTTTTTATAAGGAACCATAGTAATGATGCCGACTAAAAAGCTTTTAACATCACTCTTATTACTATTCTCACTGCAAGCTTATTCACCATTAAATTACGCTGATGTTAAACCTGAAAACAGTCTTAATGTCGTTATTCATGTTAGCCACAGTAGAAAGCGTATTTATCAAGCCGCCATTAATTATGCACGGCATATTCGTAACCGCTATGGAGATAATGCCAACATTGCTATCGTTGCTAATGGACCGGGTATTGGGTTCCTAAATAAAAAAAACTCTTACGTCCGTAAGGTTAAGGGGTTGCTTAATACAGGAGTAAAATTTTCAGCCTGCAATGCGACTATTCAAAAATTAAAAGTTGAAAAAAAACCTATTCCTATTATTAACGGTGTAAAAATAGTCCCCGCAGGTATACTGAAAGTGCTCGAGTTACAGCAACAAGGCTATTTATACTTACAACCATAATAATAGCCTCAGTATACATACACCAAATAAAAAACCCCGAAGGCAACTACTTACCTTAGAGGTTTTTTGTTTAAACGATGCATCTACTACACGATTGTTAATTAATTATTTACTAGCGCCAACAATTTTATTCGTTATATACCATTGTTGAGCGATAGATAACACGTTATTAACCACCCAATATAAAACTAAGCCAGCAGGGAAGAACATAAAGAAAATACCAAATACAAACGGTAACGCCATCATCACTTTCGCTTGCACAGGATCAATAGGTGCTGGATTTAGCTTTTGCTGTATAAACATACTAATACCCATCAATATGGGCAAAATCAAATATGGATCAGCTGCAGACATATCTTCTATCCATAAAATCCAAGGTGCTTGACGTAACTCTACACTTTCTAGCAGCACCCAATAAAGCGCAATGAAAACGGGAATTTGCACTAATATCGGCAAGCAACCGCCCAATGGATTTATTTTTTCTTTCTTATACATTTCCATCATGGCTTTATTCATGCCGGCACGATCGTCTGCAAAACGTTCTTTCATCGCTACCATACGTGGTTGTACTGCACGCATTTTTGCCATTGATTTATAACTTGCTTCTGATAATTTATAAAACATTAGTTTTATCAAAATAGTTAAAAAGATAATTGCCCAACCCCAGTTACCGACAACGCCATGTATTTTCGTTAGTAACCAGAATATTGGTTTTGCTATAATGGTTAACACACCGTAATCAACGGTTAATTCTAAACCTTCTGCAATCTTTTCAAGCTGAGCCTGATCTTTCGGTCCTGCATAAAAAGTGGTACTAAACGTTTGCCTTGCACCAGGGGCAACATGGGTTTCGTTTTTATCTCTAAAGCCAATGGTATAAACAACATTTCTTTGTTTATAGGTTGTATAAAATGTTTTAGCTTGTTCTTTCTCTGGCACCCATGCACTTAAAAAATAATGCTGGATCATCGCAGCCCAACCACCGGTAATATCTCTTTTTAAGTTGCTATCGAGCATATCCTCGAACGAAATTTTTTCGTATCGTTCTTCTGGTGAATATAAAACACCGCCCATATAAGTATAAATAAATTGAGACTGGTCAACCTCTGATACTTGTGTTCGTTGTAATTGGTAATAAGCATTACCACGCCATGTCCTTGTTGAATTATTTTGGACAGTTTGTTTTACGTCAACTTTATGGCTGCCACGATGAAAAGTATAAGTTTTAGTAAATTGAACACCATCACGGCTCATCCAATATAAATTTACATCCATCGAATCTTTAGATTCCTCTAAAACATAATTAGTGCGATCAGCCTTGTATACATCTAAATGGTTAGGCGCTGAAATAATGGTATTCGCATCAGCACTTTTTCCAGTGAAACCACTTTGCGCAACAAAAACTCTAGGTAGCGTTTCATTCATTAATAAAAATGGATTTTCTGGTTCATTGAGTTTTGCCGGGTAATCAAGCAATTTAACTTGACGTATATCGCCACCAACCGTATTAATTGTAATATCAAAAACATCGGTTACAACATGAATTGTTTGGCCTTGTTTAAAAATATCGGTGCCTTGTTCAGAAGGAACGGTTGAACTTGTATTTGCAGATTGAGGTGTCGACTCTGCAACAGGAATTTCATTGTTTGGAATGGTTCCTTTGCTTGTAGGGCTGCCTGGAACTGCGCCTGATTGATTCGCTTGTGTAACAGTTGAAGCTGTTTTCGAAATATCCTCAATCGCATGATCCTGCTTCCATGCATCAAACATTAAAAACATAATAAATGCCAAAGCAACAAATAACATTAAACGCTGTTGTTCCATACTCTTTTACAACCTTCTTAAATTTTTATTTCTCAATGATTACTTTCTATATTTTTTTCAGTTACCTTTTCAGGTACTGGGTCGACACCGCCTTCTGCAAAAGGGTGACACCGACATATTCTTTTTGTTGCTAACCAGCCACCTTTTGCAACACCATGAATCTTTATGGCTTCTTCTGCATAACTTGAACAACTGGGATAAAACCGACAACGCGGACCCAATAATGGACTTATCGCATAACGATATATTCTTATAATTAATAAGAAGGGATATTGAAGTGCTTTGCTAAATGTTGCCATTGCTGTTCGAGTACTGTTCTAATTTGCTGGGAAGTTGCGCCATTCGCTGCTTGCTTCGCAAGAACCACAATATCTAAACCCGCTAATTGTACCTTATGTAAGCGAAAACTTTCGCGCACAATTCGTTTAAATCTATTTCTTCTTACAGCTAATTTTATATTCTTTTTCGCTACCGCTAAACCCATTCTTGCTGGGGTTTCCCTATTCGAGTTTACACACTCTTCAGTGGGGTCATTTTCACTTAGTTTATTTTTTCTGACAAGAATAAGTAAATACGCATGATGACGTTTATACGGTTTTTCAAAAACGGTACTAAATTGTGCAGGGGTAAGGAGTCGATTCGCTCGAGTAAACGACCCTGTTTGCGCGACTGTATTAGTATTTTGTGTCACGTAATCAACAGTTGGATCTTTATAGGGTTGATTTAAACAGGGCTGCTTAAAATAGGATTCTGCCACATGATAATCCGAAATGGACACGACAGAATTTTATTCAAGAATTAGGCGCTTAAACGTTTACGGCCTTTTGCACGACGAGCATTAATAATGGCACGGCCACTTTTAGTTGCCATACGCGCACGAAAACCATGTGAGCGAGCACGTTTTAAAGTACTTGGTTGAAAGGTACGTTTCATCTTAATATCACCCGTTAAAAATCAATAAGTTACTAGCAAGCCTTTCGATCCCAATGTAACCGAAGGTTTCGCCAAAAAAGGCAGGCAAGAGTACTGTTTATAGGCATTTATGTCAACCAGTGTTTAGATAAAAAACGACTTTATTGGACAGCTAAAATACATAAATTTCATCACGCTATTTCGATTTAACTGTGGATAACTTTTTTCGTCGGTGTTACATTTATCTTTTCAACGGTCTAATAAAATAACATTCTCCGCAATGTCTTTTTCACCGTATATATTACTATAACTCATTAATAATAAAAGATAATTCCGTTGGGGGAGTGTATTGCAATCACTTTGGGATCAATGCCTGGATCGTCTGGAAGGAGAGCTTTCTCCTCAACAATTTAATACATGGATCCGCCCTCTACATTTTGTACTAGACAATGAAGATGCTCGCTTACTTGCACCTAATAGTTTCGTTCTTGATACTGTCAATGAGCAATTTAGTCATCTAATTAACGGCATCATTAGTCAGCTTGAGCCTAAATTTATAACGCCGATTAAAATACTCGTTGGTAGCCACGAAGTTGATTCAGCCGTTAACCATCAAAATGAATCAAGCCCAAGACAAGAGCAAGCGAGTAGCTTTGCTCGCAAAAATGGCTTGAACCCAAATTTTACCTTTGACTCATTCGTAGAGGGTAAATCTAACCAAATGGGACGTGCGGCGGCTACCCAAGTTTCACAAAACCCAGGTACCGCTTATAACCCATTATTTATTTATGGTGGCGTGGGTTTAGGTAAAACACATTTAATGCATGCGGTCGGTAATTTAATAAAAGATCACAACCCTAAATCGAATGTAGTGTATTTACATTCAGAGCGTTTTGTTTCAGATATGGTTAAATCTTTTCAGCACAATACGATTAATGAGTTTAAACGTTACTATCGTTCTGTCGATGCACTATTAATTGACGATATTCAATTTTTTGCTGGAAAAGGTCGCTCCCAAGAAGAGCTTTTTCACACCTTTAATTCGCTTCTGGAAAATAACCAACAGATCATTATGACCTGCGATCGTTATCCAAAAGAAATCGATGGGCTTGAAGAACGACTGAAATCCCGGTTTGGTTGGGGGTTAACGGTTACGATTGAACCACCGGAATTAGAAACTCGTGTTGCAATTTTAATGAGCAAGGCACAACAAACGAATATCGACCTTCCCGAAGAAGTTGCCTTTTTCATTGGCGAACGAATTCGCTCAAATATACGAGAATTAGAAGGTGCCTTACGTAGAGTAATAGCGAACGCTAACTTCAGCAATAAACCCATTACCCTCGACTTTGCAAAAGAGGCATTACGTGATTTATTATCCTCTCACGCAAAAATGATTTCTATTGATAATATCCAGAAAACGGTATCAAGCTATTATAAAATTCGTATTTCAGATATGCACTCAAAACGGCGAACACGCTCAGTAACACGTCCTCGACAATTAGCCATGGCGCTTTGTAAAGAACTCACAAACCATAGCTACCCAGAAATTGGAGATGCTTTTGGTGGTCGTGACCACACAACCATATTGCATGCATGCCGTAAAATTGAGGAGCTGAAAGAAGAAGATCCAATTATTGATGAGGACTATAGAAATTTATTAAGAACATTGAGCACGTAGTTATTCCTTATATATATGACATAACTTGTGCATAAGGCTTGGCAATATAACGAACAAGCTGTGGATAACTTTTATGATGATACATTTGCTTACTTATGCACATTCTATCCACAGGCAATATAATAGCTACATAATGGTTATACACAGACCTTAATTGGCGATAACGTAATGATATATAAGCTGTTATAAGACTTACTAACAGTAATTTAATTGCTAATAATAATAGTAATTATTATATATATATATATTTAATTAAAGACAACTAAAAAATAAAGACTACCTAGACAAAGGATATAAAAGCAAAAATGAAAATTAGTATTCTAAGAGATAATATTTTAAAACCTCTCCAACATGTAGCAAGTGTTGTAGAAAGAAAACAAAATTCTCCTATATTATCTAATCTTCTTGTTAAAGTTGATAACAATAATCTTTCTTTAACTGGAACTGATTTAGAAGTTGAGATGGTTATTAATACTGAGATTGAATCTAACGAAACGGGTGAAACTACATTACCTGCAAAAAAATTCTTAGACATTTGTCGCACCTTACCTGACGGTGCAAATATAAATATTAATATTGATTCTAACAAAGCTATTATTCGCTCAGGAAAAAGCCGCTTTACGTTATCAACATTACCGGCTAATGAGTTTCCACAAAGCGAGGCGCTTAATGTCTCTCAAGAAATAACATTAAAACAATCAACATTTAAAAAACTCATTGATCAAGTTCAATTTTCAATGGCACAACAAGATGTCCGTTATTATTTGAACGGTTTGATGCTAGAAATTGATCCACAACATATTGTAACGGTAGCAACCGATGGGCACCGACTTGCTATCTCAAAAGAACTTATTGAAACGGGTATTACTGATCAACGTCAAATAATTATTCCACGTAAAGGTGTTAGTGAATTATCAAAATTATTAAGTGACTCAGATGATCTTATAAAAATTCAATTAGGTGATAATTTAATAAAAGCGACCCTGGGTGCGATTACTTTCACCTCAAAACTTATTGATGGTAAATTCCCTGATTATAATCAAGTCCTTCCTTCAGATAATGATGCATTTTTAGAGTGCTCTCGTGATGTATTAAAACAAGCCTTTAGTCGAACTTCTGTTTTATCGAATGAAAAATACCGTGGAATGCGGCTAACATTAAGTGCAAATATGTTAAATGCAACGATAAATAATCCAGACCAAGAAGAAGCAGAAGAAGAGATTGAAGTAATTTATTCCGGTGCTGAATTTGAGATAGGCTTTAATGTTGCTTACTTCTTAGATGTATTAAATACACTGAAAGATGAGAATGTAGTTATAAAATTCAAAGATGCTAATTCTAGTTGCATGATTCAAGCAAAAAATGATGATACGTGTAGCTACGTCATCATGCCAATGCGTTTATAAGTATTATTTTAAACTAGGGTATTTTTGTGAGTTTAGTACAGGTATCACTTAAACATGTACGAAACCTTAATGATTGTTCTTTAAAACCTAACTCGCGCTTCAATATAATTGAAGGCGCAAACGCTAGCGGTAAAACAAGTCTTTTAGAAGCCATCTACCTTATTAGTCAAGTTAAATCATTTCGTACCCATCGAATTAATCACATAATTCAACATAAAAAAACTGAAATGCAGGTTATTGCTAAATACCAAGATAATACTGATTTTACACATACTATTGGTTTAGGCCGTAATCGAAGTAGCACTAAAATTCACCTTAATAAATCAGTGATTAATTTAAGCTCTAAACTTGCGGCGTTAGTGCCTATTCAAGTTATTACCCCAGAATCGCATCGCTTGCTGGAAGATGGGCCTAAATTTAGGCGCCAATTTATCGATTGGGGCGTGTTCCACGTGAAACATGGTTTTTTACAAACGTGGAAGTCATATCATAAAATATTAAGACAACGTAATGCAGCACTCCGCCAAAATCAATCAGAACAGCAGGTAAGAAGTTGGGATCAACCATTAATTGAGGTTTCTGAAGTTTTCCATCAATCTCGGCTGGAGTATTTAGAGGGTATAACGCCAATAATCAAAAATTATACTGAACAGCTAATTAATGAAGATATTAATCTAGAGTACCAGCCAGGCTGGCCAAAAGACCTAAATTATTCAGAAGGCTTGGATAAGAGCTATGAACAAGATTGCCAATTTAAACATACTCGCGTTGGCCCACATCGAGCAGACTTAATTATGAAATCTCGTGGTATAGCAGTACAAGCAGGTTTATCACGTGGTCAGCAGAAATTATTGGTTAGTGCCTTGCGATTAGCTCAAATTCAGTATTTACAAGCTCAGAACCAACAATCGTGTATCATTTTAGTTGACGATTTGCCTGCGGAGCTTGATGAGACACATCGACAAGCCCTAATGACTCTACTAAATGAAACGCAGGCACAGATTTTTGTTACAACAACCGATGCGAAGCTATTAGATTTAGATTTAGCGGTATCAAAAACAGTGTTTCACGTGGAACACGGAGTAGTAAAAGAAGTGGTATACTAAGTGTAATTCTTACTAGAGTGTTTAATTTGAACATATCAGTAAAAATAACTAACAAAACCCAGTGGTTTATAAGGAAAAAAGCATGGCTGATCCGACTTATGATTCGTCCAATATTAAGGTTTTAAAAGGCCTTGATGCAGTTCGCAAACGTCCCGGTATGTATATTGGTGATACTGATGATGGAACAGGTTTGCACCACCTTGTTTTCGAAGTCGTTGATAACTCAATTGATGAAGCGCTTGCCGGCCACTGTAGTTCTGTTGATGTTATTATTCATGCGGATGGCTCTATCTCTGTTAAAGATGATGGCCGTGGAATTCCCACTGATATTCATGAAGAAGAAGGCCGCTCGGCTGCTGAAGTTATTTTAACCGTCTTACATGCAGGTGGAAAATTCGATGATAATTCCTATAAAGTTTCTGGTGGTTTACATGGAGTCGGTATCTCGGTTGTAAATGCATTATCCGAAAAACTTAAATTAACTATTTGGCGTGAAGGGAAGAAGCACGAGCAAGATTATTCAAATGGTGACCCGGTTACTGAATTAAAAGCAATCTCAGATACGAATAGAACGGGAACCGAAATACGCTTTTATCCTAGTCATGAAATTTTTAGCACCACAGAATATCATTACGATATTCTTGCAAAACGTTTACGCGAACTGTCGTTTTTAAATTCTGGCGTGTGTATTACGCTAACGGATGAACGAGATGACACCAAGCATGATAAATTTGAATACATTGGCGGTATTAGAGCCTTTGTCGAACACTTAAATAAAAACAAAACACCACTACATGAAACGGTTTTTTATACCGAAACATTAAAAGATGATGTGATGGTTGAAGTAGCGATGCAGTGGAATGACTCATACCAAGAAAATATATTCTGCTTTACTAATAATATTCCACAACGAGATGGTGGAACCCATTTAGCAGGTTTCCGAGGTGCATTAACACGAAGCCTAAATAATTATATTGAGCAAAGTGGTGTTGCCAAAAAAGCCAAGGTAAATGTTAGTGGTGATGATGCACGCGAAGGTTTAACCGCTGTGTTATCAGTAAAAGTACCCGATCCTAAATTTTCATCTCAAACAAAAGATAAACTGGTTTCTTCCGAAGTAAAAGGTATTGTTGAATCGACTGTTGGAGAAAAACTGCAAGAATTCCTTCTTGAAAGCCCTGCTGATGCTAAGGGCATTGCGAGTAAAATTGTTGATGCGGCTCGTGCACGCGAAGCAGCACGTAAAGCAAGAGAAATGACACGCCGTAAAGGTGCATTAGATATAGCTGGTTTACCTGGCAAACTTGCAGATTGCCAAGAAAAAGATCCTGCACTTTCTGAATTATTCTTAGTGGAAGGGGACTCCGCTGGTGGTTCAGCCAAGCAGGGTCGAGACAGAAAGTACCAAGCCATTCTTCCACTTAAAGGTAAAATTTTAAACGTTGAAAAAGCACGCTTTGATAAAATGCTTTCCTCAGTTGAAGTCGGCACGTTAATTACTGCGCTAGGTTGCGGGATTGGGCGAGAAGAATTTAAGCTCGAAAAACTACGTTACCACCGAATTATTATTATGACGGATGCCGACGTCGATGGATCACATATCCGTACTTTATTGCTCACATTCTTTTATCGTCAAATGCCTGAGCTTATTGAAAATGGTTATATATATATTGCACAACCACCGTTGTATAAAGTGAAGAAAGGTAAACAAGAACGTTACGTAAAAGATGATGGTGAGCTAAACGACTACCTACTACAAATCGCTCTTGATAATACTGAGTTATTTGTTGATGCGTCGGCACCTGCAATGTCGGGTGTTGCCTTAGAGACAATAGCAAAACAACATGTGATGGTTATTCAAAGTATCAATCGATTATCACGACGCTATTCGTCGAAAGTATTACGTTTAATTTTAGAGTTACCAATTCTAAGTTTAGAAGATTTAAATAATAATAGTTATATGCAAACTTGGTTTGAACAATTAAATGAAAAGATAAAGCTAGATGAATCATTACAAATACATATTGAGTTTGAAGCACAAAGTGAAGCAGGTGTTTGGGAAACAAAGATTATAGAAACACGTCATGGTCTAGATTATGAAAAAGCAATGAAGCCAGATTTTTTTGAGTCTGGTGAATATGCCGCTATGAAGGTGTTAACGGAACAGTTAGATGGTTTATTTGGCGAAGGCGCTTATGTTAAACGTGGTGATAAACAAGAGCGCTTTGATAACTTTACTGGTGTAATGAACTGGTTAATGGATGAGTCAAAACGTGGTTTAAATATTCAACGCTATAAAGGGCTGGGTGAAATGAATCCGGATCAGCTTTGGGAAACGACATTAGATGCAGATAATCGTCGTCTACTACAAGTTCGAATAGAAGATGCGATTGCAGCCGATGAAATTTTCACTACCCTTATGGGAGATCAAGTTGAACCGCGTCGTCTCTTTATTGAAACAAATGCGCTTAATGCAAATAATATAGATATTTAATGATGTAGTTGAACGCGTTTATTATTTATATAAGCATTAACTCAGAAAACCTCGATTATTATCGGGGTTTTTTTATGGTATAAAAGTACTACAGAAAAATATAGGAAGGTGTATTTATGCGTTATCGAATAGGTGAAGATATAAATAATTTGGGTGAACCCGTTCGAGATGGTTTAGTCGGTTTTTCAGTTATTATTGGCCTAGTGATAGGAATTATTTTTGTTATCGCAGGTATTAGAAGTAAGCAAGTTTGGCTGACTTTTTGGGGTAGCGGTTTAATGATAGCTAGTGTACTTTATATTGGCGCTAGCTTATTAGGATATATTCGTTAAATAAAATTAAGTCAGCTAATTTACAGTAAGGAAAATAATGGATTTCTTAACCTTTAAAACATTTTTAAGTATCGAAGCGTTAATTATTTTTTATTATATCGGTGCCATTATTTTTCCAGTTGGCATTTGGGTTTTAATGCTGTGGTTGCTAAAAAAATATGATTTTATAAATGAGGCCTATTTGCAAGGAAAAGAACTTGTATGGAAATCTCTTAACTCTGGACAACGAATAAAATTAGCCATCACTTTTATAATCGTTTTTATATTTATGGAATTATTCTGGCGAATGTTATTTGAGTTTCTTATTGCTTATATGCAAATGCGAGAAGCACTTATTAAGCAGCCAATATAAAGAGAGAATTGCTCTATGAAATATATTATTGATTTTAAAGAAGCCGGGCTAAAAGATATAAATCAAGTCGGTGGAAAAAATGCCTCTTTAGGTGAGATGATTTCAAACCTTTCAAAGGAAGGTATTCGGGTACCGGCAGGTTTCGCAACAACGTCAAAAGCATATTGGCATTACCTTGAGCACAATGCACTTAAAGAAAAAATCGATTCTTTATTAAAAGATTTAAATACGCATGATGTAACCGCCTTGGCTGAAACAGGTAAAACGATTCGTAATTGGATCGTTCATGCCAAGATGCCAGAAGATCTACAACAAGAGATTGTTCATGGTTATCAAGGTTTATGTGAGCAAGGAAGTTGCGCGGTTGCCATTCGCAGTTCTGCAACGGCTGAAGATTTACCTAATGCATCATTTGCTGGCCAGCAAGAAACTTATCTAAATATCAAAGGTGTTGAAAATGTTATCAACACTTGTAAACGCGTTTATGCATCCCTCTTTACAGATCGCGCTATTTCATATCGGGTTGATAAAGGCTTCTCGCATATGGATGTTGCACTATCCATTGGTATACAGAAAATGGTGCGAGCAGACTTAGGGAGTGCAGGGGTTATTTTTACACTGGATACAGAATCTGGTTTTAGAGATGCCGTTTTTATTACTGCAGCATATGGATTAGGTGAAAATGTGGTTCAAGGTGCGGTGAATCCGGATGAATTCTATGTATATAAAAATACACTGGAAAGCGGCAATCGGCCAATAATAAAACGCCAGCTCGGAGATAAGGCACTAAAAATGATTTATGCCAGCGATAATGCGGCTGGCCTATCAACACGTAATGTCCATGTTCATCAAGAAGATCGGAAAAAATTCACCTTAAATGATGATGAAATTCTTGAGCTAGCAGATTATGCGATAAAGATTGAAAAACATTATTCTCGTGAAGCAAATATTGATAAACCGATGGATATCGAGTGGGCGAAAGATGGTGAGGATGGCAAACTGTATATTTTGCAAGCACGCCCTGAAACAGTGCAGTCGCAAACAAACGCCTCTGTTATAGAAACCTATACCCTTGAGGAAAAATCTAAGGTACTAACTAGCGGAAAGAGTATTGGCAACAAAATAGCGTATGGGAATGCACGGGTAATTTTAGAAGCGGCATTCATGCATGAATTAAAACCTGGCGAAGTATTGGTGACCGACATAACGGACCCTGATTGGGAGCCAATAATGAAAATTGCCTCGGCCATTGTTACAAATCGCGGAGGCCGAACCTGCCATGCAGCAATAATAGCGCGCGAACTTGGAATTCCCGCCATTGTTGGTTGCAACGATGCAACGCATCGAATTGATTCTGGTGAAATGGTAACGGTTTCTTGTGCTGAAGGTGATAGTGCCAATGTTTATCAAGGTAAGTTGGCGTTTACTCACAAGCAGTATCAGGTTGATACCAGCAAAAAACCAAAAACCAAATTGATGATCAATTTAGCAAACCCAGAAAAAGCATTTGAGGCCTCATTTTTACCTGCTGAGGGTGTCGGGCTTGCGCGCCTAGAATTTATTATCAATACCATGATACGGGTACACCCAAAAGCAATATTGGAGTATGAGCACTTAGATCCGACTATTCGCTCAAAAATAAAATTTTTAGCACATGGTTACGCAAACCCAAGAAGTTTCTTTGTTAATCGACTTGCTGAAGGAATCGGCACAATTGCGGCAGCATTTTACCCGCGAAAGGTTATTGTGCGTTTAAGTGATTTTAAATCTAACGAATATGCCTCACTTATTGGTGGACAGGCATTTGAACCAAAAGAAGAAAATCCTATGATTGGGTTTCGAGGCGCTGCGCGTTATCCAACAAAAGAGTATCAAGAGTGTTTTGCGATGGAGTGTGATGCGATTAAACAAGTGCGTAATGTCATGGGTCTAACCAATGTATCGATTATGATTCCATTTGTACGTAGTGTTGATGAAGCAAAACGAACACTAGAGTTAATGTCACAAAATGGTTTAAAGCACCGTATTGACAACCTCAATATATATTTAATGTGTGAGCTACCGGTTAACGCATTAATGGCCGATGAATTTTTAGAATTGTTTGATGGTTTTTCAATTGGCAGTAATGATTTAACGCAACTTACATTAGGTGTTGACCGCGATTCTGGATTATTACAAGGTTATGATGAGCGTAACCCAGCAGTAAAACAATTAATGTCACTTGCCATTAAAGCATGTAAAAAACAAAATAAATATATTGGTATTTGTGGGCAAGCGCCATCGGATTTTCCCGAGATGACAACTTGGCTAGTGCAACAAGGTATAGAGAGTATTTCGTTGAACCCAGATTCTATTCTACCAATGTACGATGTGGTACTAGAAGCGGAAAAAGGACTAGAATAAAATCTATCAGCAATAAATTAGGGAGAATACTGTGCCAGAGATAAGTCAGGATTATTGGGAAAACTTTATTGCAATTATTATGGCGTTTGCTGTGCTGGCATTAATTATTGAACGTGCGCTGTATCAAATATTTGATACAAAATTATGGCAAAAAATTGAACAAGCCCTTGATAAACAAACAGGTTATGAAGGGTTTGATATAAAGCCGTGGATTTCGTCACTTGTTAGTATTATTGTTGTTTATAGATTAAACCTAGATATGGTAGCAATGATATATGACGTTGACCGCCCTCATAATATTTCTCTTATTTTAACGGGGCTGTTTCTAGCGGGCGGTAGCACCGGTATTTATAAATTTTTTAAAAAAGCGCGTGAACTAAGAAAAGATATTAAAAATCCATCAAGCTAAATTATTACAATATGAATAATCACGAAAAAATAAACTACATTGAATTTCCTGTTAGCGATATTCAAGTAACGAAAGCTTTTTTTAAAAAAGTATTCGGTTGGTCATTTGTAGACTATGGGCCGGAATATACGGCATTTTCAGACCAGACAATAAACGGTGGTTTTTTTAAGTCGCCTTTAAGTTCAAACACAAAAAATGGTGCAGTCCTTATTGTTTTTTATAGTAAGGAGTTAGAGCAAACACTAGAAAAAATAGAAAAAGCAAACGGTCTCATTATAAAAGACATTTTTAGTTTTCCAGGAGGTCGGCGTTTTCATTTTACTGAGCCCAGCGGAAATGAATTTGCTGTCTGGTCAGATAAATAAAATGTGGCTTTGTTTATGAAGATTTGGGTCGATGCAGACGCGTGCCCTGTGGTAATAAAAGAAATTTTATTTAAGGCTGCAGGGCGCACTAAAACAACCACCACCTTTGTTGCAAATCAATTTATAAAAACACCGCCGTCTCCATACTTAAAAAGTATTCAAGTTCCTTCAGGTTTTGATGTAGCCGATAATGAAATAGTAAAACAAGTCAATGACGGCGACCTTGTTATAACTGGCGATATTCCATTAGCTGCCGAAGTCATTGAAAAAGGCGGGCAGGCACTGAACCCTCGTGGGGAAATGTATACGCTAGATAGTATTAAGCAGAAACTCAATATGCGCGATTTTATGGATACTATGCGAGCGAGTGGAGTCCACACCGGTGGCCAAGCACCACTTAACCAAACAGATCGGCAAGCATTCGCAAACCATCTCGACCGATTATTAACTAAAAATACTTAGATACAGTTTTCGTAGCAGCACTTACCTCTTAGTGTAAACGTCTGCTTCGCCATTTGGGCGACTTTTGAAGCGGCGATGTGCCCAAAGATATTGTTCAGGCGCCGTGGCTATTTGCTTTTCAATGGCGTTATTAATTGAAGTGGCATCATGTATCGAATCGTCCGTCGGAAAGGGTTCGACAATGGGGCCAAAGTGCAGGCTATAAGGTGGCTTACTGTTATAAGAGCGTTTTACATGCACGGGGACTATTGGTGCACCAGAAATTTGAGCTAATCGTTGTGGCGAGGTTAGCGTACAAGTTGAAATTCCCATAAAGGGAGCAAAAACGGAATCTTTTTCACCAAAATCCTGATCGGGTGAAAAAGTTACAATATTACCCTGCTTAATACTGCGAATAATATCGCGGAGATTCTTGTGTTGCAGCAGCCCAGCACAGTTTTCGAGTCGTTTTGTTGATAAAAACCACTCAAAAAGAGGATTATGGGCACGTTTATAGACATATTTTATCTTATCTGAGTAAAAACCCAGAAAAGCGGCTTTCATTTCAATGGTGGTGAAGTGGCTAGCAAGTAAAATAACCCCTTTATTTTTAGCAATGGCAGAATGAAGGTGCTCAATGCCATGAACAGTGTGTGCTTGTCGAAGAAACGATTCACTGGCCCACCAGCTGAGCCCAATTTCAATAATGCCCATGCCGGTTGATTCAATGGTTTTTTGTACAAGCGATTTTTGCTGTTGCTCGCTCAATTTGGGAAAACACAGTCGAATATTGGTCTTTACGATATTTTTGCGTTTAGGGATTAACGCATAGCTTAAGTTACCGAGTTGGCGGCCTAGCCACATTTGGGTTTTATAAGGTAAAAAAATGATTAAACGCAAAAAACCTAAAATAAACCAAGTTGGCCAATATTTTGGTGCAAGGAATGAGAAAGTCGTTATTTTTGAGTCAGGCATGAAAGTAAATTAAGTATAGTGGTTCGTTAAGACAATATAAGCATAAGAATATTACAGCAGATTAGGCAAGATAGTCAGAGTAATTTAGCGTGCAAGCCAATAACCTTGCAGATTGATACTGTTTCATTACGAGAAGATAAACTATATTGCCCGTTTCAGGCTTAAAGAGGTAAGTATCGATGGGGCAAAATGTAGATTTGAATAGCGAAAGCAGCACTATTTGGCAAAATCATGTAACAACACCCGATACGCCCGAGGGTTTTACGCTGCGAACAACCTATCCAACAAATGACAGTGGTGTGGATGTTATGTTAGAGCGCTGGCAAGCCGGTTCGGAGGAACCCATTCACTCTCACCCCGGTGATGATATGACTGTAGTGGTTGAAGGTAAAATGGTTATTCAATTTTATCGCCAAGGTAATAATGGGTTAGAGGCAGATGGCGAGCCATTAACCTTGAATACTGGTGAAACGGGTTATGTTAAAGCGAATCGTATTCATGATGCGAAATACATAGAAGACTGTAAGTTGGTCTATGTACATGACAAGGCATTCGGCTTTAAAGCAGAATAGAGCGTTTTTATTTAAGCCTTATGTATCTTTGAAGACATAACTCGCAATTTAAATATGTAAATATATAACCTCTAGGTTAAATTGTGTGATTCGGGAGAAAGAACATGACAATAGAAAAAGCAATGCTTGTATTGATAGGAACAATGGTATTAGTAACATCACTATTAGCGTTATTCCATAATCCATTATGGACTTGGGTAACCGTTTTTGTGGGATTCAATGTATTACAAAGTGCGTTTACCGGTTTTTGCCCTCCTTCATGGGTAATGAAAAAAATGGGTATGAAAACGCAAATGGAATTATCCGCTAGCCATTAATCGTATTCTTTATAGCCAAGCTCAAGATAGCTTGGCTGTAAAGAGATGAACACGCTTAATTGATTCCAATTAAGATTCACTTTTTTATTTTTGCGCGATATTCATTGAGTTTTAGATTAAAATATTCACTCACTAAGATGACAGCAATGTTTAATTAAGTACAATGAAAAATAAAACCATAAACAGCTCACCTGAAAAAATCACAAAAAAGCATAGTGAAACGATTCACTCAGATATGAAAACGGTGATATCGCATACTCAGCGCCAAGATGGCGAATGGGTTATTAATTCACTTATGATAGAAGGCTGTGAAGTCCCGTTTAAATATAAGCGTAAAAAAGCCTATAAAAACTTAAAAGGTCAACGCGTAAACTTAACTTATTATCCGGTTACTGAAATTGTTGCTGGCATGTCGTTCGATATAATGAATGTCGTTAGAATTCGAATCTCATAGTGGCATTAATAAAAGAAGAGTTAGTTAATAACATTGTTAAAGCTATAACAGAGAAAGGTTATATTATTATAGATAATTTTGTACCGAGTGCAATATTAAAAATTCTTCAACAACGAATTCAATCACTAACAGATAATGATTTAAAAAAAGCAGCGATTGGGCGAGGTGAGCTATTACAAAACAATGAAGACATTCGTCGAGACAAAATTAATTGGTTAGATAAAAATAATCAGGCAGATAATCAGTATTTAGAATGGATGGAACAATTAAGATCTGCATTAAATCAAAAATTATTCCTAGGGTTATTTGACTATGAATGCCATTACTCTATTTATCAACGAGGCGATTTTTATAAAAAACATCGTGATGCTTTAAAAGGTAAAACTAATCGTAGCTTATCAACGGTTTTATATTTAAATGAACAATGGAATATAGACAGCGGCGGTGAGTTAGTTTTGTATGATAGCGATAGTAAAACCATATTAGAAAAAATCATGCCAAGCACGGGTAAGCTAGTAATGTTCTTAAGCGAAAAATTCCCACATGAAGTCTTAACCGCAAAACAAAAGCGCTATAGCATCGCGGGTTGGTTTAGAGTCAACGCAACGCATTCGCAAAGTGTTGATACATTGTATTAATCGTATATTGCCTATTATTGTTAAGTATTTTTAACAAACTCAATAGTCTCAATTTGAGAAATATCGTTAACTAATTTTTTCTCTATAATCAAAATATGGGCATTGTTTCTAGGATCTCTAATTCGTGCGTATATAGTGAGTCTTCTGGCTGCTCAACTCATTGCCTCTAACTTAAAAGAATAGTAAAATTTCCCTAAGGCTTGTAATGTTTTTTATAATCGTTAGCGAAATAAGGAATTTCAAATATGGCATTAGATCAACTTGAGGCATTTTTAATAAAAATGCAGTCAGAGCCTGCACTCAAAAGTGAGGTACTCGCTACTGCAACGGCAGATGATGTTGCACGTATAGCCCTAAAGCTTGGTTTTGAATTTTCGGGTGATGAATTACTGAGAATGTCAGGTAAGCAAGTTGGCAAGGTTACTGTTCGAAAAAATGATATTCCTGGAGAGTACTATTAAATATTTTTTGAACATCTGATTCTTCAAGCATAGGCAGAATAAACATCCTATGTGTATCAAATCAAAAGTATTTTGATTCGAACTGCATCCTCTCTTTAGCCGCACTTATTATTTTCCGTAGTATAAGGCCGAGTTAAGCGGGCTCCAAACGCGGCAGCAGTTTTGAATGATTTGTCATCTGATTCATTCACGGTTAAAGACATAAAATAAAGCGAAAACTGTAATAACGAATATATTCCAATAAAGTTCACGCTTCTTTATTTCCTGCCAAAAAATTTCCAATTTAGGATCATTTAATTCTTTATACTTTCCAGATTTAAAATAATGCTGCATAGGTGAGTTGCTTAGTGACTTATATGGTTTGATGTAAAAATACCCACCGAACTCAATATATTTATGTGTGTATTTCTCAGCAAAATATTTTTCGAGTTCTTGCCTTATTACGTGAAGTTTCATTTATATTTTTTAAACATAACGTTTAGATAACTGGCGCCGCTTTGCGGCGTCCACATAAGCAAAGCGAATGGTGTTGACACCACAGTCGTTTGTTATGTATTTTATATGCCAATGCCATGCTTCTTTCGGTAGTGATATGTTAAAGCCAAAAAAATAAATTCTTTAATTTCATATGATGGTAATTTTTCATTAGGGTTTAAAATTATACTCCTATTACCTTCATATTTTAATTCAGGATATCTCTCTTTAAATTCTGCAATCAACGTTGTTTGGCAGTGAACGGAAATTGCATATTCACTGTTGCTTCCTCGCACATTCGAAAGTCTTATAGTTGTGCCAGTCTTGGGTTTGTTTGTTATGTAACTTGGATTTTCCCATTTTAAAGTTTCTTCAATATTACCGACTTCATTCGTTTTATGAGCTATTTCAAATATTAATTCACGAACAGACAATAAATGTTTTTTTATTTTATTAGAGTAAGCATTGAATGTTTTTTCAACTTCAAAATTATTAAATTTTGTGTTTTTCATTTTTTACACATAACGCCTTGCTCAGCTGCAAATCAAAGTGGCACGTTTTTGCGTATGCAAAACAAGTGCCGCTTTGAATTGTCCGCTGGAGCTATTTGTTATGTGTTTAATCATTTGTCACGCTCTCTATTTTTATAAAAGATTTTACTCTAGGAATATTTAATGTGTGTTTTTTCCAGTTTCCTTCTCCATTTAATTCCATATATTTTTTGAAAACAAAAGGAATAACTTTTGCGCTGAATGGCTCTCTCATTTGGTCAAATAGATTTATATGCAAATGAGGCATTGTTGAGTTCCCTGAATTTCCTACACTACCAATTAAATCACCAGATTCTATAAATTGACCTTCATTTACTTTAATAGATGCATTTCTTAGGTGGGCGAGGAAAACTATATAACCTTCCTTTGATTGAATCATTACATGATTTCCTGCATTTGGTCTTATGTCCAGCTTTCCATTTACTTCTTTGGGCTTAAATTTATAAGTCGCGTTGTACCACTTTAATATTGTTTTATAAATATTGGTTCTCTGTTCGTCTTCATATCCCACACCTACCTGTATTATAGTTCCATCAATAGGGGAATAAATAGGTTTCTCCCAACAATAATATTTATTAGCAGGAATGTGACCAATAAAATATTTAACTCGGTTAAAACTTGAATATTTCTTTCTATTTTTATCTGATTTTACAAAGTCAAAAGCAAAAGGATGGTGGCCAGGCGGGCACAAAAATTGCCACTCTCCTCGAAGGGGAAAATCTATCGATATTTTATTTTCATAATCCATCTTAATTCCAAGTTAATTGTTTTTTTACACATAACAGTTAATTAGGACGCAAGCGGTATAAATCTAAATTGAACTTAAACAATCCTAGCTAAATAAGTGATGTGTTACAATTTTATATCTTATAAAACAAGTTAATTAAAAAACTTGATTGAGTTATTGAACGAAAAACAGTCAAATATTGAAAAAGCAAATACTGCAACACTTTTTAAAAGTATACAGATTTGAGTATATTGGGTTTACTGGTAACGATTACATTTAGCGTATGTTTTATATTATAAGTTTAATTCCTTAATTTTCCGAGTCAGTGTATTTCTACCCCAGCCTAATAAAACAGCAGCGTCTTGTCGTCGTCCGCCTGTTTTCTTTAAAGCAGATTCAATTAATATCTTTTCAAATTGTGGAGTTGCGGTACTTAGAATATCTTTTTCATTTTTATTTAATTGTTGATCAACCCAAATTTTAAAGGCATCTGTCCAGCTACCTTCTGACATTGTTGTCGTTGATTTATCGGTTAGTTCTGGTGGTAAATCATTAACCGTTACATGCTGTGATGGTGTCATTACTGTTAACCAGCGACAAGTATTTTCAAGTTGGCGAACATTGCCTTGCCAATCGAGATGAGATAAAAAATCTTCTGTTTCTTTATTTAAAATTTTAACTTCAACATCAAGTTCGGTTGCAGCTTTATTTAAGAAATGGCGGGCAAGAAGCGGTATGTCTTCTCTACGTTCTTTAAGGGATGGAATATGGATACGAATAACATTGAGGCGATGAAATAAATCTTCACGAAAATCGCCACTAGCCACTCGCTGTTCAAGGTTTTGGTGTGTAGCGGCAATAATACGTACATCTGCTTTTACGGGTTGATGCCCACCAACACGATAAAATTCGCCGTCTGCCAGTACACGCAATAATCGAGTTTGTAATTCTGCTGGCATATCGCCAATTTCGTCTAAGAATAAAGTACCATTATTAGCTTGTTCAAAACGACCTTTACGTAAATTTTGTGCACCAGTAAAGGCACCTTTTTCATGACCGAAAAGTTCTGACTCAAGTAAGTCTCTCGGAATGGCTGCCATGTTGAGTGCAATAAAAGGTTGTGCTGCCCGAGGGCTATGCCGATGTAAGGCAGAGGCCACCAGTTCTTTACCGGTACCAGATTCACCATTAATTAAAACCGTAATGTTCGACTGTGATAAACGGCCAATTGCTCGGAAAACTTCTTGCATACTACTGGCTTCACCAATGATTTCACTGACTTGTGTATTTTGTTCTTCTTGATTTATTTGTTCAGCTTTATTATGACTAATGGCGCGTTGTGCAAGAGCAACCGCATCATCAATATCAAAAGGTTTTGGCAAATACTCAAAAGCACCGCCTTGATAGGCAGATACGGCGCTGTCTAAATCAGAGTGAGCGGTTATAATAATAACTGGAAGTTCTGGATGGCTAGCATGAATTTTTGAAAGTAATTCTAAGCCATCAATACCAGGCATTCTAATATCACTTATTATGGCATCCGGTTGATTCGATTCTAAATCCTGTAAAACATCGGCTGCATTTTCGAATGTTTTAACATTAATATTGGCTTGGGTTAACGCTTGTTCTAAAACCCAGCGAATGGATCGGTCATCGTCAACAACCCAAATTGATTCAGTACTCATGTTTTGTGATATCCATAATTATATAAAGTTAAGCGGTAAGCGGCTATGCAGGTATTGGTAAAGTAATCGTAAATACTGTTTGGTTTGGTTTGCTACTACATTCAAGCATTCCATGGTGTTGTTGTATAATTGATTGTGCTATCGATAAACCAAGCCCCGTGCCTGCTGCACGACCGGTAACCATTGGAAAGAAAATTTTATTTTGTAAATCTGCAGGTATACCTGGTCCGTTGTCTTCAATCTGTAATTCAAGTGCAAGGCGGTGACGTATGTTGCCGATATTAAAATTTCTTAAAATGCGAGTTCTATAAATAATATTACCGCTTGAATTTTTTTCTTGCTCAGATATTGCCTGAATGGCATTGCGGGTAATATTAATAATGGCTTGTATCATTTGCCCCGAGTCGAGTTGCATATTGGGAATACTTGGATCGTAGTCTCGAGTGATATAAATTTCATGGTCTAAGTCTGCGAGAATAAGCTGGCGAACATGTTCAAGTATTTCGTGTATGTTGGCATCGTTTAGTTTAGAAATTTCATTTGAGCCAACCATTCTATCGACTAATAAACTTAAGCGATCAGCTTCGTCAATAATGACACGGGTATATTCTTTTAAATTATCATCTTGCAGTTGTCGTTGTAATAGTTGAGCCGACCCACGTAAGCCGCCAAGTGGGTTTTTTATCTCATGAGCGAGGCCACGTAAAATTTGTTTTGTGGCTTGTTGGTCTTCTGCTCTTTTTTCGTCTTGGCTAATACGGAGAAGGTGATCGATTTGGTGGCATTCGAGTAAGAGCTCCGGGTCGTCTTTAGAATCCAACATCGGGCTAATCGACATATCAATCGTGATTTCTTTTGTTTTTAAAAGTGAAACTGAAATCTCATGCTGAGTAATAGGATGAACGGTGCGTAAAACATTTTGCAAATCCTTAGCTGAGCATAACGGAGTATTGAGTAAATGCTCAAAATGCTGACCAATTAGGTGTCGGGCACTGACTTCAAAAAGCATCTCGCCAGCGGGATTAATGTATCGAAGTCGTAGATTGGCGCCAAATAACAAGACAGCGCTATTTAAACCATCAAGGATACGCTGATAAGGAGAAGAAATATTTGTCGCCAATGCATTCATGCTCTTCTATATAGCAAGAAGTAAACCAACCAATAAAAGCGAAGGTTGTGATTATTGAGGGGGTTAGTTAAATATAATTAGCTTGTATTTCAATAGGTTAAATTAAAGAAGTAAACAAATTATTTTTTAGCAGCCTCATTCTTGCTTAAGTTTAGCATAATAATGGTGCGTGCGCACCATTTTAGTGCGATTATTACTTGGGTGCTGGGGCTTTTGGGGGTAGTGGCTTAAATGCAAATCTAAGCAAATGGAACTTAATTGAGGGGGATTTGATAAGTACTTTGCCATCTTGGTTAAGAATGGAAGCTTCGGCGGTGTGCGTACCGCGAGAAATGTTGCTGAACGTAATGCTGTTACTTGAGCCGGTAAGGGTGAGATCAGGTTTGCCATCAATAGTGATTTTAACGGTATGCCCGGGTTTTAAACTGGGTGTTGAGTGAATTGATATTGATATTTTGCCAGCATTCGAGCGTACTTGGGCATCATTGCTTGGAGACGATATTGTTAACAGGCTATATTTAAGCTCGCCTTCTTTAACTGGCTCTTTAACATTTTTTTTAGTTGATAACGTTTCCTTGTAGGTGTTCATAGCAGGAATATTAATTTCTTTTGAATTCTTGCCTGGCAAGTCTGAAAATTCGGTAACGCCTTGTTCGGTGGTATTTTTATAGATACTTTTATCTTCGGCGCTTAAGCCGTTGGACAAAATAAAGGATGATAAAAGAAAAATCAGCGTTAAGCGCATGGTGTGAATCTTTTCGGTCAATTTATGAGTATATGAATTAAGTCTAGTTCAGTTGTTGAAAAGATACTAGTGATTGAAACGACTTATTGTTATGCCACTACGGCTCAGCGGTAACAGTTAACTGTTTTAAGCGTTGCGAAGAATAGTTTGAGACGCGAGTATTTAAAGTGCCAGTTTGGCGCGCTTTTTCATAGGCTTCGAGCGCTTCTTTGTTTTTATTTAGCGCTTCAAGAGAGACGGCCATGCCGACCCACCAAATACCTTCACGTGGTTTTATTTTTAGTAATTGAACATAAGTGTTTGCCGCAGCAGCATGATTTTTATTTCGTTGATAGCTAGCGGCGAGTAAAGCGAAATAGTTTAAGTCTGCTGCCATAGCTGGTTTGTTGCGTAGTAGTAGCTGAACGGCTTTAGCGGTTTGATTATTATCAAGTAATAGTCGCGCTGCCAATTTTTTAAAATTAGTGTATCGAGGTAGATGTAATATGCCTTTGTTTAGAATGTCTGTGGCTTCAACTTTGCGGCCTGTTTTTAAGTAAAGGCCAACAAGGACTTCTCGTGCTTTAATATGTTTGGCATCGTGCTCAAGAGCAAGAAGAAGTTTTGATTCTGCAGAATAAACTTTGTTTTGTTGTAACAGTTGATAACCTTTCTGGTAGGCAACCTCTGCTTGTTGTGCTGGCCGGAGCTGTAAGGTTGTTTTGTTAACAGAGGTATCAACCGAATCGTTATTAATTAAAGACATATTTTCATTGTCGTTAATTATTTCATTGTTATTCGTTGAAATCGCTGCCACTTTATTTGTGATATTTGTTTCTTTTTGCACAGTTCTTGTTACAGAAATGGGTTTAATTCGTTTTACTGGTGGAGTAGGTTTAGTCACGACTATTGGTTTTGTAATGATGGTCGTTACTGGCTTGTTTTTTACAGTCGCAGTAGCAACGGGCATTGCAGCGCTATTATTGTTATAGATATGGTAGCTATAATAACTGGTAACGCTTAACAGCAAAATAACAAGCGTGTAAAATATTATTTTTATAATGGGAGCAGTAGAGCTGGGTTTTACCGGAGTAAAGGGAACTGAAATATGCGGTTCAGATTCATTATCAGATGCGAGTGGTGCTGCCTGACGCTGATCTAAATCACTTAGCATTTGGTTTATTAAACTCATGTTCTAATGCATCGCCATGTAAGTCGCAAATGACGCCATCGTTGCAAACAGCGCAGAACTGGCACTTAGCCATAATAAATTTTTCTTCCAGACAGGCTTTATTGAATAAAGAATTTGTGTGTCGGCGGTATCTCGAATGGCCAAGTCTGTATGTATCGTTGAAATAGTACGTTGACCTTGTCCATATGCAGCCATTAATGATTTGTGGCATAAAATATTAATGAGACGAGGAATGCCGTGACTTGATTTATGAATATCATTTAACGCCGCCTCATTAAATAAGTATGAGCCTATATATCCGGCAACGCGTAAACGATGCATTATATACGCTTCCATACCTTTTTTATCAAGTGGCTCAAGTTGATAAGAAAAGGTAATACGTTGTTTTAATTGTCGAACTGCAGGGTCGTTAATACTAATATCAAGTTCGGGTTGACCAAAGAGTACTACCTGAATAAGTTTTTGTTTTTCTGTTTCTAAGTTCGTAATTAAGCGTAAAGCTTCAAGCGTTTCTTTTGGCATGGCTTGGGCTTCATCTATGCAAAGAATAACGCGTTGTCCATTACTTGCTAATTCCATTAACCGCTCTGTTATTGCATTGAGTAAACGGTGAGTGTAGCGAGTAATCGGTAAAGAGAGTTCTTCAGCGAGTGCAACTTGTAGACCATGCGGTGAGAGCTGAGGATTTGATATATAAATAGGGGTAAAGTTTTTGCCAATACTATTAAGTAATTTACGACATAGTAAGGTTTTACCCGTTCCAACTTCGCCGGTAACTTTAATAAAACCTTCTCCAGTGCGCAGTGCAACGGTTAGTGTATTAAAGGCGTTTGCGTAGTGGCCATAGGCAAAGAAATAATCTGTATCGGGTGATAAGGTAAAGGGCAGCTCTTTAAGGCTAAAAAAACGATGATACATTTATGTTCTCACAATAATTATGGAGCACTATAAAGATTGCCGATACGCGACTTAATTTGTTTAATTTTGTCTGACCATTGCGAATCGTCTTTTACAATAACGGGGCGAAGTAAAATAACGAGCTCGCTTTTTTTGTAGGCCTTTTGTTTGTGTTTAAATAAGTTGCCGATAATAGGAATGTCGCCAAGAAGAGGAACGCTGGCATCTTCGTTACGTGTTGAATTCTGCATTAGCCCGCCGATGATAACGACCTGGCCATCTTGTGCTCGAATAATGGTGTCTGATTCGCGAATAGAACTAAGCGCAAGCGGAACGCTTAAGCTCGAAGTAGAATTTAAACTAATTTGTTTAACTTTTTCAACAACGGTGCTAACGGTGGGATGGATATGTAAAATAATACCACCGTCCTCACTTATTTGTGGAATAACATCAAGAGCAACACCAGAGAAGAACGGCGTTAGCTCAACATTATTTTGCGTGGTTGATGTTGAGCTTCCAGTATTGGTGCTGCTATCAACATCGGTAATAAAAAATTCATCCTGGCCAACTTTAATTACCGCTTTTTGATTATTAATGGTAGAGACTTGTGGGCTAGATAAAACATGCACATCGCCTTGAGTTTGCAATAATTCAAGAAAGCTTGTAAAGCTGTTACCGATTTGTAACGCTAATGAAAAGACACCACCAAAGGCAGAGGTTGCTGAACCATTAACGGCAGAATATGCATCGGGGGCAAGGGTGCCCGTATTGCCGTCAATAATACTGGTTGCCGTTGAGCTGCCAATGATTGAGCCGCCACCGGTTTGGCTTAGGCCAATGGATGAGTTACGGCCAGCCGAGCGGCCTATGGCTGACCAGTTTATGCCAGATTGGAAGCCGTCACTCAGTTCAACTTCAATAATTTTCGCTTCAATAATAACTTGTCGTTGGATAATGCTTTGAGTTGTTTTAACAAAGTTTGCGACAGAACGTAGTTCAGCCGGCATTGCGTGCACAACAATAACACCAGAATGTTTGTTAACGACAACATTGCGTCCGTCTTTGTTGCCAACAATGGATTTTACTGATTCAGTTAATTGCTTCCAAAATTCTGAAGAGCTTTTTGTTGAAACATTAGCGCCAGAGGTTACACCACTTTGTGAGTTAGACGAGCCACGTCTTGAGCCGGAAGAGCCAGAGCTAGATGAATTGTTTGAATTGTTTGAATTGTTTGAATTGGTGGAATCAGTTACTTGGCCTGAGCTAACACTCATTTGCGAGTTACCATCACGAACAACATCTAAGTAATTAATTTTAAAAATTCGTGTACGCATGGTGTTTGGGTAAACTTGAAAGCCAGAATTTGTTTGCTCATAGTCGTAACCATAAACATCACGAACAGTATTAAGAACATCACTAACGGTAAGATTTTTTAAATCTAATGTAATGTTACCTTTAACTTTTGGATGCACAATCATGTTGTAACTTGTGCCTTGTACAAGTCCCATAAAAAATGTTCGTGCAGCAACACGATTAACTTTTAAGTCAAAACGGGGCTCGGTATCAACACCCGTCGAGCCTGGTACATTGATATCAATCGGTGGTAACAATGCATCGTTGATATCCTTAACTTCATTTTTTATCTTAGGCTGCGAGTCTTTGAGTGATTCTTCAATTGCGGCAAGCGTGTTTGGGTTGCGCATATCATTAGCGCATGCGCTAATGAACAGGGGCATCAAAAGTACAGACAGTTTAAGCATGGTGGGTGATAGTGACATTGTCTTTGTTATTTTGTCCTTAAAAACTAACTTATACATATAGATGTTTTATTTATCGGCAGATTTTGAAAAATCCTTAATTCCTCGCGCTAACATTTTGATTCGAATCTTTTTTTTCTTGTGCAATAGCCAGACCTCGTTTGGGTGAATAGCGATAATTTTTGCCTTTTGGATGGTTTGCCCCACAGAGACTAATTGGCCGTTAATAATTGCATTACGTCTTCCATTTGAAATAAGGGTGGACGATAAATTCCATTGAGATACAGGCGTTGCCGATGATTTCGTGTAAGCAGATACAGCATTAGGTGGGCGAGTTGGATCTTGCAGGATTGCAGCATTAACAGGTAACAGCAATGTGAACAAAGTTATATAATAAATTATGCTTAGAGTAAGTGAATGCTTACACACCTAGCCAGCCCTCTTTTAAACTCAGTGTATGAACTCTGATAATAACTGTTGATGTAGGATATTTTTCAGCGTCAAAAAGAATGGCGTCCCAGTAAAAGTTCCAAGGTAATTTTTCGAGTTTATGAAGATAACGGAGTGTTTCAAGATAGGAACCTGAAAATTCCATTTCAATGCCGTGCTTAAATACCCCAATATCGGTTAATGGGCTTGTTGTAAGTGGTTGAGTCGTTTGTGCGCTGTTGCCTTGTATTTGGGTGCTAGAGTTATCAGCATTTAAGTCCTCTGATTTTACGAGCAAAGGTTGTGTAGCCAAGTTTTGTATACGGTCGAAGCGAAGATTGCTTTGTTGGCCGAGAACTTGCTCCAAGATATTTGCCATTTGAGTTGGCGATATTAAACCCTTCATTTTTACTTGTAACTGTTTGTCGAGATCATCAATGTGTTCTTGAGCAAGTTCTATTCGTGCTTTAAGTTTACGATTGGGATCAACTTGTTTTGCATCTAAGAGAATTTTATATTGTTTATCAACACTGTTGATTTTTGTTTTAAGTGTAGCCATATTGGAATCAAGTTTTTTTTGAGAAAGCGTTATTGGCTCATTCAGTAAGAATTGCCAAATACTAAATACAAACGCAGCGATACAAGCTGCAATTAATCCTCGTTCACGATTATTACGTGAATCAAATAATTTACCGAGGTCGTTTAATTTTTGATGATAGTTGCTCATCGGCTTGTTAACCCGGCTTGTTTATTTGTCATTTTTGAAGTATTACTTAGCCTAAATTTTAGAGCGGTATTCTTTTCATTGCGATTAATAATAAAACTATTAAATTCTGTGCCATTAAAAATAGCTTCCGAAGATAGTGCTTGTAAGTATTGAGGAACAAGAGTTGGTTGTTTTGTTTTTCCTTCAATGTCGAGTACGGTACCGCCTTGTAACAAATGTATTTTCGTAAGCCAAAGATCTTTAATGGTTTGTTTTGCTAGGCCAACAAACTGTTTAGTGAAACCTTCGGTATTACCTAATTTTTTTTCAGATAAAACATTAAGAACCGTTTGTTTGTTAACAAGATCAACTTCTAGTTGGGTTAATTTATCTTTAAGATTTAAATCTTTCTTAACCTTGGGTAAACTATTTTGAAACGTAGTTAAGCGAGTATTTTTTGAGCTGAGTTGATTTTTCAATTCTTGTATTTGGTTTTTAGATGAATAGTGTTGGTATTGACTATAAAATTGAATTAAACCTAGTAAAACAACTAAAGCAATCGAACCTTGTATCAAATGACTAGAGGAAAGCAGAACATTTGGCTTCCTAAGTTGCGCTTGATATAAGTTGATTTGCTGCATTATATAAGCTCTTTATTCAAATTTACTGTCAGCAGAAATTTCAACAACTTGTCTAAGAGCCGAACCTATTGCGCTAAAACACTTGGCTTGTAGTTCTAAATCAACTTTAGAGTCAGAGCTGATGATTTCATCTAAATCTAAACTTCTCACAACAAGACCTAAATCGTCTTCAAGCTGACGGTTTAAGTTAGGTATATCTGTTTCTAAAGGTGCAATAATGAGGTTGCCAATAGTTGGTTTTCCATAATGGCTTTCGTAGTAGTCAAGTGAACGTTGAATTTCTAAAACAATTTTACTGATATTATTGTCGTGTTCGGAGCTTGTTTCTTCAAGACTGAGTCCATCATTTAATTGCGGGTTTTGTTCTACTTCTTCTAAATGTTCGTATCCAATATCTATCACACGGCTAAGGTATAGTTCGCCTTCGTGAGTTATGGTAAGTAAACCGTGACCGGCTTGTAAGTGAAGTAAGGCAACACCAATAAAGTCTTCTGGTAAAAGGGCTGAGATATTTCGCTGAGCGAGTTCAGGAATATCAACGTAGCGTAACTTAAGCTTACTATCTTCAATTAACTCAATCGACGACTTGATCGTATCTTGATGTGCTGCGATGACATAAATCATTGGTAACCGTCCACGTTCTTGTTGGCCTAGAATATCTAGAATTTGAATAATCGCTTCTTGAGGAGGATAATTTAGCTGGTCTTTAATTTGCCAGCGGATGGCATCAATGAGTTCATTGTCTTCAACAGTCGGTCGTTGCATTAATAGTAATGTAAAATGGTTTGAAGATAATAACGTGGTAACTGGCGAAGTCGTTTTTTTCGCTTGCTGTAATAATTGACTGAGCGTTGTTTTTAAGTCGGACAGTTGAGGTTGAAAAATACATTCATCAAGGTGTGGTTTTTCACCCGTTTTATCTTGCGAAATACAAGCAAAAGCGAGTCCCTCACTTTGTTGAACAATGCCGGCAAGTTTTTTAGATTGTGCTTTTTGTAACCAATTAAACAAAATAATAACCCATCCTTAATGCAAGCTTAATTTAAGCAAGTCGTAGTGTTATATAACGGCCAAAAGTTTGGGAAACTTAAGGATTTCAGGAATTTAGGGTAAATTAGAGGTGATTCTGATCACGATTGATTTTTAAATCGGATTTCTAGTCCAAAATCTAATTGTAATTATTTAGGAGCTGGTTGAGCCAAGTATACGTAAGAGATTCATTGTGTAGGTAATAAAATTAAAATAAGTTTATAAGCAGCCTACAGGTTGGGTTGAAATAATAACATTATCATAGCGTACACGATTTGGGCTAGTGATAGGCAAGGCCCCACCGTTAAAGTGATTGTAGCTATCGAGCATGAGTGTATTAATCATTAAATCAGGTGAGCTGCGCCATTGGAAGTTGCTGAAATCACCATGTTGAGTACCATCTACCCAGAAAAAGGCTTTTCCATCCGTGTTATTTGCACCTGCAGTATTTAAACGCATTCCAAATTCAACGCAATGCCATTGTCCAGGTATAATTAAAGGTGCAGTTGGTAGCGTAGACTTAAAATTGTTGCCCCATGTGTTGCCTGGTGTGCCTTCCATATTGACAAAATAAGCATAAAATCCAAATTCTCCTTTAATTCCAACGGTCTTAATGGGCTCGTGGTTGAGAACGAAATAATCTGAACCACTTGGGCGGGTACCTGCTTTTCCCATCACGCCCCAAGGTGGAGTTTGCGAGCCGCCGAGTAAGGGACCATGACTTCCGCCGCTATTATCATAGTCTGTGGCATATTGAACATCATAGCGGATGTAAACTTCTTCTTTATTTTCAAAAACATAAAGGAGTTTAGAGCTTTGGATATTTTCATAGGTTAATAGCTCAACAATTTTTTCACCTTCATTGTCATTTACTTGCCCATTAATGAGCTGTATATCGCCTCCATCACGGATCCAGCTACTTTTAATGCCTTGCTCAAAATCTTCACAAAATAGAACGCCTGCTGAGGAGCAAAGTTCTTCAAATGTTTTACTCGTATTTGAGTTTTCGGTATTCGAACCACTGGTATCAGCAGGAGCTGAGGTAGAGCTTGGTTGAGTTGTTGGGTTGCCACCACCACAGGCGGATAATATAAGAGTAATGGAGCAAGATATTATTAGAGTTTTAAACATATTTATCACACTGACGGCAGAGGTTGAATTGAGTTTAGGCTAATAGTGTATTAAAGCTGTGCTGGGTGTCACACGCTAATTAATTCATTCTGGAAATAATAAAAGAGAGAATAAAAGAAGGGATAAAAAACGCCCCGAAGTGAGATACCGCGGGGCGTTTTTACTGCTTAAGTTAGAAGCTTATAAGCTGTAGTACATATCAAACTCAACAGGGTGAGTCGTCATGTTTACACGTTCTACTTCTTGTCGCTTGAGTTCAATGAAAGCGTCAATCATGTCATCTGTGAATACGTTGCCTGCTGTTAAGAAAGCACGATCTTCATTTAAGCAATCAAGCGCTTGTTCAAAAGAACTTGCTACGGTTGGAATCGCAAGTGCTTCTTCTGCAGGAAGGTCGTATAGATCTTTATCCATTGCTTCACCTGGGTGAATCTTGTTTTGGATACCGTCAAGGCCGGCCATCATTAATGCAGAGAATGCTAGGTATGGGTTAGCTGTTGGATCTGGGAAACGTACTTCAATACGACGTCCTTTTGGATTGGGATCGAAGGGAATACGAATAGATGCGGAACGGTTACGTGCAGAATAAGCTAACATTACAGGTGCTTCAAAACCGGGTACTAAACGTTTGTACGAGTTAGTTGATGCGTTAGTGAAAGCATTCAATGCACGAGCATGTTTAATAATACCGCCAATGTAGAATAAAGCAGTTTCTGATAAGCCACCATAACCATCACCAGAGAAAATGTTTTGGCCATCTTTTGCTAACGATTGGTGAACGTGCATACCACTGCCGTTATCGCCAACGATTGGCTTAGGCATGAAAGTCGCTGTTTTACCGTAGATATGCGCAACGTTGTGGATGCAGTATTTCATTGTTTGGTTCCAGTCAGCACGTTCTACTAGCGTAGAGAAACGCGTACCAATTTCACATTGGCCTGCAGTTGCAACTTCATGGTGATGTACTTCAACGGGTACGCCCATTTCTTCCATTGCTAAACACATTGCAGCACGTAGGTCGTTTAATGAGTCGACGGGTGGTACTGGGAAGTAACCGCCTTTAACGCCTGGGCGGTGGCCAATATTGCCTTCATCGAAAGCTTTTGCTGAATTCCATTCTGCTTCTTCTGAGTCAACTTTGTAGAAGCAACCCGACATGTCTGCGCCCCATTTAACATCATCAAGAACGAAAAATTCAGGTTCTGGACCAAAAAATGCTGTATCAGCAAGGCCAGTTGATTGTAGATAGGCTTCTGCGCGTTTTGCAACAGAGCGTGGGTCACGTTCGTAACCTTCACCGGTTGCTGGCTCAACGATATCGCAGGTTAATATTAATGTTGGCTCATCTGAGAAAGGGTCGATTAAAGCGGTTGTTGGATCAGGCATTAAAATCATATCTGATTCGTTAATGCCTTTCCAACCAGCGATTGACGAACCATCAAACATTTTGCCGTCTGTAAAGGTTGCATCATTCACTTGATGGTGAGGAACGGAAACGTGTTGTTGTTTACCGTGGGTATCTGTAAAACGGAAGTCGACAAATTTAATGCCGTTGTCTTCCATCATTTTCATTACATTATCTGACATTTCTTTTTCTCCAGAGCTAGATATTTTATTTTTAAATAGAGTCTTTATAAGTATAAATTCTTAGTAGCCTATTTTGGCGTAGGCAATTGCTGCTTGATAACCGATCGCACTATATTGGTGCGTAACAAAAGGCCTATTGCATAAATTGGCATGCTAAAAACAGGGGCTACTGAAACAATAATTTAATAGATTCTACTTCATCTAATGAATCCGCTACAAGCTTAAACTGCAAAGCAATTTGTTGCTTTTGCTCAAGTATTGTTTTGTTCGGGTGCTCTAATAGAAGGACCGGGAGAACCAGTTCAACCGCAATTTTATTATTGAGGTAATGCAGGTTAATTTCGATAATTTCTTGGCTGGCTTCTACATCTTGCCAAGCTAACTCGAGCTTGTTAATGAGCTCATGGCGGAGGGGGAGCTTTATATTTTCATCGATCAGTTCGTCATCTTCAGGGTCGATGTGAACCATAACATCGGTGACCTCTCCAATATCTTTAATCAACGAGGAACGTACCGTTTCACTGATAAAATGTCCTTCAGAGACACTTAAGGTTGGGCTAACTTGTATATGTACATCCACAAGTGCATCTGAGCCCATTTTTCTTGTTCGTAATACATGAAGTGTGTCGACACCATCAACATCTAAAATGGTTTGTTTAATTGCATCAACGCGATCAGCGTCTAAGCTTGTGTCAACTAGCTCTTGCATACTTTCTGAAAGTAAATCCCAACCAATTTTGGCAATCATTAACGCAACGGCGATGGCAGCAATGCCATCTAAATACCAAACACCAAACATACTACCGGCGACACCGATAATAACGATAATAGATGAAATGGCATCACTACGAGAATGCCAGGCATTCGCGCGCAACATATTCGAATTATATTTCTCCGCAACGACCATGGTATAGCGGTAAATGGCTTCTTTGGATATTACTGAAATAAAAGCAATGCCGAGTGCCCAGGCACCAGGTGTTGAAATGAGTTCGTTATGTAATAAACGAAAAATGGCATCGTAACCAATGCCGACCGCTACGCCAATTAACGCTACCCCCAGTACAACCGTTGCAACCGTTTCAAAGCGTCCATGTCCGTAAGGGTGGTCGTCGTCTGCTTCGGCGTGTGCATGCTTACTGGCATAGAGAACAATGGCATCGGTCGCTAAATCAGACAGTGAATGGATACCGTCAGCGATTAAAGCTTGTGAGTGAGCAGCATAACCGATTGTTATTTTAAATATGCCAAGCAGGCCATCAATGACAGCACCGATTAATGTAATACGCGTTGTTTCACGCAAACGTTCATCACGTGGTTTGATACTATTGTTTGTTTTCATGTGCATGTTATTTTTTTAACAATTTGATTATACGACTTTTAGCGTAATAATAATTTCATCGTCTTGCTCATTTATTGATAAGACTTCGTGCCCATTGATGCGAGCCCAAGCAGGTATGTCTTGTAGAACACCAGGATCAGTACAAGTGACTTCAAGAATATCGCCAGCTTGTAAAGTTTTGATTTTATCTTGGGTGCGTATAACAGGCATGGGGCATAAGAGCCGGCTAGTATCGAGCTTATGAGTATTGGTGGTCATGTCGACAGTATAACTTTGATTGGAGTGATTTAAAATCGATTACGCCAGCGCAAAAAATAAATAAAACCAATACAAAGCGATATTGACAATAGCGTTAGGGAAATAATGGCAAAACGTATTTGTTTGTAAGGCAAGATGGCTTCATCAAGATTAATTTCAGTGGTGATGCCAATTTCGAGCTCGCTGTTCCATGTCCATGCACCAATTACAGGAACACCGCGATAATCTCGATAGCCTTCACTATTATGGCTAGTTAATTTGGCAAGCGCACTCTTTGCCATTAATGTGAGCTTGCGCTTGTTTTCAGGTATTAATGAAGAATGGCCTTCGAGTAAGTTTATTTCTGGGTCGGTTATTCTTATGCTTAATATACCTTGATCATTTTTTTGGATTAAACCAACATCCTGCAGCTGATAGTCAAAACGGCTTTCCGAAATTAAAGTCGCTTTACTATCAAATGCATAGGTTTCACCGCTATCACCTAAGCGGCCAAGTTGCATAATTCTTGTAAAATCTTTTGATGGATCGAGACGTATAGCTAGAACTGCAATGATATTTTTGCTTGTGTCTTGAATCGGTGTTGCTATAAATAGTGTTGGCAAACCTTCACGATATTGTCCATTTTTAGTTTTAAGTGGTACATCAGAATGTGTTGTTGGAATAAACAGTGTTTCTCCTGCGAAAACCCGATCAAGAAAGTCTTGTCGTTGTTGGTATAGCAGATTTAAATCGTTTAAATTTTCGTCTCGCATAGAAGCGATATTAATACGGTTAGTGTTAATAAGAATAAAACCATTATCAGAGTAACGGTTTAAATTCTTTTGCATAATAAAGCGTAATTTTTTAAGAGCCTCACTCTGTTCAATATCTTTACGATCGTTATGATTTTTATTAAGTTGTTTTGCCAGTTCAAGTATTTCTGGGTGAGTTGCTGTTCCAGTTAATTCAATTTTGCGTAATCTAATCCAAATCTCTAATATTTCTTGGGTTGTTTGAACAATGGTTTGTAAAGATTTAACTGTGTCAGCTTGAAGTTTAGTTTTAATTTTTGTAAGAGAAAATAAAGTGGAAATAAAAATAATGCTTAGTAATAATAAAGCGAGGAGTATATTTGTTATGGTTTTTTTATTTTGTAATTTCATTTTTGAGGACAATTCAAATCCATAAAAAATAAGGTAATTAACTGCAGTGCAAGTTACCTAAGGTGGCATTATAGGTTTTTTTTAAATATACCAGTCTTGTGGAATATCGCTAGCTTGCATAGGGCAAACTTTAAATATAAATTCATCCACATTGCCATCGTTCGGGTTTACAAATTTTGCAGTTACTTCAACTTCTTCTGCATCACGGCCCTGACTGTAACGCGCAACAATTTCGCCAGCGAGCTTGAGTTCATCGGTATCGATTTCACCCTCAATTAAAGCCAGTGGACCTGGGTGGCTGCTAATATAAAGATGGGTGAATTGTTTTTTATACCCATCCATAAATTTATTTTCGCCTTCTTCACGAGAAACAATAATTTTGAATTTTTTGTTAGGGCGAATATGGCGGCCAACTTTTAATAGCATAATATCATCGAGTTCATATTCACGATTGCCGCGGTATTCCCAGAGGTCGACAAGTTTTTTGGAATACGATTTATCAGTAAGGAAACAGCAGCCACCAGCAGGTGTGGCGTAATCTTCGAAGCCAAATTCTTCAGCTAACGCAAATTGGGGTTTCCGTGTCCGGCCTGAAAAGTCTAATAATTTTTCGCGATCAAGCCAGCCTTCGCGCTCAGGTAAAGTGGCCGGTAAATGTTGCGCGCATAGTGGACGAACCAGTCGATCGCCTGCGCCCGATTCGCGTGCGATAACGGGCATAGTTTCTTTACGTTGCGACATCGGTCGTTGGCCAATGACTTCACCGGTGATGATAAAATCAAAATCATTTTCCTCAATCCACTGCAAGGCTTTTTTAACCATAAAACCTTTACAATCTAGGCAAGGATTCATGTTTTGGCCGTAGCCGTGTTTTGGGTTTAATAAGACACCTTTATATTCTTCGATAACATCAATGATATGTAATTTAATGCCGAGTTGCTCGGCAACCCATAAAGCATTATTACGTTTTGGTTTGGCTTTATCTTTTTTTCGAATGGCATGCGTATGGCCTTCAACACAAAAGCCTGTAAAGAAGTTAATCCCCTCAACATGAATACCTTGCTCCATAATAACCTTGGTAGAAAGTAGCGAGTCGAGTCCACCTGAAATAAGGGAGACGGCTTTTATTTGTTTTGTCATACTGATGAGGCCGATATGGTAGTGAATGGTAATATTAGTAGGGTTATGTGCTAATTATATCAGAGATTGTGGTTGTAGATCATGTTTAGAGAGAATGCTCATCACTAGCAAAGTCATAGTCTAATTCTTCATTTGGTGAGTGAATAAAGTAGCCTTGGAAATGTCGCACGCCCCAAGCCCATAACATTGTTAACGTTTTTGGATCCTCGAGCGCACCAGCGATAACATCGACATTGGCATCCTGAGCATGCTTTATTAAGGATTGAACAAATTTGCTGGCTTCTTTATCGACGAGAATTTTATTGACTAATGCGCCATCTAATTTAACGTAATCAACTTTAAATTCGCTAAGAATTTTTAGACTGTGATCTGTTGTGCCGAAATGATCAATGGCAAATTGACACGTTGGGCGCGGTAAGTGAGAGATAAATTTGGTGGTATCTTTCGGGCGGGTAAGAATATCAACTTCAGGAACTTCAAAGGTTATACGATTCTCACCCAGTAGCCCGGTGCTATTAATACAATTGTTTAGCCATATTGAAAAAGCACCTTTAGAAAGTGAATCGCCAGAAAGTTTTACAAAGAAGTTACCTCGGACTTTCATTTTTGGATTGTTTGCATATACATCGAGCGTTTTCTCAACAACCCATCGATCAACATCGTGCATTAAATTATGTTGTTTGATAACCGGGAAAAATTGACCAGGTAAATACAATTTATTTTTTTCGTCAACAAGTCTAAGTAAAACTTCGTAATGCTCATCTTTTTTGTCACCCATACCAATTATTGGTTGAAATACGAGTTTAAAGCGACGTTCATCAACAGCACGAAAAATACGAGTCACAAGATCGGGCGAAGCCATACTGGCTGAAGAGTCATCGAATGATTCGATTGCATATTGGTGGAATTGATTGCCACCTTGAGATTGGGCTTGTGAAACGGCTTGTTCAACTTGAGTAATAATTTGTTCGGTATTGGTTGAGTCTGGATTGATTTCAGTAACGCCAACACTTACTGTAAATTCAGTTTGATTATCATCCAGGACAAAGGGTTTGTCAGACGTCGCTTTTATGATGTCTTCCGAAATTGCGGTAATCGTTTCTAAATCTTCAGAGCATAATATTGCGATACTTTGGTCGGTTAAGTGGCAAGCAATATCAGTGGTATTCAATAGCCCCGTAACGGACTGAACAATATGATTTATAAAATCATCATAATGGATTAAGCCGACTTGTTTAGAAATAAATTCGAAATGGTCCACACTAATATGCATTAAGAACATATTGGGGTTTTTATCAGATTCAGAAATGGCTTTCTCAAGCAGTGAAAAAAAGTATTTTCGGTTGACTAAACCCGTTGCTGAATCTTTTTTACTTATCTCCTTTATTTGTGATTTAACGATGCTAGAGCTAATTAAGCGACTATGGATCTTTCGAAGTAATTCATTTTGTGAAATATCTTTTGTCAGAAACTCATCACCACTAATGGTCATTGAAGCTTGTTTAACGGCTTCGCTTTTATCCGCCGATAAAAATAAAATTGGCGTTGTTAAATAAGCATCATTTTGTTTAATAATCTGTGCAAGTTCAAGGCCGTTGATATCTGGCATATGCACATCCATTAAAATTAAATCAGGCTTAAATTTTTGTATTTGTTCAAGCGCGTGTAAGGGGTGTGTAATAACGAGAGCTTCATAATGATATTTACGCAAAATAATCCCATTGCGTTCGGCGACTAATTCATCATCATCAATAACAGCTATTCGCCCTATACTTTTTTTAGTTAAAATTAAATCGTCAATTTTATTAATCAGTTTATCAGGTTGAATGGGTTTATTAAAAAAGGCGCTGCCTTTTGCTCGTAATGCGCCTAATCGAGCGGTCATGTCGCTACGTGCGGATATATAAATAGTGGGTATATGCTTGCCGGCAATATTTTGTATTTGCTCTGAGGCAAGAATACCATGCATGCCCACTTCACCTGGGAACATTATGTCCATTATTAAAGCTGAAGGAATATTTTCTTTAATGCGGTTTAAAACATCTTGTACGGTATAGAATGTTTCAACGTGGTAACCAGACGCTTCTAGTTGTGCAGCAAGAAAGTCAGTAAGGTGTTGGTCGTCATCTACAATATAAGTGGTGTGTAATTTTCTATTGAGAGCCTTTTGAATATTAATTTCTGCTGATTGATTGCTTAGGTCTTCGTCTACTATATCAAGATCCTTTTGTTTGGCAGACTTAGCCAGTTGCTTAATGAGCTCGCTTATTTCATTCTGTATTTCGGTGTTAGGAATGCCTCCAGTGTTTAGATATTTTAGTAAATGAGATGCAATTTTACTGCTATGATCAGAAACTTGTTGAAAGCCAAATGTTTTACCGTTGCCGGCTAATGTGTGAACAATAGAATATAAGATCTTTAGTCCATCGGATGTCCAATTGAAATAGCGTAACTTATTCCAGAGCCGCTCAACTTGATCGAGTTTTTCGGGTAACTTCTCCGTGTAAGCTTCACGGATAGCTTTTAAGCGAAGCTCGAAAGAGTCTTGATTTTCGCTGGGTGTTTTTGAGTTTTCAGGCTCTTGGGTAGACATAATTCACGCCATTAATCATTAAATACTCTTATAGTTATCGTGTAATAGAGGAATTTCTTAAGTTTTCCTAATACATTGTATTGTATAGCTTTAATTGGCTATAAAAGCGAGCCGTAGGCTGAAACAATTAAAATTAGTGCTTTTAGGGAGTGATAAGATGCGATTAGTGTTTAATGTTGTTGATCACTTGTGCAGAGTTAAAATCAACAACATTTGAGGCTTTTACTTGTTGTTGAAACATTTTTAAGGCTTGTTGGCTTTTTGTTTGTTGCCAAGTCTGTAGTGCATGTATGGGATCTAAAATAAAATCGCCTGATTCAACATCATCAATATGATGAATGGCGAGCAGGGTGTCCATTAGTTCTACAAAACACTCACTAAGTTCTGCAAAAATATTAGTACAGGTATTTTTGACATTGGATAGGTCTGAGTAAGCGCTGCGACCAATATTAATATAGTAACTTGCTTTCACGTTATGGTGCTTTGCGTATTGTGGAAATAGCCCTGCGTAAAGTAAGCACTGATCAGCCACATCACGTAGTTGAATGTGACGAACTTGGCCTTGTTTATTTTGAGCAAGCATATAATCTATGGCGAATATGCGTGCTGCAATTTCGGGACGTTGAGAATAGTTAACAAGTGTATTTACAAGATAGCCTTCAATATTTAATTTTAATTGAACGCCACATGCAGATTGCGCATCGGTAACAAGCGTGTGCCATTGCGATGTAATGCCCGTTTGATGTTTTATTGGCATAAAAAATTCCCTCTTACACTATGATATTAAGCGGCCGCAATGAAAAAAACTTGAGGTATTCAGAATCCTCAATCAGAATTCTATAGATGCTAAAGGCTTAGAATAAATCATCTTCTTCTGATGCTGCATTATCGGTACCAGTGCTTTGGGTATTCTCTTTTGTGAACTGAGAAATCATTGTATGTAATTCACTCGCTAATACAAAAATCTCATAACTGGCAGAGGCACTGCTTTGTGAGCTATTTAAAGTTTTAGTAGAAAGCTGACTAATATTTTCAACACGCTGAGTCATGTCTGCGGTGACAACATTTTGTTCCTCGGAAGCAGTTGTAATTTGTGTGCTGGCCATATCGATTTTGCTAATAGCTTGATTGATGGTTCCAAAGGCATCACGGGCTTGATTCGATGAATCAACACTGCGTTGAGCTAAGCTGCTACCATTTTGCATAACACGTACAGCTTCTTGTGCAGTATTTTGTAATTTTTCAATTTGTTTTTGAATGTCTTCAGTTGAGTCATTTGTTCGTGTTGCAAGCGTTCTTACTTCATCGGCAACAATAGCAAAACCTCGACCCTGTTCGCCGGCACGTGCCGCTTCAATGGCTGCATTCAGTGCAAGCAAATTTGTCTGGTCAGAGATGTCTCGAATAATATTGAGCATATTGCCAATATGGTTACAATCATCAGCGAGTACTGTAATAACATCCGTTGCCGATAACACCTCGCTGGAGAGTTCATTAATCGTTGCAGTGGCCATTTGAACCGTTTTCACACCGTGATTTGAAGCCTTAGATGCTTTGGTTGCTTCATCGGCAGCTTGTGTCGTGCTTTGCGTTATATCATCAACGGAGGCTGCCATTTGTACCATAGCATCGGCAACCGTTGTGGTTTCGTTCGATTGAGCGGCTACATTAGTATTGGTGTCATCTGTTAATTGTGAAAGTGACTGGGTGTTAGCATTGAGTTTTGTTGATGTTTCATAAATATTTTTAAAGGTTTGCTCTAAGTAAGCACTAAAACTATTAAATATATGTGCAATATCGCCTAGGTGACCTTTTGCTTCTAGATCCATTGAAAAATCTAAATCACCAGATGAAAGTTTACCGACACTATCATCAATCACTTCGAGAATACTTGTAACTATTTTAATGGAGGCATAAGCAATGAATGAGCCAAAAATTAAAATGATAACAGTTACGGATATAATGAGAATAGACTCAGTATAAATTGTTTCATTGATGTCTTGTGTTTGGATAATAACATCTTGTTTTAGTTGTTTAATTAATCGTTCAATATCCAGGTTGATTGCGTTAATGATAGGCTTAAGCTCAGTGCGAATTACGTAACTATCCATTCTCCATTTATCTTGTTTTGAAATCTCTAATAATTTTTTGGTATTGATAAACATTTTTTCTTGAGCTTCTTTTACGTGGGCAAACGAATTTTTTTGGTCAAGAGTAATTAGCCCAGAGTATTGTCTAAGTTTTTTATTGATATCTTGTACGATTTGTTGGCTCTGAGAAATTTGTGCAAAGGTAGAATCGTTTCTAAATGTCAAAAAAGAACGCACACCATTCATAAGGTTTACCCATGAATAGCGTAAATTACTAATTAATGCATAGAATTGTCGATGTTCTATGGTGGCTTCTTCAAGCTCGCTCTGAAGAATTTGTGTTAAATTTTCTAAAATATTTTTTGAATTTGGGCTAATTGTTTCAGCGAAAAATTTGCGTGCAGGGAAATTTTCATTTGGATCTTCGGCAAATTTAATCATTTTTTCTTTATGCGAAGAGTAACGAGATATGTTTAAATTTATATTTTTAAGCAAGGCCGATGTTTTATTATTACTTGCGTTAAATTTTAATTTAGAAAACTGCTTTTCTAATAAGTCGTTTGATTGTAAGTAACGATCTTTGTATGTTTTTTCTTGGGTCAGTAAATACAAACCTAACGCAGTGGTTGAATTTTGTAGAGTATTTTCTAACTCAATAGCATGCAGCATTAGTGGCTGTTTTACGGTGGCGATATCGTGAATGTCGTTGCTTAAATTCGTCGTGCTAACAAAAATAAAAATACCGGTTGATGTCGTAATGAGCAATAAAAGACTAAAGCTGAATATTAAAATTTGCCTTAAGGAGTAATGCTGGATTAGAAATGTAATCATATTTTTGTCGCGTCATATAGGCTTTACCTTATATATAGCGGCAAAATACAGAAGAGTTTTAGTTAATGGGTTTGAAAGCGATTAGGGCAAATTATTGTATAAATTACAATAAGTTAAAAGGCATGCACGCGAATATAAAACATGAAAAGTTAGAAAAATACTCGGGCTTTAATAAAGCCCGAGCAAGGGAGAAATAGTCTACGTTGTCATCAGGCCAGGATTAAAAAAGTCTGGTACTTGAGGAGCGCTTAAGCCAAAGTTTAATGCTTGTGCTTGGGTTTCAACACTTAGGTATTCCCGTAGAGCTGTCATGACATGCTTTGGTTGAATCCTTTCACCAGCAGCATTGAGTTGTAAATTATTGAAATCGATTTCTTGGGCAATATGAAACTCGTCCGTCGCACCGACAACACGATTTCCTAATGTCTCGTCGTTAGACATAATAATGCCACTGGTAATGCTCCAATGATCTTTACCATTACCATCATTATATCGATTTGTACGGCCAAACTCGGACATGATATGAACCACAAGGCGATCCTCGATGTTGAACTGTTCTGCTAAATACCAGAGTAAATCAACAGTAGTGGTGAGATTAGTCAGTGCACTTGCGTGCCTTACATCATGGTTACCATGGGTATCAAAGCCCCCGATGCCAATATCAGCTGAAATACTAACACCGGCTTTAAAGGCGGCCATACTGCTCACGCTCTGCCCAAAGTTCCTGTTATTTACATTTAGTCCTTTAGTATCGGCTGTTTCAAATAAGTTTAGAAACTCTTCAAAACTTCCATCTGAAAAGCTAGAGGCAATGTAGTCTTTGTATTGTTTGCGCTGTTTGGCTATTTGTTGCATATCATTACTGCGCGCAGCAGTTTGAGTTTGTCGAAATTGGCGGATTAATGCGAGTTCATCATCCTGTACATACTGATCGGTTCTGTCTGTGCGAAACAGGTTGGGGTTTGCAAGTCTTTTTAGACTCGCTATTTGACCGCTACCTGCGATTGAAGAAGGTGGCAGCAGCTTACCGCTTTTTGGGTTTGAAGTAGCGGTTAGCCATGGCATCAGCTCTTGTGTTTTATTGCTTGCAGCGAATAGCGCAGCTAATGACGGGTAGCCATCTTTCATAATTCCGGTCAGATTATTTAACGTTCCAGTGCTATGTGAGTTAGATTTAACATCAATACCGTTAATCACCAGCATTTTTCTAAAGTGGGCTTTAAAGAAGGCATCGTTATCGGCAAACGGTGCATAGTTTATATTGCCGACGGTTTGTGTGTTATTTGTTGAAGACCAGTTAGTTATAATTCTTTCACCTGGTACGTTCATTTTAGGGTCACAGAAACTGGTCGGATCCCAGCCCCCACGTGCATGAACCGTTACCAGAAATTTGCCTTGATAGTCGGCTGCTTTCGATAGGTGTGGAAAACTTGCAAACAGACCGGCTGCTGCACTTGCTTTTAAAAAGTCTCTTCTATTCATGGCTTTTCTCGCTTATTCGAATAAGTAATCAGGATCAGACATTAAGGCAATCATGACGCCACGCCATGGCACTAGTACAAAACTAGCATCATTCGTAGAGCCGCCTATGCGATTATCGCACCGCGTATTTGAGTTAACATTAGTACCGCCTTGGCTGATGCGTGCTGCACGAAGATCAAGGAATAGCTGATAGGCTTGGGTAACTTCACTAGAACTAGAACTCACCACACGGTTTAACAGTCGCTCATAAAGCACGACAATTTGATTCCTGATAGCAGCTTCATCCAGAGTAGTGCGTTCCACTTGTGTAAATAAACGTCGTGCACTTTGGTCGAAGCTAAAGTCATTGACTACAGCCGCACAGCTAATTTCATTCGCATGACGCACGGCAACTCTAAACATTATGGAAGCCATTTCCGTTGCGCGCTTCTCAACGGTAATATCGTCTGTGCCGCCATATAACATTTTATATTCGCCAGTTAATCTAGGATTGGTGTTACCCCAAACGATGCCTGTTAATGATTCCGTTTTCTTCATAAGTTCGTAACCGCTTAACAAACGTCGGCCGCCCATATGAATGCTTAACTGATTGTCGGCCGCAGCTGCATCTACCTTTTGTGAAGCACGGAAATAATCCGTCAACATCATGTTGGCTAACAATTTTTTAAGATTTAAATCTTTTCGGAACTCATTAGCAAGATTATTAATATAAGCCGATTGGGTCTCGAACTGGATGGTAGGTGCGCTACTGTTAAGGACATTTTCACCGAATACAGCATGCCACCAGAACTTAACCGCTCCAACGGCAAAACGTTCATCTTCAACAAGACGTTGTGCCAACCATTGTAGAGGGTCTCCGCCAGAAGCATCTTGGCTTCCAAAACCGGCCGGCCGCATGTTTTTATACCAATCTACACCTGGGTTTCTGTTTCGGTAATTTCTATCTAACGAATCAGTTCCAGAAGCCTTATAGCCGACACGCTCATGGAAATACTTGAAGGCACCTGCAATAGGGTCAAGTGTTTGGTGGCATGTCGAACAAGCTGGGTTGTCCATGGTTGGATTATCTTCATCGGAGATATCGTCGAAATTTAATGGCCGCGAGGCAGATTGTTCTATATCAAATCCGAGAAAATGCTGCATCGTCCAGCGAGAACGGGCACGGTTACGATTTGTAGCGGTCGTGCCATATTTACTTAGGTATGACCAAGTAGACAAGACGCCTGCATGAGGAAAACTTGCAATGCGTGACGCACCGGTCGCATCTGCAAAAAATGTACTAGGTATTTTTGCGTCTTGGCCTCTATTTTGTGCTTCGCGCCATTCACCTGCGGCTAAGGTTAGCCCAGTATTATAAGATTCATCGGTAAATTGGCTTACCATCGTATAATTTGCGGTGAGAATTTCACTATAAGGGCGATCTTTCATCACAACATTGGCAATGATTTCTAACGGTTCCTCTGCAAGATCTCTGCGTACGATATTTCGTCTCTCTTGATTACTGGCATTAGGTAAATAGTACTTGTTATAAAAGACTGATCCACTATCACTGGTGCGAAGGTGGCGACTGTTTAGGCGTTCATTGGCACCATTTTTTAAGAAATTTTTAAATCCGTCACCCTGCATTAAGGCTATTATTTCAGTCCTTAACGTTTCATCGCTTGCATTTTCTAAGCTTTGTGTCTTACTTGTGCTTGGAATTGTACCGGTAAGATATAAAGAGGCACGTCGATAAGTTTGAGAGGGCGCTTCTTTTTTGAAGCTAAGATCTGTGGAGCTAGTTGATTGTGTCGTCGTAAATAATGTTAAGAGTTGTTCGAGCTTAATGTAGGCTGCGCTTGTTGTTGAGCCAAAGACATTGCCACCTTGATGAGAAGGTTGGCCAATGGATTTAGACAATAATAGACTTTGCCCAAAGGTGCTGGCATATGTTTTTAATGCAGCAATTGTAGCGGTATCATCATTTGAATCGAGAATTAAATTCGTGTTGCCTGCAATACCGCCACTAGCATGGCAACTCAAGCATGCTGCCATTGACGGCTTTACATCTGCATAGGCTTTGATGATTTCTTGGCTATTGCCTGTTGGAGTGCCAGTACCTGTTCCATTGGACGTTCCAGAGGAACCACTGCCACCTGTTGAACTACTATCTACTCCACCTGCGCCTTCACCACCACCACATGCGGTAATTGTGATTGCGAGAGCACTTAATACACACGCTTGAATAACGAAATTCATATTTCCTCCTTAATCCCTATATTTTTATAAGTGAGGTAATCCGTTACCGTCATACTATTTTTAGTTTTAGAAATAATAGCGAGTGATTAAATTGTGATCAGCCAACTGGTTCTCTAAAAAGAAGAATTAATTCTTGTGAGAAAAAAGAAAATTTGAAGAAATATAAATTGATATTTTTAACTATAAAACAATAACTTAAAGTGCTAAAGGTGCTTGAATGGAGGGTAGAAGAGGTTAGACAGGCTTCACACTTCTAACAATAAATGGTTAAAGCCACCTTCTTTTAGCCATTTCCTTCCTTGCTCTGCGCCTAATAGCATCGCTGTTGTGGAAGCGGTTCCTGCAACTAAACACGTTGAGGCATGTACGCTAACACCCGCGACACTATTTTCTGGCCAACCTGTTTTTGGATTTAATATATGGCAGTAACGCTGTTTGTTGACCACAATAAATCGTTCGTAGTTACCACTGCTGGCAATGCCCCCTTCAAAAGCATCAATGCTCGCAATGGCTTGTTCGGGTTTGTTCGGGTTGCGTACTCCAATCTTCCAGGCAGAGCCGTCAGGATGCGACCCGATGATACTAATGTCACCAGCGAGTTCGACTAAGCCATGTGTTAACCCTGCATTTCGTAATAGTGTTGCAATAGCATCGGCAGCATATTCCTTTACGACACCACCGAAATCAATTTCCATTCCTTCAGGTAATGTTAAATAGGGTGGCTGCCAAGTGAGTTTTTGCCAACCAACGTTCTCAAGAAGTTTTTTTATTACACCTTCATCAGGTAAAGCATTTGATTTAAAGTCCCATGCCTTGCGGAGAGTTCCTGACGTAATATCAAATAGGCCATTGCTTTGCTGCCAGGCTATTTGTGCATAATTAAGTAAAGCTGCGGTTTCACTATCGACGTGAATACCTTCATCATTATTAGCTGAAGCATTTATCGCACTGGTAACACTATCATCTCGATAGCGGGAATATTTTTTTTCTAATCGGAGTGCTTCATTTTCGGCGAGTTGAAAAAAATAGTTTGGTTCATCGGTATCTCTAATATAGAGTTTTAACTCGGCGGGACCACCCATAATATTGAAATGATGTGTCGTCAGTTTGGCTGGCATAGCGGATCAATTATTTTTAGAAATAACTAAAACTTAACCGTAAACCCAACGGTTAGCAGTGTGTAACTCACTAAGCCCGGGTTTTCAATCGCAACCTTGTTAAAGGAATATTTTGAGTCCGCTTCATAGCGCTCAATTTTTGCAGTGTAAGACCAGTTTTTAAAACTATGAATGCCTTGTAACCCAAATGCAATGGCGCCATAAGGCGACAGTCGATAGTCACTAGTATAATAAGGGTTGGTATTTGATATAACTTTATAAGGTTCATAAAAACTCGCTTCGGTTTGTGTGTAATAGCGAAGCGATGGTATTACTTGGAAGCTGTCGTTTACGTTTTTATGCCACGCAAAATTAAACGTATGAGATGTTACTTCCCAATCATCCCAGTAATAGCGGTAATTAAAATGCAAGGCCGCATTACTTTCGGCGAAAAAAGTTCGAGTGCGAACAATGGCTGATTGACGCGAGCGAGAGCTTGGGCGTATATCCTCTGTTTTATAAGGCGCGTCAAGGTAACCGGTGTCTTCAGAAAACTCTAGGCCAAATTGAATGAGGTTAGTTTTGTTTAGAACTTGTGAGAAGCCTAAACTTAGGATGGACGTTTCTTTGGTTGCACTTAGAGTGCGACCGAACAGGACAGCATCTGTTGGCGTTACTTTGTCATCTGATTGGCTAACGGCGACCTGAAAGGCTGAATTTTTATTGTTGAATTCCCACTCTAATCCTAGCCCGTAATAGCTTGCTGCATAATCTTTTTCATCTGATTGGCCCGCAGTAAAACTGGTAGTAAAACTTTCACCATAGTGTGTAATGTTTGCACTAATATCATCGCGGTCTTCCTTAATGCCACCAATACCACTTGCGCCACTCATTACCAATACAGGATTTCCACTGCCATCGGATTGTGTACCTAAAGGTGATGCACCACTCATTGTTTCGCTAAGCACATTTAAACTGACACTAAAGTTTTTACCAATAGGTGAAAGTAAGCGGAATTGTTGTGTAGTGATTGAGTATCGGTTGGTATCGCCTGTTGCGACTTTAGCGCTTGGTGCATCATCTTCTTCATAAGAACTATAATGATAGCCCACTTCACTCTCTGTTGGCGCCGTTGCCGCATTCGCGTGTAATGCAGGTATTGCGAGTGCGCTAGCGGTTAAGGCCGACAGCGCAGAAACGGTGTTTCTTTTTTGTTTCGATTTTTTATAAGAAGCCATTACTGCATACTCTTAAAATTTAATTACAACCACAACCACCACCAACAACCATAGAACCGCCGTTGCTGCCTTCTTTACTAAAGAAGATATGTTTTGATAAGGAAGAGCTTTGTGTATCACGCACCCATTGCATTTCTGGTTTAGCAAGTATGCCGCGTTCCCAAGGTTGAACGGTGGTAGTGCAAGCAGAAGTTAATAATACAGGCAGTAGAAAAAATAAACGTAAAACCATCTTAAAGCTCCATTACTCAGCAAGTAATTTTTTTATTTGCTTTTCTAGGTCAACTTCATCACCGTTACGAAATCCTTCGTGCACAAAACGCACCATGCCAAAACGATCAAGCAGATAACCTGTGGGCATAACTTTGACACCAAACTGCTTGGGCGTTTCTCCCATTTTGTCACGTAACACGGTATAACTTACAGGAAAGTTTTTTAGGAATTTTTTTGCATCAGCATCACTCTCGTCAAGATTGATAGCAACAATTTCCAATCCTTTGTTTGATAACTTTTTATATATCGCATCAAATTTAGGCATTGATTGGCGGCAAGGGCCGCACCATGAAGCCCAAAAATCAACGTAAACAACTTTTCCGCGTAGCTTATCTAATTTTATTTGTTTAGCTGAATTAAGTTCTGGCAAGTTAAATAGGGGGTACGAGCCGACACCAGTAGAAGCGTATAATGAAAAGCTAAATAATAGCGCGGTGAAGAAGGTAGTTAATTTAATACAGTAGTGCATATTTTTACTCCGTTACAACATAGAGATAATGGCTTGTATTTACAACTTTAATACCATTTTGAGTTGAATATACATATTAATATCACTATATGTTACTTGTTTATTACTAACGAGGTTGTGATTTGGGTAACAGATTATTAAATTAAGAATTTCAGAGGAGTTGACAATTTTCTTTAACAATTTCAAAAATAGTGTTCATTTAAGTTATGAAGCTAGTATTTATTTTATAAACTACAGTGGAGTAACTTAGTGGCAACGGTAGTATTTATTCATGGATTATGGATGCCTGGATTTGATATGGCGTTGTTAAGGCGGCGTGTTCATAAGTGCGGTTTTAACGTCCAGCAGTTTCATTATTCTACTGTGAGAAAAACACCCTATGAGGCGGCAATAAAGCTACATGATTCTCTGCATAAAATTGAGGAGAAGCCTATACATATTGTTGCGCATAGCCTTGGTGGTTTGGTGGTACGACATTTATTACACCAGCACCCTAAGCAAATTGATGGCAAGATTATAAATCTAGGAACACCGCATCGAGGCAGTCAAATAGCTGAGCTATTTACGCATTCACGTCTTGGGCGCGCGTTACTTGGTAAAAGTATTGAGCAGGGTTTACTTGGGCATGCGCCTTCTTGGCAGGCGAATCAAAAGCTGGGCATTATCGCTGGCGAAGGGCGAATGGGCGTGGGTCGATTTTTTAAACATAGCAAGGAACCTTTTGATGGCACAGTCGCTGTTTCAGAAACCAAACTCGAAGGCATGAGCGATCATATTACAATTAACTGCTCTCACTCAGGATTGTTATTTAACAAGACCGTTGCGAAACAGGTGTGTAATTTTTTAGAGCACGGTTATTTTCAGCATTAGAAATAAGATAGTGACTGTTGTTTCTTACTATTAATTTAATTAACAAACTTCAAGCGAGCATTTTTTAAATCTGTGCAATTGTTTAAGGTATAATGCGCAATAAATTAGGTATTTTAACTCCAGCATTATGCTTATTGGATAAAAATTAATGACTTTTCAACAACTTATCATGTCTTTGCAACAGTATTGGGCAGAACAGGGCTGTGTGGTATTGCAGCCTTACGATATGGAAATGGGCGCAGGGACTTTCCATCCAGCGACTTTTTTGCGTGCGATAGGTCCTGAGCCTTGGAATACCGCTTATGTGCAGCCCTGCCGTCGCCCTACCGATGGTCGATATGGTGAAAACCCAAACCGTTTGCAGCACTATTACCAGTTTCAAGTGATGTTGAAGCCTTCACCAAAAAATATACAAGAACTGTATCTTGGCTCTCTTAAAATGTTGGGTATTGATACCTTGGTGCATGATATTCGATTTGTTGAAGATAACTGGGAGTCTCCAACGCTAGGTGCCTGGGGGCTAGGTTGGGAAGTTTGGCTTAATGGAATGGAAGTGACACAGTTTACCTATTTCCAGCAAGTGGGTGGTTTAGAGTGTAAGCCTGTTACTGGTGAAATTACTTATGGTCTTGAACGTATTGCAATGTACTTACAAGGTGTAAAAAGTTTATTTGATTTAGTTTGGACTGAAGGCCCACAAGGTGTGGTGACTTATGGTGATGTTTTCCATCAAAATGAAGTTGAGCAATCCGCTTATAATTTTGAGCATGCCAATGTTGATGAATTATTTAAACAGTTTGATGAATGTGAAAAGCAAAGCCAATCGTTAATTGAAAAAGACTTACCCTTGCCTGCCTATGAGCAAATGTTAACAGCATCGCATACGTTTAATTTATTAGATGCACGCCATGCTATTTCAGTTACTGAGCGACAACGTTTTATATTACGCATTCGTAATTTATCTCGTGCAGTTGCAGAAGCGTATCATGCACGTCGAGAAGAACTTGGCTTTCCACTTTGCGGTAATGAAGCAAAGGCAGGTGGCAAGTGAGTAATAAAATGAAGACAGCAGACTTGCTTATTGAAATTGGTACGGAAGAATTACCACCAACAGCACTACTAACATTATCTAATGCGTTTACAAAAAATGTATCGACAGCATTAGATGAAGCAACATTAAAATATTCGAATGTGCATTCGTATGCATCGCCACGTCGTTTAGCTATTTGGATAGAAGCATTAGAAATTAAACAAGCCGATATCAATGTTGAAAAGCGCGGGCCTGCATTAAAAGCAGCTTACGACGGTGACGGCAATCCTACTAAGGCCGTTCTTGGTTTTGCAAAATCATGCGGTGTAGATGTATCAGATTTAGAAAAACTAGAAACAGAAAAAGGTGCGTGGTTAATGTATCGCGCCTTACAAGCAGGCGAAGATACGCAGAGTTTGTTAGCTGATATTATTAAAACTGCGTTAGATAAATTACCTATTGCAAAAAGAATGCGTTGGGGTGATTGTGATGCGCAGTTTGTACGGCCAGTTCAGTGGGCGATGGTTTTATTTAATGAAAAGGTTATTGATTGCGATATTCTATCCGTTCACTCAGATGATCAAACGTATGGACATCGTTTTCATGCGCCAGCAGCGATTCAAATAAAAAAACCGGCTGACTACGAGAAACTATTAAAAGAAAAAGGCAAAGTGATTGCGGACTTTAATTCGCGTAAAGAGATCATTCGCAAACAGATTGAAGATATTGCTAAACAGTCTAAAGCAACAGCGGTTATTGATGAAAGTTTATTAGAAGAAGTTACCGCAATGGTTGAATGGCCTGTTGCTGTAAAAGGAAATTTTGAACAACGTTTTTTAGAGGTACCGCAAGAAGCGTTAATATATACGATGAAATTAAACCAAAAGTATTTTCATCTTGAAGATGCTCATGGGAAATTAATGCCACACTTTATTACGATTAGTAATATTGAAAGTAAAGATCCTGTTCAAGTGAGTGAAGGTAATGAGCGTGTTATTAGACCACGTTTTGCCGATGCAGAATTTTTCTGGAATCAAGATAGAAAAGTTAAATTAGAATCACAACTTGAACGCTTAAAAACGGTTGTTTTCCAAAAACAACTGGGTACCTTGTTTGATAAAACACAACGTATCAAAAAATTATCTGCGTGGATAGCAAACCAACTTGGTGAAGATGAAACATTAGCGCAACGTGCAGCAGAACTATGCAAGTGTGATTTGTTAACCGATATGGTTGGTGAGTTACCGAGCCTGCAAGGTGTGATGGGGCGTTATTATGCACAGCATGATGGCGAACAAAGTGATGTTGCCGATGCGTTGGATAGCTATTATAAACCGCGTTTCGCAGGTGATTCATTACCATCGACAGCGGTAAGCCAAGCAGTAGCCCTTGCAGATAGGGTAGACACCTTAGTCGGTATTTTTGCTATTGGACAAATTCCAACGGGGGTAAAAGATCCATTTGCATTGCGTCGAGCATCATTGGGTGTTTTACGTATACTGATTGAAAAAGATTTAAAGTTAGATTTAAAAGATTTGCTTTCTCAAGCAGCCAGTCACTTTGATAAAAATCTAGAAGCCAATAAAGCGGTTCAAGCAGTGTTAGATTATTGTTTAGATCGCTTAACGGCTTATTATAAAGATCAGGATATTCATATCGATGTTATTCATTCGGTGTTAGCAACAAAACCAACAAACCCAATTGATCTGGACAAACGCGTTACTGCTGTTAAAGCCTTTATGGCATTACCTGCTGCAGCGAGCTTAGCAGCCGCAAATAAACGTAGTGGAAATATTTTAAAGAAAATAAAAGGTAAGCTTCCAATAGCAATAGATGAAAGTTTATTGTTGGACGAAGCAGAAAAAACATTTTACAAAACGCTTAGTAGTTTAAAAGATAAAGTAAATGTAAGTGTTGAAGCAGGCGAATATGACAAAGCATTAACACAGTTAGCTGCGTTACGTGACCCGGTTGATGCCTTTTTTGATAATGTGATGGTGATGGACGATAACGAAGCGATTCGGAATAATCGTATTGCATTACTCAATAACCTGCGTGAACTATTTATGCAGATAGCGGATATATCTAAATTATAAAAGGTGTAGGCTATGCAAGAATGTAATGATGATTCTTATGCTTCTATGTTAGAGAAGGTGCAAGCCTTTCACGATAAACATGATTTTAAAAATAGTGGCGGTGAAGATTTACCCTATCGGGTTGCATTAATGGCAGAAGAGCTGGGCGAGATATCGTCGGCGATAACGAAAGGCAAAAGTAAAGAGGCACTGGCAGAAGAGGCCGCTGATTTATACATACTGTTACTAGGAACGGCCATTGCGGCTGAATTTGATTTAAAAGATGCTTTCTGGAAAAAAATGGATAAGATAATGCAACGTGAATCGCGTATGGTGAATGGAAAGATTCGAGTTTCAGAATTTAGGGATTAATCAGATTTTATATGAAATTTATAATCTTAGATCGAGATGGTGTGATTAATGAAGATTCAGATGAATTTGTAAAATCACCCGACGAGTTCATACCGATTGAAGGAAGCTTAGCGGCTATCGCAAAATTAAAGCAAGCAGGTTATGGTGTTGTTGTGGCCACCAACCAATCCGGCATTGCACGAGGTCTATTCGACTTAGATACGCTTCATCGAATGCACGAAAAACTTCAGCGTTTATTACAAAATGAAGGCGTGCATATCGACGGTATCTTTTTCTGTCCACATGGCCCCGATGATATATGTCATTGTCGAAAACCGAAGCCCGGTATGTACCTTGATATCGCAAAGCGTTTTAATATCGATTTATCTCAAACGGTTGTTGTTGGTGATTCATTTAGAGATCTTCAAGCCGCAATGAAAGTTAATGCACAACCCATATTAGTAAAAACAGGCAAAGGTGAGCGAACCTTAAAAAATAATACCGTGGATATTATCAACATACCTGTTTATGATTCATTGGCACATTATGTTGCAGAAAATATATAAGGACGGTATATAAAATATAATGCAGGTATTGGGTTCAATTTTATTCAGTATGATGGTTATTCTAAATACTATTGTGTTTGGTTTGGTGTGTTGTTTTTTGGTATTTTTTCCTTTTCATACACGCGCTAAATATGCAAGGCCTTATGCACAATTTAATGTTTGGTTATTAAAAGTACTTTGCGGTGTGCGTTATGAAATTTTTGGACGTGAAAATATTCCTGAAAGGGGCAGTTATATTGTTTTTTCTAATCACCAATCAACGTGGGATACTTTTATTGCGCAACTCATTTTTCCACCAATTTCGTTTGTGGTTAAAAAAGAACTGCTTTATATGCCGATTTTTGGTTGGGTTTTAGCCATTTTTAAACCCATTGCGATTAAGCGTAGTTCGGGAAGTATTGCTTTAAAACAGTTAATTGCTCAAGGGATTGCGCGATTAAAAGATAATATTATTGTGATGATTTATCCTGAAGGAACACGCATACCGCCAGAGACTAAAACAGAGTTCAAAAAGGGCGGAGCAATATTAGCTGAAAAAAGTGGTTACCCCGTTGTTCCTATCGCGCTTAATGCGGGTTATTATTGGCCTAAGGGCGGTTTTTTTAAAAAACGGGGTTTAGTTACCGTACATATTGGTAAGCCCATTGTTTCGGAAGGTCGAAAAGCAAAAGATATTATGCTCGATGCTGAAAGTTTTATAACGTCGCATATTGAGCCTGCACGATACGAATAATTTTAGATTATCTTGAAAAATGGTAATATGGCAAGACTCAGAAATAAAATAAAAACGCCGAATATAGCTAAAGACTGCCACATTATTTCGAATTGTTTTTGTTTGATATATTCTTCTTTGTATAGATCTATAGCTGACCATTGGGTTGATGGAATTTTTAGAGAAGATAAAATTTGAGTTTTTTCGTGATTATCTAAATTGTAATTCGGTCGAAAGACTTTGTTTCTTGGTCCATGCTCAGTCACCTCAATTAATACGTTATCTTTTTCAAGTGCAATAATAAGCTGATGTCCAGGGCTTTGGATATTACTGATAATTTTACCGAGCAACTCAGCATTAAAGTTAACGAATAAAATATAACTGTTTTTTAAATTAGCCATAACGTCAAAATGGTACATATCTGCATTAGGATGTATACGGGGTAAATTTGTTTGGGTTGAGGTGAAAACTTTGATATCCGCTTTACACAGGTCGTTTATTTTATTGCCAAAATTCTCTCTATATAAATTGCCTTTATCATCGATAATGGTAAAGGAAAAATAGTTTGTAAAGCGATTACTTAAAAGAGTTTCGAGCTGTTGTTCAGTTTCATTGTTATCTGGATACTGCAAATATTTATTAATAATATTTTCGTTGTTATGTGCAAACAATCGAACTTGACGTTGTTGTTCTTCAATAAAAAATTTAATTTGATTGCTTAAACCTTGTGTTGAAGCCTCGGAAATATTTGTTTGATAGCCAATAAATGTTGTATAACGAAAATAGCTTATACTCAGAATAATTATTATCACTAGAAAAATTAGAGTAAGTACATAAAACAAATTTAATTTTTTATTCAGCATATAGAGATATTAAGATACTCAGATAATTAGTAAAATTATCACTGCTGTCCCGTTAACATATTAGCAATACATAGTAAGTTATTGATTTTGTGAAATTTCAGCTTGCTCGAAAAACAGAAGACATGAGATCGCATAAATCTATGCTCGGTGTAATTCCTTCTCCCTCCGGGAGAAGGTTAGGATGAGGGGGTAAATAAAACAAGCTGTTATCTATTATGATTCCCTCACCCCCACCCTCTCGACTCGGGTTCAAACTTCGTTCTACCTCCTCCATCCCTGGAGTCGTCCCTAAGGGAGAGGGAGTAAACGGGACAGCAGTGTAAAATTATATATAGTATTATTCAAAAATTTCTTGCCAGTAAATAATGCGGTCATCTCCGCGGTATAAACCAAAAGAAGCGCTTCCGTCTTGTGTAATTAAATAGGGGTGGGTAATAAAAGGAATGGCATAGGTTCCACCCGTACTGCCACCTATATACCAAATTTTCCAACCAGCCTTATAACCATTGCTATCCGTTGTATAAGTGATGCCTGAACTCGCACTATAATCTGTACCGGATACCCAATAACCGTTTGTGCCGCTGTTTGTTGCACCAACAACGGTATTAGTTGGTGCGATTACGGTAAACAAACTACAGGTATCATCAGATTTTGTTTTCCAATCGGTACATACGCCACTACTTTGTGCATTACAGTATTGGGGTTCCGCCCACATAGGCAAACCTTCACTTTCAGCACCGAAGGTATTGTCTGCGTATAGTCGACCAAAATATAAGGCGGTATTACCAGTGTTAGAATAATTCACGCTGCTAATAGTTAAGTCAGTAGAGCCTAAAGTAACATCATCGGTGTCTATGGGTTTTATACCAATATTGATATCAGTATAAGGACTTACCGCTGTATAACTTGGGCTACTTCCACTGCGTGCGATATCCATTTTTGCGGTAACGTTTAACGTGCCATTTGTAAATTCGCCGCTAGTTGTACTTGAGGCGGTATTGAAATTAATGCTTGAGCTTAAATCGATGCTGCTTGCTGAATCGATGGCTGCGAAATTAAAGATACCTGTTTCGGTTGCATCACTCGTATTATCTCCAGAGAGTAAGGCAGAGGTATCGAACTTAGAAAAAGTTGCAGTATAATTTATTGTACTACTACCATCACCGCAGGTTGCGCCGCTGCGTTGTGCAGTTAAGGTAAATGTATTGGTGAAATCTTCACTTAAATAACTAAAACTATCGGTACATGCAGCTTTGCTATTACTGTCGGTGCGGTTAGTTAAGCCCGTACTTGAAACGCAAAAATGACTTGGTCTGAAACGGCCAATGTAAGTGCTTGTTCCACTCGGGCCGGTTGTGCCTAAGTAAGTGGGTGCGGTGGCGGTAAAGGTAAAAACACCGACCTCGGTAACGCTTTGGGTAATGCTGCTATTCTCACCGTTGTCTGCATCTGCAATATTAAAAGTGGATGTACTGATGCTGCCTTGTGCAACGGCGGGTTGGGTATTGGTATGTGTAAGCGCAATATTGTTTAAAATAAAATTAGGTGTCACGGTATTATCTGCGCAAGCTGCTCTTGCCTTTAAGTTAAAGTTACTACCGGCAGAAGTAAATTCGCTACAACTGGCGCTGTTAGTGGCACAGTCAGAATTTGCATCATCACTGTATACGTAGAGTTTTGCAGGAGTCGTCACAAACGAGTCACTACCAACCATCGTTAAAGCACCACTAGTATAACTGCTGTTTAAGGCAAGACTGCCCGCATCATCATAGGTAACCGTTATCGTTGTTTGGCCACTTGCATTAAATGCTAAAGGGACATCGCTTACGGGTGAACTGCTATCAATTGGGTAGTCAGTACCACTACTATTAATAACAACTTGTTTGGTTCCACTAGCGGGCGAGCTATAACTACTACCAAACTTAACAGTTTTGGTTAGGCTTTGAAAAGTGGGTACGCAAGCTTGTGATGTATTGCTTAATCGTACTGCGCTAACGGTTACATCGGCAGAAGTTGCACAGCTGGTTAAATTAGGTACGTCATAAATGAAACCAGTATCATAAAATGTAATATCGCAGCTCGTGCCACCACCACCACTGTCACATTGCACATTGTCTGTTGCACTTGGTGAAGAAGATGAAACCCCCAATGTATAAGTGCCAGCTGTCGTTTTACTTAATTGGAAATCAGTACTGCTATTTACACCACTGATGGTTTGGGTATCACCACCGACCCAGCCAGTTGGTGTAAGTGTAACCGAAATATCGGTAATCGCTGTCGCAGAGCAGCTGCTATTAGTGCACGCTTTAAAAGTAATTGACTCTGGCTCGCAGGTTAGAGCAGTACCATCATGTGTTATTTCAATATGATGTAAACTGATGGCGCATGTGCGTGTTTCGGCCATTACTGTCGTAATTTCAGCAGCACTCATGGACTTTGCGTAGACTCTTACTTCATCAATGCTGCCATCAAAACGCCAATTAGTATTTGCTTCAGATCCAGCACCATTTGTTTCTCCACCGATACTTGCTATTCCAGAATCGCTGCCCCAGGTTCCGGTATAGGTTTGGGCTGCGGTGACAGCAACACCGTTAACAAATATTTGTTTTGTTTTTGCAGACACGTCATGGACTATTGCAACGTGTGACCAGGTATTAGTGCTAATAACGGCTGCGCTATCTAGGATGATTGGGTTAACGCCTCTGGAAAAGAAACGTAAGCGTCCATCGCCACCATCGCCTAGACTAAATGCAAATCCGTTGGTGTTGTTTTCGTCATCTACAAAAATTCGTTGATCTTTATCAATGCGATCAGCACGTATCCATGCAGTAATAGTAAAGCTATCGGTTAAATTCTGAAAACCAGGTAAGGCAATGTAATCATTCGTACCGTCAAAATTGCCATAACCACAAGTACCTGGTGTACCTGCTACAGCGGGGTTAGACGCGCCGGTTGTTGCACCATTAATTGCGGTACCACTATTGCCTAACCCTGAACTATCGACAACTTCTCCTGCAGTTCCATTCCAAGAAGCTTCGTCCATATTCCACGAGCCTAATAAGCAAGCGTGTGTTTCGGTCATATTATCGTTTATCTGTGTTGCCGAAAGAACCTCGTTGAAAAAGTAAATCTCATCGTAGATTCCATTCCCTGAACTACTTGCATAGTTACTTCCGCCAACGCCTGTGGTGCGGTTGTCGCCAACGTATAAGCTACTAAGGGTTCCGAGTGAATCAGGAATAGTTAAGGGTGAATTTCTATTACCCCGACTAGTGGCTCTGCGAGTACCATCGATATAAACTTGTAAGTAATCTGCGCCTTCATTTAAATCCCAGGCAATCGCAATATGATGCCAGGTGCCGGCACCAAAACTATTATTGCCCGTTTGTGCAACAAGATCTGTATCATTACTTGCCTCCAGTACAAAACGTAGTCTGCCGTTACTTCGTTTAACAAGAAAAAAATACTTATCAGCGGTATTGTTACCCAGGTTATTTGATGCATCGGCCAACATTGTATTGCCTGAGGTCCAGCTTGAACTATTGTTATACCAAAAAGTCATCGTGCCTCGACTTCCAATGGTACTGGCTGGATTTATTGACGTACCTATGGCTTGATTATTTCCAGTTATTTCTCCTCCTCGGCATACGTAACCATTCGAATCAGTTTGTGCACTGCCAACTGCAACGCCATGTAAGTTATTGCCGCTGGTATCTCGAATTTCATTTGCAGTATTCGACCAGCTAATTTCATCTAATGAGTATAACGCGCTAGTCGATGGACTATCTGGGGTAAATAGAATAGCTGTGTTTTGTAAAGATGTTATATTGTTATAAACAAACAGTTCATAATCAGTTGTGCTAACTTCCCAACCTATTTGAGCGTGTCCTTGTGTCGCATTACTATTCGTTCCATATTGATACTTAAAGGTACCGTTTTCATTTAGAATTGCTTGAAGGTTGAAATTACTTCCACTTGAGCCCCACTCTCTCACATTTGTCCAGGTGACAACAAAATAGCGGTTCGGAGAGGTACCAGCACTTGTATATCTAACCGTTGCTGAGCCAGCACTTGGGTCGAGGTCGGCACCGTAAATTCGCATTGTTCTGCTTAAGCGAGAGTCTGGCATAGGATATGGATAAATTCGAGGTGTTGAATTAACTTGAGTACCATAACCACAGTATCTATTGTTAAATTGTAAACGACCATTCGACATTACTCGAACCGACGTATGATTCGTACCCCCAAAAGAAAATGTAAAACCAAGATTTAATTCTTGAGTGATATCATCATCAATGGCTGCTGAGTTACTAGTGCATTCATTTGCTGGGCCACCCGAAGCTGCAGTCCAAACAACATCAGTATGCGATGAGGGATTGATCCAACTGTAGGTGTCCGAGGAAGAGCTGTAGGTAGCCGCACTGGATGGAACGCAGTAAATAAATGACGACATAACGATTATGATGAGTTTTATATGAGAACGTAAACTCATGGCTTAAACCTCAATCTAATTTTGCGTGCACTGTATTCAGGTGAAGCCGTCGTAGAATATTGACCATTGGCTTCAATGAGATAAAAAGTATTGCCGTCAATTATTGTAGGTGACAATGAAACAGCAACATTCGTTGAGCTCAGGCCACCATTTGATAGCGTGATGGTATGGCTGCTACTTGGTGAAGTGTAAACGGATTGATACATACCCCATTGCAAACCGGTTTGTGCTGCGAAGTAAGCTTTAACCGATGTTATTTCCTGGCTAAGTGATTGCTGGACAGTCGCCACGAGTTGCACCGCAGCGGTTGCAAGTAAAGCGAGTACCGTTATTAAAAATACAGCGGCAACAATGGATACACCTTGTTGTTTATGCTTTAAGCTGACATTTAATTTAGGCTGCATTTTGAATATGTGCCTCATGAATAATTCGAACGGCTTCACCCTTAACGGTGATAGTAATATCAATTGTGAGTACACTGGCGCGTTGTTGTGTACCAGGCACATAACTAAAATTTAAGGCAGTAACATTTTCTAGTAATAATTTTTCACCCACTGGTGTATTGGGTGTGGAGAAGGTACTGGTCGCGCGATAGAGTTCAGTGCCACTTAAATAAAAAAGGGTAGCATTGTTTTCTATAATTTGAACACGACGAGATGGCGAGTGGGTTGGAAATGAAATGGAACTTGGAAAGTTAACAACAGCAACATTATTGGTGCCATCAACGTCTTTAAGAGTAATGTTAATTATTTGTTTACGTTTTGTTGTACCACTATAAATATCTGTATTATTAGTGTTATACACAACAACCCAATCAGCGGCACTCGCAGTTAAACTGTCGGTTGATAACACATCAAAACTTGTTGCTGTGGTGGGTGATATAGGTAAGGGCGCGCGTGCGTTGCCACTACTGTAATTACCCGTTGCGGTTTGATATTCGCCGGCATCGATTGTTTTCAAAAAATAAAATCGATTTGCACTACTATTACAATTGCTGCCATCGTAGGTGCAAATACTATTCGGTAAGGCATGGCGTGCTTCACGTGCTATGCGATCAACAGCCAGCCGTATTCCACTATGTAATTTTGCACGTCGTGCGGTTGCATCGTAGCCATCAACGGTTCGGTCAATAATAAGTGCGGATAAGCCGCCAACAATACCTAATATAGTAATGGCAATAACCATTTCTATTATTGTAAAACCTTTATTGTATTTTTCAGTTAGCATTAAAAATTCAACTTGTAAGTTGTAAAGGTCATGCTTGAATCTAAAGGGTCGGTAATAATGACATCAATGCGTTTTGCATCGTTCGTTGAAACGGTGAGACCGGTTCCGGGCGAGACACTGTTTAATTCATTCCCTGCAAAACTAACTTGCACGCAAACAGAATAGCCAATGTACTTATCTGCAATATCGATGCCGGATTCATTTAGTAAGCTGCTGCAACTTCCGGTGCAACTTGAATCACCAGCGGCTGTATTGTCACCGCAGTATTCCAAGTTATGGTAATCATCAACATCATCAAAGGTTAAGCGTGTTTCACTATCCGCTTGTAATGTTGTTTCACCATTTGTTCCGCTGCTGCAACGCCCACCAGTATAGTCAACACAACCTCCAGCTACCGGTGAGTTTTCATCATATTTTTTTAATAAAATTTCTTCGAGGAATGATTGGCCAAGCTCGATGGTTCTAATTTTAATTAGTGGGTCGGCACTATGTTTTCCGGTATTAATAAAGGCAACTAATGTACCGGCAAGAGCAACAGAGACAATCGCGATAAAAATCACCATTTCGATGAGCGTAATGCCGTTAATGTTAGTAATGCGCATAACCCGTTTCCTGTTCAACGGTTATCGTAAAACTACTACCAACCGAAATAATGGTATCTTCATCAGGAGTAGGTTGGCCTAAGCCATTAAAGCTAATCGTTTTCGCTGTTAAGCTGGAGTCGGATGGAATCTCAACGGTATAATCACCACTGCGATTTGGATTTGGAATAGCTGTTGAGCTAGTGCCATCGAAAAGTTCAACTGTATAGCTTGATGAGGTAGTGACAACACGAATATTACCGCTTGTGGTAATGTCTCCGCCGCGCGACATCGCAAGGTGTTGTGCATAACGAATAGCTTCGATGAGCTCATCTGCAACTTTTCGATCGGAGAAAGCCGAACCGGTAAAAAAACGTGAACCCACGTTAATGGCAAGAATACCAAGAATAAGAATAACAACAACCAACTCAACGAGTGTAAAACCCCTAGAATGAATAACGGGTTGTGTTTTAGCTGTCTTCATCACTTAAGTGTCGTGGATGGAACCGTCCATGGTATTGAATCATCCAAATAATTATTGTGTAACGACTACTTCACCAGTGAGTGAGTTATATGAAATATTTTTTGTATTAACCGGATTGTATGTGTAGACACATGTTGTGGTCGTTGCTGCAACCGCGGCCGTATAATCTGTTGTTGTGCCTGAAGTGGCAATGGTGGGAGGATTTTGCATTACACCTGCCCATATATTAGCGCAATGGGTGGCGTTAGCTACTACATTGTCACCAGCAGTATCTGCTGGCCAACCGGAGGTGTTTACATCAACATTATCATTACCAAACCCAAGGATGTTGTCGATGTCTGCTGGAGCTGTTTTTGCGCCTTTTGCAAACCACTGCGCACGTGCTAATGAGACTCCGGCACCTAATCCACCACCCGCACCGGCAACGGCTGCGGTATGTGCTTCGGCATTTACATTCATAAATTTCGGTAACGCTGTTGCTGCCAAAATACCTAAAATTAAGATAACAACAACCAATTCAACAAGGGTAAAGCCCTGATTCGATTGTATATTTTTCATATGGTGTGTGTGTTGTAGTTTCATCTTTAATAACTCCAAAAAGGTCGTAAGCATTGAGATGCTCAATTCTTGTAGGATTTATCGGCCAAATATCAATCAAGTTTAATTTTTTAATGAGTTGAGTGGCTTAATGCGCTATTTGCCTGATTTGGTCACTTCCCAGTGGTATTCATCTAGAGAAACTAAATCGAGCCCTGCTATGCTGTCGATGCTGGCATCATAGCGGCGGTTTAAATTACGATCGGAATAGATAAGCCGTATCATCAAACGAATGCGTGCTTGGCCTTTTAGTGTGCTGCGAAAATCATCCGTATGTTTAATGGTATATATAAGCGCCTTTTGTTTTTTATCAAAATACCAAATTCCTGATTGTTGTGTTCTTGGATCATCGGCTGATAATTCGCCAAGGTATTGTTCAGGTGTTTGAGCAAGTAGTGAAAACGGATTTGCTCCAGCTAGTTTAGGTAGCTGTTTAAGCTTTCCGTGCAAGGCAAGTTGTGCAGTTTGCAGACCTAATGCACTACGAATATTACCGGAAACAGTTTTAATAAACGTTTTTTCAATTTCAGCACGCCAAGCCCACATACGATTAAGTGCAACAACACTTAAAATAGAAATTAATATAACAACAATAATAAATTCAAATTGTGTAAATCCGTTTTGTTTATTTTGTGTTATGTCCATATGGGTGTGTTAACTAGAAATTAATGCCCTTTGGCCGCACCGATTAAATCCCACATAGGTAGGAAGACACCCAATGCTAAAACTAATACCATGCCACCAATGGCAATAATCAGTATGGGTTCAATCGCACTGGTTAGATTTTTTAAATCGTAATCAACTTCACGATCGTATGAGTCAGCAACTTGTTCAAGCATTTCATCAACTGCACCAGTCTCTTCACCGACCGCAAGCATTTGAATAATAAGAGGTGTAAACATTTCTGTACTTTGCGCAGTTCGGGTTAATGAATCGCCACGCTCAATACCAGTACGCATGGCTTTAATATGAAATTCAACATAATGATTATCAACCGCGCGTGATACAACGACTAAACCTTGTATTAACGGTACACCAGCACGTTGTGTCATTGCAAAGGCGCGAGCAAAGCGTGATAGCGTTGCGCGTAAAACGATACTTCCCATGATTGGAACACGCGTTATAAAGTAATGCCAATTAAAAGCCCCCTTTTCAGTCTTAATATAAGAGCGAAAAACAAAAGCAACTGCAATAATAATGCTTAAAATAACCCACCAGTATTCAACGCTGAAATTAGATATACCAAGAAGAATGCGTGTTGCCATTGGTAGTTCGGCATTAAGGCCTTCAAAAACTTTTGCAAAGGTAGGGATAACAAAGATGTTAATAATTATCATTGCAATACTAATCGCAATCATAACAAACATAGGATAACGCATAGCCGAAGTAACTTGTTCGCGTGTTGTTTTTTCTCTATCTAAGTATTCTGAGAGCTGTAAAAAAACTTCATCTAAGCGCCCCGTGTTTTCACCTATTTGTACCATGCTAACCATTAAGCTTGAAAATACTTTTGGATAATGCGCCATGGCGGTTGAAAGTTGTCGGCCTTCTTCTAAATCATGAATAATATGAAAAAGAATTTCTTGTAAATATAGATTACGCGTTGATTCTGCAAGGCCAGTCATTGCGCGAATAATCGGTACACCAGCACGGCTTAAGGTATACATTTGCCGTGAAAATAAAATGAGTTCATCAAGTGAAGGTTTCTTTTTATTAAATTTATCATTAAGTACTTTAAGAAAATCAACCTGTTCTTTTTTTTGAGATGCCTCATTAATACGTAACGGTGTAATGCCTTTACCATTAAGCATGGATGCGATGATATCAGCGCTATCTCCACTGAGTTCGCCGTCAACGGCTTGACCTTGTGAGGTGCGACCCGTGTAGTGAAATAAAGGCATTAGCTTACTAACCCGGCATTATTGAGTGCGTTTTTTTTATCATCGATACCATCGGTTAAGTCTTCCTTAATATCTTCGACAATGCTTGATACACGTAATACTTCTTCGAGTGTGGTAACACCCGTTAAAGCATACTCAATGGCATGTTGAGAAAAAGGTTTGTATTTGATGCTTTTCTTTGCAGCGATGGTGAAGTCAGCAGTATTTTCGCGACGCAGAGCATCGGCTAAGTCATCGTCAAGTTCTAAAAATTCAAACACACCAATTCGACCATGATAGCCCGTGTTATTACATTGGGTGCAACCACCACCCATTTTAAAGCTAGTGTTATCGGCCTTTTCACCAATTTGAGAAATAAGCCAAGAGCGTTCATGGGGAACAGGTGTGTAGTCAATACGGCAATGCTCGCAAATTTTACGTACTAAACGTTGCGCAATAATCGCTTGTAAAGCGGTTGCAACTAAATAGCCGGCAGCACCCATATCGAGTAAACGATTGGCCGTTGAGATTGCATCGTTGGTATGTAAGGTGGATAAAACTAAATGACCTGTCATGGCAGCACGTAAACCAATTTCGGCTGTTTCGGCATCACGCATTTCGCCAACGAGTACGATGTCTGGATCTTGACGTAACGCGGTACGTAATACTTTTGCAAAGGTTAAACCAATGGGCGCATTGACTTGTACTTGGTTAATACGTTGTAAACGGTATTCAACCGGGTCTTCGACCGTAATAATTTTTTTACCGGGTAGGTTTAATTCATTCAACGCTGAATAAAGCGTGGTTGTTTTACCGCTGCCGGTGGGGCCAGTAACCAGCACTAAACCATGGGGCCGAGAAATGTTATGTCGAAATCGTCTTAGTAGTTCTTTGTTCATACCTAATATGTTTAGGTTTAACATATCGCTGCTTTGATCTAACAAACGCATAACAACGGATTCACCTGCTTGAATAGGCATCGTTGATAAACGCACATCAATACTTTTCTTTTTAACTTTTATATTAAAACGACCATCTTGAGGAATACGACGTTCGGAAATATTTAAACTGGCCATTAGCTTAAGTCGGGACACTAAGGCCGTAGCAATACGTTTTTCTTTCATCACTTGTTCTTGCAATACTCCATCTACCCGCATACGAATACGTAATACGGTATCGTCTGGTTCAATGTGAATATCGGATGCGCCAACATGAACCGCATCTTCAAAGATAGTCTGTAGTAATTTAACAACGGGTGCATTAGTAACATCGACACCTTGATCGAGTTGTTCTAAGTCAAAATCACTTTCTGCGAGTTCTTCGCCAAGTTCTTCTGCGAGCGAGCTTATGGCATCGGTTTGTCGATATACACTATCAATCGTATCGAGTATTTCTGCTTCTTTGGAAACGGCTTGATGAATCGCGGTTTTTAAATATTTGGTAATTTCATCATAAGCAAAAATATCGGATGGGTCGGCCATGGCGACAAGGTAGGCACCATCGGCTTCTTTTTTTAAAACAACAGCACGATAACGACGTGCAAGTGTTTCTGATAATGCATGTACTGTATCACTATCAAATTTGAAGTTTTTTAAACTAATAAAAGGTAGATTAAGTTGTTTGGATAAGATGTCGAGCATGACATCTTCGGTAATAAAATTATTTTGGATTAGCGTTTGGCCAAGCTTACGACCGGTCTTTTTTTGATCGCCAAGTGCCTGCATGAGTTGTGCTTCGGTTATTGCACTTTTTTCGACGAGTAAATCGCCTAAGCGAATTTTTTTACGTGGGCCAGCCATTGTGAGGGTCTATCCTTAATATAGTCCTTATATAAGGTTAGATAGCGGACGAAACAGAGTGTAGCTTTAGTAAAATTGATTTAAACAGGTGATTTTTATAGTTATTTACTTAGGGTCTGTTGATCTTTCATCTATTGCCTGATTTTGGCTAATTTTAGCCCTGCCGGCGTTATTTTTTACTATCAATGGAGTGCATTGATACGTAAAAAATGCCTTGTCAGAACTAAAATTATCTCAAAATTAGTCTAACATCTGAAAGATCAACAGACCCTAGTAGAGGCGTTAGTTTAATTCCAATGTACCCACTAACTCAGCTACATTATTAAAGCCATGTTGCTGTAGATACTCGCTAATACCCGCGTTAATTTTCTGGCAAACCAGCGGATCGTAAAACAATGCCGTGCCGATGCCCACTGCACTCGCACCAGCAATAATAAATTCCAACGCATCTTGTGCGGTAAGAATACCGCCTTGGCCGATAATCGGAATATTGTGCTCTTTACATACCTGTCGAACCTGATGAACCTTTAATAATGCAACTGGTTTAATTGCTGGCCCTGATAAACCGCCTTGGTTATTGCCAATAATCGGTTGACGCTTCTCAATATCCACCGCCATGCCCATTAATGTATTGATGACAGCAAAGCCATCGGTTCCGGCTTCGATACAACGACGGGCATTTTCAGCAATATCGGTTTGATTCGGTGAAAGCTTGGTAATAATGGGTTTGCTGGTTGCTTTGCGACAAGCCGCCACTACACGAGCAGACATATCAGGGTCATTACCAAAGGCCATACCGCCCTCTTTTACGTTGGGGCAGGAAATATTAATTTCCATCGCTTCGATAGGCGAATTATCAAAGATTTTCGCAATTTCAGCATATTCTTCAACTGTATTACCCGATAAGTTGGCAATAAAGCGTGTTTCGGTAAAATCGAGAGCTGGTAATATTTCATTCACAACATGTTGCGAGCCGGGGTTTTGTAGTCCAATGGCATTGAGCATACCAGCGGGTGTTTCATAAACACGGTGTGGTTTATTACCTAGGCGAGGTTCTAAGGTAGTGCCTTTTAAGCAAACAGCACCCACATCCGTATTCGAAAAACCTTTAATGCGAGTATATTCTTCACCAAAACCAACGCAGCCGGAAAGAAGTACCAATGGGGTATCAAATGTTAACCCGCAAAATTGTGATTGGAGATTTGTTGCCAAGCTGAATACGCCTTAATTTGGTATTGGAAGTAGCGCATTATAAAGGTTATTGTGACGTTTGTTTATGACTGTGTAAAATTATTATGTTCCACATTGTTTTATTTGAACCCGAAATCCCACCGAATACGGGTAATATTATTCGACTCTGTTCCAATACGGGTTGCCAACTACATTTGATTGAGCCGCTTGGTTTTGAAATGGACGATAAGCGATTACGCCGTGCAGGCTTAGATTACGATGAATTTGCGAGTGTGAAAAGCTATGCAAACTTTGAAGAGTATCAGAACTTAGCAAAGCCGAAGCGTATTTTTGCATTATCAACGCATGGTGTTCGTAGTGCATATGATGCAACGTTTGAAGAGGGAGACGCTTTTTTGTTTGGGCCAGAAACACGTGGCTTACCTAAGTTGTTGTTATCTGAGCTGGGTAAAGATAATGTTTTGCGAATACCGATGAAACCAGACAACAGAAGCTTGAACTTATCGAATACAGCGGCAATACTTGTGTATGAAGCTTGGCGGCAATGTGACTTTAAAGGTAGTCGTTAATTAAATAGTTTGTTGAATGAAATTAGAATTAAATCAGAAAAAATTATTTGCAGGTGAACGGCAGTTTAGTTTTCGAGATAAAACGACGCTTAGCGTTAAAACTAAAACGCTGAAATCATCATGTGAGTATTTAATTGATGTGGTTGCGCTTGATCCAAAAATGAAAAGTAATTTTATTTTTGCTAAAAAATCGCTTATTAGTTTTATCATTTTTTTAAATATAAGCTTACTTTTTTATTTAACCCCTGTATTAGATCTTTTTGAATTAACGAATAAAAGCTGGTATATAGCAGGTGCAACTATTCTAAGTTTAATCAGCTTGATTACTTTTTTAGTGTTCACGCAATATGAGCGTGTTTTTATTGCAAGGCATACTAAAATTCCACTTGTTCGTTTTTATAATGGCTTGCCAAATAAAAAAGAATTTAAGAAATTTATTAATATGATTCAGGAAAAAAGCCAGAAGCGTTTTGAACATCTTGGTTTAGACATGCAAAGTCAATGTGCTGGCGAACTAAAAACTATTCGTAGAATTCAAGAGCAGGGAGGGTTAAGTGCCAGACAATACGAGCATGCTAAAAATAAACTATTGAAATTTTCAGATAGATAAGAATTTTTATTTAATTATTCTATGAATTTTACCGAACAGTATTTTCAAGATTAATTGTCCATAATCGATCGATACCTACAGCGTTTAGGTATGCCGTTGCTGGGTAACCACCTTATCGTTCCATCCCCAAATTTATTGGGTAAGCCTTGATACAAGACAACATGAACATATGATGCTTTATGGCGATGTGTAATTATATACCCGCGAATTCCTGTTCCTAAATCCCATTCTTTATTCGGTGCATTAAACGACCATAGAGTATATTTAGGTTTAGTTGCATTTTTTAGAGCTAAAATATCTTGAGTAGTTAGCTTATCTTCTTTTAGGATTGAATAATCTGTTATTACATTTTTTAAATAGCTAGAACGGGCATTACATGTAGAAGGATTATTATTTTCACAAAGTTTTCTTGGAATTCGTGTTCCTTTGTAAGGGCCACATATTTGAAGATCGGCACGTTTATTTTTACTTAACTCAAGCCAAGATTTTTTTTCAGAAGGTGAATAGCTATTAACTGTTTTTAGATCGAGTTTATTAGCATTTTCACCACAAGTTGAATCGCTGAAAATACTTTTTCCTTTTTTATCTAGACAATGGAAAATTTCTGCGTTAACAGAGTAACAGGAAAAAAATACGATAACGATGATGATGAATTTATTAAGCAAGTTACTAAATATCTGTTTCAGCACGAACAGCGCGTTCCATTAAATCCATTGCGGCATCTTTGGGATCTAGATTGTCAAATAACACTTTATAAACCTGCTCGGTGATGGGCATCTCTATTTTATGTTTTTGTGCGAGTTGATAAACAGCTTGTGCTGTTAAACGTCCTTCAACAACTTGTTTTATTTCATCTAAGGCTTGTTGTTGTGTTTTACCTTGGCCAAGTGCAATGCCAAAGCGACGATTGCGTGATTGGTTGTCGCTACAGGTTAAAACTAAATCACCTAAACCGGTTAGCCCCATAAAGGTATCTTTCTGTGCACCGAGTTTTATACCAAGGCGCATCATTTCAGCTACACCGCGGGCAATTAAGGCTGCACGTGCATTTGAACCAAAGTCGAGGCCGTCTGCAATACCAGCAGCAATAGCCATAACGTTTTTAACCGCGCCGCCGATTTCAACACCGATAATATCGCTTGATGTATATGCACGAAACATATTTGCGTGACAGTCGTTAGCCAATTCAAGTGCAAAGTCACGATTGGTTGATGCGACAGTAACGGCGCCAGGTAAACCTTGGGCAACTTCTTTTGCAAATGTTGGCCCAGATAAAACAGCAAGCGGTGTTGAGTTAGGAAGCTCTTCAAGTGCTATTTGATGGAGTAGTTTGCTTGTTTCTGTTTCCAAGCCTTTGGAAGCCCAGGCAACTTTTTGATGAGGCTTGAGTAATGGGGCAAGTGTTTTGCAAGTTTCACGAAAACTATGACTGGGAACAACAATTAAAATATGTGTGGCTTGTTCTAGAGTTGTTGAAAGATCATTGCTAATTGAAAGATCGTTTGGAAAATGGATATCACCAAGGTGTCTTTTATTAGCTCGATCTTCTTGCAATGCGCGTGCATGTTCGCTGGTATGTGCCCATAAGCAGGTAGGGTGTTTATTTTTTGCAAACAGCATGGCAAGTGCAGTACCCCAAGAGCCTGCGCCAAGCACTGCATAGTTGTTAGTCTTCACGATTTTAAGTATGCGTTATTAATGAGTTTGTGGAGCTTCAGCTTCTTCTTTAGTTTCTGCATTCTTTTGAAGGTGTTCTTGAAAAAGGGCTTCAAAATTTACCGGTGCAAGGATAACAGGTGGATAGCCACCATCGGTTACAAGGCTAGAGATTACTTCGCGTGCATAAGGAAATAAAGTGCCAGGGCAGTAGCTACCAATGATAAAGCTTTGTTGTTCATCATCGAAGCCGCTCAGTTGAAAGATACCAGCTTGATGTACTTCTGCGAGAAAGGCTGTTTTGCCATTATTTTTTGCTGTGATGGTTACTTTTAAAATAACTTCGAAATTATTATTTTCGAGGCCTTGACCATCCGTATTTAAGTCAACGGTGATTTCAGGTTGCCATTCATCCTGAAAACCATATGGGCTATTGGGTGATTCAAATGAAATGTCTTTTGTATAAATTTTTTGGATCGCAAGATTTTGTCCTGCTTCTTGTGTTTCTTCAGCCATGATTAAAAACCTGTTAATTAAATGTAAATAAGATCGCTACTTTAGCAGTTTTTATGCCTTAGATCTTTAGGCAACGTCGTAAAACATACTCAGTATAAGTTATTGTTTTACCCAGCTAATTATACTATTTAAATCCATTGCTCCGGGTTGGCGTTTGAGTTCTTTTCCATGTTGAAATACCGCGAGTGTTGGAATGCTGCGTATATTGTAGTGTTGTGCAAGTTGCTGTTCTGCTTCTGTATCAACTTTAGCCAAACGAAACTGTGGCTCGAGTTGACGGGCTGCTTGTTCAAATACAGGTGCCATCATTTTGCAGGGACCACACCAAGGTGCCCAAAAATCAACGACGACGGGAATGTCTGATTTTATAATATGCTGGTTGAAGTTAGCAGCAGTGAGAGCAACCGGTTGGCCAGTAAACAAGCCACGTTTGCATTTGCCGCATTGTGGTGAGCTGCTTATGCGGTCGTTTGCAACACGATTAGTGCTATGACAATGAGGGCAGACAATATGTAGATTCGACATAATAATTAAACCAAGGTTGATTTATTTAATTATTAATAAGGCCTAATTTTTCATTTAACAAGTCTTGTGCTTCTAATGCATACAAATCATCACAGCCGCCAATATGTTCATCGCCAATGAAAATTTGAGGTACGCTGGTTACGCCGCCGCTGCGACTAACCATTTCTTCACGTTTATCTGGATTATTGTCGACCGAAATTTCATTAAATTCGATACCCTTATTTTCGAGTAATATTTTAGCTCGATGGCAGTAACCGCAGAATTGGCTGCAATAAATTTCTATATTTTTAGACATAAGTATATCTTTAAGGTTGTTATTAACAGGATATTTATTTTTTAGTTAGAGGCAGATTTGCATTTTGCCACGCAACAACACCACCAACTAAATTATAGGTGTGATCAAAGCCAAGCTTTTTGAGAGTGCCACAAACTTGACCTGAACGTTGGCCAGAACGACAGCTTACGATAATAGGTTTATGTTTATATTTTTCTATTTCAGCGATACGTTCTTTAATATTTGCCTGTGGTATATGTAGAGAATTTATAATATGGCCTTCGTTAAATTCTTTTTCGGTTCGCACATCAACAACAATCGCTTCATTACGATTGATGAGTGTTGTCGCATCAGCAGGTGAAGCGATATTGTATCCTCGCATTTTGCTACTAAAGAGATTAAAGATTAACAGCGTTAAAACGGCAAAGAAACTGCCAACAAGCATGGGGTGGTTATTTGTAAATTCGATGTATTCGGTCATGAGAAGCCACTAAAAGTTAAAGTCTACTGAGTTTGTTTTTATAATGGATTTTACTTGTCACATTATACGATGGAGCCATAGTATAAATCATGCAATCAGAGAAAACGATTGTAATAGTAAAGATATATGCAGATTAAAAAAGTGTGTTGTGAGTCCTTAAAACATAACGATATTCAGCTTAAGGGTTACTTGGATTTAATGCTATTCGGGAGCAGCGCTACAAAAGACTTCACGCATTAAAGCAATTAACTTTAAAGTGCGGGTGTCGTCAACACGATAGTAGACACGGTTTGCATCCTTACGAGAGTCTAGAATACCTTTGTCTCGTAAAATAGCGAGATGTTGAGAAATATTGCTTTGTGACGTGCCAACATGCTCGACAATATCTTGAACGCTGATTTCTTGGTCGCCCAATGTGCACAGAATTTTAAGTCTAAGTGGGTGGGACATTGCCTTTAAAGAGCGAGATGCACGATCGATATCATCATCGCGAGTAATTAATGTATTTAATTCTATTTCGCTCATTTTGTCCTGCCCAAATTTTTGTAAATTCAAAGAAATGACTATCGTCGGGGTTAGCTTTGGCTGAATTTAAGGTGAAATTAAATCAATTTGCTAGCTGCCCTTTATTACTAAAACATTATACAATTATGTACCGTTTGAGAAGGTTTAATTTATCTTATTTTACGGTTTATTGAAAACAATTTTAGATTGCAAGCTGTTTTTAAATGTACAGTTTCAATTGAATTTTGTTATAAAAGTCCTTATTTATATGGTTAATTATTAGGTTTAAATAACCATTTTTATTAGTGTAAAAGAGTCTATGTCATTGAATTTAAAGCCAATGGTGCTTATCATTATGGATGGTTTCGGTTTAACCGAAACAATAGAGCATAATGCTATTGCAGCCGCAAATAAGCCAAATCTCGATAGATTTTGTGCTGAATATCCTCATACAACATTGCGTGGTTCAGGAGCCGAGGTTGGCTTGCCTGCTGACCAAATGGGTAATTCTGAAGTTGGTCATTTGAATTTAGGCGCTGGTCGGGTGGTTTACCAAGAGTACACTCGCGTTAGTCGTTCGATTAAAACAGGTTCTTTTTTCAAAAACCAGACGTTGGTGGATGCCGTCGAGAAGGCTAAATCTACCGGCAAAGCCATTCATGTAATGGGTTTATTGTCAGCGGGTGGTGTACACAGCCACGAGGAGCATCTTCATGCCATGATGGAGCTCGCCGTTAAGCAGGGCGTGCAAAATGTCTACCTTCATGCCTTTTTGGATGGCCGCGATACACCACCAAAAAGTGCTTTTGCTTCAATCGATGCCATGCAAGCGAAGCTTGATGAGCTAGGCGGCGGTCAATTTGCTTCTGTTATTGGTCGTTTTTATGCGATGGATCGCGACCATCGTTGGCCTCGAATTAAAGAATCTTATGATGTCATTGCCCATGGCGCCTCTGAGTATTCAGCTGAATCCGCGCATGAAGCACTGGAGATGGCTTATGCACGTGATGAGTCGGATGAGTTTGTAAAAGCCACGGCTATACATTCTAAAGGAGTGTTACCAGTACAAATTCAATCGGGTGATGTGGTGGTGTTTATGAACTTCCGCTCCGATCGTGCGAGACAAATAACACGACCCTTTATTGAGCCAGATTTTGATGCTTTCGATCGTGGCAACGCGCCTACTCTAGGTAAATTCGTATGTTTAACTGAGTACAATTCTGAATATGATGTGCCAGTCGCTTATCCTCCTGAACGCTTAAAGAATGTATTTGGTGAATATCTTTCTAAGTTAGGCATGCGCCAGTTGCGAATTGCTGAAACAGAAAAGTACGCCCATGTAACATTCTTTTTTAATGGTGGTCGTGAAGAGCCATTTGAGTTTGAAGACCGTATTTTAGTGCCATCGCCAGATGTTAAAACTTACGATTTGCAACCTGAGATGAGCGCGGCAGAATTAACAAAGAAATTAATCGAAGCGATCAAAAGCGATAAATACGATGTGATTATTTGTAATTTTGCGAACCCAGATATGGTCGGGCATACCGGTAACTTTGATGCGACTGTGCGTGCAATTGAAACGGTCGATAGATGTGTGGGTCAAGTCGTCGAAGTCGTACAAGAAGTCGGTGGTGAAATGCTTATTACCGCTGACCATGGTAATGCAGAAAAAATGCTAGATATCGAAACGGGTCAAGCGCATACCGCTCATACAACGAATCCTGTGCCACTCCTATATATAGGGCGTAAAGCAGAACTTGAAACAACGGGTGCATTATCAGATGTTGCACCAACGATGCTTTATTTGATGGGCATTGAGCAGCCGAGTGAAATGTTAGGGCGTAGTTTGGTTAAGCCTAAAACAGATGAAGGTCAAACCAGCCTGATATAAATCTTATCTGTCTTAGCGACTCAGGCTATGCAACTAGGTGCAACATAGATAATGTCCGATATTGACGCTTCACCGAAAGGTTACTCTGTATTGGGCGATTTAAGTCCAGACCAATTCATAAAAAACTATTGGCAGCAAAAGCCACTTGTTATTCAACAAGGTTTTCAAAATCTCAATTCTCCGATTAGTGCAGAAGAACTTGCAGGCCTTGCCTGCGAGGATGATGTTGATTCTAGAATTGTAATAGAAAAAGGAGGTGAAACTCCGTGGCAGTTAATTAATGGGCCAATGGATGATGATGTTTTCGCGAGCCTTCCCGAAACGCATTGGACTCTGCTGGTTAACGACGTTGAAAAACATCTTCCACAACTTGCATGGATCGTTGATTCATTTCGATTTATACCGGAATGGCGTATTGATGATTTAATGATAAGTTTTGCACCGCAAGGTGGAACGGTTGGTCCACATTTAGATCAATACGATGTTTTTATTTTACAAGCGCAAGGCCATCGGCGTTGGCAAATTAGTACGCAGCCTGTTGCTGAAGACAATCAAGTAGCAGATATCGATCTAAAAATTCAAAAAGATTTTACTGCCGAACAAGAATGGTTGCTTGAGCCTGGTGATCTTATATATATTCCACCAGGTGTGACGCATTATGGTGTTGCAACGGATGACTGTTTAAGTTTTTCAATTGGTTTTCGAGCAGCAACGCATACAGAAATGTTAACGGACTTTATCGATTATATTAGCCATGATTTACCGAAAGATATAACCTATAAAGATAATAAATTAAAGCCGCAAGAACATTCGAATGAGATAACAAACGATGCAATTGATAATATTCGAGAAACATTAAAAGAATATTTAAATCCAAACCATCCTGCTCTAGCACAATGGTTTGGTCGTTTTGTCAGTGATACTAAAACAGAGTTGGTTTTTGAAAGTGGCGATCACTTTGCAGATTTTAAAAAATTAAAACAATGTCATCCTGTTTTATATCGTAATCCTGCAAGTCGATACGCTTTTTATGAAAGCAATAAAAAAACACTTTTGTTTATTGATGGTGAAGACTTCGAAGTGAGTAATCAATTTGCAAAAACGCTTTGTGAAAATAGAGCGTTGGATCTTAGTTCGGGTGTGTTCAATAAAATTGAACAACAACATATAATATCATTGTTTAATTCAGCTCGTTTAATTACAAATTACTAGGCTATTGTCTATCGCTTTTACTCCAGTTTTTCTAAAATCATATAAACTTTGAATTTCATGCTTTTAAATAAGAGAGAACTACCCATTCATCTTTTAAGGTATATTGATGAAAATTATAGGCGATATTTGAAATGAAAAAATACTCAATTAAAACCTGCTCATGGATGGATTGTAAAGATCAGCTTAGTGATATTCGTCGTCAAGTTTTTATATGCGAGCAAAATGTACCTGAAGAATTAGAATGGGATGAGTTTGATAGTCAGGCACAACACGTTATAGCCCTAAATAGCCAGAAAAAAGCCGTCGCAACCGGACGGATAAAAGCAGATGGTCATATTGGTAGAATGGCCGTGCTAAAATCTTACCGTCAACAAGGTATTGGTTCTAAAATTTTGTTAGCATTGCTTGATATTGCACATGATAAAAAATTAGAGACTGTTTATTTACACGCTCAGACCAGTGCAATTGTCTTTTACGAAAAGTTTGGTTTTAGTTGTAGTAGTGAAGAGTTTCTTGATGCAGGTATTCCACACAAAAGTATGTATAAAAAAATAATATAAATGTTAAATAATTTTTTAAAATCTATGCTATTTATTAGCTGCCTATTTTATATTGGCGCAGAAACTTATGTACTTGCGGATTCACTCGACGATGAACGTCAAGAACAGCAACAAGAAGAGTTAGATGAACTTAAAGTTAAAATAAAAAATATTCGTAACGATTTAGATGAAGTTAAAAGTTTACATGACAAAGTGCTTCAAGAATTACGAGCAACCGAAATCAGTATTAGTAAACGGGTCAATAATTTAAAGCAATTAAAGCATAAATTAAGATACCAAAATAAACGTTTAAGGCAATTACAGGCGCAACGTAGAGACTTAAAGAAAGATTTAGCAACGCAGCGTGATTTACTTGGCCAGCAAGTTCGTACGGCATATACCATTGGTAAGCAAGAATATTTAAAATTATTACTAAATCAAGAAAACCCCTATGCGATTGGTCGTGTATTAACGTATTACAAATATTTTAACCAAGCCCGTTCTGAGAGAATCGATACGTCAACAAAAACTCTTGTTAGTCTTGCTCAAGTTAAAAAAAGAATAAGCAAAGAAGCTAAAGTTTTACAAGGTTTGAAAAACCAACAAGTTACGGAAAAAAAACAACTAGAGGTAAGTTATAAAGAGCGCGCGATTGTTATTGCTAAACTTTCTAAAGATATAAAAAGTAAAGATAGTGAATTGCAGCAGTTGCTTGAAAATGAAAAGCAGCTTGGTCGTGTGTTGAATGTTATAACAGACAGTATGCCTGAGATATTGGTTGAGCCAGGCAAGCGCCAACCATTTGCTACTCAACGCGGTAAGTTGTATTGGCCTGCGTTGGGTAAAGTTGACGCTTTATTTGGGAAACCACGGAAACTGGCCAAGTTAAAATGGAATGGTGTCATCATCAAAGCACGACAAGGAAATAATGTACGAGCCATATCGCATGGGCGAGTCGCTTATGCGGATTGGTTGCGGGGTTATGGTTTGTTAGTGATTATCGATCATGGCGATGGTTATATGAGTTTATATGGCCACAATGAAAACATTAAAAAAGAAACGGGCGATTGGGTAGAGTCAGGGGATATTATCGGTAATGTGGGTGATACTGGCGGCCAAGCTAAAACGGGGCTGTATTTTGAGATTCGTCATAATGGTAAGCCAATAAATCCTAAAAATTGGTGTCTTAAAGTACGCCGAGGTTAATCAATTTATTGTTTAGGCTATTTTTTCTTTAGCTATACCTTTGATTTATGTGACTAAAATAGTGGACAGTGTAGATATTTAAGGTAATATCTATAAGGATATCGGTTGTTCAAATAGTTCGTTTCAAAATAACTCTTTAGAGCAATCATTTAATATTTAACAAGAGATAATAAAATGCCTGTAAATGTACGTAACGTATTGATTTTAATGTTTGGTTTATTCCTTGGTGTCATTCTCGCGCTGGGTCAAAGTGTATTTGCAGATAAAACTGTTAATAACAGTCCATATGAAGGTATTCCTCTTGATGATATTCGTACATTAAGCGAAGTATTTGGCAAGATTAAAGAAAACTATGTCGAAAAGATTGAAGACAAAGTATTACTGACTAATGCTATTCGCGGCATGCTTGGTGGTCTAGACCCTCATTCTTCTTTCTTAGATTTAGAAGAATTCAAAGAGCTTACCGTCGGCACTAAGGGTGAATTTGGTGGCCTGGGTATTGTGGTTGGAATGGAAGATGGTTTTGTAAAAGTTATATCACCGATTGATGACACACCTGCGCAACGTGCGGGTATTAAGGCCGGTGATTTACTTATACGTCTTGATGAAAAACCTGTAAAAGGCATGGCACTTGATGATGCTGTTAAATTAATGCGCGGCAAGCCAGGCGAGCCGATTGAATTATTGGTATTGCGTGAAGGCGTTGATAAACCTTTTAAAGTAACCGTTGTGCGAGACAAAATTCGAGTTAAGAGTGTTAAACATCGTGAGCTAGAACCGGGTTTTGGATATGTACGTGTTACACAATTTCAATCCAGAACGGGTGAGGATTTATTAAAAGCCATCGACGATATTAAAAAGAAAAGTAAGAAAGCTGGATTGAAAGGTTTAGTGTTAGATTTACGAAATAACCCAGGGGGCTTATTAGATGCTGCTGTTGCCGTGTCAGATGCTTTCTTGACAGAAGGTATTATTGTTTCTGTTCGTGGACGTCATCTTGATAGCCATCATAGCTTCCAGGCAACGCCGATTGATCGAATAAACGGTATACCATTAGTTGTGCTGGTGAATGGGGGTTCAGCATCAGCATCAGAGATTGTTGCTGGTGCCTTGCAAGATCATAAGCGTGCAGTCATTATGGGTACACAAACGTTTGGTAAAGGTTCAGTTCAGTCAATTGTTAAGTTAGGTAATAACACTGCATTAAAAATGACCACGGCACGTTACTACACACCAAAAGATCGAACTATTCAAGCAAAGGGAATAACACCTGATATATTGATAAGTGATGTTAAAGTGGATGTTAAGGAAGGTGATAGCAAGTACGTTAAAGAAGCTGATCTTCAAGGTCATTTAGCGAATGATAAAGATCCAGATGCTGAAAAGAAAAACAAGAAAGGCAAAAAATCCGAAAAAGAAAAACCACTTGCTAGTCGTGATTATCCTTTATACGAAGCTTTAAATTTATTAAAAGGATTACATCTTTTAAGTGCTCGCTAAGTAGCAATAAAGGTTATTTGAAAATAGATAATAATTAAAGTTTTATTATAATTAGGCGCTATTTTCTCATACTAATTCGTTTTATAAATTTGGGAATATTCGTATGCGTTTTAATGCATTGTTAGTGGCATTATTTATCTGTTGTATAGGTTATGCCTATTCGGCAGAGCAAAAAGATTTATTGTTACAACCTTCTATCTCTATAGATCAAAAAGAATTATCAGGGTCTTCTGATAAATTATCAAAACGCCGTTATATTGCATTAATTATTGATGATATGGGTTATCGGTATCAATCTGGTAGACGGGCAATTAACTTGCCAGCTGATATCACTTACTCTTTTTTACCTTACGCACCACATGCACGTAAGCTTGCTAATTTAGCAAATGATAAACAAAAAGAAATTATGTTACATATTCCGATGGAAGCAAACAATGGCAAGGCCCTTGGGCCAGGCGGTTTAACATCGACAATGCCAAAAGACATCTTCGATTTAGAGTTACAACATAGTTTATCTGCAATCCCTTTTATCAAAGGTGTTAATAACCATATGGGTAGTTTATTAACCCAGCAAACAGATAAAATGGTATGGCTAATGAAAAGCTTATCGTCAAAAGGAATTTATTTTGTTGATAGTCGTACCTCAGTTAAAAGCCAAGCATTAAAAACTGCACGTGAATTTGGTATTCGTAGTGAAATGCGAGATATTTTTGTCGACCACGATCTTTCCGAAGATGTAATGCAACAACAACTACGTGCTGCAATGGCTGTAGCTAAGAGACGTGGCAGCGCGGTTGTGATTGCACATCCTTTTCCTGAAACGATGAATGTATTAGAGGGATGGTTACCAAAAGCAAAACAACAAGGCTATGAATTTGTTTATATTTCAAAGCTGTTAAATATTCGTGAAGAATATCGAGCACAGCGTAATAATAAAAATAAATTAAGCCAAGAGAGATTAACGCAATGGCAAATGAAAACATTGAAAACAAAGATACAAAAAAATTAAATGTGCTAGTCCCCTTGGCTCAAGGTTGTGAAGAGTTAGAAGCCGTTACCATTACCGATTTACTGACCCGTGCTGGAATGAGTGTTACGACTGTAGGCTTAGACAATAAGCCTGTTACAGCAAGCAGAGGAATGGTGCTATTACCTGATACCTCAATTGATAACGTGATGGATAAGTCTTTTGATTTAATCGTATTGCCGGGTGGATTACCTGGCGCCGACACCCTGCAACATGATAAACGTGTACAAAAAAAATTAAAATTAATGGCTGCCGAGAATAAGACCATTGCTGCGATTTGTGCTGCTCCTAAGGCGTTAGCATCAGCGGGCTTGTTAGATGGGAAAAATTTTACTAGCTACCCCGGCAGTATAGATAGCTGTAATATAAAAGACATGAAATACAGCGATAACAGTGTAGTAATAGATGGAAACATCGTTACCTCGCGTGGGCCAGGAACGGCAATGGATTTTGCTTTGGCGCTTATAGAAAAATTATTAGGAAAAGATAAGCGTGATAAGGTCGAAGGCCCTTTAATGCGTGATAAGAGTTAAGAATTTTATATAACGTAACGTTTTGTGACGCTTTTGTTAAATCTTTAGACTATTATAGCTAATAATTAAATTCTGAATTTAAGCATATGTCTTTTCGTAAAAAAATTATTATTTCTTTATTAATGTTTTATAGTCATTTACTTTTTGCAAATGACATTAATATATCAAGCAAAGGTAAAAATGTCGTTTTTATTGAGCTATTTACCTCTCAAGGGTGTAGTAGTTGCCCGCCTGCAGAAGAGTATCTAAATAAATTTATCGATAATGATGAACTCTGGACAAAATATATTCCAATTGCATTTCATGTGAATTATTGGGATTACATTGGCTGGAAAGATATATTTGCTGAAGCTGAGTTTGGCGCACGTCAGTCACAATACGCAAAACTAAAACGTGTCCGAACAGTTTATACACCAGCATTTGTTGTAGATGGCAAAGCATGGCGACGAAGCTTTTTCAATAGCACACCAAATGTAATGGGTTTAAACAATGGGGTGTTAACGATAAAAACTAAGGGTGAAAAAGTTTATGCAAACTTTATTCGTAACGGTGTAAAGGCTGAAAAGCTAACGATGAATATTGCATTACTCGGGATGGAAATGGACGTGAAAATTGCGGCTGGTGAAAACGAAGGTCGTCAGTCAACACATAGTTTTGTTGTACTAGGGTATAGTCGAGAAACATCAGATAAAAATATCTGGGAAATGACCTTGCCAAAAATGAAAAAGCATCCTCAAGCAAAGCGTTACGCATTGGTTGCATGGGTGAATAAGGCGGGTATCCCAACCCCTCTGCAAGCTGTTGGTAGTTGGTTTTAATACAGGGTATTAACGGCAAATATCGCTTGGTATAATATCTAATACTATCAAGGTGATTATTTATGAAATTATCAATTACAACAATTGAACAAGCAAGACGTTATCTTGAGCATTTGCGAGAGCGTTTTCAGCGTCATGCAACTTCTTCGAAAACAGTCGGTGAGTCAAGCGAAGAACCTATTGATATAACTATCGCGGCAATGAATCAATTTTTTGACATTATAGACGGTGTCGATGCAAATAAAAACACGTTTGCTGCAAACGATATCAGTGATATCGGTGAGCATGGAATATCACTTTTAGAAAAATTAAAACACAAAGCGGACTCATTGCAGCTAGTTGCTGAGAAAAAAAGTTTACAACAAATAATTTTGGTTGTTGCAGATTGGATAATTGAGCGTGAAGGGAATATTAATTTTCTTGATCCGATTGTTGATGCATTGGCACAAATCGCTAACGCAACTCAGGATCAACAGCAACTTATTGCGCTTGCTGAGTTTATGGGTGAAATTGCAGATGCTTGTAGTGATACAATTAAACATGATTTAGAGATAACTAACATGCATCGTCCATGGCGAATGCTTAATATTAACCGGGGAATTGTGGCAACGCGCACATATGATGCAAATACAATGCGAAATGTTTTTTCAATGTTAATTAAAGCATTACCCATGGATGCGCCAGGTTTTTTTAAAGAAGGTATGTCGGAAATGGTACGACTTAATTATCCTGATCATGTTAGAGATGTAATACACGAATTTTATGAGAAAACGGAAATGCCGCTAATTCATTAGACTAGAGGGTATTACATATTATATATAAGTAAAATAAATTGATCGGAAATTTATTAAACATATTAACAATATTAATCTTTTTTATTATTCGTATACTCATCAAATATATTTTTAGCTAGTACGGTCCATTCTGCAATAATGGATTGAATGAGTATAGGGCGAAATAGAGAGGTATTATCTTCAGTATGTGTTTTTTTACTCTCTTCTAATATAATCATTAGTGTCTCAACAATTTTTCTTACTGAATGTGTGTCAAGCTCTACAATAAAGTTGTCAGTATTTTTATTATCGAGTTGTTCTGAATTTTTTTGTTCAGGTTGTTGAAATAAAATGTTACGAATGGTTAATGACAGTTGAGGTTCTTTTTGGCGAAGTAAGTTGTAACTTATTTCGAGTGATGCACGCGAGAATGTTTTTTTATCGCTATCAGAATTAGACATATATAATTATTGCCTATATTAAGCTGAACTTCCTACCCAGAAGTTAATATTTTTATCTATAAACTCATTGTAGGGCATATAGTGTGAACCATCGCAGGAAAATGTCAGGCTTACCATGCCATTAAAGATATTAATTGAAGCTGAGCGTAAATAAATATTTTCGTCTGTAAACCGAAGTTGTTTCATATTTTCGAAAATAGCATAGATCGCACTAGCAGGAATTAATGCATCGTTAGGGTATTGATGGGTTGGATAAGCCAAGCAGATATCAGGGTCTGATAGTTCTTCTGCTTGCAGAATATGATACCGATAAGGATCGTTCATTAACCAAATCGTAGCCCGACTACTTGAAAAATGAATGACTGATTGAAACATACCATGTGCAACACAAAGCTCTTCTAATATTGACATTGCTTGGTCAATATCTTTATCTAATAAACTATCTACGCGGGTTTGTTGAAATAAAGTACTTCGTATTGCCACGTCTCCCTTTATTTGCCGCCACTGTGCGGGTTCTTCATACATATCGGCGGTAACGGGTAAGTTACGTAAATCGAAATCTGCACCAATGAATCCAACAACCTCGTCATTTTTTCGCATAATTTGTAGCGCTGTAAGTGAAGGACGCGATACACGCAAACTGATATAAGCTTCAGATAATAAAAAGCCATTGACTGGCACGAGCTCTTTCATATAAGGACGTTGTGAACGATCACGACCAAAGTGTTCAGGTAATAATCCGGTTGCTGATATATTGTCACTAATTTGAATACCTTTTGTATCTAAAGCATAAAGAAAGGTACAGTTCGGAATAGTATCTAAATATTTTAAAAGTACATCGGCTAATTTTCTTCTATCTGGCCAAACAGCCTCACAGGCAAAAGAAATTTTAGCTAATGGTGTAATGAGGCTTTTTTCTAAAGACTCACGTTGTTGTTGAATACTTTCTTTAAGGGTCTGTTTCATTATGCTTCTGTATTAGATAAATGGCTGGATTCGATTAAATGATGAGGGATAACCAACGGATTACAAACTCCATTTTTATCATGACTATGATTTTTGTGTTGATGAGCAGGGTCGTCACTATTCGAAAAATCTGCACGCCAATCCCATAGTGATTGTGAAATTCGGCCGAACATATAATCCGCAAATGGTCGTGTAAATTTTAAATTAACCAGTAGGGCGAATAATTTTACACCTATCCATACTAACATACGTATAAAGCGGTCATAGATTCCTAATTTTAAACCTAACGCATCGTAGGCTGCTGGTGAGATTAATTTTGAAGTTATAAGTCTTGCCAAACGTCGTACATGTAATATTCTACCGAAGGGAATGAGGCGACTTGCGTTATCAGAAAAAACTTCCAATAACGATTGTTGCAACAAAGCACCATCTTTTGTTTTACCAAGGCGACGTTTCATGATCTGCGTATAAATAGCATCCGTTTGTTTAAAGTCAGAGAACTCTTTTAGAAAGTCTTCTTTAACGCCGAGAACATAACCGGCAACATTCCAAGAATGCAAAAAAGCATCTTGTTGAGTTTTATCGAGGCAGACACCAATTTTATCGAGTCCACGTAAAATAAGATAAGAAAAAGTAAGTAGTGTTTCAGCAAGTGCCTCGGCATTGATAGGCACACCATCGATTTTTTCATTCCAGACATCAGGTTTAGAGTCACCATACCATGTACACTGGTCTTGAATGCTGTCAAAAACATAAGCAAGTAAGAAATTATTTTGATCAAATTTATTGGTATGTTCATGTGCCGCGAGTAGTTTTTCTTTATTCAAGAGCAAATGACGAATAGATGCATGTATTAATCGAATTTTTAGAATCGATTGAACACCTTTGCCAGCTAGTTTTCCATTTTTTATCGTTAAACCACCCGTACTCATAACATCCGTAACCATTTGCGCTGTTTCAACTAAGCGTTTAGGTGCGTCATCGATGAGCCTACGAGTAAAACTTAATACCTTTACATCGGGACTGCAGACATAGCATATTGGCAAGCTGGCGCAACCAAGCACCATAAAACTGGTAAATAAGTGATCTTGAAAAACAAAACCACCAAGTTTTAACTTTTTGTTATCAAGCCAGCTAGGTACTTCAACAGCCTTGTTGAAATAGGTTAATAATGCATTACGAATTATTTCATCATTGGGGAAAAATTCATTTAATGCGCTAACAATGTCTTTTTCAAGCGGCATTCTAATCATGTTTTGTAGCTTTTCAGCCAATTCTTGAATTGAACCTTGGTATTGAGCAGCAAAAGCATCAATGACTGTGTCAGCAAGTTCGTCACCTTGGTGCCGATAAGCATCGAGCATTTCTGTCGTGAAAGGTGATTGATAGTCAGTTTGTGTTGAAACCATATTTAGTAACCTATATTTTTTATTTAAATGGTATTTATTGGGTCGGTATAGTTAGTTTATTTGCAATTATTATATGAAATTTACCATAGCTTACAACGAGGTCCGCCTTTATCAAAGATAACATCAGGAATATCGGGGTGAACTTGCATGCTTGTTAATATTTCATTGTACAATTTGTCGGGTATATTTAAAGCAAAGGTAATGTGAGCGTAACCATATTCATCTATACGATAGCTAGCAAATTCTTCACCTTCTGAATAATCAAATAAAATATTGGCAACAGCAAAATCGGCTTTGTCTTGTGGACTTTCTTCAGCAAAGGCAGATACAAGAAAGAAACAAAGAAAAAGAGTTAAAAGTTGACGTGTATATCGCATGGAAGACTCCTTGATATAGGTGTTATCGATTATATCAGAGGAAATGAGACTTACTACAAATAGTGGCGAAAAGTATGTTTTTTACTTCAAGGGTAATATTTTAATGATATATTTTCGTTTATTATTAATCTCTTGATAATTATCATCGAAAAAGCCATTATCTGTACCCTATATTAAAATAGAACTTAAAGAGGGATTATTATGTTATTAAAAAAAATTTCGACACTGATCTTAGCTGTATTGCTAGTGAGTACGACAGGTTGTAGAACTAACCCAGTAAAAGAAATAAATAACGCTGCTGTTTCTGTTACAAAAACGGCTACGATGAAAGATGTGAAAAGTGCAATAACAAAGGCCGGTCTAAGTTTGGGTTGGGGCATGAAGCCAGTAAAGCCAGGGGTCATTATAGGTACAATTTATGTTAGAAATCACATGGCTAAAGTTAAAATTACATATAATTTAAAGAATTATAGTATTTTATACAAAGATAGTGCGAACTTACAATATGATGGCGCGAGTATACATAAAAATTACAATAGTTGGGTTGTAAATTTAGAGCGACGTATTAATTCCCACTTAACTAGCTTTTAAATTTCGGGTATTGAAAGAGGTGCGTCAAACGAATTGACGTGCCTTTTTTATTGTCGCCAAAAAGCAGGTGTTAACAAAACCAATAAGGTAAAGATTTCTAACCGTCCGAGTAACATAGCGAAACACAAGATCCACTTCACGCCATCATCGAGGCTGGCATAATTGAGCCCAACTTCATTTAGTCCAGGGCCTAAGTTATTCATACACGCTGCAACAGCAGAAAAGGCAGTTACCTGGTCTAGCCCAAGGAACATAAGTAATAAAAGCATAACGCTAAAAGTAGCAACATAAACAGAAAAGAACCCCCAAACGGATTCAATGACACGCGGTTGTAAGGGTTTACCACCAACCTTAATACTCAGTACCGCATTAGGGTGGATAACGCGCATTATTTCACGCTTACCCTGTTTAAACAGAAGTAAAAAACGAATAACTTTCATACCCCCACCGGTAGAGCCGGCACAACCGCCAATAAAACTTAAAAACAATAACATGACGGGAAGAAAGCCTGGCCATAAGTGGTATTGTTGTGTCGTAAAGCCAGTTGTTGTTCCAATGGAAACAACATGAAAGATACTATATAGAATAGTTTGGTCTGCTGTTGCAAATTGGCCTTTGAAAAATAAGTAGCCGGTAGATATTATAATTGCAAAAAGCAGAATGCTTACGTAAGTTTGAAACTCAGCATCCATCAGATAGGCTTTAATGCTGCGACTGCGCCAAGAGGTAAAATGTAGCGCGAAATTAATACCAGATAAAAACATAAAAATAATTGCAGTCACTTCAATAAGCGGTTTATCAATAAAAAACCCCATACTTGCATTATGAGTCGAAAATCCACCGATAGAAACGGTCGCGAAGCTATGTGCGATGGCATCAAATGCACTCATACCTGCAAACCAGTAACCTAAGCCACATAAAATAGTTAGGGTTAAATAAATATACCAAAGGGCTTTTGCAGTTTCCGTTAAACGTGGTGTAAGTTTACTGTCTTTCATCGGTCCCGGTGTTTCAGCTCGGTACAGTGACATACCACCGATACCCAGCATGGGCATAATGGCTACCGCTAAAACAACAATACCCATTCCACCTAACCACTGTAATTGTTGACGGTAATATAAAATAGACTTTGGGAGGGTGTCGATGTTGGTGATAACGGTTGCGCCGGTGGTTGTTAGCCCGGAGATTGATTCGAAAATGGCATCAGTAATAGAAATAGTAATGTATTCAGATAATATAAGAGGTAAGGAGCCAAATAATCCGAGTACTGTCCAGAAGGCGACGACTACAATGAAGCCGTCACGCAGGCGAAGTTCTTTGCGCGACCTTGATACGGGTATCCATAAGACCAAGCCAGTTGCGACAGTAACAACAAAGGTAATGAGGAATGAATTTAAAACGCCGTCGTCATAAATGAGAGATACAATAACGGGTGGTAACTGAGTAACACTGAATATAATTAGCAGTAAACCAATGATGCGTTGTATAGCAAAAAATTGCATGGACTATTTCATACTTATATAAAGGTAATGCCGACTTGGAACAGGCGCTCAACAACAGGGATGAATTTTTTATCAACCAAGAACATGATGACATGGTCCTCAGACTGTATAATCGTATCGTGGTGAACAATAATAACATCTTTTCCACGTACGATAGCGCCAATGGTTGTGCCGGGGGGTAACTTAATATCTTCGATACTTTTGCCAACAACCTTTGATGAGCTTGGTTCACCATGTGCAATTGCTTCAATGGCTTCGGCTGCGCCACGGCGTAGAGAATGCACTTTAACAACATCACCACGACGAATATGAGTTAGTAAGCTACCGATGGTTGCTTGTTGAGGTGAGATTGCGATATCTATGTCGCCACTCTGAATAAGGTCAACGTAAGCGGCGCGGTTGATTAGTGTCATAACTTTTCGTGCACCCATACGTTTAGCGAGCATAGATGAAAGAATGTTGGCTTCATCATCATTGGTCAGTGCGCAAAAAACGTCTATTTTATCGATACCCTCTTCCTGCAATAACTCTTGATCGGCTGCATCACCATGTATTACCAACGTTTTATCTAATTCATTCGCAATTTCTTCACTACGCTCAAGATTATGGTCAATGAGTTTTACGTTATAATTATATTCAAGTGATTTTGCGACGCGTTTGCCAATATTACCGCCGCCCACAACCATTATGCGCTTGTAAGGTGTATCAACTCGACGTAGTTCACTCATAACTGCACGAATATCTTTTGTTGCAGCAATGAAGAATACTTCATCATCGGCTTCGATAACGGTATGCCCTTCAGGAATAATGGCATGACCACGCCGATAAATAGCAGCTACGCGCGTTTCAACATTAGGAATATGCTCACGTATGGCCTTGAGTTCACTACCAACAAGCGGACCACCATAAAAAGCTTTAACGCCGACCATTTGTACTTGGCCATCAGCAAAATCGAGTACCTGCAATGAGCCTGGGTGTTCAATCAGGCGAAAAATATTATCGGTGATAATTTGTTCTGGGCTAATCGACACATCAATTGGAAAAGCATCTTGGGTAAAGAGTTTGTCTCGTTCGCTCAAATAAGCCATGCTGCGAATTCGTGCAATTTTTGTTGGCGTGTGGAATAAGGTATATGCAATTTGGCAGGCGACAAGGTTCGTTTCATCACTATCAGTCACAGCAATTATCATGTCGGCGTCTTGAGCACCTGCGTTTTGTAAAATATCAGGGTGAGACGCTTGTCCGGCAACGGTTCGCAAATCGAGACGGTCTTGTAGTGCGCGCAATTGGGAAGTATTGGTATCGACAATTGTGATGTCGTTGTCTTCACTAACGAGGTTTTCAGCTAAAGAGCTGCCAACTTGTCCGGCGCCTAAAATAATTATTTTCATGAAATGTGTAAGTTCGTTAGAAATTTTGTAATTGATATTATGTAGAGTGTATTGTAGCTATTAATAAGCGTAATACAACGCTTAATTAATGCTAACTTCGTTTTAAAAGTCTTGGTTAATAGTGCTTGAGTTTTATGGCAATCTACTTTTTTAAATAAATGCCAAATAAACAGACTCTAGTCGAATTGAAGTTAAAAATTGTTTAAAAGCGTGTAAATAACGTATTTATCACTGCCATTCCTTTAAGTTTGTGCGATTATTTGTTTTAATTATTATTATGAGTTTTTCAAGGAGTGGTAACTTGTGATTAAAAATAAAAGATTACAATGGAATATATTGATAGCCTTCGCTATTTATTTTTGTTTGCTAAATTCGTTAAATGCTGAAGAATTTGACGATAGAGTGATTAAACATATTGAGCTTCCATCGTGGTTTAAAGATAGTCCCTTTTTAGAGCTTGCCGACGACCTGGAAAAAGCTCGTGCAAATGGTAAAAAAGGTTTAATGCTGTTTTTTACTACAGAAGGTTGTTCTTATTGCGATAGATTTATCCGTACAAGTCTAGCCAATCCTATTATTGCTAGCACCATTCAGAAATATTTTGACTCGATTGGTATGGAAATTTTTAATGATGCGGATATAACAACACCAACGGGTAAGGTACTCTCTGCAAAAAAATTCGCTAAAGAAGAAGGCGTACAGTTTTCTCCTTCAATTATTTTTTATGACAATAGCGGTAAGAAAATTTTACGTTTAATTGGTTATCAATCGCCTACAAGATTTAAAAAAATATTGAAATATATTAGTAGTGATTCGTATATAACGATGACACTTCAGACGTATTTAAAAAGTAAGATAGATGTTGAAAGGCCGGCATTAAAAGCAGCACTAAGAACGGAGCCATTTTTTAAAAAACCACCTTATATTTTAGAGTCGGGGTATCGTTCTGAGAAGAAACCCTTGTTTGTTCTTTTTGAAAAAAGAGCTTGTCTTGAGTGCGATTATTTTCATAAAGCTGTACTCAATCTAAAAGAGGTTAGAAATAAACTAGAGAAATTTGATGCTGTTAGGTTGGATGCAGATGATGTTAAAACGCCTATTTTAACGCCTGATGGCAAACGAATTAGCCCATCACTGTGGTATGAACAGGCTAAATTTACTCGAACGCCAGCGATTCTTTTATTTAATGAAGAAGGCAAAGAGGTTTTAAAAACAGATGCTCTTGTAATGCGGTTACGGATGGTGAATTCTTTAAAATATGTACTTGAACGTGCCTATGATAAAGGTTGGACATTCCAACAATTTGGCCGTGAAGTTGGGCGGGCAAAAGCAAGACGGGAACGAGTAAACAAAGGTTTAGGAACAGAAGAGCTATAATTATTCATTATCAAGGTGTTTAGAATCTATTCCTAAAGATCGAAGTTTGCGATATAGATGTGTTCTTTCTAAACCAATAGCTTTCGCCGCTTTTCCAACACTGCCATTAACTAATTTTAACTGGTGAATAATATAACTGCGTTCAAATTGTTCGCGTGCTTCGCGTAGCGGTAAGTCAAAACTTGTTTGTACGTTAGCACTAGACTGATCAGCTGTTTGTCCAAGTGCAGCATTTATTTCTTTTTCGTCAATTTCAGAACCAGCACCAACAATAAGCAAGCGCTGTACAAGGTTTTTTAATTCACGTACATTGCCAGGCCAAGAATGGTTACGTAGCTTATTTTGAGCGGCCATAGAAAATTTTCGATAGGGAAGATTGTCTTCTTCCACATAACGGTCAATGTAATAGGCAAGTAGCTCTGGAACATCTTCATGGTGGTCACGTAATGAAGGGACATTAATAGGTACAACGTTAAGCTTGTAGTACAGGTCTTCACGAAAGTGACCATCTTCAACTAATTTTTGAAGATTACGATGAGTGGCTGCGATAATACGAACATGAATATTAACGGCTTCTGTGCTGCCGATACGGGCAAAGGATTTTTTTTCGAGTGCAGAAAAAAACTTCGCCTGAGATTTTAAATCCATATCGCTCATATCATGTATGTACAGGGTGCCGCCATTTGCTTGCTCAAGTAATCCATAGGTAATTTTACTATTAATCTCACTACCGAATAATTCTTTTGCTGCATTTTCAGCCGAGAGTGTTGCTACATTAACATCAATAAAAGGACGATCATTACGATTACTCTGTTGGTGTAGATATTGTGCTGTTTTGTCGAGCTCAGTACCCTGTTCGCCACTGAGCAGTATCCATGTATCGTGTTCAGCAATGCGTTGAACATTTTCGCGAAACGCATTCATTGTGGCACTTTTGCCAAGCAGTTGAATATTGCGTTGTTCGTATTTTTTTAAGCCTTTGTTCTCACGTAAAAGTTTATCGGCCTCTAAAGCATGCTCAATCGTTAGCAGTAATTTTGCGAGAGTTAAAGGTTTTTCGATAAAGTCATATGCACCTAGACGAGTTGCTTCGACGGCTGTTTCAATTGTGCCATGCCCAGACATCATTATAACGGGAATAGATAAGCCGCCTTCTTCTTTAGACCACTCTTTTAATAAGGTAATGCCGTCAACATCAGGCATCCATATATCAAGTAAAACTAAATCCGCTCGACGAGTCCGTTGTGAGTCACGTGCCTCGGATCCATTTTCGGCAACAGCAACTTCATAACCTTCGTCTTCGAGAATTTCTTTAACAAGATTTCGAATATCAGGCTCGTCATCAACAACAAGAATATAAGGTACAGCCTTAGAGGGCTTGTTAGAATTTGACTCTATTGCGGCAGTATCATGCTGCGGCATCGTTATTTCCTTTATTCAATAAATCATGTTGTGTAGCTGATGATTCATCCGTTTGTTTGTTTGTTGCGCTAACAACAGGTAATCGAATAAAAATTGTTGCGCCTTTATCTTTGTGTTCAGTGGTAGATACGTCTGATAAAGGTTGGTTATTCTCAGCCCATAAAACGCCACCATGTTCTTCAACAATTTTTTTAACGATTGCAAGCCCAAGGCCACTACCCTTGGGTTTGGTTGTTATATAGGGTTCAAACAATGTGCTAAACATTTCTTGCGGTATACCTGGACCGTTATCATGGATTTTAATTTCAACATAGTGGCAAGCTGCTTTTTTTGCGCACTCAGTTGTTAGGGTGAGTTTACCATCATTTTGTTCTTCCATTGCTTCAAGTGCATTTTTAATTAAATTAATAAGTAGCTGACGCATACGTGTTATATCCGCCTCTATTAACGGCATAGACCCATCAAGGTGTGTAGTGATTTTGGTTGTCTTGTCGGTATCTTGGTAAAGGTCAAGCACATCATTAATGAGTTGGTTTAAATCGATAGTTTTTAATTCAACTGCAGGCATGCGAGCATAGTCAGAAAATGCATTAACCATTTGTTTTAGTGTTTCAACTTGTTGAACGATAGTATTGGTGGAGCGATCCAATACATCAGCATCCTCTGCAGACATTGTTTTTAAATACTTATGCCGTAAACGCTCGGCAGATAGTTGGATTGGTGTGAGTGGATTTTTTATTTCATGTGCAAGCCGTCGTGCAACTTCACCCCATGCTGCGTTGCGTTGTGATTGGAGTGATTGAGTAATGTCATCGAATACAATAACAAAGCCACCATCTGGTAATGTTGTACCTCGGCACATAATGACTTGCCTACCTTCAGTTGCAAACAATGTAACTTCTTCATTCCATTGTTTATCTCTGCTCTCTAAATGAGGTTTTATGGCATCTAGAAATAAGTATAGAAAAGTATAATCATCAACAATATTTTCAAGCTCATGGTCAATATAATTGGTTAGGTTAAAGCCAAATATTTGACTTGCCGTAATATTACAGGTGATTAAGTTATGGTGAATATCGAAGGTTAGAACGCCAGAGGTTAAGTTTGCCAATACACCCTGTAGATAGGAGTGGGACGATTCAAGTTGTTGTTGACTTAGTTCAGCCGACTCACGAGCCATTGCTAACTGATGCATCATGTCGTTAAAGGAGCGTACAAGATTACCTAAGTCATCATTGCCCGGTAGCGGAATACGCGTATTGTATTCACCTTTGGCAACGGCAAGTGTTCCTTTAACCAAATTAGTGACCGGTGCAACTAAGTGGCGCGCATAAAAGAAAGCCGCCCATATGGCAGATAAAATACTTAGCATTAAGATGAGTGATAAAGTAAGGATAAAGCTATATTTTAGTGGCTTACGTAAATAGGATAATTCGTTATATTCACTAAATGCTTTTTGGACCGCATTAGCTAATGTATTCATTCTAGGCGTAACAGGATAAATCGCTTGTAATACTCTGCCTTCAGCAACAGGATCGGGGCTAGCAACAGGAACAGCAATTCTGATACGAATATTATTTTCTTTGTTATCAACATTTTCGCTGAAAGGTATTAGACCAAAATCAGGTTGATTTTTTCGTGCTCTTACTACTGTTTTTTCTTCCAGCTTTAATGGTATTAGCTGTTTAATGTTAGCGGTACTTGAGGCGATAATATGCCCATTGTAGCTAAATAATGTTAGTTCAGCTGCATCACTTTCAAGACGTAATTGGTTAAGTTTAAGAGCGGCTAAGTTATCATTTACACCAATGACTTCTTTAGATTGTAATTGCACATCTTTTACCAATGCTTTAATTCTTAAATTAAGTGAGGTTTTGCTTAGCTCTAATGAATCGGTTAATGCTTCCTCAACACGTACGTCGAACCAACTATCAATACCACGTTGTAAGAAATCTAAAGAGAAGTAATAAACGACACTTACAGGCGTAACGGATAAAATGACAAACATAATAACCAGTTTGGCCGTTAGTCGTGAGCCAACTTGTCGAGTTTTGTATTGGCGAACGAGCGTTATTAAGTTTTTAGAGATAAGCCCAATAAGTAAAAGGGCAGCCAGTGCATTGATGGCTAATAGAATAGAGAACTGTTGACTAAACTGTGCCGAGTTGTGTGTTGCACCACTCATTAAATATAATGAAGCAATAAGCAGCACAATGAGAGAAATAATCGGAAAACTTCCGCTCAATAATTTATTGAAAAAATGGCTTACAAATTTTTTCATTATGGCTTCTATTTTTGTAACGGCCATTCATACCAACCACTGGATAGTTGCCAGTCACTGGATATATAGGCTAGAGGCTGCATTGGAGCAGGTAACGATTCAATATCAAGATGTGTTCGCACGCGTAAGTAATAATCTTTTTCTAAGTTTAATAATTTTGCATCTAATATAGGAAGAGCTTTAATTTTACTTAAGAAATTGAGTGCTTGCCTTAAACTAATAAAATTATTTTGTGTTCCGCTATTTAAATTATTAATAACATAACTTTCAGATAATGCGTGGTAGATGAGTAGATAACCTTGTTCTAATTCAGCAATCGTTTTGTCAGTCCAATACCATCGTGGCGTAAGTATTTCAATATCAACCAAAATAAGTAGTGGAACGCCATGCTCCAGTGCTTCGATAGCTTCTTTAGAGAATTGGTAATCGAAATTCGCATTGAGTAAATAGACACGATCTTGCATGAGCGTTTCTAAACTCTGGATACTAAAACCAGAAGTATTTTCGTCAGCGAGGAGGTTGGTTGAGTGAACTAAGTTTATAAAAAAAACAGCGAATAAAAAGAACGGTGCAATAGATAGAAATTTAGATTTTAAAAATCTGAAAGATCGAGATTTAATTTTTTTTGAGTAAGCAATAGTAAAAGCCATCACTATTTCTCTTCTTAATTATTGGGTTATCTATAGTTTGTTCAGTTGTTAGAGATGGTAATAATTGTCGACCATACTCAGTTTTTATGCCCCATGATACGTCAAAATCGATACTCTGTGCATCGTTATGTGTGCTTAAAAAGCGTTTTATTTGCTGTGAGTTTTCTTCTGGCAAAATTGAACAAGTCGCATATAACAATATGCCGCCTGATTTAAGAGTTGGCCACAAATTCTCAAGTAGTTTATGTTGGGTTTGGATCAGTGCGTCAACTTCTGTTGCTTGGCGAACACGTTTGATATCTGGATGACGACGGATAACACCAATGGCGCTGCAGGGTGCATCCAGCAGAATGCGATCAAATTGCTTTTGGTCCCACCACTGCTCAATATCTCCGGCATCAGCGGTGATAAGCTGAATTTTTGACTCAAGATTAGGTGTGAGTCGCTGAATATTTTGTTGGACTCTTTCAAGTCGTTTGGCCGAAATATCAATAGCAGTAATCCTGCCGATATTGGGGCAGGATTCTAGTATGTGGAGTGTTTTACCGCCGGGAGCCGCACAGGCATCAAGTATAGTTTCTCCTTCTTGAGGCTCGAGAAGCTCCGTGCATAATTGTGCCGCACTATCTTGCACACTCACCGCACCTTTATCGAATATGGGTAATTTTTCAACGGGAATAGCCTGCTTTAACAATATACCATGCTGCGTTAAGTCGCAGGGTACCGCCGAGATATTGTCATTTTCAAGTAAGTTTAAATAGCTATTTCTTGATTGCTGTAATTGGTTAACGCGTAAGGTCATCGGCGGGTGAGATAAGTTAGCTTCGAGTATTGATTGCCACAGAGGTTTGCCATTCTCTGTCTCGGCGTAGGCGTTTTGTATTCTTATAAGCAACCAATCGGGACAACAATATAAACTCGTTGGATTTTTGTTTGCAGCGGTGTGCAACTGTTCTTGTTCGCGTTGGTATCGTCGTAGTAAAGCATTGACTAAATTTTTAGACCAACTCTTTTTGGATTTTTTAGTAACATTCACCGTTTCATTAATAGCAGCATGCGAGGGCAGGTTACCTTCGTTAAGCAGCATAATGCCACTCACAATAAGATGGTAAATATCTTGATCTTTATTTTTAAGTTTTTTATCCAGTAAAGTATTCACAATAAATTGATAAAATTCATAGCGACGTAAAATGTTGTAGCAGTAGGCTTGAATCTTTGCCGTGTCATCGGAATTTATAGTGTGTTGATGTTCTGCTAAACAATCGGGTAAAGATTTTTTTTCTGTCACTATACAATTAATAATAGATGCTGTTGCAGCAATTGCAGAGAGAGTTTTAGTTTTTTGTTGTTGCATAAGGTGGGGTGTATTAATTGAAAAATTGCCCTGTTTTAAAGAAGTCAGGTCGACCATTAAGTAACGCTTGAACGGACATTCTTTTTGCACCCGAAAGTTGTAGGTCAGTAATGCGAAGACGGCCTTCAGCACATGAAACCACTATAGCATCTTTATTTATTGTGATTATCTCACCTACGGGTTTATCACTGGTTGCTGTTTGGCTCGAGGCTTGCCAGATGCGTATAATTTTATTATCAAAATGTGTTTGCGCTACGGGCCAGCTATTAAAGGCGCGAACTTGGCGCTCAATTTCTATCGCACTGCGTTGCCAATCAATAAACGCTTCTTGCTTATTGAGCTTGTGTGCATAGCAGGCAAGCGTATTATCTTGTGGTATGGCTTTTAATTTTTGGTACTGTATTCCCTCTAACGCTTCCAGTAGCGATGCAGCACCGAGATCCGCAAGTTTATCGTGCAAACTACTACCGGTATCGTGTTGGCTTATCTCACAGATTTTGGTTAGCAACATATCGCCGGTGTCTAAACCTTCATCCATTTGCATAATGGTAATCCCCGTTTGTGCATCACCTGCGGCAATAGCGCGTTGAATCGGTGCGGCACCACGCCAACGTGGCAATAATGAGGCATGAATATTTATGCAGCCTAAGTGTGGTGTGGTTAAAACACTTAAAGGTAAGATAATGCCATAAGCGGCGACGATCATTAAATCTGCATTAAGCTGTTTTAATTGTTCAAGATCTTCAGGCTGTTTAAAATTATCAGGCTGAAATACATTGATAGCGTGTTCGAGTGCGACTTCTTTTACTGGGCTGGCTTTTAGTTGGCGGCCGCGTCCTGCCGGTCGATCGGGTTGTGTATAAACCGCGATAACGTCTATATTTTTTTCAGTTGCAGCTTCTATTAATGCTGTTAGGGCAGTGGCTGCAAAGTCAGGCGTGCCTGCAAAGATTATACGAAGAGGTTTTGGTTGTGGCATTGAGAATAGCTATTCGCTTTTTTGTGCTTTGAGTATTTTCTTGCGAATACGGTTTCGTTTCATCTCAGATAAGTAATCGACAAACAGTTTTCCTTCTAGATGATCTATTTCATGTTGGATACAAACTGATAATAATTCTTCAGCATCAAGCTCGTAAAATTCACCATGCTGGTCTTGTGCTTTTAAGCGAATACTATTGAAGCGTTTTACCGGTTCGTAAATACCGGGTACGGATAAACAGCCTTCATCAATACTTTGTTCACCGTCTTTTTCAATAATTTCAGGATTAATGACGACCAATGGTTGGTTTTTTTCTTCTGAAATGTCTATGGTAATAATACGCTGATGGACATTAATTTGAGTGGCCGCTAAACCGATACCGGGTGCGGCATACATGGTCTCTAGCATGTCATTAGTGAGCGTAATGATTTTCTCATTAAATTCAGTAACTTGGCTAGCTTTTGTGCGAAGCCGCGGATCGGGAAAATTTAAAATATTGAGTAATGCCATACACTAACTGCCAAATTTATAGTACATTTATAGAAAGATCTGCTAACATTATGATACTACAAGGATAACTGGTATTAAATAGGCTAAAATATCATTATATTTGAGGTTTGTAACACATAAAATGTGTGTTTTAAAACAGCCCAAATAGCTAATTTTAAAGTGATTTTGCCTAGACCAGAATGAACGTACCTTGTTAGTTTAAAGTGTCACAGTCCTATATTAAGGTTAATTATATGATATCGAACAAAGCATGCCGAGCATCTCTTTCAGGAATATTGTTATTTACTGGAATTTGGGGGCTATCCGCTTGTAGTTCGCCACCAAAACATGTCGAATCAAATCCAAATTCAAGTTCAGCCGCTCAACCTGTTGAGCAAGTAGTAGCACCCGCTGAAGAAGAAGCAACGACAACGCCAATGGAAGCGGAGGAAGTTGCATCGGATGCCGTTGCGATTAACCGTGATTACCCTGATCGATACGTTGTAAAGAAAGGCGATACCTTATGGGATATAGCCGCTACCTTTTTGAAAAGCCCTTGGTTATGGCCTGAAGTTTGGAATATCAACCCTAAAATTCGTAACCCGCATTTAATTTATCCTGGTGACGTGGTGGTTTTACACTATGTAGAAGGTAAACCTTTTTTAACGCTTGAGGGTGCAGGTGGTGTTTTACCTCCGCCTAAAGGTATTGATACGGTGAAATTGTCTCCTCGAATACATAGCACCAATCTTGAAAAAGCAATTACAACGATTCCTCGTTCTGCTATTGATGCTTTCCTTTATGCGCATCGTGTTATTGGTGAAAAGGAACTTGAAGCCGCACCTTATATTGTAACAACATATGAGCAGCATTTAGTTGCTGGGCCAGGGCATAGAATTTATGTTCGACGCTTGGTTGAGCCAAAGGTAACTAGCTATCAAGTTGTTCGGCCTGGTTTAGTCTATAAACATCCAGACACCGGTGAAGTTCTTGGTTATGAAGCGCTTAACTTAGGTGAAAGCCATTTAGTGAAGGTGGGTACACCATCAACAATGACCGTTACACGTGCTTACCAAGAGATATTAGATGGTGACTATTTACTACCATTACAAAATGACCGTGAAGCACTTTACTTTTTACCGAAGGCACCAAAAAAACAGGTAGAAGGTTATATTATTGCAGTAGTGAATGGTGTAACGGAGATAGGTCAAAATAATGTTGTGGTTCTTTCCTTAGGCAAACGCGAAGGCATGGAGCAGGGTGACGTACTGGACATTTATCAAGGCGGCATTTTGGTGCGAGACAAAAAAACTGGCGATAAGGTTAAATTACCTAATGAAAAAGCGGGTACTTTAATGGTTTTCCGCATATTTGATAAAACAAGTTATGCTTTAGTTATTGAAGCAACTCGGCCTTTGAATACATTAAACATTGTTAAAAATCCGAAATAAAATTCGAATAGATTAAGTATTTTAACTGGTATAAGGATGTACCAAGAGGAATATCATGGCAGAACATCTTCGAACAGAGTTAGCCAGTTGGCTAGCTGTGCACCGAGCGCCAGGAATCGGTGCCGTGACCTTTTTAAAGTTATTAGCACTCTTTGAGCATCCCCGTAAAATTCTCGAGTTAAATCGTTCGCATTTAAGTGAGTGCTTGCTAAGGGAAGAAGCCATAGATTACCTTGTTTCTCCTGACTGGGAGCAGATTGAAAAAGACTGCCAGTGGTTAGAGGAAAATCACGCGAGTGTGATCAACATTTTGGATAACAATTACCCGCCATTGCTGAAAGAAATAGCCGATCCACCGCCTCTGTTGTTTGTTCTCGGCGATACCGATATTTTAGCCAGCGAGCAGTTGGCAATTGTAGGAAGCCGTACGCCGACCCCCATGGGAGAGCAAACAGCAGAAGATTTTGCCAAGAATTTAGCCGGGGTTGGCTGGACAATTACCAGCGGATTAGCTCTTGGAATTGATGCCGCATGCCACCAAGGCGCATTAATGCAAGAAAATGGGCACACAATTGCAGTTGTTGGAACAGGCCTAGATCGTGTTTATCCCGCTAGAAATCGAGATTTAGCCCATAAAATTGTTCAAAGCGGTGCAGTAGTGAGTGAATTCCCTCTAGGCTCTTCGCCTGTCCCTGGTAACTTTCCACGTAGAAACCGAATTATAAGTGGCATGAGCCGAGGGGTCTTAGTGGTAGAGGCGGCTTTACGTAGTGGCTCATTAATCACGGCTAAACAAGCACTTGAGCAAGGTAGGGAGGTATTTGCTCTGCCTGGCTCTATCCATAATCCGTTATCGCGAGGCTGTCATGCCTTGATTCGAGACGGCGCAAAGTTAGTTGAAACAGCTGAGCATATCATCGAGGAATTGGTTGAAATAGTGCCACTTCGCCCCCAGATTAATACAACAGTTAGTAGTGAAACTGCTGATGGATCTAAGGAAGCATTGGATGAAGAATATCAGTGTGTACTGCATCATGTGGGATTTGAACCTACGGGTGTAGATTCCATAGTGGAACGAAGTGGATTGACGGCAGACGCGGTTTGCTCCATGCTACTAGTACTGGAATTGCAAGGCTATATTGTGTCAACGCATGGCGGGCACTATTGCAAATTATCAGAACACAACGTATCTGAGTAAACGTGTACTGAATTAAAGGGGCACACATGAAACAAAATATATTCGATGTTCTAATGTATTTGTTTGAAAACTATATGAATGATGAGGTTGGATTCGACGTTGATGAAGACTCTCTACGTAACGAACTTCAAGAAGCTGGTTTTCATCTCGGCCAAATTGCCCAGGCATTTGATTGGCTTGAAGGCTTAACAAATTATCAAGAAGAAGGTCAGTTTCCTTCTTTTAATCCAGAGCACAGACCTGATACCTCAACACGTGTATATACTCAAGAAGAGTGTGACAAGTTAGATACAGATAGTCGTGGCTTCTTAATGTTCCTTGAACAAACAGGTGTCCTAGATTCTATGACGCGTGAGATGGTTGTCGATCGTATTATGGCATTAGATACGGATGAAACCGATATTGAGCAATTAAAATGGGTTGTGCTAATGGTACTATTTAATCAACCTGGCTTTGATGGATCCATTAGTTGGATGGAAGAACTTGTGTTTGATGAAGCGATGGGTCAATTGCATTAATTATTAATATATAAAAATAAGATTAAACCTCTATCTCAACATGGATGTGTTTATCAACAGTGAGTTAAAAAACAAATGGCAAAAAGCTTAGTCATTGTAGAATCTCCCGCAAAAGCAAAAACAATTAAGAAATACCTTGGCAAAGGTTTTGAAGTGTTAGCTTCGTATGGTCATGTGCGTGACTTATTGCCGAAAGAAGGTGCGGTGGATCCTGCTAATGATTTTGCTATGAAGTATCAAGTTTTAGAAAAAAATCAGAAGCATGTTGATGCAATAAAAAAAGCCTTAAAAAAAGCAGACCATCTCTATCTCGCAACGGATCCGGATCGCGAGGGTGAGGCTATTTCATGGCATTTACATGAATTATTAAAAGACCAAGGTTTATTAAAAAATAAAACTGTTGGCCGAGTTGCTTTTAATGAAGTAACTAAAAATGCAGTAAATGAGGCCGTTTCGAATCCTCGTGAATTATCTTATGACATGATTGATGCGCAACTTGCACGTCGCGCATTAGATTACTTGGTTGGTTTTAATCTCTCGCCTTTATTATGGAAAAAAATTCGTCGTGGATTATCTGCCGGACGAGTTCAAAGCCCAGCCTTACGTTTAATTGTCGAACGTGAACTTGCGATAGAAAAATTTGAACCAAAAGAGTATTGGTCTTTAGATACATTAGTTGAAAGTGATAAGCAAGAGTTTAATGGCAAACTTACTTTTCTCGACGGTGAAAAAATATCGCAATTTAGTATTAACTCTGAAGAGAAAGCTAACAACGCACAAGATATTATTAATAAAGCTGCAGCAGGAAAGTTGTTAGTTGCTAAAGTTGATAAGAAGAAGCGTAAACGTAATCCTACAGCACCTTTTATTACGTCGACATTGCAACAAGAAGGTTCTCGTAAACTTGGTTTTACTGCCAAGAAAACAATGAGTATTGCGCAACAACTTTATGAAGGTATCGACCTCGGTGGTGAAACCGTTGGTTTAATTACGTATATGCGTACCGATTCGGTAAATCTGTCTAATGAAGCCTTAGACGATATTCGTAAATTTATATTAGAAAAGTATGGTAAAGATAATTTACCGGATGAACCTCGTACCTATAAAACAAAAGCGAAGAATGCTCAAGAAGCGCATGAAGCGGTACGTCCAACGTCTGTTTTTTATGAACCAGCAGCTATAAAAAAACACTTAACAAAAGATCAATTTCGTTTATACGATTTAATTTGGAAAAGAACCGTTGCTTGTCAAATGATACATGCAACCTTAGATACTGTTGCAATGGATTTACATACGGGTTCTGAAAAAGATGCTAAAAAAGCCGGTGCAGTATTTCGTGCAAATGGATCGCAATTGGTTAATCCTGGCTTTATGTCGGTTTATCAAGAAAGTGTCGATGATGCAAAAGCTGCTGATGACAAAGACCGCTTACTACCGCTTTTAAAAGAAGGCGATATTGTGAAGCTGGTTAAATTATTACCCGAGCAACATTTTACTGAGCCACCACCACGCTACGCTGAAGCTTCACTCGTTAAGTCGTTAGAAGAGCATGGTATTGGTCGTCCATCAACGTATGCCTCTATTATTTCAACACTACAAAATCGTGAATATGTCACGATGGATAAAAGACGATTTATTCCCACCGATGTTGGTCGAATCGTAAATAAATTTTTAACGGAACATTTTACTCAGTATGTTGATTATGATTTCACCGCAAAACTAGAAGATGAACTCGATGCTATTTCTAGGGGTGAGAAAAAATGGGTTCCGATAATGAAAAAATTCTGGAAACCATTTAAAGAACTCGTTGTAGATAAAGATAAAAATGTAGATAGAAAAGACGTTACCCATGAAGCAATAGAAGAAAAATGTCCGAAATGTGAAGGTGAGATGGCGATACGTTTAGGACGACGTGGTCGGTTTATTGGCTGCAATAATTATCCCGAATGTGATTACACGCGTAATGTTAACGAAGATGCTGATGCAGAGCCAGAAATTATTGAGGATAGAAAGTGTCCTGAATGTAAGTCGGATTTAATTATACGCTCAGGTCGATATGGTAAATTTATTGGCTGTAGTAATTACCCTGAGTGTAAACATATAGAGCCATTAGAAAAACCAAAAGATATGGGTGTCAAGTGCCCTGAGTGTCACAACTATAATATGTTGATGCGTAAATCACGTAATGGCAAAATCTTTTATTCTTGTGAAGATTACCCTAAGTGTAAATATGCAGTCTGGAATGAACCGCTTAAGCAAGCATGTCCTGATTGTGCATGGCCTATGCTAACTCTTAAAATCACCAAACGACGTGGGCATGAAAAAACCTGCCCGCAAAAAGAATGTAAATATGTTGAAGCCGTTGATGAATCTGATTTAATCGATATTCGTCCTACCTATGATGCTGAAGCGGCAAAAGAAGAAGCTTAGTTGTTAAGAACATGGCTTTGGAATTAGAGAAAGACATTCAAGAAGCTGTGACTGCGTTAAAAGAGGGTAAGCTTATTGCTTATCCAACTGAGTCAGTGTTTGGTTTGGGTTGCGATCCACAAAATACTAAAGCAGTCGAAGACTTAATTAAGCTAAAGCAGCGTAAGCCTGAGAAAGGATTAATTCTAATTGCCTCAAATTTTGAGCAGCTTAACCCTTATATCGATAGTATCGATACAGTTAACGCACAACATGCCAAATCTTTTTGGCCTGGAGCGGTTACGTGGCTTTGGCCTATTAAGTCTAATTTTTCTTTTACGACATTATTAACAGGTAAACATAAAACAATCGCTGTCCGAGTTAGCAATCATCCTGTTGTTGTTGCGTTGTGTAATGCCTTTGGTGGCGCGATAGTTTCAACAAGTGCAAATATGGAAGGGCTGCCTCCAGCGAAAACAGCACAGCAAGTTAATGAATATCTACCAAATGGCTTAACGTATATCATTGATTCAAGTGTAGGAGATTTATTAAAACCGACACCAATATATGATGTAATGACGCGAGCTGAGATAAGATAGTTAATTATATTGAAGTAGCAGAGCTATATAACTATTACCGGATAAAAATTTAGTTTCTTGTCATTCCCGCGCAGGTGGGAATCTAGGTATCTAACTAATAATTAAATAAATAGATTTAAATTTCTATTGTATATTCTGGATTCCCGCCTACGCGGGAATGACGGCGTCGGAGACAGGTCGGGGATGGGAATGACGTCGTCAGGGGCAGGAATGACAAGCAGTAAAGTTTATAAAATAAATTTCTACGAAATAAGAGAAAACATTTAATGTCAGAAATAAACATCGAAGTCGTAAAAGAATATTTATTAAAGTTACAAGATACAATTTGTGATGCACTAAGTGAAGAAGACGGTAAAGAAACATTTGTCGAAGATGCATGGGACCGAGAGCAAGGTGGCGGCGGGCGAACACGAGTACTAACAAATGGTGCTGTTTTTGAGCAAGCTGGTGTTAATTTTTCACATGTATATGGTAATCAGCTGCCAAAATCAGCAACAGCCGCAAGGCCTGAATTAGAAGGTCGCGATTTTCAAGCTGTGGGTGTCTCACTTGTTATTCATCCTCATAATCCACATATTCCAACGTCACATGCCAATGTTCGATTTTTTATAGCAGAAAAAGAAAATGAAGCACCTGTTTGGTGGTTTGGTGGTGGTTTTGATTTAACACCATACTATCCTGTAAAAGAAGATGTTATTCATTGGCATCAAACAGCAAAGACGGCTTGTGATCCCTTTGGAGATGGCGTTTATGCAAAATATAAAAAATGGTGCGATGAATATTTTTATTTGAAACATCGAGACGAAACACGAGGTGTTGGCGGTTTATTTTTTGATGATTTAAATGAATGGGGTTTTGAAAAAAGTTTTAACTTTATGAAAAGTGTTGGTAATAGTTATGTGCCAGCGTATCGACCGATTGTTAATAAAAATAAAGATAAGCCATATAGCGAAGATGAACGTGATTTCCAGTTATATCGTCGTGGTCGCTATGTTGAATATAATCTCGTTTATGATCGTGGCACATTATTTGGTTTGCAAACCGGGGGTCGAACCGAATCTATTTTAATGTCATTGCCGCCGTTGGTTAAATGGCGTTACAACTGGAAGCCCGAAGCTGATTCAAAAGAAGCGGACTTGTATGATAATTATTTACAGCCACATGAATGGTTGTAACGGTATTATTTTTTAAACAATAATTCTTTATCTACACGTTTTAATTTTTTAATCGCAGCTTCACGTTTACCTGCAAGGGATCTGCTGGCTAATTTTTCTTGGTGAACGATTTTTACGGGTCGTCTTACGCGTGTGTATTTAGCTCCCAATTTATTATCATTATTGTGCTGGTTAATACGTCGTTCAATATCTGTCGTAATACCCGTGTATAGAGTGTTATCCGCACATTTTAGTATATACACATACCATGAAGCTTCATTAGCCATGCTTAATCATTTGAGCTAGGCCAAACATTTACAAGTAGAATTACGCCAAGGCCACCCAATATCCAAGTTGCAAGTGGTATATCTTCCACCATAAATTTGCTAAAACCATCAAGTGCAAAAATGACACTAGCAGAGATTATTAAGCTACTACCAATAACGGCAATAAATGTGCGTTGATTATTTTTTCGCATCTCACTTTTTAATTCATCTAGTTGCTGTTTAGATAACTGAGTCGTTAGGCGACCTTCTTTTGCTTGAGTTAAAACATCATGCACTAAACTTGGTATTTGTGGCATTTTCTCAAGCCATTCAGGTAAAACATCTTTCATTTGTTTAAAAATAGCTTTAGGCCCCACTTGGTTATGCATCCAATTTTCTAAGAAAGGTTTCGCTGTTTGCCATAGATCTAAGTCAGGGTAAAGTTGCCGACCTAAGCCTTCAATATTGAGTAAGGTTTTTTGCAACAAAACGAGTTGCGGTTGTACGGTAATATCAAATTCGCGCGCGGTATTAAATAAACCGATTAATACTTGAGCGAAGGATATATCTTTTAGAGGTTTGTTAAAGATAGGCTCGCACACAGTTCGAATAGCGGCTTCAAATTCTTCTATTTTTGTTTGGTCGCCAACCCAGCCGGAGTTGATATGCAATTCTGCAACACGACGATAATCATGATTAAAAAAAGCGAGGAAATTTTCGGCTAAATAACGCTGATCGTTTTTAGTGAGTGTGCCCATAATGCCAAAATCTACCGCAATGTATTGGCCTTTAACTTGTAATGGCTCAGATTGATTTTCTTTGGCAACAAAAATATTACCGGGATGCATGTCGGCATGAAAAAAGCTATCACGAAATACCTGGGTAAAGAATATTTCTACACCATGCTCGGCAAGTTGTTTAAAACTAATATCATGTTGCGCTAAGGTTTCGGTATGTGAAACAGGAATTCCATGAATGCGCTCCATCACCATGACATTTTGGCGCGTGTACTCCCAGTGAATTTCGGGCACATAGAGTAGATTGGAATCTTTAAAATTATTTTTAAGTTGTGCTGCGTTAGCCGCTTCGCGCATTAAATTAAGTTCGTTTAGAATCGTTTTTTCATATTCAGCAACAATTTCAATTGGGCGTAATTTTTTACCTAATGACCAATAGCGTTCTACTTTGTGTGCAATGCTGTAGAGGATAGCAACGTCTCGTTTAATAATCGGTAAAATATTAGGTCGTAAAACTTTAACCACAACTTCTTCGCCACTATGCAATTTAGCCGCATGGACTTGTGCGATCGAGGCAGAAGCAAATGGTGTTGCAATGAATTCTGCAAAAACTTCTGATGCGGGTTGTTGATAGGCTTTTTCTAAAATATCGAGTGCGAGTTTGTCAGCGAATGGAGGTACTTGGTCTTGTAGCTTACAAAGCTCGCTTGCAATATCTTCTGGTAATAAATCTTTGCGTGTTGAAAGTATTTGGCCAAATTTTATAAAAATAGGCCCTAGATCTTCTAAGCTACGTCGAATACGTACGCCACGATTAGATGAATCACGTTGAAGCCAAAGCCAAGGAAGCAAGAAACGTATAAAACGTAAAGGACGAAATAAATGGGTTGCTAGAATTAGGTCGTCTAAACCATGGCGCATTAAGACCCAGCTAATATCTAATAAGCGCAGTGTTTTTTGTAGAGTCATTAAAGGTCATTCGCCACGGTTTTGTTAAGTTACGTGTTTGAATTGTATAGCCTTTATATAACGATTGGCTAGCGTTTACTGCGTACAACGGCTTCGCTTGGTTTGGTATTTTCGTTTGCTTTATTTGAGGCTCGAATAACGGGTACAAGAAAAAGAACCATTGAAGCAACGGTAATGATGATGCCCGCGGATGCCAGCAAAGTAACAGGAATAGGCTCAATAAAATCCGATACGTATGGCACATCAACTTCAAAGAACTTAAAGCCTGCAAATAGTAAACAGGCCGTACCGATAAGGTCGATGAATATCCAAAGAATGGGTTTGCGTCTTGTTAGTGATGACATGTTGGTTTCCTTATCATTTGGTAAGCATAAATTGTAGCTAATATTCTCGCAATAACCGAATAAATGCTTCAGCAACGTGGTGGTTTAAGCTCGCTCGATTGCGGGCTATCCAAAGAGTCCGTTTAATAATAAGGTTTGTTACTTTTATATGAAATAACTCCTTATTTGCAATATGTTTCTCAACCGCAAAACGGGGTAGGAAACTAGCGTGTTGGCCTTGAAGTAGTATTTCGACGATAGCATCAGTAGAACCCACTTCCATTTTTATATTTAAATCGCCAATACCTACGTTATGTAATGCATTCTCTGTTGTTTGGCGAACCGAGGCTTGTCGCTCACGTAATACATAATTTAGTGAGTTGAGTTGGTTGGTCTCTATCGATTTTATATTGTCTTTAACTAAGGAATGTCGAGTGCCAACGGTTAACCACAATTCATCTTCTAACCATTTTTGCACCAAGATGTCTGGATGGTCAGGTGCATTTTCCATTATGGCTAAATCCGCTAAGCCTGTTGCCAGGCGTGTTTGTATGCCTTTGGAATAGCCTAATCGGCTATTGATTTTGTAGTCTGGAAATTGATTGTTGAACGCAACTAACAGTTTCGGCAAGAAATGGTCACCAATTGAATAAGTCACATCAAGGCGTAATAAGTTATCGCCTTCAGCGATGCTTTTTAAATCATCAATAAGGAGAAAGTTACGATCGAGAGTTTGTACAGCAAAGTCATAGACTTTTTCTCCGGCTGTGGTTAAGCGTAATCGGCCGGCTACTCGCTGCATTAGCTTTGTCCCAAAGCAGGATTCCAGTGTTCGCAAGCGTTTGGTCACAGCAGGTTGGCCGATAAACAGTATTTCTGCCGCTTTTGAAACGCCACCGTGTTCTACGATAGCACGAAGAGCTGCTAGGCCAGATAAATCGGGTAAGTTTTTATATTCCATTTAGGAATGTTATTGTAATGATATTCAATTGCGCGTCAAGTCGAACGGCGTATAATGGCTAATTTTTACCCTTGCTACAAGTTATACGTACAATCTTCGCGTTTTAACTCTTTTTGCAATCTATTTTAGTAACTATTGATATTCTGAATTGGAATTTTAGGCCAGGGCTTAAAGTGACGACTTAGCTTTGCAGTGGTTTGCGCATTTTTAATTTTATTTAGAGGTAAAGCCATGGCTTTGGCAAAGATATTCCCGTTTTTAAGCTGGTTCCGTTTAATTACAAAAGAAACGCTAAAAGCGGATCTAATAGCGGGTTTTACGGGTGCCGTTATAGTCTTACCTCAAGGTGTTGCCTTTGCGGCCATTGCTGGCTTACCGCCTGAGTATGGCTTATATACAGCGATGATAACGCCTATTATCGCGGCATTATTTGGTTCTTCACGACATTTAATTTCAGGACCCACAACAGCCATTTCGATCGTATTGTTTTCAACCGTCAGTAACTATGCCGAACCCGGTAGTCCTGAGTTTATCTCGTTAGTGTTAACGGTTACCTTTCTTGCTGGTATTTACCAACTTGCGTTTGGTTTGGCAAGATTAGGCAGCCTAGTCAACTTTGTATCACATACGGTAATTATCGGTTTTACTGCCGGTGCGGCTATTTTAATTGTTACGAGTCAGGTGAAGCATGTACTTGGTGTTGCTGTACCAAGAGGGGAATCATTTTTACATACTTGGGGAGATATCTTTTCTCAACTCGGTAGTTTAAATGAGCATGTCTTTTTTATAGCAACAGTAACTTTGATTGTGGCAGTGATGATGAAACGTAGTTTTCCTAAATGGCCGAATCTATTAATTAGTTTAATCGTGGGGAGTGTTCTAGCGTTAATGTTTAACGCACAAGAAACCGGTATTGAGTTAGTCGGGCAGATTCCGGCGCACTTACCACCATTATCGATGCCTGATTTTTCATTAGCTACGATTAAACAATTAGCGCCAGAAGCTTTTGCGGTCGCTTTATTAGGTTTAATTGAGGCCGTATCAATTAGTCGCTCTGTTGCTGCCAAATCTAATCAACGTATCGATTCAAGTCAGGAGTTTGTAGGACAAGGTTTATCAAACATCGTGGGTAGCTTTTTCTCAAGTTATGCCGGTTCAGGTTCTTTTACACGCTCAGGTATTAACTATGCGGCAGGTGCAGAAACGCCTGTATCAGCAATTTTCGCAGCGGTTATGCTAATGCTTATCGTTCTTTTAATTGCGCCATTAACCGCTTATTTACCGGTTGCAGCGATGGGCGGTGTTATTTTAATTGTTGCTTATAACTTAATTGATTTTAGGCATATAAAAATGATTTTGAAAAATAGTCTATCAGAGTCGGTTATTTTAATTACTACCTTTTTGGCAACGCTATTTTTAGAATTAGAATTTGCGATTTACATGGGTGTATTGCTATCACTGGTGATATTTTTGGCGAAAACATCAACACCAAATATTCCAACCTTAGGTATGGATATAGATGAAGTTCAAAATAAACGTGCGTTAATTAATATATTACAAAAACCCGTTAAACAGTGCCCGCAATTAAAAATTATCCGTATAGATATGTCGATTTATTTTGGTTCAGTTAACCATATACAAAATAGAATTAATCAAATTTCAGAGAATGAACATATTTATCATATTCTCATTGTTGGCTCACGAATAAATTTTATGGATTTAAGTGGCGCAGAAATGTTGGTACAAGAAAATAGACGTTTGAAGAAACTTGGTGGTGGTTTATTCTTTTGTGATTTAAATGCTGAAGTGTATGAATTCGCAGCTAAAACGTGTTTTATTAGTCATGTTGGTAACCATCATTTCTTTGATTCAAAAAAAGATGCAATTAGTGGGATATATCATCATTTAAATAAAGATATCTGTAAGACGTGTCAACAACTTGCATTTAGGGAATGTAATTAAGAGGTATAACGTTAGATAAATAATTGCACTATGCAACGAAAGCCACATATAGGTGTTGTTTAATTTAATGTAGGAATAGCCTTACAGTGAATGGAAAAAACGTATGTTATGATTTAACATATAAAAAAAATAATATTTTGTGAGGTTGTATGAGAGTTATTAAATTTCTTCTATTAAGTTCGTTTTTTATTTTATCAATAGATATTGCTTTAGCTGCAGAACGTAAGCACGTAATTATTCCTCAGTTAGGTGTTTACGAACTAAATAGCGGTTCTACTGGAGGATATACCTATGACACTAAGTCAGATCAAGTTTTTAGTTTTGACTATGAGCGAAGGTTTACGAATGGAATAACAATTGGTGCTGAGTTGATGCACTTTAAAAATTCAAATATACAAACACCTAGTGCGGGTGATTTAGAAGCCAATGTATTTTTCTTTAATGCAAAATACTATTTTAATTTTAAACCTAATGCACGTTTCAGACCATTTATAGGATTGGGTCATGGTTATGCTTTTGGTGAGACTAAATATGAAGATGGTGGAGGCATAGCCTATCAAGGTATTGCGGGTATTGCTTATGAATGGGATAGAGTAGGAATGTATTTTCAATATAAACGTATGCATTCAAAGATGAAGTTAAAATTCATATTTACTGAATATGAATATGATATATCTGGGCAGGGTTTCTTTTCAGGGGTTTCAGTAAAATTCTAGTTTCATAAAATAAATGCAATTTTCAGAATAATGACTTCATTAAATAAAGGTAAAGTTATTTTAATTTGTTAGAGTGTTTACATTAAGTATTTGTAGGTACGAATGTTCTACGTAAATAATTAACGAAGGATAAAGTTAATTTAGATCGGTATTCTTACGTGTATATTTCTGTGAAAATTGTAGCTTTAAATTATATTAATAATGCTATGGCTTACTATATTTAGTATCTTTTCGTGGAATGCAAATATAAAGATAGTTGCAGAAATGACAGATTTAATCACGACAGTGACACTAGTTAGTATCAAATATTCGGCTAAAGCAATAACTTCTAGTGGTATGTTTAGAGTTGAAATAGGGGCCTTTGACTGCCAAAGTTTCTATAAAACAAGCTAAAGAGATATCGAATTATAAGTAAGGTAAAGTAAGTGAATCGCGTTGTGTACTGTGTGATAATGTTTTCCAAATTATTAAGATAAGAGAGAAATATTATGCGGTCACTGACACTTCAAGGATTTTTATTAAGACTATTATTTGCACTGCTACTTGTCATGCTTACCTACAATCCAAGTGGTTATTCTTATACGCATTGGCTTCAAAATAGTTTTTCAAATATTGAGCCATTGTTAGTCTTGGCAGGATTGAGTTTAGTTATTGGTTGGGTTGTCTATATCCGCGCAACATTACGCTCTTTAGGTTTGATTGGTTTGATTCTTGCGCTTTTATTTTTTGGCGTAATTATATGGTTGCTGATTGATTGGGGTTGGCTTGGTATGGAAAATATCAACGCGATGAGTTGGGTCATTCTAATTTTGATTTCAGCCGTGCTTGCTGTTGGTATGTCGTGGTCACATATACGTCGTAAATTATCTGGTCAAGTCGACGCCGATGATGTTGATGATTAAAAATACAAATCTTAATGAATGAGAAACAAAGCGTTAGTATTGGATTAGTTAATCCAAAAAGTCCAAATAATGTTGGTTCAGTTATGCGTGCTGCGGGTAACTATAGAGTGGATAGCATACTATATACTGGTAAGCGTTACCCGCGAGCTTTAATACGAAACAAAGATTTGCCTGATATGCACCGCAAGGTAAGTAAAAATGTCCCGTTATTTGAAGTTAGCGATTTTATCAATGATGCTCCGCTTGATTTGAAAATGGTCTGTATCGAATTTGCAGAAAATGCCATTCCCTTAACTGAGTACCAACATCCTGATAATGCATTCTATATTTTTGGCCCAGAAGATGGGAACATCAGTCAGGCCGTTATCGACAAGGCAGATGCAGTTGTCTATGTACCTACAGTAGGATGCATGAATATAGCAGCGACTGTTAATGTGGTTTTGTACGACCGCTTAGCAAAATCTAAACAGAATTTTTCGAGTGAAGAGCTTATACGTGAAAGTCGTGATACTAATAATAGATTAAAAGTTAAAAGATAATAGAGAGCATCAATACATGAAAGCAACGGCTGAATTACAAGTAGTGCCTATTGGTGAAGGTGTCTCTGTTCGTAATGAAGTCATGCAAGTCATTAAAATACTTGAAGGGTATGACTTTATTTTAGAAACACATGCATCGGGCACAAATATAGAGGGCGAACTACAAACTATATTGGCTGTTATTGAAGAAATACATGAATCATTACATAAGCAAGGCAGTATTCGCCTTATTAGTTATTTAAAGTTAGAAACCCGGACAGATAAAGTGCCAACGTTAGCAGGTAAAAAATTATAAGGAACCTCTAGTGGCAATTAAACCAACTATATATAAAATTAAAATTTCACTATCAGATTTTAATCGTGATTATTACGACACATTAAATATAACCGTTGCTCAACATCCGTCGGAAACCATTGAACGAATGATGGTACGTATTTTAGCTTATTGTATTAATGTGCAAGAATATTTAATTTTTACTAAAGGTTTGAGTGCAGTAGATGAGCCTGATGTCTGGGCTCGAACGCTAGATGATCAAATCTCACTTTGGATAGATGTGGGTGAGATAGCTATCGATAGAGTTAAAAAAGCAACTCGCCAAGCAAGTGTGGTCAAGATATATTGTTTCAATACTAAATCTGATGTTTGGTGGAAACAGATTAAGGAAAAGATGACGCAATTAAAAGTTTCTGTTTTTAGATTTGATTGGGATAATCTAAAAACATTAGCATCATTTGCACAACGGACAATGGAAATCTCTATTAGCATTACAGGTGACTCTCTGTATATCTCGACAGAATCAGGAGAGTGTGAGGTTAACTGCACAACCTTGCAAGAATAGCTTGCGTAGCATTAATCAAATAATATTTAAGCAATAGGACAAACTAATGAGTAAAGAAAGTTTTATTTTTGAAGTAACAAAGAAAAGCTTTTCTCAAGCTGTTATACAAAATTCAAATAAAATTCCAGTTGTTGTTGAATTTATGGGCGTATGGTCTGAACCATGTATTGCAATGGAAAATGTATTCTCAGATTTAGCGAGAGAGTTCCCTGAGCAATTTATTTTTGCAAAGATTGATATCAATGAACAAGAAGAACTAAGCAAGGAATACAAGATAGAAAATATTCCTACCTTGCTCGTGTTTAAGGATGGTGGTTTAGTTCGCACAGAAGTCGGCGAATTAAAAGAAAAAGAAGCGCGTGAAATATTAAAAGATTTTGGTGTATTTCATCAAGTTGATCTAATGCGCGAGCAAGCTCGTGAAAAGCACTTGTCAGGCGATACGCCTGCCGCGATAATCTTGCTGACCGATGCGATTAAAATGGATCCGTCTAATATAAACGTAGCAATGGATATGGTTCAGGTTTTCATTGATATTAATGAACTTGAACAAGCAAATAGTTTATTTGCTCGCTTACCAGAATCCACGCATACAACTGAAATGGGCAAAACGCTTAGCGGGCAGCTGTTGTTTGCCAATTTTGCTGCAAAAACAGATAGCTTTGAAGAACTTCAGAATCGGTTAAGTCTTAATGCAAATGATTATGACGCTCGCTTTGACCTTTCAATTAAGCAAATAGCGCAATGTCAGTATGATGAAGCGCTTGAAAACTTATTTTTTATTCTCAAAGAAAACTGTGACTACAAAGAGGGTGCAGCGAAGGAAATGATTATAACCGTTAGCAATATGATTGCACCGGTAAATAATGAATTATCACAAGAAATAAGACGAAAATTATCAAATCAGTTGATGTAATAAATTCTTAACAGAAGTTATTTAATCTTTAATTCTGAGGATGAAAGTTTTTTAAAAGAAATTTCTTCTGTTGCTAGCAATAATCCGTTCTTACAATATTGATTGGCTTGTTCTGTTTTATCGAGTTTATCCATTAGTAAGGCAAGCTCTTTATATGTTTCTGCCATTGGTGATATGCCAAGGCTAGCCTCGAAGTATGCTTGTGCTTTTCCCCACAATTCCAAATTTAGACACAAGCGACCTAATGTTAGTAATAAAATAGGGTTCTGTGCATGTTGTTTGATGAGCGATTCTGCAAAATCAAGTTGTAGCTGTAAGTGACTGGTTTTGACTAAGCCATAGAGATATACCATTTCTAATGACCATTGATGTTTAATTGAATTTTTTAATAAGGTACCAGCTTCTTCATTCATTTCCAGTTGAATTAGTTTCTTGGCATAATGAATAATAATCTCATGATCATTTTTTAGTTCTTTAGGAAGTGATTGCCATAGTGCTTCGATATGATCTGTTGGGCTATTATTTGCAAGATTGTCTTCTCGATTTAACAGGTTATGGAAAATACATTTTTGTAAGCGATAAAGTTCTTGAGCATTGGAAACTTTATATTTTTTTAAGTCGGGTAATAAAGCTTGTAGTTCGTTCCAGCTATTTAATTTTTCGTATAGTTGCGCAAGTAAGTGTAAAACATGACTATGTTTTGGCGATATTGATCTTAAGTGAATCAGTGTTGCCAGAGATTGCTCAAATTGTCCGTGTGCTAATTGTAATTCTGCTTGTGTTAATTCAACGGCAAAATCAGCATCTGGCATACTTTTGTGTGCAAGAGCAAGGTAATGGTCACGGCGTTCAGGTTCATTAAGTTTTTGAGCGGCTCGAGCAGCAGATAAGTAATTGAGTAACGGTGTTTCACTGTTATCGATATGTTTAAGTAATATTTTTTCAGCCTTTTTCCATTGACCTTGGGCTAAGGCAATAAGGCCTTGTTTCGATGTTTCACGTGCTTTACGCGTTTTAGATGAGTTATGTTGGTTTTTAATAAAGTCGGGGAGTGCCCAAGTGCGTTTAATGATCCGTAGTGAAAATGCGATCAGTAAATATAAACTAATTTGTAGAAAAATAAATAACGCTAGAGACATTTCAATGGTCGTTACCCCTCGCCCAATGAGTACATAACCATTATCTTGATAAGCGATTACACCAACTAAAGCTGCGATAGCAAGAATAATTAAAAAAGTAAAAAGCGTTTTCATAATTAAATAGTCGTATCAGTCGTTTTAGGGATATTGGGTGTATTTATTTTATCAGCCTCGAGCTTATTTTTATCAGTTATTGATTGTTTTGGTTTAACTATATTTTTTGTTGTTTCTTCTATGGCTTTCGGCTTTATAATTTGCGGTTTAACAATTGAAGGTTTTGTTATTTTAGGTTTCTTATTATTTTGTTTCACGATCGAACTTTTATCTTCAGTTGTAATGTCTTTATTATTTGGTTGTAATAACTGTAGGCTCGTTAAACTTTCAGATATATCCGGTAGGGTTAGACTAATCTTTGTTTCACTCAGAATATTCAGTGATTCGTTAGTCGATTTTGTAAGCGGATGTTTAATATCAAAGTATTGATGAATCCAGCGCTGTGCCTGTTCGATTCTATCTTTATATATTACAGGGTGATTATTTAATAGTGCGAGTCGAGCTTGCTCAAGTTGCAATTTTAAATTTTGTATTAAGAAAAAGCGTTGTTCAGGTAACAATAGTGGTTTGATTGCTTCATTGTGGTTTTGTATGCGGAATAACTTTAGTAGGTCTTTCCAAATTGCACTGGGTAACTGTTGCCAGCCATCAATTTGACTGACCTTGGACGCTTCGTTATCACGTTGTTTAATGGTTTGTGGATCGGGTGTGAGTAACGGTAATGTTTCAACTTGTTGCTGTAACGCATTTAATGTTAATGAGATACCAACGAAATCAATAATTTCAATGGCTTTTAATTTTTGAATATCAACAGCCAGTGCTTTTCTTAGTGGAATATATTTAGGGTTGCCAACTTCACCTAAGCGGCTATCTGCAGCCTGTAAGGCTTGTATACTGGTGGCAACATCATTCGCCAATACTAAGCGATGGTTAGCGAGCTTAATTAAATATTCGGTTTCTGCAATTAACCAGTCACGCCGTGTGTGTTGATTTTTCTTTAAAAAAGCAGTAATCGTTTCTTTAAGTGTATTGAGCTCATTATTTTGCTCTAGCGTATTGGCTTGTAATTGATTTCTAACATTTTGGGTAATTTCTTCTTGTTCAGATACAACGCTTTGAAGTTGCTGCTGCTGTCCTTGGATAATGGATTTCTGTTGTTTGAGTTGTAGCCAGCCTTTGTAGCCAAAAAAGCCAAGTACGGCAATAATAACAATGGCTAACAGTAGATTAAATATGAGAAAAACCTTGCCTGTCTGTGGCGATGATTTTTTTCCTTTGTCTGATTTATCTGTTTTGTTTGATTTGTCAGGGGAATCGACGGGAGTGTCTTTTGGCTCTTCAAGAGCGGCATCTTCTTTTTTATCTAATTTGTTCAATCGAGCTGTTCCTTCATGTCTCATTATGGAGTTAATGCGTAGACTTTATAATAGCATCTACAATGGCTTTGTCGCTGACATTGTCGGTAATTATAGGGGGTTTCGTAAAGCCATTTTTTGTTACTAATGATTCTAAACGCTTATTAACGATAACCAATTGGCTGTTAAGGACATCATCACGAAGTACCGTTGAAGCATCATTTTTTGAAATATTGGCCACTAAATTTTGTAAACCTTCACCGCTTGTAATGCAGATTGTATCGATAGGTTGAGCTTCCCAAGTGGATTGTAATGTTGCCAAATTAATAGCTGGTTGAATGCGTTGGTAAACTTCAGCGTAATCTACCTGTGCGCCACGTTCTCGGAGCGTTTCGGCAAGTAAATTACGACCGCCAAGCCCGCGAAAAATGGTGATTTTTTTATCTGTTACGTCTTGTAGAGCGGGGTGAGCGAGTAACCCTTCACTGTTAAATTCAGCCTGTGGAATGATATCGACTGGCCGCTTAGCATATTGCTCAAGTAGCCTGGCGCTGCCAGCGCCAACAGTCGCCAATTGAAGGGCTGAGGGCAAGCTGCCATATTGTTCGATAAGATTCATACCGCGGCTAACCGCATTTTGGCTAATAAAAATAGCGATGTCGGTTTGGGCGAGCTTTTTAACAAGTTCAATCGCCTTTAGGGGATTGTCTATCGCTTTAATTTCAATGAGGGGTTGGCAAAAGACTGTTGCGCCAGACTGTTCAAGCAATTCAATTAATTGCGTTGCTTGGTGAGCAGGGCGCGTCACCATAATTTTTTTATTCAATAGGGGCAATAAGCTCGGGTTAGTCATTACCTTGTCAGATATAAATCAGATTAGTTATTCGCATAAACGCGTTCTAAAATTTCCCCTGCGCCGCGTGATAATAAATCGTCTGCGAGCACCTGGCCGAGTTCTTCAGCATCCTCGGGTTTGCCGGCGATGTCGGCACTAATAATTTTTGAGCCATCAGGTTCACCAACTAAACCGCGCATAAATAAGGTATCTTTGGTCAGTTCAGCAAAACCAGCGATAGGTACTTGGCAGCCACCATTAAGTCGATGATTCATTGAACGCTCAGCCGCAATACGAATGGCCGTTTTGTGATCATGTAGTGGTTTGAGTAATGTATGTACGCGGTCATCATCAAGCCGACATTCGATTCCCACGGCACCTTGGCCTATTGCGGGTAAACTAATGTGTGGCTCGATATATTGTGCAATTCGCTCAGCCATTTCGAGACGGATTAAGCCTGCACTGGCGAGAATAATGGCATCGTAATCGCCACTATCGAGTTTCGCTAAGCGAGTATTCACATTTCCACGTAAATCTTTGATTTTTAGGTCTGGTCTAAGTGCGCTAATTTGGCACTGCCGGCGCATGCTTGACGTACCCACGGTTGCGCCTTGTGGCAATTCTTCCAAGGTTTTGAATGTATTAGAAACGAAGGCATCGCGTGGATCTTCACGTGGGCAGATGGTAGCGAGGTGCAGGCCATCAGGTAGTTCAACAGGAACATCCTTCATCGAGTGGACAGCAATATCGGCTGTTTTGTCGAGAAGTCCATTTTCTAACTCCTTGACAAATAAGCCTTTTCCACCAACCTTGGCGAGTGGGGTATCGAGGATCTTGTCGCCTTGAGTCACCATCGTGACCAGTTCTACGGTTAAATCAGGGTGAAAGCGCTTTAATTGAGCAGAAACATAATTTGCCTGCCATAGAGCCAGTTGGCTTTTGCGAGTGGCGATCCGTATAATATTGGTCATTAATTAATCTTTTTCGTCTAAATGGTTCGGGTGAGTTATTCACTTTGAACTGAATGGGGTTATTGTACACTAATATTACAAGCCTCTATTGTATGGATTAAGGATGTTAATTGCGACTTTTGATTATCATCAGAGTCTCAATTTCACATAACAAGAAAAGAATAAAATAAAACAAAGGTGTGGGTGTGTTGAATCGAATCTTAAAACGGCCTCTGGCTGCTGTCGTATCACTGTGTCTGTTGTTTGGCTTTTTTGGCTCTGCTGTTTCTGCCGAGAAAACCATTTCGAAATCGTTTGAGGTTAAGATAACTGACGATTTGTATAAAGATGCACAATTGGCTAAGAAAAAAAGGGTGCCACTCGTTGTTTTATTTTCCCAAGATGGTTGTGCCTATTGCATCTTTGTTCGGGAGAATTTTTTAAAACCGATGTTGATTAGTGGTGACTATGAAAACAAAGCCGTTATTCGTGAATTAAAAGTGGATAGTTTTGAAGATGTACGTAACTTCGATGGTAAAATGATTGCCGCCGATGAACTCTCTACTTTTTATCGTGCCTTTGTTACACCAACAGTTATTGTTTTAGATTCAAATGGTAAAGCGCATTATCGAATGATTGGTATGGCGAACGAGCATTATTATAGCGATGAGTTAGATACGGCGATTGATGAAACCTATGGCAATATTCATCGAGTTGCAGCAAACCAATAGTTAAGTCTTTTTACTTAACATAACAGCAAACTTTTTATTACTCGCAACAATTTTATAACCACCAAATATTGATTTGAGTTTAGCGTGATACGCTAAATGATGATTTCCCACTATCCAAAATTCACCACCCTTATTTAAAGTGGCATAGGCATCGTTAAACATTTGCCAAGCGATATGATCGCCTACAACCGTGTTTTGATGAAAAGGCGGGTTACATAAAATAAGATCAACAGATTCTTTTCTCGTCTCGCTTAAGCAGTCACTTACAATAAACTCCGCTTTACGGTCGGTTCCAAAAGCTGCTTCAAAATTTTGTTTAGCAGATGCAACAGCCATATAGGATTCATCAGTGAACGTAATATGTGCTTGAGGGTGTTGCAGTGTTGTAACTATACCTAAAATACCATTACCGCAACCAAGATCAACAATGGTTTTGTAATTATCGGAATGGGGTAAATTTTCTAATAAAAAGCGTGTGCCCAAATCTAACTTTTCTCTTGAAAATACGTTTGATTGATTACAAATAGAAAAACTTTTTTCTTCTAATGCAAGTTCAAAACATTCGGGATAAGGCGACGTTGAAGGTGAACGAGTAAAATTTGTAAAAATAAGGCGTGCTTTTTTCTTAGCAAGCGATGTGGTTGTTTCACCCAATACTTTTTCGTAAATTTTAAGTGTGTTGGTATGAATGCTTTTTGCCATTGCTGCCGAAATAATCTTACTATCTGCGGTAATATGCGCTTGTATTTTATAAAGGATATCTTCTAAATAAGCATGGCTCTTCGGGACTTTAATAATAACAATATCGTAATGGCCTTCAAGCGAATCCATACTGGAGAGTATTGTCATTTCATTTTCTGTCAGAGCATTAGTCGCTAGGTTTTGCAGTAAACCTTGGTGAGCCAAAAATGAATCAGTTTGTACTGTTGGATTAAATGAATGTAAAGCAAGACTTAACGCACCGAAATTATCATTAATGATTAAAATACGATGTTCTTGTTTAATAACGTCATGGAGATGATTTAATACATATTCATCAGCCGCATCCCATGCGCGAAGTGTTTCTTTTTTGCGAATGGGGTATCGATTAAGGGTGAAATCCCCTTGAGGTACAGTGAGTATATTCATAGCGGTATGGTAGCAGAAAATAGAGCAAAACTTGAAACTAAATACTTTTCGTTATAAGTATTTTTGTTGTTAAATGTTAGTTTAACTCGACTCATCGGTAAATGATTTAACGATATCAAAAGCATCTTCTATTGATGGGGCATATAATTTTGCCACACAGCAATTGCCCAATTGTGCTGAGTGGGCTTTAACAAGGCCTAGAATCTCTTCAAGTGATTGCTGGCGGTTCTGAAATTGCGGGTTTATATGAGAGTTGAGTTTGTGTGTCAGTGAAAACATATTTCCGGAACAATCAATAAGGTAATCTGAGTCCTCGTAAATAAAGTTATGTAATCCAACATCACTATTCCATTCTGATTGGTTGCTTATATAGAGTAGTTCAGGATCATTTGAGTATTTTAAAATCGCCGGCCATTTAATTTCCACTATTGTCTCCGCCATACTTTGGTGATGTATACGTATCTAGAAAAACAGCCAGCAGTGTGAGAGGAACTGATAACATAAATTGAGGTCTTTGTTATATCACTTTTTCTTTTATGATCTTTCTGATTTCAGGCAGGTGCCGTCGGCTTATTTCTATTTTATGTTGCATATCTTGCAAGCATAACCAATGGGCGCCTGTTTTATCTTTTTCTAACGCCGTTATATACGTTTCAGCGATAAGTGCATTCCGATGGATTCGAATAAAAGTATTTGTTAGTGTTTGCTCTAATGATTTTAAAGAATCTTCAATAAGTACTTCGTTTTGTTGGTTGTTTTCATAATAACCAACGGTGACATATTTTTGGTCGGCTTGAAAATAGCGAATAGTATCAAGCGAAATAAGTTGAATATTACCTTTAACTCTTGCGCTTATGTATTGGGGTTGTGTTACTTCTGTCGTTTCAGCTTGAACAGATTGTAGTTGTGCACGGCTTATTTTGCATGCCGCAGTTAGGCTATCTGCCAGTTTTTCTTTTTTTATGGGTTTTAATAAGTAACCAACCGCGTGATTATCGAAAGCCTCTAAGGCGTATTGATCATAAGCAGTGGTAAATATAATAGCCGGTGGTGTTTCAAATTTCGATATATGTTGTGCCGCTTCTAATCCATCCATGCCTGGCATACGAATATCGAGTAGTACAATATCGGGCTGGCATTCAGGTATAAGTTCTAGTACCTGTTTGCCATGTTTAGCCTCGGCTACTACAGTAACTCCATTCATTTCCTCGCAAAGGCTTTTTAAGCGTTCACGAGCAAGAGGTTCATCATCTGCGATCAGGATCTTCATATTTCGTAATATACGGTAAGCTTATGGAAACAGTAAAGGTATCGTTTGTGCTTTCAGTTTTTAGGTGAGCTTTATTGTTATAAAAATTTTGTAATCGTTGGTTAATATTCTCGAGTGCCATTTGGTTGCCATGTTGATTCTTGTGCGCAGGAATTGGATTGCTAATTGTGATAGAAATTTGTTTCTGTAATAGTTTATTTTTTAAGCATTCCCCATGTACGACTATGTTTCCTCCATCTGGGAGTGGTTCAATACCATGGTAGATAGCATTTTCAAGTAAGGGTTGCAAAGTAAGTGGTGGTAGTAAGGCATCATTAGGGAGTTGGTCTATTTGCCAGTCAATTTTCATGCGTTCGCCAAGACGCAAGGCCTCAATTTCAATATAGCGTTGGCATAGCTGGCACTCTTCTTTAATTGTATGTGGTTTTTCATTATCCCTGAGGCTAATTCGAAAAAGATCTGATAAATTCTCAACGGCAGTTTCGGCTAGGTCTGGCTTTGTTCTTGTTAGACTTGCGATGGTATTTAGGCTGTTAAATAAAAAGTGGGGATGAATACGTGCTTGTAAAGCCGCAAAACGCGCTTTGGACTCTGCCGTAACTTTCAGTCTCCATTGATGTTGTATATAAAAATAGCGCAAAACCGGTCCACTAATGATCGCACCGATAAATAAATTATATGTTAAAAAACTGACTCTCGATTGATTAATGTATTCCCATGCCGGAATGGCAAGGGCGAGATAAGTTAGCTCACTTATAATATAGATAATAATAAGAATAATGGTATAGCTTAAAAAGCCGGCAAAGGCGTCTGTGTATTGGCCAAGATAAGTGCGTAGCACACACAGTACGGCACAACTGGTGAGCGCACACCACTGTATAAAAAGAGACACTAAGCTCAATTGCAGCCAATTAATAGGCAAACTACGGTTAGGGTTTATTACTAAAACAAAGGCAAATAATTGCGCAATTAGGATAACGATAAATACGAGTTTTACTGTACAAAGATCGGGTAAAAACACCGATTGGTTATTGCTGCGTTTGAATCGTTGGGTAAATTTTTGCATTGGATAAAGTGTACTAAACAAAGAGGGATTCGTCTTATATTTAGTTCAGTTTTCCCAGCGAATATAATTTTATACGGGTTTAGCAGTTGTTAGATCATAACCATTTCTTTCTGGCGATGACGTTGAGTTTGATTTATCAAAATGAGTATAGCTCATTATTAATTTGGAGAAGCTTAGGCTAATTTCTTCTCTTGGATCAGTAGCAAATCCTCCGTCAGCATAAATCTTTAGGTTTGAAACGAGGCAATCGAATAGTTCGTAAGTCATATATTCTTCTAATCCAGAGCTACCTGTTCTTACAAAATGTAAAAAAACTTTTTTACCGGCTGAAGAAGCAACGGATTCTTTAAAGAGTCCGACTGTTGAAACATCGAAGCCTTTTGTTAAAACGACCTCACTAAATTTGGGCGTTGCTATTTCTCTATTAGCCGTTGTCCCTGCTTTCATGGTTACTTTTCGTTCAGTTGTAAAATTAAAAGATGAAATGGCAATTTGTTTTTCAAATCCTTTTGCTGTGACATTTCCGTTTATTCCTTCAAACTCGCAGTATATTGACATTTTGTTTTCTCTATGAATAATGTTGTGTTAGTTTTAAATTTAGGGCTAATAACTTGCCTCATTATTTTACTGGTAGAGATTTATCTTGGCTATAACAATATTAGCAGATTTCATAGGTTTTATATGATAACAATGGGTTCTGTTTCACGGGAAGAAGCGGCAAAAGATTATCCATTTTTAGCAAAAAAATATCCGGGTAGAAGAAAAGAGATTAAAGATTTTACCCATCGTGATCCTGACTTTGTTTTTTGGATTTATCCCGATGGAAGTTTATTTGATGCACGTGAAGCACATAAAAAAAATATCCCCAAAGGTTATGAGCACATAGTGAAAGATGAGCCTAACTATGGTGGGTTTTTACGTGGTCGGGTTGCATCACTTGGTGAGAATCAGTTGATTGTTATTTATTGTTTAGAACAGACATTATCAACGGATAAGGAAAAAATCGAGCAGTTTTTAAACGGAATAAATGAAGTACCTGTACCTGTTAAACAAGATGCCTTGGTAATTAGTGATAACGGTGATATTTTTGGCACGTTAGAAGACATTCAAAATACAATTTAAAGATAAATTTGCAATATACATGACAGGTAGTCTGGAAGGTGTATACAAGGAGAGAGGATGGACCCGTACGATATTTTGTTTACTCAGGATTCAATAGATCCCAATTTCCAATCTGATACAAATGTGCCGTTTCAATGGCGAGGTCGTGCAATCCAAGAGGCTATAATTGAAGCGATGAATCTAGGTCGACTCCCAGGTGGGCTAGAGATTAATGCTATTCGAGGTGGTGATGGTCGCTGGATAACGCTGAATAATCGCACTTTGTATGTTGCTCAGGAGGCAAGTCTTGCAAACGTGCATCCCATCGATGCGGGTGTAAAAGGGAGTCACAAAATGACAAAATTGTTACGTGATGCTGGCTTAACCGCACCTGTTGAGACAGTAAAGGTACGTAGCAGTTAATAACTAGTATTGTTTTCTGATGTTTCCCACTCATGCTGGCCGATAATCGTTAAGCAAAATTCATGATATAATTTGTCAATTGAATGGATAAGGTACTTAACATGAGCGACCAAACAACGACTGAAAAACCTTGGGCAGGACGATTTACTGAACCTACAGATGCTTTTGTTGAAGCATTTACAGCATCAGTTAGTTTTGACCAGCGTATGTATCGTCAAGATATTCAAGGATCCATTGCTCATGCACAAATGCTTGCGCATGTCGGCGTGTTAACGAATAGTGAATCCGAACAAATTATCAATGGTTTAAAAGCGATTGAAATTGAGATTAGTGAAGGCAATTTTACTTGGTCAGTAACGCTAGAAGATGTTCATATGAATATCGAATCGGCATTGACCAATAAAATAGGCGATGTTGGTAAAAAATTACACACAGGCCGTTCACGAAATGATCAAGTGGCAACAGATGTACGTTTATATCTACGTGAAGAAATTGATGTTATCAGTATAGAGTTAACCCGATTGCTAACGGGGATGCTAGACAAGGCAGAGGCTGAAGCCGATACGATTATGCCTGGCTTTACGCATTTACAAATTGCACAGCCGGTTACCTTTGGACACCATATCCTGGCGTGGGCAGAAATGTTTATGCGCGATCTAGAAAGATTACAAGATTGTAGAAAGCGCGTAAATATAATGCCATTAGGTGCTGCGGCACTTGCGGGTACCACTTATCCTATCGATAGAAATTTTACCGCTGAAAAGTTAGGTTTTGATAAACCCGCCGCTAATTCTTTAGATGCCGTTAGTGATCGCGATTTTGTAATTGAATTTATCTCGGCGGCATCTATTACGATGATGCATATGTCCCGTATTGCCGAAGAATTGGTTTTATGGAGTTCCTCTTTGGTTAATTTTATAGAGTTGTCCGATAGCTTTTGCACGGGTTCAAGCATAATGCCGCAAAAGAAAAATCCTGATGTGCCTGAATTAGTCCGCGGTAAAACAGGCCGTGTTTATGGGCACTTAATGAATATGTTAACTTTAATGAAAAGTCAGCCGCTTGCTTATAACAAAGATAATCAAGAAGACAAAGAACCGTTATTCGATACAATCGATAATTTAAAAGGAAGCTTAAAAATTTATGCCGATATGTTGCCGCATATTAATGTAAATAAAAAAGCGATGTATGATGCAGCTAGTAAAGGTTTTTCTACTGCAACAGATTTAGCAGATTACTTAGTCAGAAATGGTGTTGCCTTTAGAGATGCACATGAAGTGGTTGGTAAAGCGGTGCGTTTAGGTGTTGATGAAGGAAAAGATTTGTCTGAGCTAAAATTAACACAGCTGCAATCCTTTAGTGATGCAATTAAAGACGACGTGTTTGATGTACTAACGGTAGAAGGTTCAGTAGCAGCACGAGATCACCTAGGTGGTACTGCACCAAAACAAGTTAAGCTTGCAGTTAAAGCATTACGTAAAAGAGTGAAGTAATAAATTTGTTTAACCTGTAGCGGTTACTTGTGTGACTTCTTCTAACGTTTCTCGAGCCGTTTGAACAAACAATGGTACATCCATTCCTTTTTGCCACTGGCAGATACCAAAATCAACACTAAGCTTTAAGTTTTTTTCTGCCATATCGGCAACTTGTATTGAGGCAAAGCGTTCCTTTAAAATATCTTTTAACTTATGTGTATCTTCTTCAGATGTTTCCGGCAAGATGAGTAAAAATTCATGTTCATCAATATGGCCAATCATATCTGCCCAACGGACTTGATCATTTAACATATGTGAGCAAGCTACGATTAAATCACAAGTTTGCACTTCACCAATTTGTTTTTCAATAACATGTAAGTTTGTTAATTGTACAATAATTACTGATAATATATTTCCGTAGCGTCGGCTTCGTGAAACTTGTGGTTCGAGTGCATTAAGTATCGCTTGATTGTTTGGCATACCGGTTAAGGTATCGATCGATTTCATCTCATCAATTATATTTTTTAGTTCATCACGTTCTTGGAAAAGTTGCTGCATGCTACTGGCATCGTGAACAAAATGAATAAACAAATCATTATCCAATGGTTGCTTCGTACATATAAAATGTTTGCTTAATTCCGACAATTCATTATTCTGAATTCTAACAATTCCTTGTTCAGAAAAGAGAGGCTTTAATTCTTCAGAAATTGTTTGTTCAGTTTGTCCCATAAAATCATTTTGTTTTTCTTCAAGCAAATGACCTAGGGTTGGATTAAACCAAGTTACAGCATTTGATTTATCCGTTAAAAATAATCCAATCGGAGAGGTTTCAATAATGTGTTTTAAGGTATTTGTATCTAGTGTATCGAGCATATTCCCCATCTTCCTGGTTGTTAGCATTTGGTTACGTAATGTAGCGGTCTATTATTGGCTCTAAGACGATATATCGGCTTTAAATTAATTTACTAAAGGGTAAATTAAAATTAATGGCAATATTATATCTAATAATATCAGATAGTTAACGAAATCAGACATAAAAAATGATTTTAGTATCATGTATCTTGGCCGATATAAATCAGTATGCCTAGTAAACGAATAAATCCCAGACTTAATGAGGATGGGGACTACAAAGATATTAAGAAGCGCTTTGAGCGTTTAAATGCACAGCGAATAACGCGTAGCCTAGCTGATATGCGTCAAAATCAACGGCAATTTATTGAGGTCTTGCCCATTTTATTCCACGTGAATCATCCGATATTACCGGGTTATGTCAGTAAGGAAACGCCGGCGGGTATTCCTAATTACAGCGCAACAGGGGGCGCGGTTTCAACATTACGAAAATATTTTAAAAGTTTTGAAATAAAAAAACGAGCCTATCGTAAGTTTGATATTTTAGCGATTTACTTAATGGGTAGTAGCGGCAGTATCGCTTACTCGAAACAAAGTGATTTCGATATTTGGTTGTGCCATGAAAGTAATTTAAAACCACAGCAAATTGATGAGCTGCAAACAAAAGCACGAGGAATAGAAATTTGGGCAAAAGATTTAGGAATTGAGGCGAATATATATCTTGTCGACCCGATTAAATTTAAGCGTGGCGAGATAGGTCAGCTTAGTTCAGAAAGCTCAGGTAGTGCCCTACATTATTTGTTATTAGAAGAATTTTACCGAACGAGTTTATTATTAGCGGGTCGTTACCCTGCGTGGTGGTTAATACCTCCAGATAAAGAAGAGCAATACGATGAAATAGTTGAGATTTTTCAGCGTCAGCGTTTTATTCATGCTAGTGAGCATATTGATTTCGGTGGTTTAAATTTAATTCCTGCTGAAGAATTTTATGGTGCAAGTTTATGGTTGTTGTATAAAGGTATAAATTCACCATACAAATCAATTCTAAAAATTCTACTCATGCAATCTTATGCTTGGGAGTATCCTAAAATTGAAATGATCGCATTAAGTTATAAGCGAGCAATTTATGATGATGAAATAGATATTAATAAACTCGACCCTTATTTAATGATGCTGGACAAAGTTGAAAATTATCTAATCCAACAAGATGATTTAGAACGCTTAGAACTTGTTAGACGTAGTTTTTATTTTAAAGTTGGAATTTCGTTAAGTGATGAAACGAAGGGCGGGGGGAATAAAAAAGACTGGCGAATAGAAGTTTTAATTAATCGAATAAAATCATGGGGATGGCCAAGCGGTAAACTTGTACTTCTTGATAGTCGAAATGAATGGAATGTTAATCATGTTATAGAGGAGCGTACCGTTCTCATTGAAGAATTTACACGTAGTTATCAATTTATATCTGATTTTGCCCGTGAGTCGAGAATTGAAAGTAACTTAATTAAGCAATCGGATTTAAATGTCTTAGGCCGTAAGTTATATGCTGCATTTGAGCGTAAAGCGGGAAAGATAGACATCATTCATCAAGGTATTACCGATGACCTATATGAAAGCCATTTATCGATTCATCAATTTTTTGGTGATGATAATACAGAATCATGGATGATTTTTAGTGGCATTGTTGATGAAAATGAAATGGTTGTTCGTTCACCTATTAAACGTAGTTATGATTTAATGGAATTAATCACTTGGTGTTTCTTTAATAAATTGTTTAATAAAAACACCATTATTGCCTTGTATGCAGATAAAAGTGATTTGTCCGAACGTGAGATTTTACAAACAATCCAGACAATGGAAAAGATATTTTATGGAGATAAATTAAATAACGCCTCATTCCATGACTATAGTCGTCCAGCAAAAATATCTGCCGTAGGGACGTTTATTAATTTAGGTGTTGATCCTTTTTCTGAGTATACAAAAAAGGGGCAGCAGATAACGAGCAATCGAACCGATGCATTGCGTTTTGGCGGTATGTGGGAAAATCTTGCATTAAGTTTGGAGCAGGTTATTGTTACAAGTTGGCAAGAAGTATTAACATTTCGATACTTTGGCGTAAAAGGTTTAATGAATTGTTTGCGTGATTATTTACAATGGTCTCCGCCTTCTAGCGGCCAACGACCTCCGCGAATTAATGCACATAGTTATTCCTCATATCGTGGGCCTTCAATTGCGCTTAGAATAGAAAATGTATTTGAGCAAGTTTTAGCATTCTTTTATACCCAACCAGTAAATGTAGCAAAACAATATATTTTAGGAATAGAGTGGGATTATTATCTTCTTCAAATTGAAAGTGACAATTTAAATGTACTTGCAGCGGGCAGCATCGATAAGCTGATGGAGTATTTATCGTCACCTAGTTCGGTTTACCATTTAACAGAATTCGATATAGAAGCAGACAAAGACTCTGACCTGCCAATAATTTATAGTGTTAATAAGCCGGGTGTTGTTCAATGTTTTTATCGTGTTCAAGGAAAATCAGTATCTATTTACATTTTAGATGAAAAGGGTTCACTATTTCATCAGAAAGAAGATTTTTATGATGTTTATAGTTTGGTAAAACATTTGCAACAATTCTTTTCTGCAGTGCATAAGCGTATGGCCTTTCTCAACACAATAGAACAACGATCAGCGATAGCAGATTTAGTTGAATTTTATAAGATTGAGCATTCAGATATTGACGGTTCATATTTGGATAAACATAGTATTAATCGCTATGTTCGCCCTGCAAAGTACGTAAGTTTACAAGTAATTGGTGACAAAATAGATGGTGAGATGGTCTTTACCCTTTATTGTGAGGGCAGAGAATTCACGTCGCTTGAATACGGGGAGAAAATTTATTATGAAGTAGCGAAACATGTATTAAGTAAGCGCAGTAGTGGTGCAAAATATCCTATTTATATAACCGATTTAGATTTATCTAAAAGCCTGTTAGATATTGATATAAAAGAACTACAAACTTTCCATTACTTAAAATATAAAAAAGAAATAGAACACTATTTAAGCTTGGCGCTTAACGCCTTGATTTAATAAGCACGAAGCTTCTCTCCAACATGTCGAAAAATTATTCTTGATGTCAATCGAAGATGAAATAGTTTATTATCTGCGTTTCATAAAGTGATAATAATCAGGAACTAAATTGCATGTCTACTAAATTTGAGCAACCGTATAAAGCCTGTCCTGTGTGTGATTCTATAAAGATCCAGGATTATCATATGGATTACAGTGGAATTAAAATTGCCAAATGCGATGATTGCTCTGTGCAATTTATGAACCCCGTTTATACTGATTCTTATTTAAATGATTATTATAATAATTACACAGGCGATAGTTATTCGCAAAAGGTCGTTGATGAACAACATTTTACGGCTAATGATTATTTAGAGTTTGTTGAAAAATATCTAGGCCACACTGGCAGTATGCTCGACTACGGTAGTGGCAATGGTGAGCATAGTAAGGTAGGTTTACAGCGAGGCTGGGATGTAACCGGTTACGATGTTGACTGTGAGGTTGCAAAAAAAGTATCTGAAAAATTTAAATATAAATACTTTTGTGGAACATTTGCTGATGTCAATTGGGAAAATGAAAAATTTGATTTAGTGTATGCCAATCAAGTTGTTGAGCATTTAAAAGACCCCATTACCGCACTTAAATTAGTTAGAGAGCGATTGAAAGATGACGGTGTTTTGCTAGTCGCTGTACCTAATATCCATTCACTTTCTCATCGAATTAAATTTATTACTGAGAAGTTAGGTTTACGTAAAGATAAAGTCGGTAAGTATTATGATACTGAACATCACGTCTTCTATTACGATAAAATATCAATTTCTAATATGTTAAAAAAAGCAGGCTTTGATGTAATAAGTAAGCACAATTCTAGAAAAGCTAAGCTTACAGAAAATAAAGTATCGAAATTTATACGACGAAATATTACTGAAAAGATAATTCCGAATAGCGCATTGTTTGTTTTAGCAAAAAAATCAGTCTGATAGAATTTTATCGAGCCAAGCACTAATATCATTAATTTCTTGTGGTATCACGCTGTGTTCCATTGGGTAATTGTGCCAATCAATATTGTAACCAAGTTCAGTTAAAAACTGTTTAGACATTTCTGCAAGTGAAATGGGTATAACGGGGTCGTGTGTGCCATGTGCATAAAAAATGGGAATATTTTTATTGGCTGTTGTTGCTTCTTTTGATACAGATGTATCGAGTAATAAATACGTTGATAAAGCCATAATGCCCGCGAGAGATTTTTTGTAACGTAAGCCAGCATGAAGAGCGATAGCGCCACCTTGCGAAAAGCCTGCAAGCAATATATTTTTACTGTCAATTCCTCGCGCTATTTCAGCATCAATTAGTTGGTCAATTTGCATAGCAGAATGACGGATACCTTTTTCATCTTGTTCGGCATCAATACGCGGAGCAGTAATGTCATACCAGGCAGGCATCACCATGCCACCGTTTATTGTTACTGGTATTGTAGGTGCGTGTGGAAAAATAAAACGGGTATGTTTTTTGTTCATAAATTTTAATTCAGCCACAATGGGTTCGAAATCATAGCCATCGGCGCCAAGCCCATGTAACCAGATTATGCTAAATCTAGGATTGTTGGAGCCTATCACTAAAGTTGAAAGTAAATTATTCATAGAAATACCTGGTCGTATATTGTAAGTATAGAAAATATAGATAATACTTTACACACTATGCTATATATTGTTGATGCAGCATACATGTGTCAAACTAAATACAATTGAGTTTAGTCATAATGCTGAAATCTAGGGAGAAAGATATGAAATCCTTTAAATGCATACTATGTTTAGTATTTATTATCTCACTATATAGCCCGCTTTCTTATGCAGAAGAGTCGATAAAGCTTGGCATTTTCCCTTATGTAAGCCCTCAAAAATTAATAAAACATCAAAAAGGCTTGATTGAGCATTTTGAATTAGGGCTTAAGCAAAAGATATCGATTGTAACAGCTAAAAGCGTTAGAAAATTTGTTGAACGCGTAAGGCAATATAAATATGATATTGTTTATTCTGCTCCTCATTTAGCCAGATACGCCGAGAAAGAGCTTGGCTACTATCCTATATCAATGACAAAGCATAAGATTCAATCGTTATTCATAGTACCTAAAAATTCAACTTATAAAAGAATATCTGATTTAAAGCGTAAAAAAATTACCATGGGGCCGCCAATCGCTATTATTCATCAAATCGCTATCAATAAATTAAAAAAAATCGGCCTTGAAAGTGTACGTGATTTTACTTTATTAACAACTAAAACACATGAGAATGCTATATTTTCAGTTGTTAATGGTGATAGTGATGCAGGTGTAACCGGGGTTAAGCTTTGGAAAAATCTTGCGCCTTATTACAAAGATAAATTACGTTTACTTGATGAGTCAATTAAAACTACCGGATTTATCCTGTTAGCAAAACCTAATGCTCCAAAAGTTCTTGTGGGAAAATTTAAAAATTTAAGCTTGAGTTTTAATGACACACCGGCTGGAAAAAAATATTTATTTCAAGGATTTAAAGAGATAGATAAAAATATCGTTAAGGAATTAGATGCCTATACTTATGTTTTTAAATAGATAGATTTTATGTTTTTCAATGCAATACGAAAGTCTCTTCGAGCCAAGTTAATTCTTGCAAGTGTTATCGTAGAAATAATCATGTTATCGATACTGCTCAGTAATAGTATGCGAATAATAAATAATACAATTAACGAGCAAAACACTCTTCGTTTTGAATCAATAAATCCATTATTGGCGTCATCATTAACAAATGAACTTTTCGCTCGAGATTATGCTTCATTGAGCGACATAATAATAAATATAATTCAAAGCAGTAAAGATAATTTTGTCTATATTGCCGTTTATGATGACGACAATAAGCTTTATTTTAAGGCTGGAGATTTTAGTGAGTCAGATTTAGTAAATGAAGCGAGGGTAACGGATTCAAGTCAAGTTGATATTTTAAATTTATCCACGAATTTGATGTTAGGAGGCCAACAAATTGGCAAAGTTCGTTATGGCTTATCTAATACTTCATTAATTGCCTCGAAAACTAACTTGCTTAAGCAAGGATTGATTATTGCGATTCTCGAGATTTTATTAACAGCATTGTTACTTGGATTAGCTGGATATTTTCTAACGCGACATTTGTATGCGTTAATCCAAGGAATGAGTAAAGTTCAACAGGGTATTTACGAAGTAAGCTTAAATATACAATCTGAAGATGAGATAGGAAAATTATCGCAGGTATTTGGTCAAATGACTGAAGCGATTCAAGAGCGAGTGGTAGCACTGGAGAATGAGAAAGAGTTAATTCAGGTAACACTAGAGTCCATCACCGATGCGGTAATAACTACAGATGACAAAGGAGATATACAGTATATTAATCCTATTTGTGAAGGGAAGTTGTGCTGCAAATTAGCAGACTTTGAAGGGCGATATATAACAGACTTATTTAATATTAATGATTCTGCAGGGAGGGTAATTCCAAACCCCGTAGAAGAATGTTTGAAAAAAGATACAATTATTTTATCAGGGCAATTTGGAAGTGTATCCAGTTTAAAGGGTGAAATAATAAAAATTGAATATACCGCTTCACCTATTCACGACAAGCTTAATAATATTATAGGCGTTATCTTAGCATTTAGAGATATCACCATTCGTATTGAAAATGAAATTGAGCTTAAAAATTATCGCGACAATCTTGAATTACTTGTTAAGCAGCGTACGAATGAACTTGAATTGTCTAATAAAGAGCTTGAGTCATTCAGTTACTCGGTGTCGCATGATTTGCGAGCGCCTTTAAGAAGCATTGATGGATTTAGCCGCGCTTTAGAAGAAGATTATGGCTCGGATATTGATGAAAAAGGTAAAGACTTTATTTCTAGAATATGTAACGCGACAGAGAGGATGGGGAAATTAATAGATGACCTGCTTAATCTAGCACGAACAGCTCGTTATGATATTAATGTTGTAAAATTAAACTTATCCGATAAAGTAAGCGTTATAGCTAATAGATTAAAGCAGGAAAATGAAGGTCGAAATGTTGAGTTTATTATTCAGGATAAGATTTTTATTTATGCTGACGCGATACTTATAGACTCAGCGTTAGAAAATATAATTGGTAATGCTTGGAAGTATACTCGTTTTAATGAAAAAGCTATTATAGAGATTGGAGAGAATATAGTTGACGGTAAACAGATTATTTTCATTAAGGATAATGGCGTAGGTTTTGACAATGAATATAGTGAAAAAATATTTGCAGCGTTTAGTCGCTTACATAAAGCTGCAGACTTTCAGGGAACGGGAATAGGGTTGGCAACGGCTGAGAGAATAATAAAAAGGCACCATGGCAGTATATGGGCAGAAGGTAAAGTTAATGAAGGCTCAACATTTTATTTTAGACTTGATGAGTGAGTAATATTCGATAATAAAAAGACGAAGCCTGTATAAACAAGCTTCGCCTTTAGCGGCGGGCTATTAAAAAATTAAGTATTACTTAATTTTCGTTTCAACCGCGTCTTTCTTGCCAGTGTTGTCAGACCAAGCAATACCGACAGTATCGCCTGCTTTGCCGCCACCGAATTTGAAAGATAGGTAAGGGTTTTTAGAAACCGCGCCGCCCCATTCAGCTGTCATCACCGTTTTACCATTGTGAGTACAGTTAACTTCTTGAATGAAATGAGCAGGAACTTTCTTACCTGTTTTTTTGTTTTTACGCAGACCGGTTTCCATTGGATGGGTCAAAAGCGCTTTAACTAATACCGCATCACCTTTAGCGTTGGCGCGTATACGAATGGACTTAGCCATAATCGTTCTCCTATTATTTAAAATTTTTAGTGACAGTTTCTTCTCGTTACTATCACTTATGCGTCAGCTCGCTGACGCTGTATGATTTTGTACGTGATAAATTAATTACCCGCCACAACCACCAATAGTTACTTTCACGTCTTTGCGCGCAGAATACGATTTACCACCGGCTTTCACCACGGCAATCACATTCGATGTTTTACCCATTTTGATACGGGTCGCAACAAAGCCTTTTGAATTGC
>Ga0316205_10000105_pt1 | contig 191080 bp, 166 predicted proteins | sample 3monthpyrite_MG_FD_204941 | JGI IMG/M metagenome (GOLD analysis project Ga0316205, IMG submission 204941) | Microbial mat bacterial communities from mineral coupon in-situ incubated in ocean water Damariscotta River, Maine, United States -... | ecosystem: Environmental > Aquatic > Marine >... | reverse complement strand
CGCCGTAGCTGAGCCCGCCGGGAAAGGCGCGCGCCGATTGCAGCGAGGCGAAAGTGACGATCCGCCCCCAGCCCTTGGCGCGCATCGCGGGCACCATCAGTTGCGATAGAAAAAACGGCACCGCGAGATTGAGGTTCAGGGTCGTGTCCCAGCCTTCGGGCGTGACCTCCCCTGCCGGCTCGCGGGTGTTGATGCCCGCCGCATGGACCAGAATATCGGGCGCGCCGAACGGCAGGGCTGCGCGACGGGCCAGATCGGCCAGCCCGGCGCGATCCGCCAGATCGAAGGGCACCGCCGCGATCTCGCCTGCCGCCTCGGCCTGCAACCCGGCCAAAGCCTCGGCCCGGCGCGCCACGGCCACAACACTTGCGCCCGCCTGCGCCAGAACCAGCGCCGCGCGGCGGCCAAGGCCGGAACTGGCCCCGGTCACAAGAGCCACATGGCCGGTCAGATCGGAGGTATCGCGCGTCATGGCTCAGTCTTCTGCCGAAAGATCGAAAACTTCATCGGGAAAGAACTTGGCCAGCCGGATATCGGCGGTCCGCGCATGGCCTTCCATGCCTTCCAGACGGGCGATGCGCGCGGTGGCCTCGGCAATCGGTTTCGCGCCCTCGCGGGTCGAGCGCTGCCAGGTCACGATCTTCATGTATTTATGGACGCTGAGCCCGCCGGTATAGGTGGCGGCGCGGCTGGTCGGCAGCACGTGATTGGTGCCCGAAGCCTTGTCGCCGAAGGCCACGGTGGTTTCCTCGCCCAGGAAAAGCGAGCCATAGCAGCTGAGCCGCTCCAGCCACCAATCCAGATCCTCGGCCTGCACCGTCAGATGCTCGGGCGCGTAATTATCCGATGTGGCGGCCATTTCCTCACGGTCGGCACACAGGATCACCTCGGCGTAGTCGCGCCAGGCGGCGGCGGCGTTTTCGCGGTTCACCTCGGGCAGATCGTCGATCAGAAGCGGCACCAGGCGCATCACCTCCTCGGCCAGTTCACGGGTATCGGTCACCAGCCAGACCGGCGAGTTATAGCCATGCTCGGCCTGGCCCACCAGATCAACCGCCACCACCATCGGATCGGCGGTCGCATCGGCCAGGATCAGGCTGTCGGTGGGGCCCGCGATCATGTCGATGCCGACGCGGCCAAAGAGGATGCGCTTGGCCTCGGCCACGAACTGATTGCCGGGGCCCACCAGGATATTTGCCTTGGGCAGACCAAAAAGCCCGAATGTCATCGCGGCCACGCCCTGCACGCCGCCCATCGCCATGATCTGGTCGGCCCCGCAGATATGGGCGGCATAGATGATGGCGGGCGGCACGCCCTCGCCGGGGCGCGGCGGCGAACAGGCCACGATATGCTTGCAGCCGGCCACCTTGGCGGTGGTCACGGTCATGATGGCGCTGGCGATATGGGAATAGCGCCCGCCCGGCACATAGCAGCCGGCGGCCGCGACGGGGATGGATTTCTGCCCCGCGATCATGCCCGGCACCACCTCGACCTCGACATCGGCCAGCGTCGCCTTCTGCGCCTCCGCAAAGCGGCGCACGTTTTCATGCGAGAACCGGATATCGGCCCGGATCTTTTCGGGCACTTTCGCAATCGCGGCCTCGATCTCGGCCTCGGTCAGCAACACATTGCCCTCGTATTGGTCGAACTTGGCCGCGTATTCCAGCGCCTTGGCATCCCCGCCGGCCTCGATATCGGTAAGAATGCCCTGCACGATCTCATGCACGTCCGACGCGCCGCTGGTGGCGGTGAGCGTCGCTTTTTTCAGGTATTCCAGGGTCATTCGCGTTCGGTCCTATCTGTAGATTTCGGGTAGAAGAGAGGTTGAGATTGCCGGGAAATAGGCGATCAGCAGCGTAACGATCAGCATGAAGAACACAAACGGAACCGCGCGCGCCGCGATCTTCAGGATCGATTCCCCCGTAATGCCCGAGACCACGAACAGATTAAGCCCGAGCGGCGGCGTGATGAAGCCCACGCCAAGGGCCGTGATCATCATCACCGCGAACTGGATCTCGTTCATCTCGATGCTTTGCGCCAGCGGGAACAGGATCGGGGCCAGGATCACGATATTGGGCGTCGTCTCCATCACGCAGCCCGCCGCGATCAGGATCAGCACCATCATCAGGATCAGGATGCGCGGATCGTCGGTCAGCGATGTGACGGAATAGACAAACCCTTGCGGCACGCCGAGGATCGCCAGCGCCTGCGCCAGCGGCAGCGAAAAGGCGATGATCGGCAGGATCACCCCGTTGACCTTGGCCGAACTGACCAGCATGGCGGGAAAATCGGAAAACTTGAGCGTGCCCAGGATGAACCCGATGGCGATGGTCACAACCACCGCGACGGCCCCCGCCTCGGTCGGCGTCAACCGGCCCGAAAAGATGCCGTAAAAGATGATGCCGGGCACGATGAAGGCATACCAGCCCGATTTCAGCGATTTCAGCAGGTTGGTGCCCCATTCGCCCCAGGACAGAAGCCCGCCCATTTCATAGGCATGGCGGCGGTTGATGATCGAATTGGTCAGCAGGATCGCGCCCAGAATGGCCAGACCCGGAATGACGGCGGCCAAAAACAGGACCGAGACATTGATGCCAAGCACCAGGCCGATGATGATATAGGCGATCGAGGGCGGGATCAGGATGCCGGTGCAGGCCCCGGCCGCGACCAGCGCGCAGGCATAGGGGCGCGGATAGCCCGACGCGACCAGCCGGTCGATGGTCATGCGCCCGACGGCGGCGGCCCCCGCGGCATCCGAGCCCGAAATGGCCGCGAACATGCCACAGACAAGCACGGTGGCCGAGCCAAAGCCGCTTTTGGCCCAGGTGGTGATGGCCTCGGCCACATCGAGGAATTTCTTGCTGAGCCCGGTGCGCACCAGCACGTCACCCGTCAGGATGAAAAGCGGCACCGCCGTCAGCGCGAAATGGTCGATGCCCTGAAAGAGGCTTTCCCCCACCAGCGACAGCGGCAGCGCGCCCGATATGATCAGCATCAGGATCGCCGCCGATCCGATCGCGGCCCAGACCGGTACCGCCAGCGCGATCAGGCCGATAAAGACCAGCACGGGAATGTAGAAATCCCATCCCAGCACGACCGCCTGATTTTGAAGTTGTTGCCAAAGCATCGCGCGGCCCCCCTTAATCGAAGAGCTTGTCGCCCTCGTAAACGGGACGCCCGTTCCGAAGGTCGGAAATATCGCGCAGGAAAGACTGCACCAGCCGCAGCATGATCAGCGCAAAGCCAAAGGGCACGGCGAAGAGGAACCAGACCTGGCTGATGCGCAGCCCATGCGTCACCGAGCCGAACCGCCAGGACACGGTCACCGTGTCCCAGGACCAGTAGAACGCCACCAGCGCCACCGCGAACATGATGAGATCGCCAAATATATAGAGCAGCGTCTTGAGCGTGTTGGGCAGGTAATTCATCAGCACATCGATGCGGATATGGCCGCGTTCCTTGACCGCCGAGGCCGCCCCGATCCAGGCCAGATAGATGAAGGAATAGCGCACCATTTCCTCGCCCCAGATCGAGGAATAGGAAAACACCTCGCGCCGGACCACCTCGATGAACATGGTGCCCACCAGCATCACGTAGAACACCAGCAACAGCCAGCGCTCGCCGTTTCTGTCCATGGCCTTCAGGATCCGTGACATATCTACCTCCGTCGGCACGCGGCGTCATTGGTGCCGGTCGCTGCCTGATGTTCAGCTTTCGCGGAAATCGGATGGACGGGCCGGCACCCGGAAAAACGGATGCCGGCCCGGATCGGATCAGGCGTCGTGAACGTAGTAGCGGCCCATCGTGCCCGCGGCCTCCTCCAGCCGGGCAAATGTCTCCATCGAGCCCGCCAGATCGATCTTGAACTGGTCCCATTCGCTGAGCTGATAGCCACCGGCGGCCTGCCATTCGCCAAGTTGATCATCGGTCAACCGATGAAACTGGACCCCGTTGGCGCGCAGCTGCGACATGGCATAGCCGCGCGCGGCGGGCACTTTGGCAAGGTTCTGCGCCTGGGTGATTTCCCCGGCAAACTCGATGCCTTCCTGCACATCCGCAGGCAGGCTTTCGAACCATTCCAGGTTGACCGAATAAACCTGGCTGTCGGGCACGGCCTGGGTAAAGGTGACATGGCTCAGGATCTCGCCAAAGCCAAACACATGCAGCGCACCGACCGAGGGATCGAGCGCATCGGCCACGCCCTGACGGATCGCCGAGGGCGTCTCGCCCCAGGCCACCGGAGTCGGGTTGGCACCGACCATGCGGTAATATTGCTGCAACATCGCCGAGCCGGGAACGCGGAATTTCACGCCTGCCATGTCGGCGGGGGTGATGATCGCGTCGCCGCCCTGACGCACGGCCACGACGCGCGGATCGATGACGATGTAAAAGAGCGACTTGAAACCGCTGGCGGCGATGCGCGGGTCAACCTCGCTTTTCCAGGTCTCCGACGAGGTCAGGTTGGTAAAGCGCTGGTTCGAGCCGCAGAAATAGGGCAGGTTGATCAGGTCGACGACACTGGCGAAAGGCGCGAAGTTCGACAGCGAATGCTGCGCGCATTGGATGGTGCCCGATTGCACCGCCTGCGCCAGCGCACCGCCCGCGCCCAACTGGCCGCCCGGCGCCAGACGCACATAGACCTTGCCGTTGGTCATGTTCTGGATGTTTTCCTTCAGGTCCAGCTGCATGATCGGATAGCTGCGCGAGGCCCCCAGCACATAGGCCGTGGCCAGCGTCATGATATGATCGGCGGCGGCTTCGCGCTCACGCTCTTCGGCGGCGGTCTGGGCCACGGCCGCATCCGACCACAAAACGCCGCCCGCGCCCGCGACCATGGCGGCGGTAAAGCCGCCCGTCCCGGCCAGTTTCAGAAAATTCCGGCGCGCGGCCGAGGCCAGATCCTTGCGTGTCTTGTCCATGTGGTTTCCTCCCAAAAAACTCAGGTGTCAGTCTCGTTCGCCTTTTTCGCGGCGGCTTCGCGCATCAGGATGCCCGCGACAAAGGCAATCGATGCGCTGAACAGCAGGATCATCTCGGAGACATTGCCGACGATCGGCGTTCCGGTGACGGCCCCGATCACCACATTGCCGGTGAAGGCCACCAAAAGCGCCGCCGCAATGCCAAAAGCCATGATCCCCTCCTGCCGATTGTCTCCGACCTCCGATTCGGGATTAATGTAAGCGCTTACATCATATCCTGCAAGCGCTTACATTGCACCTGTCGCGCTTCCTGCGCTACAGTCGGAACACCTTGAGGGCGCGACATGGTGGTGCCGGATAACAAAGCGGTCCCAATGCCGAGACAGAGCCCATCGCAACCACCCCCGCCCGTGCCGACGCTGGCCGATGTGGCCCGTCACGCGGAGGTCTCGACCGCGACGGTCTCGCGTTGCCTGAACTCTCCCGATCAGGTGGTCGCGGAAACCCGCGAGCGGGTGATGCAGGCGGTTCAGGCGCTTGGCTATGCGCCGAATTTCAGCGCCCGGGCGTTGGCCGCGAAACGCACCAACACCATCGGGGCCATCATCCCGACGATGGAAAACGCCATCTTCGCGCGCGGTATCCAGGCCTTTCAGGAGGAATTGGGCAATCACGGTCAGACGCTGCTGATCGCAAGCTCCTCCTACCGTGAGGATCTGGAGGAGAAACAGATCCGCACCCTGGCCGCGCGCGGGGCCGATGCGCTGTTGCTGATCGGCTATCACCGCCGCCCAGAGATCTACGAATTTCTGGCCCGTCGGAATCTGCCGGCGTTGATTTCCTGGGCCTATCGCGACGGCGCGCCGCAAATGTCGATCGGCTTTGACAATGCCGCCGCCATGGCCGAGCTGGCCCGGCTGGTCATCGCCAAGGGCCACAGGCGGCTTGGCTTCATCTCAGCCCCCACCGACGCCAATGACCGGGCGCGTGATCGGGTCAAAGGCGTGCGCATCGCCATGGCCGAGGCCGGATTGCCCGAGCAAAATCTGCTTTTGACCGAGACCCAATACGGCATCGAAACCGGCGGCGCGGCCTTTCGCAAATTGATGATGTCGGCGCCTGCGCCCACCGTCGTGTTTTGCGGCAATGACGTTCTGGCAATCGGTGCCTTGCGCGCGGCGCGCGAAATGGGCCTGAACGTACCGCAGGATGTTTCGGTCACCGGGTTCGACGATATCGAGCTTGCCGTTCTGGCCGAGCCCGCACTGACCACCGTGCATGTCCCGCATCGCGAAATGGGCCGGCGCGCGGCAGACATGCTGGTTCAGGCGGTTCGAAATGAGGCGGTGCCGGAGAATATCGAGCTGCAAACCGACATCCGGCTCAGGAAATCCCTGGGTCCGGTACGGCCGGACTGACGGCGCGCGCTAGTCGGCCATCTGGGCGTCGACGCGGGCCTCTTCGTTGATCATCGCCTGCAATTGACGCCGGAACCTGAGCTGGCCGCCATCGATCGGCAGGTCGATATGCGGGCTGGTCTTGCTGCTCATCCCGATCTGGACTTCGTTCAGCACTGCGCGATCCTCTTCAAAGGCGTGCTGGACATCGGCGCTCATCATCTTGGACAATTCCGCATCATCGGGGCGGATATTGCGCAGCTGGAACCAGTAATACCGGGTCTCGGACTCTGAGGTCGGGGTCATGAAATTATAGCTGTCCATGATGAAGGTTTTCTCATGCAACGCCCCTTCGGGCCCGCCGGTGCCCGCAGGCGTGAACACGGCCCGGATCAGGGCGTGGCTGGGATAGCGCACCTCGTAATGCTGCAACCGGTCGCACTTGCCCTCGAACTCCACCACCTTCTTGTAAAAGGGCGCGGGCGCATGATCCATCATCCAGCGATGCACGATGACGCCCGCATCGGTTCTGCTCACCCGCAGCGGCGTGTCCTTGGTGGCCTCGGCCGCAAAGCTGCTTTCATGGACCCAGGCCACATGGGTGGGATCCAGCAGGTTGTCGCATATCAGCAGGTAATTGCAGTCCAGCTCCATCGCGGCCCCGCGATTGATGCCCCAGGCCGGGTTGTCGTAGTTTTCGATCTCGAAAATATCCTGCGGATCGGCCAGCGCCGGGTTGCCCATCCAGATCCAGACCAGCCCGTATTTTTCATGGGTGGGATAGGCATGGACGCGGGCGTTTGACGGGATGCGCCCCGCCCCCGGTGCCCAGACACATTGCCCCGCGCAATCGAAGGTCAGCCCGTGATAGCCGCATTCGACGCTATCGCCCCGGATGCGGCCCTTTGACAGCGGCAGCTTGCGATGCGGGCAGGCATCCTCCAGCGCCACGACCTCGTGTTCGGTGCTGCGAAAGATACAGATCTTTTCGCCCAGAACCCGGATCTGTTGCAGATCGCGGCTGATCTCATGGCCCCAGGCCGCCACATACCAGGCGTTTTTCAGAAACATCGCCCCTACCCCTTCAGGATACCCGGCAGATCCAACCCGTTTTCGCGGGCACAATCCAGCGCAATCTCATAGCCCGCATCGGCATGGCGCATCACCCCCGTCGCGGGATCGTTCCACAGCACATTGGCGATACGGCGGTCGGCATCCTTGGTACCATCACAGCAGATGACCATGCCGGAATGCTGGCTGAACCCCATGCCGACGCCGCCGCCATGATGCAAACTGACCCAGGTGGCCCCGCTGGCCACGTTCAGCATGGCATTGAGAAGCGGCCAGTCGCTGACCGCGTCCGAGCCATCCCGCATCGCTTCCGTCTCGCGGTTGGGCGAGGCGACCGAGCCACTGTCCAGATGGTCACGGCCAATGACGACGGGGGCCTTCAATTCGCCGCTGCGCACCATTTCATTGAAGGCGAGGCCAAGCTTGTGGCGCACCCCTAGCCCCACCCAACAGATCCGCGCCGGCAGGCCCTGAAACGCGATGCGGTCGCGCGCCATATCCAGCCAGTTATGCAGATGCGGATCGTCGACCAGTTCCTTCACCTTGGCATCGGTCTTGTAGATATCCTCCGGATCGCCGCTCAGCGCACACCAGCGGAACGGCCCCACGCCCCGGCAAAAAAGCGGCCGGATATAGGCGGGCACGAAACCGGGGAACGCAAAGGCATCCTCCAGCCCCTCCTCCAGCGCCATCTGGCGGATATTGTTGCCGTAATCCAGCGTCGGGATACCGGCGTTCCAGAAATCGACCATCGCGGCCACCTGCACCTTCATCGAGGCGCGCGCGGCCCGTTCCACCGCCTTGGGGTCGCTGTCCTGCCTGTCGCGCCATTCGGCCACGCTCCAGCCCTGCGGCAGATAGCCATGGATCGGGTCATGCGCGCTGGTCTGGTCGGTGACGATATCGGGGCGGATGCCACGGCGGGCGATCTCGGGGAAGATATCGGCGGCATTGCCGATCAGGCCCACCGATTTCGCCTCACCTGCCCTGGTCCAGCGGTCGATCATCGCCAGCGCGTCATCCAGATCATGGGTGATCTCATCGACATAGCGGGTGCGCTTGCGAAACTCGGCCCGCGTCTCGTCGCATTCGACAGCCAGACAGCAGGCCCCGGCCATGACAGCGGCCAGAGGCTGCGCGCCGCCCATGCCGCCAAGCCCGCCGGTCAGGATCCAGCGGCCCGAGAGGTTGCCGTCGTAATGCTGCCGCCCGGCCTCGACAAAGGTTTCATACGTTCCCTGCACAATGCCTTGAGATCCAATATAAATCCACGATCCGGCGGTCATCTGGCCATACATCGCCAGGCCCTTTTTATCCAATTCGTTGAAATGGTCCCAATTGGCCCAATGCGGCACCAGGTTGGAATTGGCGATCAGCACGCGGGGGGCATCGGCATGGGTGCGGAATATGCCCACCGGCTTGCCCGATTGCACCAGCAGGGTCTGGTCGCCTTCAAGCGTCTTGAGGCTGGCGACAATGGCGTCGAAATCATCCCATGTCCGCGCCGCCCGGCCAATACCGCCATAGACCACCAATTCATGCGGGTTTTCGGCCACATCGGGGTGCAGGTTGTTCATCAGCATCCGCATCGGGGCCTCGGTCAGCCAGGATTTCGCTGTGATCTCGGCCCCCGTGGCAGGATAGACATCGCGGATATTGTGGCGGGGGTCGGTCATGACGAGCCTCTCAGGGTTGGGGCCAGTTGGGCCAGAGCGGTCAGGGTTTGCGCAAGCGGTGCCCGCAGCCGCGCGGCTTTGTCAGAGTCATAACCCCAGGGCGGGGCCTCGGCGCGCAGATAGGTTGATTGGGCCAGTTCCATCTGGATGGCGTGGATGTTCTCAGCCGGGTTTCCATAATGGCGCGTGGTCCAGCCGCCCTTGAAGCGCCCGTTCAGGATCGTCTTATAACGATCTGCTTTTGCACATATATCCAGCACTGTTCGTTCGATACCTGAAGCACAGGTCAGGCCCAGATTTGTGCCGATATTGAAATCGGGCAGTCGCCCCTCAAAGAGAAACGGGATCTCTGACCGGATCGAGTGGCAATCATAGAGGATCGCGACGCCATGCCGGGCGCGGACCCGCTCAAGCTCCTCTTTCAGGGCAACATGATAGGGCCGGTGCCAGGACTGCCGCCGCCGGTCGATCTCGGCCACACCCGGGGGCACGTTCCAGATGGCATTGCCGTCGAAATCGGTCAGCGGCACCAGACCGGTGGTGTTCTGGCCGGGATAGAGGCTGCCGCCCTCGGGGTCGCGATTGGCATCGATGACATAGCGGTGAAAATTGGCGCGCACGGTGGTGACCCCCGCCAACAGCCCCTCATAAAGCCGGTCGACATGCCAATCGGTATCGGCCAGGAGCCGCCCGTTTTCATTGAGCTTTTCGGCCACATCCGGCGGCACATATGTCCCGGTATGCGGCAGGCCCAGAACAATGGGGCCCTCGCCCCGGATTACCTCGACCGGCGTCATGATTGCGCGCCCGTCACATAGGGCGGCAGATCGACCGCCGCCGTCAGCGTGCCATCGGCCACCATGGCGGCGGCGGCCTCGATCAGCGGGGCCATATAGCAATCGGCCCCCAGTTCGGGAACCGCCCGGCGCAGCGCCGCAATGGCCCGCTTCAGCGGCGCGGAGGTTTGCAACGGCGCGCGAAACCGGATGCCTTGCGCGCCGCATATCGCCTCCACCCCCAAAATGACGTTGAGATTGGCATTCATCCGCAACAGCCGCCGCGCGGCATGGGCGGCCATGCTGACGTGATCCTCCTGATTGGCGGAGGTGGGCGTGCTGTCGGTTGTGCAAGGATTGGCCAGGTGTTTGTTTTCGCTCATCAAAGCGGCGGTGGTGACCTCCGCGATCATCAGCCCCGAATTCAACCCCGGATCGGGCGTCAGAAAGGGCGGCAGATCGAAGCTGAGCGCCGGATCGACCATCAGGGCCACCCGGCGCTGCGCGATCGCGCCGATTTCGCTGATGGCGATGGCAATCTGATCGGCGGCAAACCCCACCGGCTCGGCGTGAAAATTCCCGCCCGAGACAATCAGCCCCTGATCGACCAGAACCAGCGGATTGTCGGTGACGGCATTGGCCTCGATCTCCAGCGTGCGGGCGGCACCATGCAGCAGATCCACCGCCGCCCCCGTCACCTGCGGCTGGCAGCGGATGCAATAGGGATCCTGCACGCGGGCATCGCCGTCGCGATGGCTCTCGCGGATCTCCGAGCCCTCCATCAGGGCGCGCGCGGCCGCCGCAACCTCGATCTGGCCGGGATGGCCGCGCAAGGCGTGGATCGCGGGCTGCAAGGGCGCGGTCGAGCCCATGATGGCGTCAGTGGAAAGCGCCGAGGTCAGCACAGACGCGCCCGCATTCCGCCACGCCCCCCAAAGCCCCACCAGCGCCGAGGCGGTGGAAAACTGCGTGCCGTTGATCAGCGCGAGCCCCTCCTTGGGGCCAAGCGTGATCGGCCTCAGCCCCGCCTTTTGCAGCGCCTCGGCGCTGGCCATGCGGGTGCCCGCAAAGATCGCCTCGCCCGCGCCGATCATCGTGGCCGCCATATGCGCCAGCGGGGCCAGATCGCCCGAGGCCCCGACCGAGCCTTGCGCCGGGATCACCGGCATCACGCCGCGCGCCAGCATTCCTTGAAGGATATCAATCACCTCCCAGCTACAGCCCGAGGCCCCACGGCCAAGCGACAAAAGCTTCAGCGCCATCATCAGCCGCGTGGTGGGCGCGTCCAGCACCTCGCCCACGCCGCAGGAGTGGCTGAGGATCAGGTTGCGTTGCAGGGTGGCGGTGTCACCGGGCGCGATCTTGACCGAGGCCAGTTTGCCAAAGCCGGTATTGACGCCATAGACGGCGGCATCTCCGGCGGCGGCGGCGGCGACCAGCGCGGCGGCGGCCTCGACCCCAGGCCGAGCGGCGGGGTCAAGCTCTACCGCGCCGCTGCCGCTCCAAATGTCGTGCAGATCGGCCAAAGTGGCGGCACCGGGGGTCAGGCTGAGCGTCATATCCGGCCTCCGAAAATGCGCGTATGCAGCGGGTTGAAGCCGATGCGATAGGCCAGTTCCGCCGGGGCTTCGACATCCCAGACCGCCAGATCGGCCCGCAGGCCCGCGATGATGCGGCCCCGGTCCCGCGCCCCGAGCGCCTGGGCCGCATGCGCCGTGACGCCGAGCAGCGCCTCCAGCGGGGTCATGCGAAAGAGGGTGCAGCCCATGTTCATCGTCAGCAAGAGCGAGGTCAGCGGCGAGGATCCGGGGTTGCAATCGGTGGCCAGCGCCATCGGCACGCCATGGTCGCGAAAGGCCTGCACCGGCGGGGAGCGCGTCTCGCGGAGCGTATAGAAGGCACCGGGCAGCAAGACGGCGACGGTGCCGGATGCGGCCAAGGCCCGCGCATCCGCCTCGCTGGCGTATTCGACATGATCGGCAGAGAGCGCGCCATATCGCGCCGCCAGCGCCGTGCCGCCGATATTGGACAGCTGTTCGGCATGCAGCTTCAGCGGCAGCCCAAGTTCGCGCGCCACATCAAAGACGCGTGCTATCTGCTTGGTATCAAACGCAATTCCCTCACAAAATCCATCGACTGCATCGACTAGCCCTTCGGCATGGGCCGCGCGCAGGGCGGGGATGGCGACCGCGTCGATATAGGCATCATCGCGGCCCTTGTAGTCGGCAGGCGCGGCATGGGCCCCGAGAAAACTGGTGCGGATATCGACGGGCCGCGCATCGCCGATCGCACGCGCCACGCGCAGCATCTTCAGCTCGGTCTCCAGATCCAGCCCATAGCCCGATTTCACCTCGATCAGGCTCACGCCCTCGGCGATCAGGGCATCCACCCGGGTCAGCGCATCGGCCAGCAAGTCAGCCTCGGATGCGGCCCGCGTGGCCCGCACGGTCGACACGATACCGCCACCGGCGCGGGCGACCTCTTCATAGCTGGCCCCATTGAGCCGCAGCTCAAACTCGGCGGCGCGATTGCCGCCAAAGACCACATGGGTGTGACAGTCGATCAGGCCGGGGGTCACCAGCCGCCCGCCCAGATCGGTGCGTGGGTGATCGGCATAAACGACCGGCAGATCGGCCTCTTCCCCGACCCATTCGATGCGCGCGCCCTGCATCACGATGGCACCGGCCTCGATCACGCCAAAACCGCTGTCATCGGCCAATGTGGCAATCGTCGCATGTGTCAGGATCATCGGGCACGACTCGCTTGTGTCTCGGAAGGGTCGCGTTATTATGTCTGCACATAATAAACTGTCAAGGCGGCAAGTGATGCGGAAAATCTGGGCGGAAACGGCGCTGTTGCCATCGGGATGGGCCAGCGATGTGCAGGTCACGGTGGCCACCGATGGGCGCATTGCCACCGTGAAAACCGGCGCAAAGCCCGGCGATGCGACGCGCACGGGCCTGTTGCTGCCCGCGCCCGTCAATACCCATTCCCACGCCTTCCAACGCGCCATGGCGGGGCTGACGGAACGGCGCGGCCCCGATCCCCGTGACAGTTTCTGGACCTGGCGGCAGCTCATGTTCCGCTTTCTCGACCGGCTGACGCCCGAGCATGTCCAGGCCATCGCCGCCTTCGTGCAGATGGAGATGCTGGAGGCCGGATATGCCACCAATGCCGAGTTCCACTACCTGCATCACCAGCCCGGCGGCGCGCGGTATGACGATCTGGCCGAGATGTCGGGGCGTATCGCGGCGGCGGCGGCGGATACCGGGATCGGCCTCTGCCTGCTGCCCGTCCACTATCAATATGGCGGCTGCGATGGCCGCCCGCTTGGCCCCGGCCAGATCCGGTTCGGCAATACGCGCGACCGGTTCGACCGGCTGCATGGCGATGCGGTGGCCGCCCTGGCTGCCCTGCCCGCCGACACCAGCCATGGCGTCGCCCCGCATTCCTTGCGCGCCGTGAGCCGGGAAGATCTGCAAAGCTATGGCCGACGCTACGCCACCGGCCCCATTCACATGCACCTGGCCGAACAGATCCCCGAGGTCGAGGAGGTCACCGCCCATTGGGGGGCCCGGCCCGTGGAATGGGCGCTTGAGAATATGGATCTGGACGCGCGCTGGTGCCTTATTCACCTGACCCAGATGACCGCCTCCGAAACCACTTCTCTGGCAAAAACCGGTGCGGTTGCGGGCCTCTGTCCGATCACGGAAAGCAGCCTTGGCGACGGCATATTCGACGGCGTGCGCTGGCTCGATCACGGCGGGCGCATCGCCATCGGCTCCGACAGCAATATCCGTATCGCGCTGGCCGAGGAGCTGCGCACGCTGGAGTATTCGCAACGCCTGCGCGATCACAGCCGGGCGGCGCTGGCAACGGCGGAACACTCCACCGGGCGCAGGCTTTTCGACACCGTGCTGACAGGCGGCGCGCAGGCGGCGGGGCGCGCAACCGGCGCGCTGACACCGGGGCTCTGGGCCGACATGCTGGCACTTGATACGCGGTCGATCCATCTGGAGGGGCGCGCGGGCGACGCCGCGCTCGATACCTGGATCTTCGCGGGCGATGACCGGCTGGTTACCGATGTCTGGTCGGGCGGGCGCCACTGCGTGCAAGGCGGGCACCATATCGCGCGCGCGGCCATTGTCGCGGCCTATCGCAAGACACTGGCCGATCTGGCGGGCGCATTATGAGCGGGGCGATCAAGAACTGGCAATCGGTGCAGGCCGAGGTCTTGCGCCGCATTCACGCCCGCATCTGGCAGCCCGGGAGCCAGATCCCGAATGAGGCCGATCTGGCCGCCGAGTTCGGCTGCGCGCGGGCCACGGTCAACCGCGCCCTGCGCAATCTGGCCGAGGCGGGGCTGCTGGATCGGCGCCGCAAGGCCGGCACCCGCGTGGCGCTGCAACCCGTGGCCAAGGCGACGCTGGATATTCCGGTGATCCGGCTGGAGGTCGAGGGGCGCGGGCAGCGTTATGGCTACCGGCTGATGGCGCAGGCTGCGGGCCCGCCACCGCCCGACATCGCGGCGGCCATGGGCATCACCGAGGGCGAGGCCCTGCATCTGGTCGCGCTGCATCTGGCCGATGATGCGCCTTACGCGCTGGAGGATCGCTGGATCAATCTGGGCGTTGTGCCAGCGGCGGCAGAGGCCCCGTTCGACGAGATCAGCGGCAATGAATGGCTGCTGGCCCACGCGCCCTACACCCATGGTGAGATCGCATTTTCCGCCGTTCTGGCCGAGGCGCGGGCCATCGCGGCGCTGGCCTGCCCCGATCCCAGTGCGCTTTTCGTGCTGGATCGTGTGACATGGGATCAGGCCCGCGTGGTGACCAAGGTGCGCATCACCTATGGCCCGGGCCATGAGATGACCACGGCGCTCTGATCGGGTGCTATCCTTTCGAACTATTCGGATCTAACATCCGACATATGACAAATATCTCCCTCAAGGGGCTGGAGATCTTCCGCCTCGCCGCCCGCCATGGCTCGGTCACTTCGGTGGCGCGCGATAGCGGCCTGTCGGTCTCGACCGTGTCGCATCATTTGCGCAGCCTGGAAACGGCGCTTGGACTCAGCCTTCTGGATCATGGCCGCCGCCCGATGGGCCTGACCCCCGAGGGCGCGGTGTTTCTGCCGCATGTCGAGGCCGCCCTTGACCGGCTGGCGCGTGGCCAGGCCGAGCTTTATGCCGACAAGATCAGCCAGATCCGCAGCCTGCGCCTGGCATTGATCGAGGATTTCGACAGCGAGATCGCCCCCGAACTGGCCCGCCATCTGGCCAATGCCCTGCCCGATTGCAGCTTTACCCATCTGACCCGGCCGAGCCACGAGATCCTGGATCTGCTGGCGCGCGGACAGATCGATATCGGCATCTGCACGCAGCCGCTCTTTGCGGTGGATGGCCCAGAGGAGCGCCCGCTGCTGCGCGATCCCTTCGTTCTGGCCGTGCCCGCCGATGCCGCCCACTCGGCGCAGGCCTATCTCGACGGGGCATCCCGTCTGCCCTTTCTGCGCTATGCCAGCGGTCAGATCATCGGGGCCCATATCGAGGCGCAGCTGCGCCGGCTGCGCTGCAATCTGGATCACCGCTTCAGCTTTGAGAGCAACCAGTCGCTTTTCGCCCTGATCGCCGATGGCGGCGGGTGGGCCATTACGACGCCGATGAACTACGCCCGGGCCGCGCCATTTCAGGCGCGGGTGCGGCTGTTGCCCTTTCCGGGGCGCGGCTTTGCCCGCACCATTTCGATCTACACCACCCCCGCCTGCAACGCGGAGGTGGCAGGCGTGATCGGCACGACCCTGCACCAGTTGATCGGCGCGCGCGCGGTTGCCCCCACCCTTGCCAGCCTGCCCTGGCTCGGCACCGGGTTTCGGCTGCTGGACGGGGGGGGCTTCAGTCCAGAATCGTGAAGGCGGCCCTGATCTTCGCGTCGGTGGCGGGGTCCAGATAGGTCGGATGGTGCGTCTCCAGAATCTCGCCCGCACGCAGGCGGGCCCGGCCCCAGGCATCGCGCGCGCCGGTTTCGGCCCAGGTCGCGGGCGGATCCCGGTCGGCCAGATGCGGATAGACGTAATCGCGCTCCATCGCCGCCAGCGTCTCTGCCCCGCCCAGAAAATGCCCCTCGCCCAGAACCGCCGCGCAGATCGCGCCATAGCCGAGATTTTCCTCGCTGACCTCGATGCCGCGCAGCACCCGGTAGCTGGCCGAATGCATCTCGTCATCCAGCACGAAGGCTTCGAAACTGGCCCCGAGCAGCGACGCCGTCATGCCCGCGCTTTCATAGATCAGATTGCCCCCCGCCAGTGCCGCCGCCAGCGATGTCATGCCCTTTTCAACGCCATATTGCGCATCTATCGCCTTGGCATCCGTCATCGAGGCCGCCACGCCCGAGGGCAGCCCCAGCCAGTTCGACACTTGCGCCGAGGCCGCGTTCAGCACCGCAATCTCACCGCCGCCGCCCGCGAAAGCCCCGCTGCGCAGGTCAATGACCAGCGGCCAGTTGGAAAACACCATCGGATAGCCCGGCGCGATCACGTTGACCATCACTAGACTGGCCAGCGTTTCAGCCAGAGATTGCGCCAGGAACCCCGCCAATGTGGCCGGGGCCGTCGCCCCAGATTGCGCCGCCGTGATGCAGGAAAGCGGGATGTTATGAGCAATGCATTCATAAACCACATCAACCGCATCGGCCCCAAAGCGCATCGGCGAAATGACCGGGCTGATATGGGCCTTGACGAAGGGCTGGCGCGCAAAACCCCCGTCGCCGCCTGCAACCATGTCGAACATCGCCACGATCGGGGCCACATGGGCGGCCTCGGTAAAGGCCGTGGCCACCGGTTTGGTGGTGTGTTTCATCAGCGCATAGGCGGTGTTCACATCCAGATCGAAGGCATCCGGCACATCGGTGGCGATGCAGCAGCGGGTGAACCAGGCGATATTGGTCAGGCTGTCCTGCAACCGGGTGAAATCATGCAAATCGCGCAAGGTAGAGGGGCGGTAGAGGCCGGTGCCCATATCCAGCGTCTGCACCGCCGCACCCCCGGTGCCGAAATAGACCCGGTCGCCGCCCACCTCGATGGCGCGGTCGGGGTCGCGGCCATGCAGGGTAAAGCGTTTGGCCGCCTTTGCGATGGCATCCTCGACCATGGGCTTTGGAAAGGTGAGCCGCCCGGCCCGGCCCCAGGCCGCGCCCGCCCGGCAGAGATCATCGGCCAGCCGGGACGGCACCTCGCCCATGCCAAGCCCGGCCAGAAGCCGCAGGGCGGTGTCGTAGATGGCGCTGAGATCGGTCTCTGACAGCGGCCGATACGCGCCGCCGCGCTGACCCGGCGGGGCCGGGTTGACCCTGGGCGGGGCGGCGCGCTCTGCCACACGGGCCTTGCGCCCTGACCGTTTGCCTGCCGATCCCGTCACCTGACCGCCCCTTCGTTGCCTGCGTCGACTGTGCCATATCGGTGGGGCTTGCGGGCCATTTCCGGGCTATTCTCGAAAATTCGCAACTCATATCCGAATAAATCGCATGCATACCTCCGACCTTGACCGAGACGGCCCGCCGCGCGCCAATCCCCCCGTCGCAAAGGGGAGCTAGGCTCATGAAATCGCAAACACGCGTGGTTGTTATCGGTGGCGGCATCGCGGGCTGCTCGACGCTCTATCACCTGACGCAGGAGGGCTGGTCGGATGTGGTGCTGGTCGAACGCGATGAGCTGACCAGTGGCACCACCTGGCACTCGGCCGCACAGGTGACGAATTTCGGCATGACGCAGACGATGGTGGGCCTCAAGACCCACTCGATCGCGCTCTATAAGGAGCTGTCGGAAGATCCCGATTACCCGGTCAATTACCACCATGCCGATGGCGGTATCCGGCTCGCCAATACGCCCGAGCAGATGGATGGCTATCGCCATTTCGCCTCCGTCGCGCGCGGCATGGGGGTTGAGTTCGAGGTGATCGACGCCGCCGAATGCGCCCGTCGCCATCCGCTGATCTCGACCGAGAACCTCATTGGCGGGCTCTGGGATCCGATGGATGGCGATATCGACCCCGGCCAGCTTTGTCAGGCGCTGGCCCGGCGCGCGCGACGCGCGGGGGCCGAGATCTACCGCCACACGCCCGTGACCGACCTGATCCAGCATCCCGACAACAGCTGGACCGTGCAGACGACCAAGGGCGATATCGCCTGCGAGATCGTGGTCAATGCCTGCGGCTACCGCGTCAACGAGGTCGGTGCCATGATGGGGGTGCATCACCCCGTGACGTCGATGGAGCATCAGTATTTCCTGACCGAGCCGATCCCCGCCATTGCCGAGGCCGGCCACCGGATGCCGCTGCTGCGCTGCCCGATCAGCGATTTTTATTGCCGTCAGGAAAAGCAGGGCCTGCTGGTGGGGTTTTATGAACAGGATTGCCGGACCTGGGGCATGGACGGGATCGACCCGCATTTCGTCAACGCGCTCTGCCCCGACGATCTGGACCGTGTGACAGATGTGCTGGAGGGGGCCTTTGCCCGGATGCCCGCGCTGACAGAGACCGGCATTCATTCGGTGGTGAACGGCCCCATCACCTACACCATCGACGGCGCGCCGCTGGTGGGGCCCATTCCCGGAAAACGCAACGCCTATTGCATCATCGGGTTGCGCGCCGGGCTGGGTGAGGGCGGCGGGCATGGCTGGCTTCTGGCGCAGCAGATCGTGCATGGCGAGGCCTGCTATGACACCTGGGTGATCGACCCGCGCCGGTTCGGCCCACATAGCAATGTGGAGCTGACCGCGCTGAAGGCGGTCGAGGATTACCAGAACGAATTTCGCTTTCACTTCCCCAATGAACACCGGCCCGCGGGGCGCATGGCGCGCACAACGCCGCTGACCCCGGTTCTGGCCACCGAGGGGGCCGAATTTACCGTGGTCAATGGCTGGGAGCGGGCCGAGTTCTTCAAGCCCGCCCCCGATTTCGCGGTGACCCATGGCTTCGGGTTCGACGAAAGTTTCGATCTCGTGGCCGCCGAGGTTGCCGCCGTTGAGACGGGCGTGGGTCTTTGCGAAGTCAATGGGTTCAATCGGTTCGAGATCACCGGGGCCGATGCGCAGAGCTTTCTCGACCGGATGATCTGTGGCCGCCTGCCGCGAAAGACGGCCCGTGTCGGGCTGGTCTATCTGCTGAACCATGCCGGCATGCTGAAATCGGAGGCAACGCTGGCCAATATCCCGGCCTCGGATCGCGGCCCCGACCGGATCTGGTATGGCTCTGCCGCGGCATCGGAACTGCATGACATGGATTGGCTGATACAGCATCGGCGCGCTGAGGAAGATGTAGAGATCCGCTCGCTGACCAATGAACAGACGATCCTGGTGCTGGCCGGCCCGAAAGCGCGCCGCGTTCTGGCGGCGGTCAGCCGGGGCGATTGGTCGGCCGAGGGCTTTCCCTGGCTCTCGCTGCGCGAATGTTTCATCGGCATCGCGCCGGCCACCGTCGTGGGCGTCAGTTTCTCGGGCGAGCTGGCCTATGAGATACACATCCCCAACGGATCGCTTTTTGCCGCCTACAGCGCGCTGCGGGAGGCAGGCAAGGCGCATGGCTTGCGCCTCTTCGGCGCGGCGGCGGTTGATACGATGCGCCTTGAAAAGGGCTATCTGCATTGGAAAGCCGACATCCTGACCGAGTTCGACCCCTATGAGACCGGGCTTTCGCGCTTTGTGACCCCGGACAAGGGCGAATTCATCGGGCGCGACGCGGTGCAGGCGCGCAAAGTCGCGGGACCGCAACGGGTGCTGGTGACGCTTGAGATCGACGGCACCGCCGCCCCCGCCCATCCCGGCGCATCGGTGATGCTGGATGGCGACGTGGTCGGCACGGTCACATCGGGCGGATGGGGGCACCGGGTGGGCAAAAACCTGGCCTATGCTTTTGTGGTGCCGGATCAGGGTGCCGTGGGCAGCCGGGTGACGGTCGATATCCTCGGCGCGGAGACCCCGGCGCGCGTCATCCCCGCCGGCCCCTACGATCCGACGAACACCCGCATCAAGGCATAGACGCGCCGGGCGCAGGCAGGATTTACCTTAGCTGCGCCCGGCAATTCTTTGAAAATACTATGCTTTTACGGCAGTCATGAACCGATCCCGGATCACCACCGGATCCATCGCGATAACCGGCACCTTGATATTACCGCTCTCGCATTTGGCCACGATGATGGTCATCTCATCGCCTGCGATGGCCGCCTCCAACGCGGCCCCCACCTCTTCGGCCTGAACCTCGACCACATTTTCACAGCCGCAGGCCGCCGCCACCGCCGCCAGCGAGGTCTTGCGCCCGGCATAGGTCGGCTGATCGCCGGTCGAGCCATAGCTGCCATTGTCGATAATCAGCAGGATGAAGTTGTCGGCCACGTTATTGGCAATCGTCGGCAGGGTGCCGAAATTAGTCAGGACCGAGCCATCGCCATCGATCGAGATCACCTTTTTATTTTGCGCCAGCGCCAGCCCCAGCCCGATGGACGAGGCCAGCCCCATCGTGCCCAGCATGTAGAAATTCGTCGGCTGATCGTCGATCATGTGCAATTCCTGGCTCGGCAGGCCGATATTGCAGATCACCAGCTGGTCGCGCAGCAGGGGCGCGATATCGCGCAGAATGTCGGACCGGATCATCTCAGTACCCTCCCCAGAAAGTTGCATCCGTCAGGATCGCCACGGGTTTCGAACACATGAAGGTGTATTTCAGGATCGCGTCCAGCTCATCGGCGTCCGCCTCATGGTGGAAATGATAGGTCGGGATATGCAGCTGATTGAGCAGCGCCTTGGTATGGACCGCCATCTCCGCCTGGCAGGCCACCGGCTCGCGCAGCTCGCCGCGATAGGAGATCAGCATCGGCAGCGGCATCCGGTAGAACTGCGTCAGCGTCACCAGCGTGTTGATGGTCACCCCGATTGCGGTGTTCTGCATGATGATCGCGGGCCGTTTGCCGCCCATGAAGGCCCCGGCGCAGAGGCCCATCCCCTCATCTTCCTTGTTGGCCGGAACATGGGCAATCTCGGGGCGCGCCTCGACCTCTTCGATGACACCGGCCAGCTGCTTGCAGGGCACGGTGGTGACGAATGCGATGTCATTGGCGACCAGATCGTCAACGATCTTTCGATGGATGGACATGAGCGGCGGTGTCTCCTTTTTTCAGGGATTGCGGTGCCCGGCCTGGTTCCGGCATCCGCCGGTCCTTGTCCGGGCCAGCGAAATGCGGCTGCGGAACTGTCTTCTTTCCCCCCCGTAAGCGTTTACATGACCGCAGGCAAGCGATTGCATACGATCAAGGCGCAATTCAGGACCGTGGTCCGGGATCTGCCCCGCGACCGGTCTGGCGCTTCTTGACACGGCACCCTAAGGTGCTGATATGGTGTCTGACAGGCGACAGAATAGTGTGTATTGCGGATCGGACCGGGAATGAGTGAACTTGCCCAATACGCCATATTGTTCGGCCTGACGCTTGGCACGGTGGCCTTCGTGCTCAGCCTTTATGCCCTGGCCCGCGCCATCGGACGGACAAGGGCCGAACCGGGCAAGGATGTGCCCGCCAGCGCCGGAACCCTGTCGCGCGATCCGGTCTGGGTGCGTTATCACGCCAAATATTACGGCTATGCGCTGTTGTTTCTGGCCTTCGATATGGAGATGGCCTTCATGTATCCATGGGCGGTGGTCTACCGCGAGGAGGGGCTGATCGCGCTGTTGGATATGGGCGTGTTCCTGGCCATCCTGTTTCTCGGGCTGCTCTACGGCTGGAGCCAGGGGGCGTTGCGGCGGCAATGATGCACGGGGCACGCCAGGGATTGATGACCGGGATGCGGCGGCTTGTGGCTGGCGCGATGGCGCGAGACCTGTGTGCCTTTGTGGTGCCGGGGCCGGATGTGGCGCGGGCCTGGGGGCTCGATCTTGCTGCGGCCGGTCTGCATCTGGCGGGCAGCCCGCGCCATGCCAATCTGCTGCTGATTATCGGGGATCTGCCGCCGGAATTGAGCGATGCGGCCAGCGTGGTCTATGCCCAGATGCCCCGGCCGCGCGCCATTCTGGCGCTTGGCACCGATGCGCGCGCACCGCTTCCGGGTGCCGATGCAACCGGGGCGCTCACGCAATCGGGGCTGGAGGCCGGTCTGAAAGATCTGCGCCGGATCATCACCCAGGGCGCATTTGCCGCCGAGCCCGCGGAATTTGACGCGCCCATACTTGGCACCCGCATCGAATATACCTGCCCCATGCATCCCGAAGTGATCCGCGATGAACCCGGCTCCTGCCCGATATGCGGCATGACGCTGGTTGAGCGGGAAGCTTCGGCACAAGGGCATGCCGGCCACGGTGCCGACAAGCCCGCGCCTGAGATGGACCACGCGCCGCAGTCTCACGCAGCCCACGGCGCGCATGCAGCCCACACGGCCCACGCCGCACATGGCACCGATGCGAAAGAGCCGACCCGCTTCACCTGCCCCATGCATCCCGAAGTGATCAGCGATCAGCCGGGCTCCTGCCCGAAATGCGGCATGCATCTCGTGCCGGTGGGCGGCGAAGATACGCAGGATCATGGCGGGCATGGCAGTCATGGCGACCACCATCAGCATGGCGATCATACGAACCATTCTGGCCACGGCACCGATGCGGAAGAGCCGACCCGCTTCACCTGCCCGATGCATCCCGAAGTGATCAGCGAAACGCCGGGTTCCTGCCCGAAATGCGGCATGCATCTTGTGCCGGTGGGTGCAGAAGATACGCAGGATCATGGCGGGCATGGCGACCATCATCAGCATGGCGATCACACGGACCATTCTGCCCACGGCACCGATGCGGAAGAGCCGACCCGCTTCACCTGCCCGATGCATCCCGAGGTGATCAGCGAAACGCCGGGTTCCTGCCCGAAATGCGGCATGCATCTTGTGCCGGTGGGTGCAGAAGATACGCAGGATCATGGCGGGCATGGCGACCACCATCAGCATGGTGATCATACGGACCATTCTGCCCACGGCACCGATGCGAAAGAGCCGACCCGCTTCACCTGCCCGATGCATCCCGAGGTGATCACCGATCAGCCGGGTTCCTGCCCGAAATGCGGCATGCATCTCGTGCCGGTGGGTGCAGAAGATACGCAGGATCATGGCGGGCATGGCGAACATTCTGCGCAGGGCAAAGATGCAGGCCATGGCGGCCATATGCACGGCCATAGCGGGCATGGCAGCCACAGCCCCCCTCAGATCGACGGCATAGAGGCGAATTTCATGTCGATGGTCGATCTGACACGCGACCTGCCCGCCAGCCCCGATGGGCTGAAGATGGAGTGGATCACCGCCCCCTTCGGCCCCTTCTTTCCCGGCCTGCCCGGCGGGCTGGGTCTGATGCTGACGCTGGATGGAGACAGCGTGGCCAAGGCAGAGGCGCAGAGCCTGGCTGGATCGGCGCTTGGCCGTGATCTGGACGCGCACGCGTTTGTCGAACGCCTGGCGTCTCTGGTGCCGCTGGCACCGGTTGGAATGCGGGCGCTGGCCTGTCTGGCGCTGACGGCCGCCGCAGGGCGCGACGGTGCCGGCGAGGCGGCCGCGGCCCGCGCCGCGGCGCTCGAACGGGAACGCATCGCGAGCCACCTGTCCTGGCTTGCCGGATTCGCCTCACAGATCGGAATGACCTGGCTGGAACGGCGCGCGGGCGCTTTGCAGCGCGCCCTGCGTCATGCGGATATGGCGGACGTGACAGCGCGCGCCAGAGACATAAAGGCGCTCTTGGCCCGGGTCCGGGCGGTGCCGCTCTTGCGCACCAAGCTGGGCCGGATCGGCAAGGCCGGGCGCGACGACGGCACAACCGGCCCGGTGGCACGCGCGGCGGGGCTTGCCACGGATACGCGCGGCGACGATCCGGTCTATGGCGCGCTCGGGTTCAGCATCGTGACGCAATCCGCCGGCGATGCGCTGGCGCGGCTCAATCAGCGGCTCGATGAAATTGCCCAAAGCCTCGACCTGATCGCCCGCGCCGGGGCCATCGAACTGCCCGCGCCGCCCGATATCGGCCCTGCCTCGGGACATGGCATGGCCAGTATCGAGACCCCGCGCGGCACGGCCACGGCGCACCTGACGCTCAAGGACGGGCGGGTGACCGAGGCGCAGATCACCACCCCCTTTGCGGCGCACGCGGCCCTGATCGGACGCATCACCGCCCAGAGCGAGCTGGCCGATGCGCTGACAGCAATCGGCTCGTTGGATCTTGATCCCTGGGAGATCACGCCATGACCATCGCTGTCCTACTGCTTGCGCTGGCCATTGGTGGCTATTTCATCGCGGTTCTGGAAAGCTGGCTGATCCATGGCCGGTTCAGCCTGGCCCGGCCCGCGATCTCGGCGCTGGCGCTTTTGGGGCGCGAAAGCGTGCTGGCGCGCCTGCCCGACCGGCTGTTTTTCGAAACCGCGCCGGTGCTTTTGCTGGTGGCCGGGCTGTTGGCGGCAGCGGTGATTCCGCTGGCGCCTGGCCTGATCGTCACCGATCTGGCCACCGGCGCGCTTTTTCTCAATGCAGCACTTGCCTATGTTCTGGTGGCGCTGATCATGGCCGGATGGGGACCCAACGGAGCCTATGCCATGATCGGCGGCTGGCGGTTTCTGGGGCAGTTCATCGCCTATGCCATGCTGATCGTGATGCCGATCACCGCCGTTGCGATGCGCGCGGAATCGCTTTCCACCATCGATATCGTCACGTCGCAGGCGGCGCTGTGGAATATCGCCTATCAGCCGATCGGTTTTGCCCTCTTTGTTGTGGCCGCGATGGGGCTGGCCTGGCTGCCGCCGCTCGACCTGCCGACCGGTGCCGGCGATCTGGCGGGTGGCTTTGAGGCGGAATATACCGGCGCGCGGCTGGCGGTGCTGCGGCTGGCGCGGATGGTGATCATCCTGGTGATGGCCGGGGCCACGGTGACGTTTTACCTCGGTGGCTGGCTTGGCCCCTGGCTGCCACCGGTGGCCTGGAGCGCGATCAAGATCCTCGTGGTCACGGCCCTGATGCTGGGCGCGGGCCGGTTGCTGCCACGGGTGCGCGAGGCGCGCTATCTGGCGGTCAGCTGGAAACTGGGCATCTCGCTGGCGCTGGCCAATATCTTTCTGGTGGGTGTTACCGCCCTGGTGGTGCCGATATGACCGGATCCTTCGCGCAAGTCTTCTTTCTGGCCTTTTTCGGAGCGGCGGCCGTCTGGTTCGGCGTGGTCGTGTTTCGCACCCATTCCATGGTGCGTTCGGCCATCGCGCTCCTGTTTTCGCAAACCGCCGTGGGGGTCATGTTCCTCTTGATGCAGGCCGAGTTCCTGGGCGTGCTGCAGATCATGATGATGGCCACCGAGATGAGCGTGATGGCCATTTTCATGGTCATGTTCATGATGGATCCGGGCGGTTTGGGCGCGATGGAGATGACGCATCAGAAACGCCTCTCGCTCTGGGCCGGTGGTCTCGGGCTGGTGGGCGCGCTGGCGGTGATCTTGCTTTCCGATTGGGGGCCTGCCGCTCTGGCGATCCCGGCGGCAGCCGAGCAGACGGCCGAGCTGGGGCGTGAATTGCTAGGCCGCTCGATGTTCATCTTTCAGTCGGCCGGGCTGACCATCCTGACCGCGATGGTGGCCGCGACCATGGTGGCCATCGCCCCCGAAAAGGAGCGCAAGTCATGATCCCCGAACTGATCATCGCCCTCACCGTCGGGGCCGCCATGTTCGGCACCGGGCTCTATGGCGCGCTCAGCCAGACCAACCTGGTGATGATCATCATGGGGGTCGAGCTGATCCTGGCCGCGGCGCTGGTCAATATCGTTGCCTTCTGGCGCTATCTGCACCCCGATGAGCCGGCGGCGCAGATGTTCGTTCTGATCGTCATGGCGGTGATGGCGGTGGAAATGGCGGTGGGCTTTGGCATCGCCATCGCCCGGTTCCGCACGCGGGGGTCGGTCGAGATGGAAGAAGCGCGGGAGCTGAAGGGATGAATTTGCTGGCCCTGATCCTCCTGCCGCCCGTGTTGGCGGCGCTGGCGATCCTGGCGCTGCGGCGCGCCCTGGTGGCGCTGGTGCTGGCGGGCGCGGGGCTGAGCCTGGCAGGCGCGGGCATGGCCGCGATGACGGCCTGGGGCGGCGCGGCGGTGACAACCACCCTGCCCTTTTTGCCCGGCCTGGCGATCCTCTTGATGGCCGATGCGCTGACGGCGACGATTGCGCTGATGGTGGCGACGGTCGCGGGTTTGGTTCTGATCTATGGCCTCGGCTACATGGCCAAGGATCCTGAGCGGCACCGGTTCTTTGCCACCATGCTGTTCTTTGTCGCGGCGATGCAGCTTTTGGTGCTGTCGGGCGACTGGATCACACTTCTGGCCGCCTGGGAGATGATCGGGTTTGCCAGCTATCTGCTGATCGGGTTCTGGCACGCCCGCGCGGGCGTGGCCGAGGCCGCAACGCGGGCGTTTCTCTATACCCGCAGCGCCGATCTGGGGCTTTATATCGGGGCTTTCGTGCTCATTGGGGCGGCGGGAACCTCCGAGATTTCCACCACCCTTGCCACCACCGGCACGCCCGCGCTGATTGCCGGGCTGCTCCTGTTGATTGCCGCGATGGGTAAATCGGCTCAGGTGCCGATGCAGGATTGGCTGATGCGCGCCATGGCCGGGCCGACGCCGGTCTCGGCGCTGTTGCATTCGGCGACGCTGGTGGCGGCGGGCGCGATCCTCTTGATCCGCGCGGCCCCGATGCTGCCCGGCGGCGCATTGCTGGCGATTGGCATCGTCGGCGGGGCCACGGCGGTGATCGCGGGCCTGATTGCCCTGGCCGAGCGTGACCTCAAGCGCCTGCTGGCCGCCTCCACCGCCAGCCAATACGGCCTGATGCTGGTCGCCGTCGGGGCAGGCGCACCGGTGGCGGCGCTGTTGCACCTGATCGCGCATGCCGCCATCAAGAGCGCGCTTTTTCTGGGCGCGGGCATTTTTCAGCACGACCGCGGCAGCACCGATCTGGAGGCGCTGTCGGGGGCCGGCCGCGCCCGCCCCGGCATGTTCGCAGGCTTTGCCATTGCCGCGCTGGCGCTGGCGGGAATTCCGCCGCTGGCGGGCTTTTACTCCAAGGACGCCATCATCGCCGCCGCATTGGAAAGCCCCGCCGCCGCATGGCTCGTGCCCCTGACCCTGGCGGGCAGCGTTCTGACCGGGGCCTATATGGGGCGGGCGATGCGGGTGCTCTGGGCGGGAGAGACCGGGCCCCGGCCTGCCGCGATCCCGCTGATGGCGGCGGGCATGGGCGTGCTGGTTCTGTTGGCCGCGACCCTCGGGCAGGGGTTCAAACCGCTGGAATACCTTTTGGAGGGGGGGCTGCCCGAGATCGGTCTCATCGTGCCGCTTCTGGGGCTTGGGGCCGGGCTGAGCGGGCTTGGCCTTGGCTGGCTCTTCGCGCCCGCCCGGCTGCTTGGCCCGCTGATGGCCCCGGCGCGAAACGGGTTTGCCGTGGCCGGTGGCATGGACGCGCTGATCCTGCGCCCGGCCCTGGCGCTGGCCGCCGCCTGCGCGGCGTTCGAGGCCCGCCTGCTGGCCGCACAGATCGGCATGATCCGCGGGCTCGGCCTGGGCATCGCGCGGCTTGTCGAACGGAGCGACGCAGCCCTTTACGCGTTTTCGCTCTGGATCGGGCGGCAGAACCTGCATCTGGGGGCCCGCGCCCGATTGACCGACACCAACGGCATTGATGCCCTGATCTTTGGCCTCGTCGCGCGCACCATCGCCGCCGGGGCCCGTGCCCGCCGCCTGCAAAGCGGATTTATTCACCGTGAACTGGCGCTGACCTTTGCAGGCATCGCGCTTGTCACCGGCGTGCTGCTGGCCGCCCCGTATTTTCTCTGAGGAGACCGCAACATGCCGCTTTTGACCCTTGCCACCTTTTTGCCGATCCTGGGCGGTCTGGCGCTGATGGCCCTGCCCGACCGGTCGGCGCGCATGGCGCACGGCATCTCGATCGGGGTCACCGGCGTGACCTTTCTGATCACGCTCGCGATCTGGTCGCGCGGTATCGTGGCAGGCGATTTCGCGCAGGTCGAGGAGGTCGCCTGGATCCCGGCCATCGGCGCGGCCTACCGGTTGGGGCTGGATGGGCTGAGCCTGCCGCTGGTGTTGCTGACATCGCTCTTGTTCCTGCTCTCGGCCATCTATTCGGCGCGGATCGGCGAACGGGCGGCCAGCTATGTGGTGTTGATGCTGATGCTGGAAACCGCCTCGCTCGGCACGTTCATGGCGCTCGACGGGCTGCTCTTTTACGTCTTTTTCGAGGTCTCGCTGGTGGGCATGTATTTCATGATCGCCGGGTGGGGCTATGAGGAACGCCAGCGCGCGGCGCTGATGTTCTTTCTCTACACGCTTCTGGGCTCGCTGCCGCTTTTGCTGGCCATTATCGGGCTTTACCTCGGCTCGGGCACCTTCGACATGCGCGCCTGGATCGACGCGCCGCCCCTGACCGGGCTGGCGGCGATGCTGGCGCTGATTGCCATGTTCATCACCTTCGCGGTCAAGATCCCGGTCTTTCCGGTGCATACCTGGCTGCCGGCGGCGCATGTGCAGGCCCCGACGGCGGGCAGCGTGATCCTGGCCGGGGTGATGCTGAAATTCGGCACTTACGGCCTGGTCCGCTTCGCCCTGCAAATGACGCCCGAGGCCTTTGCCCAGGCCGGTCAGGTAATCCTGGCCTTTGGCGTTGTTGCAGCCCTTTACGGTGCCTTCGCGGCGCTGGCGCAGAGCGATCTGAAAAAGATGATCGCCTATACCTCGGTCAACCATATGGGCTATGTCGTGATCGGCGTGGCGGTGGCCGCGCTCAGTCTCGATCCCGGCATCCGCACCATTGCGCTCGATGGCGCGACGCTGCAGATGGTCAGCCACGGGCTGGTCACAGGCGCGCTGTTTTTCCTTGTCGGCATGTTGCAGGACCGCGCCCATAGCCGTGAGATGAGCGATTTCGGCGGGCTGCTGGGCCGTGTGCCCTGGCTTGGATGGGCCTTTATCCTCTCGGCCTTCGCCTCGCTCGGCCTGCCGGGGCTGGCGCATTTCCCGGCCGAGTTCCAGATCTTTCTGGCCACGCTCAATGCGGCACCCTGGGCGATTGTCGCGATCCTGGCCATCGTGGTGACGGCGGGGCTTTACCTGCGCGCCATCGCCGCCGTGTTCCTGGGCCCCGCAAATGAAAAATGGGCCGACATGCCCGATCTCGACCGGCGTGAAAAGCTGGCGGTGGTGCCGCTCCTGATCCTCACGATCCTGGTGGGCGTGGCCCCCGGATGGCTGATCGGCATGATCCACACCACCATGGCAGCCTTGAGCTTCTGATGGCCCGCGATCTCGCCTTTCTCTTTCCGGAGCTTTTGCTTGGGGCCACCGCGATGCTGATGATCGTGGCGGAAATGGCGCGCGCCGCAAGGCTGGTGCTGGCCATCGGGCTGGCTGGTCTGGCGCTGGCGACGCTCTTGACCCTGCCCATGCTGAGCGCCGAGACCACGGTGTTTGGCGGCACCTACCGGATCGACCTGATTGCCGGGTGGGCCAAGCTGATCCTGCTGCCGGGCACGGGCGTGGCGCTGATGATGGCGCGCGCCGAACTGGCCGGGCGCCCGCGTGAAGGCAGCGTCTATGCCCTGATCACGCTGGTCACGCTTGGCGCGCTGATGCTGTCGGGCGGCGGCGACATGATGCTTCTGGTGCTTGGCGTGGTGCTGACGGGGCTTGGCTCCTTCGCGCTGGTGGCGTTCCCGCGCGATGACGCGGCCACCGAGGCGGCGATGAAATACCTCGTTTTCGGCGCGGTCACCGGGTCGGTGATGATCTACGGGCTGAGCTTCTGGTTCGGCGGGGCCGGATCGACGCTGTTCTCTGAACTCGGGCAGTTGGAGGGCAACACGGTTGTCGCCATGGCCGGGCTGATCGCGGTGATCGTGGGGCTTGGCTACAAGGCGGCGCTGGTGCCGTTTCATTTCTGGGCCCCCGATGCCTATGACGGCGCGCCGGTCTCGATCGCGGCCTATCTGTCGGTCATCACCAAGGCGGCGGCATTTTTCGCCTTTGCACAGGTGCTGCGCGATTTGCCGCCCTCGACCGGCTGGCCGCTGGTTCTGGCGCTGATTTCGGCGGCCACCATGACCTATGGCTATCTCACGGCTTTGGTGCAGACCAATATGGTGCGCCTCATCGCCTATTCCTCGGTGGCGCAATCGGGCTATTTCCTGATGGGTGTCGTGGCGCTCGGGGTCAGCCCGCTGGCGGTTCCGGGCATTATCCTGTTTGCCGCCGCCTATGTGGCGATGAATCTGGGGGCCTTTGCCATCGTGATGGTCGCGGGGCGGAACCTGGACGACATGACCGGATTTGGCCGCACCCGCCCGTGGATGGGCGTGGCCATGGTGATTTTTCTTCTCTCGCTCACCGGTATTCCGCCGCTCTTTGGTTTTGTCGGCAAGGTCTATCTCTTTACCGCCGCGTTTGAGGCCGGGTTCCTCTGGCTGGTGGTGATCGGGATCCTGAATTCGGTGCTGGCGCTTGGCGTCTACCTGCGCATCGTGGTGCCGATGTATCGCGCGCCCGAGGCGGCCCCGGTGGCGGCCTTGCCGCAATCGGTCCTCCTGACGGGGGTCTTGATCCTCACCGGCCTGGTTACGCTGGTGATGAGCGCGCTTGCCGGGATCTTTCCGGCCTGAGGCGGCGTGTCATGCGATTGGAAAATGGCGGACCCTAGAGGATTCGAACCTCTGGCCTCTGCCTTCGGAGGCGCTATTGACACCTTTTCTAATTGCGCGATAGAGCGCGACGGAGCACGATAAGATACTGAATATATTTGTATTTCCGTTTCGCTGTTCCGAAGCTTCTATCCAGAAACAGGTCGCAGCTTTCGCCCGTGTGCTTACGTAGTGCTTACGTGAGAAGGCTGCCGGCTGATCGGAAAGGTCTGAATTCGGATGGCAAAACTTACGAAACGTTTCGTCGATGCGGTCGAGATACGCGACAAAGACTATGTCGTATGGGATGATGAGTTGCCTGGCTTCGGGCTGCGCGTATTCGCCTCAGGAAAACGCAGCTACGTGATACAGTATCGTGCAGCCGGTCGCTCGCGGCGCTACGCGATCGGCCTTCATGGAGTCTGGACGCCCGAGACCGCCCGAAGGGAAGCGATGGCGCAGCTCGGCCAGGTCGCCCGCGGTGAGAACCCTGCCGAGAACCGGCGGCTCGACCGCAAAGCGATGACCGTAAAGGAACTGGCCGAGCAATACGTCAAAGCCATGGAAGCCGGGCTAATCATGGGCAAAGGCGGACGCCCAAAGCGACCGTCCACGATTTATACGAACATCGGTGCTTTGAACGGACACATCATCCCCCTGATCGGCCAACGCCGCGTGCGTGACCTCACCAAGGCCGACGTGACGAAGATGATGAACGACGTGATTGCCGGGAAAACGCGTGCTGTCAAAAAGACTGGCAAGAAGCGAGGTGTTTCTATTCTGCGCGGCGGTCGTGGAACGGCGAGCAAATGCGTCGGCCTGACAGGCTCGATGCTTACTTATGCAATTAACATCGGGATCATCGAACACAACGTCGCCCATGGTATTCGAAAGCCAAAAGATCAGGTGCGAGATCGGCGCTTGAGCGATGACGAATACCGCGAGCTTGGCAAGATGCTTCGCGAGGCTGGCGAGGACCATGAACTCGCTCCTACAATCGCTATCACACGGCTTCTCGCGCTCACCGGCTGTCGACGCGGCGAGATACTTGGCCTGAAATGGAGCGAAGTCGATTTTGAGAACAGCTGCCTGCGACTTGCGGACTCAAAGGAAGGTGCATCGACAAGACCGATCGGACTACCTGTCATCGAATTGCTCGAAGACCGCCGAAAGACGGTTTCTGGCGACTACGTTTTTCCTGGGACACGAGCGTCACAGACCTTCGGAAGTTTTCCAAACCATTGGAACAGGATATTTGGCGGACGCAGGATTCCCGACTTCACCGCCCACATTCTTCGGCATAGCTTCGCCAGCACGGCGAATGATCTTGGCTTCACAGAAAGCACAATTGCTGCCCTCGTCGGCCATTCGACGGGATCGATTACGAGCAAGTACATCCACTCGGTTGACAGCGTCCTCATCATTGCTGCGGATACAATTGCAGGCTATATCCAAGGCCTCCTTGACGGCGTCGAGTTCAGACACACCGCCTACGCTCTGGATCGAGCTGCACGACGCGAGGCCCTGTCGCGGTTCATAGCGCAATCAAGCGCTTAGAACGGTTTCTATGCTCACCCAGACAAAGATAGCTTCCAGACTGGCCGAGCTGACTGTGGAGGAGAAGTCAGAGCGAGAATTTCGACGCGTGTGCTATCCGTCGCGTTGAGGTCTCTGGATTCTCAATGATGGCGTAAAAAAAGAGCAAGAGTTCGGCGGCTTTCGCCGTGACGGGTTGGAGGTCGAGAGAGAGGCTTTCGGCCGCCCGTCGCGGGAGAAAACCCATGAATACCGAGATTATCGATGCCGGGCGTGACATCAGCGGCGGCTACAAGGTGGATGTGTCGCGCGGCACAAATGTGGACCGGGTGTCGTCCGAGTGGTTCTCGCGGCCGGATGACGAGCGGTATCTGTCGCTCGACGATCTCTTCGCATCCGTCAAGGGCCGGGCGGAGCGGAGCCGGACGCGCACGGTGGAGAGTGCGGCGATCCGGGTCGAGGCGCATCGCGACAATCCGGAGAGGCTGGGGCTGGTCTTGCCCGGCGGGGATGAACCCATCGCGCCGACCCATTGGTCCTTCGGCCAGCTCTCGAGCCTCGTTGGCGCGCCCGCGGCCTATCTGCGCCAACTGCCCGCCCCTCTGGCGGGGATCAACCTGCAATACGGCCTGACCAACCACCGGGCCGAGCAGATCAAGACCATGGAGGTCACGGATGGCCGCACGGAGCTGCGCGCCGTGACCGGCCCCGACTATGGCCGGATCTACGACCACGAACTGGTCTCCGCCGTTCAGCGCATCGCGGGTAACGGCACCGGCGATACGCGCTGGAAGGTGCCGGGCGTGCTCGACTGGTCCACCGGCATCTACAACCCGCGCGTGGACGTGACGAAGGAGACGACGACGCTCTACGCCTCGGACCGTGATGTGTTCCTGTTCCTCGTCGACGACCTCAACCCCATCGAGGCGGGGCTGCTCCCCGACGGCTCGCCCGACCTCTACTTTCGGGGGTTCTATTGTTGGAACTCGGAGGTAGGCGCCAAGACGCTCGGCATCGCCAGCTTCTACCTTCGGGCGGTTTGCCAGAACCGCAACCTCTGGGGCGTTGAGGACTTCCAGGAGATCACGATCCGGCACTCGAAATACGCCGCCTCGCGCTTCGCGCATGAGGCCGCCCCGGCGCTGAGCCGTTTTGCCGAGTCCTCGCCCGCGCCCTTTATCGACGGCATCCGCGCAGCGCGCGAGAAGATCGTCGCGCGGTCGGACGACGACCGGCAGGATTTCCTGCGCAAGCGCGGGTTCTCGAAGGCGGAGACGGGGCGGATCGTCGAGACGGTTCTGGCTGAGGAAGGCCGCCCGCCCGAGAGCGTGTTCGACTTCGTTCAGGGGATCACGGCGGTGGCCCGGTCCAAGCCGCAGCAGGATGCGCGGCTGTTGATGGAGGGGAAAGCGAAAGGGCTATTGGAGTCGGCAATGTAGGCTGGATAAGTCCGAGGTGGTCGCTACTGCGGCCACCTCCGTTGCACCTAACCGTTATGTTTGTTCGCTTCGAGCTCATTCTTACCCCCGCCGCGACCCATGGATTTGTTCCGCGCGTTCCGCCCGGCCGGTTGCGCCTCAGTGATCTCGCGGGCAAGGGCCGCGCGTTCAGCTCGTCGACTGTCCGCTTCCCTTCCTAACGCCTCCTGCCAATTGCAACTTCGAGGCTGCGAGCGCGAACGAGGCCGCGAAGGCGATGGAGGAAGATCCGCATGCGCGACAGAAACGCCCGGAACGAATGCTCAAGCTATTGCGAATATTTGGGAACTCTGGAGCGGATACTTTCGGCCGTACATCCGCACTCTGATCGGGGCGGCAGATTCACGAACGAGAGTTCGTTGGTCAGGAAGTTGAATTCACCCCGGCGGTTCCACATGGCTGGACGGAGCCTGTCAGACCTGACTGCAAGACGTAGGACTTCCGATGCCGCCAAAGACGAAGTTATCCCAGTGAGCGGGGAAAGACTTCCCAGGTTCCGCTTCGGACGCCACAGTCTCCGCACACCTTGTAGAGACTCGTCTTCGAGTTCATCCAAAGTGATGCGCGAACAGTTGAAGCATGCAGATTCGCCGGGAGTGACCGTCATCCCAATCAGGCTCAGGTGCAGATTGTACCCGCCAGCGATGACATATGGGATGCCTTGATGCTGGCAATACTCGTTGATCCATGCGCTTGTGATGTCCACCGACGGCTCATCGGCGCAGTTTACGATCACGTCTGGTCTTGCCTCGGAAAGCAAAGCGCGGAGTCTGTCTGCATCGCAGACATTTTCTTTGACCATCCGAACCCGAACGCCTTGTGATATCCGATGGAGGGAGGATGCGATGGCCTCGACCTTTGGGGCACCAATGTCCTCGTGAAGGAAGATCGAACGGTTAAGGTTGGATTCCTCCACATGATCGCCGTCAATCACGATGAAGTTTTCGAGGCCGGAATGAGCAAGCTGCACTGCAGTCCAGCTACCGACGGCCCCACAGCCAAGAATGGCAACCCTTGTTGAGCGGAGCCTTTCGAAGGCAGCAAACAGTTCTGCGGCAGGGAAGTAGTCTCCGAGAAAATTCAGGACGCGGTAGTGCTCGGTGGCGTCAATAGCGTCTCGAACGACCTTCGGTTCAACAGCGCACCGCTCGTGCAAGACTTCCATGAAACGCGAAATTTGCGTCACCGTAGCCCCATGCGCCTGACAGACCTCCTCAAGGCATCGGCTGCCATCAAGACTTCTGACGACATTGGCGATTTCTGATCGTAGCCGAAATCGCATGGATCGTCGCGTAGAAGATTGAAAGAAATCAAAGATTCCGTCTCCTGCTGGGATCATGGAGATGGACGGTCGTATCAGCCAACGCGAAGTGGGTGTGAATTCAATCTGCATGTGCCTGCAGCTTTCCTCGGTCGCCGCAGGTCGGGCACTCCGGATTTCTTCCCACCTTGAAACTGTCGATATTATATTGGTCGAAAAGGAATTCACCTCGACCTTGCTCGACATCTCCGCCTTTTTCCGAAAGGAGCCGTACGATCTTCAGGACCGCGGCCGAGGCAGCAAATGCCGACAACGACGGCAGACCCCCGAAACCGCGTCGGCGATCAACGATAGGATGGGAGATTGGTTTCCAACCGCGCAATGTCTCTTCAAAGTGTATTGCATAGCAGTCGGAGCAAGGTGTTTGGCCGGGAACAATCATCTCGCTGAGACTTGCGAGGTGAGCGTCAAAACCACCTGCAACCAGCAGGGGCAGACCCTTCTCCACACAGTATCTCGATAGCTTTATGCTTGTCGCGCCTATGTATGGCTCGTCCGCAGTGTTTATGATCAGGTCTGTATCCGCTCCGATGAGTTCTTCGACGTTCGTATCTATGTCGAGGGGGGATTGTATGGCGCGTGTTTCTGGCTCGAGCGCTTGGCTATGAACGAATTTCTCGGCAACCAAAGCCTTTGGTTCGCCGATCAGTCGGTAATCGAAAATAGCATTTCGTGTGCGATCGGCGGGCTCCAATGTCTTTGGATCAACAAGGATGAAGCGCTGGAAGCCGATCTGAACAAGCTCTCTGAGAATCCAACTGCCGACCGCGCCAATGCCAATCAGTGCGATCCTGCAGTCCATTATTCTCTTTAGGAGAGCCGTGGCCGCAGCTTCGGACTCTTCAATGTCGAGAAAGAAATTCAGCTGTCGAGAATAGCGCTCAACTTGTTCGGGGCAGAACGCATGGTGCATCCAATCCTTCCGGACAAGGATGCCCTTGCCATAAAGATATTGAATGAAGTCAACAAATGACGAAGAGTGCTTGCTGTCCAAGCTGGATGCCCGTGCTTCATACCGTGCATCCAGCTCCATGACTGACGCGGAGCCGTCTAGCCACTCGAGGCATTCAATCAAAAGCGGCGTCACCTTGAGGCGTAGCCGCTTCCTCGTGGACAGAAAGACGAAGTGAACGACGGCGTCGGGGGAAACATAAACATCCACCCCGTCCCTGAGCCAGAGACGAAGCGATCCGAATTGGTCGTCATCACCGCGGATCAATACTGGATCTGACCGCCCCGTACGTCGAGGAACTTGGCCCAGTCTTCATCGCTCGCAACGAAGGTCGCGTCCGCGCTGCAGGTGCGCGTGCAGCAGTCAGAGCGCCCGCCAGAACACTCCTTCGTGTACGCGGCTGCGTTCGTCATCCCCTCGGACGCTTCGATCTCCTCAAAGCCATGCTGTTCAAAGGTGTACTTGCTCGTCATGAAAAGCGCTCCAGACCCGTTTCCCAATTCTTTCATAATGTTACGTTTGACAGATGTTTCGGTCAACTTGAAACGGGGGTGAGATCAGAGATGATGCGAAGAAAAGCGCAAAACAAGGTCTGGCTTGTCCCGCACAGCGGACGCTCGCGCGACAAGCGTACGGTGATAGCACCTCTAGAGTGAGAGGGGTGCCGGGTTTTCCGTGACGGGTTTGGAGGTCGGGAGAGCGGCTCCCGGCCGGCCTGTCGCGGAGATATCCCGATGACCAAGCAACAGAAAATCACCCTCAGCGCCTCGCGCGACATTTCTTTCAACAAGCTGATGCTCAGCCAGTCGAACGTGCGCCACGTCAAGGCCGGCGTGTCGATCGAGGAGCTGGCCGAGGACATCGCGCGGCGGACGCTGCTCAGCTCCATCACCGTGCGGCCCGTGCTGGACGACAGCGGCACCGAGACCGGCATGTACACGATCCCCGCCGGCGGGCGGCGGTTTCGTGCGCTGGAACTGCTCGTGAAGCAGAAGCGCATGAACAAGACCGCGCTGGTCCCCTGCATCGTGCGCACCGATGGGCTCGCCGAGGAGGACAGCCTGGCCGAGAACGTCCAGCGCGCGCCGCTGCACCCGCTCGACCAGTTCCGCGCCTTCCAGGCGATGCGCGAGAAGGGCCGGACCGAGGAGGAGATCGCCGCGGCCTTCTTCGTCTCGGCCAGCGTGGTCAAACAGCGGCTGAAGCTCGCCGCCGTGGCACCATCGCTGCATGATGCCTATGCCGAGGAGGAAATGACGCTCGACCAGCTCATGGCCTTTACGGTCAATCCCGATCACGCACGGCAGGAGCAGGTCTGGGAGGCGCTGCAGCGGCACTATTCGCGGCAGCCCTACGAGATCCGCCGCATGCTGACCGAGGGTGCGGTGCGGGCCTCGGACAAGCGGGCGCAGTTCGTCGGGCTCGACGATTACGTCGAGGCCGGGGGCGAGATCCTGCGCGACCTGTTCCAGCAGGATGACGGCGGCTGGCTGCAGGATGCCAGTCTGCTTGACGTCATGGTGCGCGAAAAGCTGGCAGAGGAAGCCGAGGCGGTGCGGGCCGAGGGCTGGAAATGGGTCGAGGTCGATACCGAATTCCCCTATGGTCACACCTTCGGGATGCGGCGCATTCACGGCGAAGCGGTGCCGATGACATGTGAGGAAGCCGCCAGCTACCAGGCGCTGAAGGCCGAATACGATGCGCTCGAGGCCGAGCATGCGGAAGCCGACGAGTTGCCCAACGACGTCGATACCCGGTTGGGCGAGATCGAGGAGGCGGTGGAGGCACTCGAGGCGCGCCCCATCCGGTTCGAGGCCGACGACCTTGCCATGGCCGGGGCCTTCGTCAGCATCGACAGTTCCGGGAGGCTGCGGGTCGAGCGCGGCTATGTGCGGCCCGAGGATGAGCCGGTCGAGGAGGTGGAGGACGTGAGCGAGGTCGCGTCGGAAGCGGCGCCGGTCGACGACACCGACGGCACCATCACATCCGCCACGGACGAGGAGGAAGAAGACGACGGCCTCAAACCGCTCTCCGACCGCCTCGTCATGGAACTCACGGCCCATCGGACCCTGGCATTGCGCAATGCGCTGGCCCAGGACCCGCAGGTCGCCTTCCTCGCGGCGCTGCACGCGATGGTCCTGCGGCTCTTCTACCGCTACGCCGTCGACAGCTGCGTCGAGATCGAACCGCGCAATGCCGCCTTCGGATCGCAGGTGCCGGGCCTTGGCGATTCGGCCTATGCGCAGGCCATCGACCAGCGTCACGAGACATGGGCGCGCAACCTGCCGAAGGCGCCCGAGGACCTCTGGGAGGCCCTGACCGAGTTCGACAGTTGCAGCCGCGAGGCGCTCTTCGCCCATTGCGTGGCGATGAGCGTTAACGCCGTCCACGACCCCTACCAGCGCCGTCCCCGCGCCATCGCGCATGCGGATGTGCTGGCCGGGACCGTCGGGCTCGACATGGCCAAGGCGGGCTGGACGGCCACGGGTGACAGCTACCTCGGCCGCGTGACCAAGGCACGCATCCTCGAGGCCGTGCGCGAAGCGAAGGGCGAGGACGCCGCTGACCGGATCGCGGGGCTGAAGAAATCGGAGATGGTGACCGCTGCAGAGGACCTGCTCTCCGGCACCGGGTGGCTGCCCGAACCGCTGCGCACGCCGCCGCTGCCGGAAGAGGACGCGCCTGAGATCGAGTTGATCGACGACGCCGATGGAGGACCTTCGGACGACGATCCCGACACCGGCGAAGCGCAATCGGCGGAAGACGGCGGCGAACCGGCTATCGCAGACTCCGAGCCTTTGAGCGAAGATGATCCCGTCGCCGGTGACGCCTTCGCCCGAACTGCCGCCGAGTGACCTTCGAGCAGGTCGGAGCTCCTTCCCCCCGAGTTCCGGCAGCCGGGGTCCGCCAGAAATGGCGGGCCCCTTTTTCTATCCACGAAAGGAGGCACAAAGCATGCACAGCCCCGCCGCCGACATCGCCCGCCGCCTTGCCGAGGACGCCGAGACCGTCTGCCGTCACTACCTTACGAACGGGCGCAAACAGGGCCGCTACTGGATCGTTGGCGATGTGCAGAATACGCCGGGCCGCAGCCTCTACGTTCGGCTGACCGGTCCGAACTCCGGCCTTGGTGCGGCTGGCAAGTGGACCGATTCCGCAACCGGGCAGCATGGGGACCTTCTGGACCTGATCGCCCTGAACATGGGGATCACCACGCTGAGGGACACGCTGGACGAAGCGCGCCGGTTCCTCAGCCTGCCGCAGACGGACAGGCACCGCGCCGCCAATCCGCCAGCATGTCGCGGTTCACCCGAGGCGGCGCGGCGGCTCTGGGCCATGGGCCAGCCGATGTCGGGCACCTTGGCCGAACGCTATCTCGCCGGACGCGGCCTCACCGGGTTGGGCCATCTCGACAGTCTCCGGTTTCACCCGAACTGCTTCTACTCGCGCAAGGATCACGCGCTGACAGACCCGCCTGAGGCCTGGCCGGCCCTGCTCGCCAAGGTGACGGCCCTCGATGGACGCCTCACCGGCCTGCACCGCACCTGGCTTGACCCCGCCACTGCGGACAAGGCCCCGGTCATTCCACCGCGCAAGGCCATGGGCAATCTCCTCGGCCATGGTGTTCGCATCGGCAAACCGGTCAGCGTGCTGGCCGCAGGCGAAGGGCTGGAGACCATGCTCTCCCTGCATCTGGCCCTGCCGAAGCTTCCTGTCGTGGCGGCTTTGTCCGCCAACCATCTCGCAGCCCTGCAGCTGCCCGCCGATCTTCGCCGCCTCTACATTGCCGTCGATGCCGATCCGGCAGGCCTGTCCGCCGCGGACCAACTGGCGCATCGGGCCATTGGGGCCGGGATCGATACCGTCCATCTCTCCCCCTGTCTCGGCGATTTCAATGACGATCTGCGGGCCAATGGCCGCGACGCGTTGCGCGCGCATCTGCGTCCGCAACTGGCGCCCGAGGATGCCTTGACCTTCCTCGACCACGCCGAGGATTGATCGGGATCGGCGCAGCCGGCCAGCGCCTCCGCGATCAGAGCCACGCCTTCCGGCCTTCCGAGAGCGGGCAAAACGGAGCAGAGCCCGGACGCGCCCGCAACGGCCACGGCCGTCCTCCGCTGCGCTCCGGTTCCACCCCATCGCGCGGGCGCGACGGGGACCCCTGAGAATGCAGACCCGTCCGGCCCCCGCTTTTCCGTTGCCCGGGAAGGCCGCGAGAGGCGCGGGCTTCGACAAACGGAGACGACATCATGACCGACACACATCTTCAAACCCGATCTTCCACCGCCGTTGTGCTCGAGGAACTGCAGCTCTACGGCTGGCGCCCCTTCACGGACGAGCCCGATCCCCGCCCCTTGCCGGAACCCGACGCCATTCGCACCGCCGTCGCCGACATCTTCGACGCGCTCGTCTCGACGCTGTCCGACACGCGGTTGGAGCCCGACCTCGAAGATCTGCTCTGGTCCACCACGAACCTGTTTCACCGCATGGCGACACGGACAGGCCGGGATCTCGACAGCAACGAACAGGCGCAGAAACGGGCGCAGCGCGAACAGGACGGCTCCGAGGTCCGCTCGGTCGAACTGGAAACCCTGATCGCGGAGGGCATCACGCTCATCGAACGGCGCAATGCCTTTGAGGCCATGCGCGATCTCGCCGCCGAGGGCTTCGAGGCGCATCTCGGCCAGACCTGGCACCCGCGCGCGGGCAGCCACGTGAACCGGCGTACCTTAACTGCGTCCCTGATCGACAGCCGCGATCATCTCACTGCGAAGCGCCGGGCCGATCTGGAACCGCTCCTGCCCAAAGGCACCAAGATCGCCTTCACCGGCGGGCTGGACTGCAACGATCACGCGGCCATCTGGGCAGCGCTCGACCGCGTCCACGCAAAACACGCCGACATGGTCCTGTTGCACGGCGGCGCACCGCGCGGGGCCGAACGGATCGCCATCGCCTGGGCCGACAACCGCGCCGTGACGCAGATCGTCTTCAAACCCGACTGGACGCGGCACGGCAAATCGGCCCCCTTCAAGCGCAACGACCAGTTACTCGACACCCTGCCCATCGGGCTCATCGTCTTCCCGGGCTCGGGTATCACCGAAAATCTCGCCGACAAGGCCCGCGCGATGGGCATTCCCCTCTTCGACTTCCGGCCGAAAGCCGCCCCACCGGCATGACCGGTTTTCCGCCGACGCCCGCCCCGGACTCTCCCGGGGCGGGCCGTTTTCTGCTATGATCTGCCCGTGCCAATGGAGGAGGTGGCGGCGCGATCCTTGTTCTCGAAAGGACTGCCTCATGTTTTTCTCCACCCTCTTCACGCTGTTCGGCCTTGGTGCCCTCTGCTGGATCTTGTTCAACCTGGCCGTCTACGCCCTGCCCTTCGCGATCGGGCTGACGTCCGGCATGTATCTGTATGAAACGGGTCAAGGCGTCTTCCTGTCGATCATTGCGGGCCTCTTCATCGGCGGCTTCGTCGCCGTTCTCGGAGAATTCGCCTTTGACCGCATCCGTTGGGCCCCGCTCAAACTCGCCATCGGTCTGATCTACGCGGTCCCCGCCGGGATCGCCGGGTTTCATGCAGCAAAGGGTCTTGCCGAATTCGGCAGCGCGGGCGCTGCGACCATCACCCTCCTGTCTTGGCTGGGCGCGCTGGTCGTGGGCGGGACCGCTTGGGCGCGGGTGTCGGGCTGGTCCGAGGTCAACGCCATGTCCGACCCGCATCCGCACAGGTCTTTCGACGAACACTGAACGCCCTGTGAAGCTTGCGCCGGTGCGTGCCGTTCGCCAGATCGTCAGCGTGCGCCGCAACCGATTGCTGCAAAAGGTCTCGATCCTCGCCGTCACCGCAGCATTGCAGTTGGGCGGGATCGGCTGAGCAAAGCCAGATTGCCGAAACTCATGTTGGGGCGCATGGCCCCGGTCGCGCATGCACCTGGATCGCCGGCAGACCGAACATCACGGCAGACAAACACGGACACGGCGAGAGGGGGCAAACCCGGAGGAGCGAGGCTCGTCCAGGACATGCACCGTTTCCGGCTGCACGCCATAGCCTGTTTTTGCACGACGCATGCTACCGGGATCTTGCGCGATCCAAAGGTAGCCTGTCATTCCCTCTCCCATGGCTTGCGCCACGCGTCCCTTGCGGGCCTCTCAGCGGCTGATCTGACCGGAATCGGCTGACGCCTCGACCGCCTTGAACGCAACGGCCGGTCCGGACTTTCTTCCCCTGGCGGATACCCGCCATTCCTCGCGGAGCAAGAAAGACCAGTCTTGCCGTCCTCCGCTGGCGCTGCGGGCCACAGGGGCTGCGTCGGCGGATCGCCCCGGTCCTGACGATCGCCATCGAGGCCGCGAAGGGCGCGGGCTCGGACAAGCCAAAAGGAGATATGACATGGCCACCATCGGAACCTTCAAGAAGACCGGCAGCGAATACGTCGGCGAAATCGTCACCCTGAGTGTTCAGGCGAAAGCCGTCCGCATCGTCCCCGAGGACAGCACCCCGAGCGACAACGCCCCCTCCCACCGCGTCTTCGTCGGCCGTGCCGAGATCGGCGCCGCCTGGTCCAAGCGCTCGACCGAGGGCCGCGACTACCTGAGCCTCAAGCTCGACGACCCGAGCTTCACCCAGCCGATCTACGCCAACCTCTTCGACGATACGGTGATCGAAGGCGGCGAAGAGACCTTCAGCCTCATCTGGTCGCGCCCCAACACCCGCCGCAACGGCGACTGACAGCAGACCGCCCCGCCCGGGATCACCGGGCGGGGTCCACTTTCCTTTTCGTTGGTTTGGCAACAAGCGGCTCGGAGCCATGCTTGAAGCCAACACGTTCAGCCCTGATATGTACTTGGCGCTTCTAGGACTTTTGCTGCGCAGAATAACGCAAAGAAGGCATTGGTTTCTGAAAGCGCCGTTCGTTCACGGGTGACAAGCCCTGCACGAACTGCGATGCTCAAAGGGCTGTTTGAGGAACGTACATGCCGACAATGACCGAGAACCTACCCAACAGGGTTAGGAAGCTGACTAAGCCAAGGAATTATGCGCAAGCGATGCAGCCATTCTTGGAAGCTGTCAGCAATTCAATCATGGCAATTGATGACAGAGTGGCAGTATTCGGAGGCCGTTCGGATGGAGTAGTCAATATTGTCCTCTCAGATCTCGGGGCAGACGACATCAGCATTGAGATATCGGACAATGGCATTGGCCTTGACAAAGAGCGGTATGATGCGTTCTGCGAGATTGACACCGACTTCAAAAGGGAGCGCGGCGGCAAAGGTGTCGGCCGTCTTTACTGGCTAGACGCATTCAAGAAGATAGAGGTGGTCTCTAATTTTAAAACAGACACTGGCATGTCACAGCGAGCTTTTGAGTTTCGCTTGGCGCAAGAAAATCAAGTATTTGAAAATACTGACTTGGATCATAATCTAGCGCAAGGCGTTACTGGAACGACAGTTCGCTTTAGAGGATTACGACAGGGGCCTTACTTGGAGCTGTTTCCGAAACGGGCCGCAACGATCAAAGACTATTTGGCAGCAGAGTTTATTTCAAATTTCTTGAGCAAGGTCGGTCCAGTAGTCCACTTAACCGCCACGACCAAAGGCGGAACCGTACAAACAGCAACTTACCCAAAAGATGTTTCGGAATTGGTTGCGCGAGGGCCTGAAAAAATCAGCGATATTATTCTAGATGACGCTTCAAAACTCGAAGTTCGCTGTTTTCTTTGTGACAAAAAGGCAAGTTCTGGGCTTACCGGCCGCCATCAAGTTCATTTGCTCGGAAATAACCGCACTGTTGAGAGTCGAAATGTAGACGATCTTGTTGCGATTGGCCCTCTAAGAACCGAAGAGCTCGATGACTTGGCACTTCATATTCTGGTGAGCGGTGAACTCCTTGACAACAGTGTTGCCGAAAGCCGCACATCCTTTACTCTTCCGGAAAGCGAGGTTTCCGAGATCGTTAAAAGCGCGGTCAAAGCTGCACGATCAGAATTCATCGCAGACCAGCTGAACGAGTTTGATCGAGCCCGTCGGGAGCAATTTGATAAATTCTTGGAACATCAACCCATTTTTGGTTTTGCCAACAGGGATGAGATTTTTGCTTCGCTGCCTGCAAATGCAAAAAGCCCAGAAGATTTCGTAAGCAAATTGGCGCTTCCTAGGTTTCGCGCTGAGCAAAAGAGAGAAGAAGCCCTTTCATCTTTGGTGGACAAGGTCGTATCGGGCGATGAAGTTCCCGAAAATTTTGGCGAGGTTGTACGCCGTGCTGCCGAAGGGGTGCAGGACAATGAAAGGGCAGCGTTGGGCCACCACGCCGCAAGAAGAAGAGTTGTATTGGACCTGATGGATCGTTTGATCCGACGTCTTCGAAATAGCCCAGACAAAGACAAGAACCACGTAGAAAACACCTTACATACTTTGCTTGTACCGATGAGGGTCAATTCATCTAATCCAGACGAAGAGGAGCGTGCGGCTCACGACCTTTGGCTATTGGACGAGCGCTTGGCTTTTGCGTCCGGTTTCTCTTCTGACAAACGTTTAGCTGCCGTTCTTGAAGACAGTGATAGTGAGCTAAGGCCCGATGTGCTCTTGTGGGACGTGCTCTATGCATTGGGTCCAGTGGGTCACCAAGGAGGTGCCGAAGATGTCGAGGACACAGAACCTCTTTCTACGGTGTTCATTGTTGAGCTGAAACACCCTGGTCGCGAAAACTACAAGGCGGAGGAACGAATCGAGGATCAGGTTCGAAGATATGTCACTGAGATAAAGGGTGGCAAAATCGAGAGTTTTGGGCGTAGAAAAATCCGCGTTTCAGACGACTGCCAGTTCCATTGTCTCGTTGTCGCCGATTTTCATGGGCGGCTAGCAGATGAAGTGTCAGGTTGGGACTATGTCCATAATCGCCGAGGTCGTGAGCGGCGTCTTGGCGGGGATCATTCGAGCGTAATCATCCAGGCCGTTGAATGGGATTATGTCCTCTCAACATCACGCCAAGCGAACAGAGCCCTACTTGACGCGGCCGGTCTTGATCGTGCGCGAACGACAGATTTCACCAAACAACGTTCGATACAGGATGACAGTCAGGAGGGTACAAAGGCAGCTGAATAGGTGTCTGCTTTCTCGCTTGGTAGTCCTTGCCTTGCTTATGCAGCAATTTTCCAGAATCCGCCCTGCCCTAAGAGATTGCAAATCTTCAGGTCTTCGCCTATATGACTAAGTCATACCTCGGAGTCCAACATGACCGTCAAGACAACCCTCAGCTTCACCGACCGCCACCATCGGTTCCTGACCGACAAGGTGGGCCAAGGCGTCTTCGCGTCACAAAGCGCGGCTGTAGCGGCGGCGCTGGAGCAGATGATGCGTGACGAAGAAGAGCGCGAGCTGGCCCTTGGTGCTATGGCCGAGGAGATCCTGGCGCGGCTCGACACGCCACGCGCCGACTATGTCCCAACCGAGGACGCCTTTGCCGCCGCGCGGGCCCGGCTGCAGGCCGCGCGCGGGGCGTGAGCTATCGCATCCGGTTCCATCCGGCGGTCGCGGATGATCTCGACGCGATCACGCGCTGGCTGATCGACTATGCCGGTCCGCAATCTGCCGCGCGCCGGCTGGACGAGATCGAGGCAACCATCGCCAGCCTGTCAGACCTGCCGCACAGGGGCAGCCGCCGGGACGAGATTGCCCCCGGGCTGCGCGCCATTCCAGCAGGCCGCAAGGCCGTGATCGCCTTCACCGTCGACGATGATGCGCGCGAGGTTCATATCCACGCCGTGACCTATGCCGGGGCCGACTGGATCAGGCGCAGCAAAGCACGCGGGCGGTAGCAGGATGGCACGAAAACCTGTCCACAAATGGGCCTTCAAACCCGGCATGCGCGCAAGCGCTTTCGGATGGCGCGGCTCCGCCAAGGCGACCCAGCGGTTGAAATCGGCCAGCGCGGAAATCCGGGCCGTCAATCGCGCGGATCCTGTCACGGCGGCGGACGGCGTGGTCGCATTGGCCGCGCGGATCTGGCCCGCGTTTGAGCATATCGACACCTCGTCGGGTGCGCTTGGCACCGCCGTGCGCCGCACACTTGACGACCTTGTGCCGATCCTGATCGCCGCCCCTGCCGCTGAAAAGACACGCGCAAAATGGCTGGAACAGCTGCGCACGGCAATCGAAGACGATGGCGTCGACTACCTCGCGCCCATCTCGGAGCGGTTTGGCGAGATCGCCGTGTATCCCGCGCTCATGACCTTTCATGCCGACAGGGATCTCGCCCTGATCCATAGCGCCTGGTCGGATTGGGAGCGGTATTCCCACGTCGGCACCGCGACCCTCACGCTGTCCAGCCTGCTGGAGGCCGGGCGGTATGACGAACTGCTGGCGCTCCTCGCGGTCAAGAAAACCCGGCTGTGGTTCGATGACAAGTTCGGGGCCGAAGCCTTGCTTCGACAGGGCCGCGAGGATGACGCGCTCGCCTATGCCGAGGCGCTGCTGCAGGCGGACCGCCAGCCATGGGGCCATCACGACATCTGCCGGTTCTGCGAGACGATCCTGGTGCGGCAAGGCAAGGCAGACGAGGCCTATCGCCGGTTCGGGCTGCCCACAGCGAGCGGAAACACTTGGCTGGCGATGTGGCGCGATCTGGTCAAACGCTACCCTGACCGGGATGCCCGTGCATTACTGGAAGACCTCATCGCGCTCCACGGGCGCAAGGGCAAATGGTTCGCCGCGGCCAAGACCGCGACGTATTTCGACATCGCCCTCGACTGCGCGGCCGATCATGAGGCGGCCCCGGCGACGCTCATCCGCGCCGCCCGCGATTTCGCGATCAAGGAACCGGCCTTCGCTGCCGATGTCGCTCTGCATGCGATAAGGCATCTTCTGGCGGGCCGTGGCTATGAACCCAGCCCGTTCGATATCGACGAAGCCGTCGATCACCTGATGACCGCCAGCACACGCATCGACCGGCGGGACTGGGCCATTACGGCGCTTCAGCGACTGATGGAGACCACGCCCGGCGATGATCTGATGCAACGCCGCCTTGGCCAGAAGCTGACCGAACTCAGTGCTGAATAGCGGATTGATCGCTATAGAAGACCATCCTGCCCGGCGCACTGGGTTCGACCAATGCCCTGCTCTGAGCTTGCACGTTTCGCCCCGAAAGCTGACTGCCCGGGCGAAGGATCACGGTTTTCGGGAACGCACATCGCCTTCAGAGCGTTCTTCGATCAACTGTGCTGGTGCTACATCCAGATGCGCCGCGACCCGCTGAAGAGTCTGCAAGGTGACATTCTGCTGGCCGCGTTCCATGGCGCTGACATGGGCACGGTCGACATCCATCGCCGCCGCCAATGCGGCCTGCGTTAGCCCGCGTGCTTGGCGGTAGTGCTTGAGATTACTTGCAAAAACAACGCGGATATCCATCCGCAGCTAAAAAGCCCATCGCGTATTTTGGTGCGACGTATTATAATGCTCATCTGCAACCTGACTGACCGCGATCCGTTCTTGCACAGGCAATCCGATGTGCTTTTATGGATCTTAACGCCAAACGGCGAGGGGGAATCATGTCTGCCACCGGCACCACGCCGATCTCTGATCTCGCACCACAAGGCGATGATCTGACCGACTACGACCACGCACATATGAAGCTTTACCTGCGCCTGTTCGACGCCGCTGAAAGCGGTGCAAGCCTGCAGGAAATCAGTCAGATTCTGTTCGGCATCGATGCTGACAAAGAACCGGAGCGTGCCCTAAAAATCTATGATAGCCACCTCGCCCGTGCGCGCTGGATGACCGAACACGGATATCGCAAGCTGCTTGAGGGCGGTAACGGCTGAACTTTGCGCAACTCGGCCCAGATCGGCGAACACTCGCGCAGGTTGCGAAAGTTGACCGTTCGCGTCGTCGTTTTCTTGTACCTCCCGGCTATAATCCTTCCCCATCGAAACCTCTGACGCGGAGCTTCGCCATGACCAGGGATTGGCAAGACGAAGCGGCGTATCGGCATTTCGACAGCCTCGACCTGTCCGGGCTGGCCTGGGAATGCCTGCGCCGCAATTCCGACTATCGCGCCAATTACCCGCGAATGCGGGATGGATTGAAATCACCGGCTGCATGGGGGTTACGATTTCCCGGTTGATCCGGACATCGACGCACCCAAAGCACCCGTGTTCTGGAAGCCATCAATCGCTCCGGCAGCGGTCGGGTATGCTGTGCCGGTCCCTGGCGGCGACACCACAGCGACACGTATCGATACAGATGATCTGACCGTCATCGGAACGCAGGACGGCTTGATGTATGTGCGCCTCGCAACAGGCGCGTTGCTCGTGCTGGATGCAAAGAACCTGCACCAGCCCCTCGGCATCCTGGTGCCGCTGGACGAGCATTGGACGGCACGGATCAATTCTCTCGAGTCGCTCCGCGCGCAACTGCTTCATCACAAACGATCCCCTCCGCCCCTGACGTCGCAACAGCGACGGCGCATCCAGCTTGCACTGCGCACGCTCGACGCGCGCCGGGATCGTGCCAGCTATCAGACAATCGCGGGGCATTTGTTCGGCGCAGAGGCTGTGTCCCGCGAGCATTGGAAGACCAGCTCCCTCAAGGCCCAGATCACCCGACTGTCGGCCCATGGCACGCATCTGACCACCAAAGGCTATCGCTTTCTCCTTCTAGGTCGCGGACCAACGGGGCGCTCCAAGCCGCGCAAGTGATCACCGCGCGATCTCCGAAAATCGAACCCTCATCAGTCCCTGATCCTGTTGGCCTTTGGGGGTGACGTTCTCGCGCCGCGATCTTCGTCATCCCTTCCCATGGCCCGTCTGCGTTTTGATGACCTCCGACAGCCCGCGACGCGCCGTCGCGAGGCCTAGCCACCGGAGATGCTCAAATGCCCGACCCAAATGAAGGACTACCGCCACGCTACCTCAGAACGCCGGAAGCCGCCCGATTTCTCGGCCTCTCCGGACGCACTCTGGAAAAACACAGGACTTACGGGACCGGCCCGCGCTACTCGAAAATCGGCGGGCGTGTCGTCTACGCGGTCGACGATCTGCAGGCCTGGGTCACACGAGGCGAGAAAACCTCGACCTCGGACGAGACCGAAGATCGCGTTCTGCCTGCCAAACGCCATGCAGCCGTTTCGCCGGCCTATCTGCGGCGGGGGCGCTGAGCCGATGCAGACACTTGTCCACCTCACCTGGATCGAAGGGCGCATCGAGCGCTGGATCCGCTTCGGTCGGATTGCCGAGGAAACCATCCTAACGCGTACGGAAAAGCGCGTGGCCTTCGCCCCCGGCGCGATCTTCGCGCTCGTCCGCTGGTCGTCGAACGACCACGGCACTGTTGAAAGCCGGATCGATATTCTGCGCGCCGTCGGTGCAGGCGAGCCCTGCTCCACGGTGCCCTGTGTCACGCCAGGCGGAGAGCTTTTGCTGCGCCTCTCCGGTTGGCCAAAGGTCGAGGCCGCCCTGCGGTCCGTCGATATCGTGGAAAGCTATGGCATCGCGCCGGAAGATGTCTGCCCCGATCATTGGCGGCACGTCCACAACCGCCTGACAGCTGCATTGGAGCCCCGTCCCTACACCCCTGCCCGGCATGCGGCCTGGCTCAAGCGTCGCATGGTGACGACATGAGCGCGGCGGTCCCTCCCCTCCTCGCGGCCGGTTTGTCCCTAGGTTTGCTCGCGGTCGCACAGATCGACCGCGCACCGCGTCTGATCTGGAATGCCTCAGCAAGCGTGCCCGTCGGTCTTTACCTTGTTCAAGCGTCAAACCCGCCATCGCTGGGCGATCTCGTTGCCGTGCGCCTGCCGGAAGACCTGTCATCTTGGGTGGTTGAGCGCGGCTATGTCGGTGCGGATACCTTGCTGTTGAAACGCATCGTAGCCGTCTCCGGCATGACCGTCTGTCGCGATGGTCTCGATATCGCCATCGGCGGCACCGTTGTTGCCCAGGCAGCATCGGATGACCGGCACGGTCGCCCACTTCCCCGTTGGACGGGATGTGTCACGCTCGGCTCGGACGAGGTTTTCCTGCTCGTCGCCGGTGTCGCCAACAGCCTCGATGGACGCTATTTCGGGCCCTTGTCAGCGGACACGATCCTCGGACGCGCCATCCCTCTTTGGACATATGAAGGGGCGGCAGATGCGCAGTCTTGAACGCGGTAACAGCCGTCGGCACGCGGGCGTCACGACCACGCTTGTACTGATCCTCTGCACGCCGATCACCGTGGCACCGACCGTCGTGATCGCTCAGGACCGCAGTGTTTCTGCATCTGAGCAGCAACCCATCGACATCCATATCGCAGAAGCCGCGCGCAGGTTCGGCATCCCGCAGCCCTGGATCCGTGCCGTCATGGAAGTCGAGAGCGCGGGCAATCCGCGCGCGGTGAGCCACGTGGGCGCCATGGGGCTTATGCAGATCATGCCCGGCACCTGGGCCGAATTGCGCGCAGCCCACCGGCTTGGCGATGACCCCTTCGATCCACGCGACAACATTCTGGCCGGCGCCGCCTATCTGCGGCAGATGTACGACCGGTTCGGGTCACCCGGCTTTCTCGCGGCCTACAATGCCGGGCCTGCACGGTACCAGAACCACCTTGATACCGGACGCGCCCTGCCGCTTGAAACTCGCAATTACCTCGCCATCCTCGCGCCACTCATCGCCGATGTAACCGACGTCGCGCGGGCAGTCAGCCGCCAGCAGAGGGCGCAGGACTGGCGCGACGCCCCGCTGTTCTCGGCAACGGCTGAGGCGGGTCAAACCCCGGGTGATGACACACAACGGATTGCGTCAGACGCGTCTCGAAACGGCATCTTCGTGCCTCTCAGCCGGGGGCAAACGCCATGATCCGCGGAATCGCACCATGGCGAGGTCTGGAATGCCCCGTCGCAGAAATGTGCCGGAGAGGGTCGTCGCGCAGAGTCTCAACAGAAAGAGCGCGAGATAAAAGAGGTGCCGCAAGCGGACCTCAAGCTGTTGTTTCTCTGCGAGTATTTGCGCGGCACATCCAAGCTGCATGCCGCAGGACTTCATCTAAATTATTGATTTTGCGATATTCTTTGTGCGGCAGCATGTTCTGCGAGCGAGTGCGGCCATGACCCGGCGCGACGACGACCTCCGTATCCGGCCCGGACGTATCCGCGACGGCGGCAGAACCTCGAAGCAACCGACACGTTTCGTCAACGAGGTCATGCGAGCCGCGCGGAAATCCGGACATACCGGCTATCGTATCGGCGCGGGCAGCACGCGCTCCGGCAACGCCACTTTCGGGCGTGGACGGTTTGCCCGAACCGCCAAAGGTCTGACCCGCACCTCCCGGCGCGTCATCGTGAAGACCCGCGTCGTGCGCCACCAGGGCAAGCGCTTTCGCTCCGCGCCCATGGCCAAGCATCTCGGCTACCTGCAGCGCGACGGCGTCGGTCAGGACGGACGCGACGCCGACTTGTTCGGGTCTGGACGCGATGACCTCAACCGGGGCGGCTTTGCGGCGCGCTGCGAAGGCGACCGGCATCACTTCCGGTTCATCGTCTCGCCGGAGGACGCGGGCGACTTGGAGGACCTGCGCGCCTTCACCCGGGATCTGATGGCCCGCGCGGAGCGGGATCTCGGAACCGGATTGGACTGGGTCGCCGTCGATCACTGGAACACCGACAATCCGCATGTCCACATCCTGGTGCGCGGAAAGGCCGATGATGGGCGGGACCTTGTGATCTCGCGTGACTATATCAGCCGGGGGTTTCGGGCGCGCGCAGAAGACCTCGTACAACTGGAGCTGGGCCCCCGCAGCGCGCGCGAGATTACCCAAGCGCTGGAAACGCAGGTCACGGCGGAGCGCTGGACCGATCTCGACCGCGGCCTGCGATCCCTGGCGGATGATCATGCCGGCACCGCCGACCTGCGCCGCGGAACGCCGGAGCCCCGCAATCCGGAGCTCCGCCGCTTGATGATCGGCCGCGCCCAGACACTGGAGAGGCTCGGACTCGCCGAACAAATCGCCCCTGCCGTCTGGGAGTTGAAACCGAATGCTGAAGACACTCTACGAGAGCTTGGGATGCGCGGCGACATCATCAAACGGATGCACCGGGCCATGGGTGCCGAGCGCCACCGCGCGGCGGGTGATTTCGCCATCGAAGGAACGCCCACCGCACCGATCCTCGGGCGGCTCATGGAACGCGGCTTTCATGACGACCACGGCGGGACCGGCTACGCGATCATCGACGGCGTTGACGGTCGTGTTCATCACCTGCGCTTCCGGGATCTTGATGCAACCGGCGACACGCCGCAAGGTGGTATCGTCGAAACCCGGCTCTGGACAGGAAAGACGGACGGGACACCGCAACTGTCGCTTGTCGGTCGTTCCGATCTGTCGCTGGCCGCCCAGATCGCGGCCGATGGCGCGACCTGGCTCGACCGCCTGCATCTTGCCCGGGACCGCGCACCGCTGAGCGGTGCCGGATTTGGCGCAGAGGTTCGCCATGCATTGGAGCGCCGCTCGGATCACCTTGTCGCCGAAGGCCTCGCCCGACGGCAAGGTCAGCGGGTCACCTTTGCCCGCGATCTGCTGGCCACCCTGCGCAACCGCGAACTGGACGCCATCGCTAAAGACCTCAGCACACAAACCGGCCTCCCCCACCACAAACCAACCGAGGACGAACCCTTCGCAGGGACGTTTCGTCAACGCCTCGATCTCGCCTCGGGCCGCTTCGCCATGATCGACGACGGCCTCGGATTCTCGCTCGTCCCCTGGACCCCGCAACTCGAACGCCATCTCGGCCAGACCGTCACGGGCACGATGATGCCCGGCGGCGGGATCGATTGGAGCCTCGGGCGCAAGCGCGGGCTGAGCCTCTGAGCAGAAAGGACATCACCATGAGCCGTCAGGACACGTCATCGGCCACCAAGATCCTCTGGGGCCAGATCATCATCGTCAGCATCGTGGCGCTGCTCTTCGTCTGGGCAGCGACGCAATGGGTCGCGTTCCGTCTGGGGTTCCAGCCCCAGCTTGGCGCGCCTCTCACCACCCTGTTCGGCCTGCCGATCTATCGCCCGTGGCAGGTCTTTACCTGGTGGTACTGGTACGACGCCTACGCGCCGCGCGTCTTCATGGAAGGGGCCGCAATCGCCGGCGCTGGCGGGATCGCCGCCATTGCCGTCGCGATCTTACTGTCCGTCTTGCGGGCGCGTGAGGCGAGCGACGTGACCACCTATGGATCTGCCAGATGGGCAAGCCCCAAGGATATCACCGCCGCTGGGCTGTTCGCAGACGACGGCGTCGTGCTGGGCCGTCTCGACAAGCGCTACCTCCGGCATGACGGACCAGAACATGTGCTGTGCTTCGCGCCCACCCGCTCCGGCAAGGGTGTCGGCCTGGTGATCCCAAGCCTGCTGACCTGGCCCGGCTCCGCGATTGTCCACGACATCAAGGGCGAGAACTGGCAGCTGACGTCCGGATGGCGGGCGCGATTCGGGCGTGTCCTGCTCTTCGATCCGACCAACGCGGCCAGCGCCGCCTACAATCCGCTGCTCGAGGTCCGCCGCGGCGAGCGCGAGGTGCGGGACGTGCAAAACATCGCGGATATCCTCGTCGATCCCGAAGGCCAGCTCGAGCGACGAAACCATTGGGAGAAGACCAGCCATTCCCTTCTGGTCGGCGCGATCCTGCATGTCCTCTATGCCGAGAAGGACAAGACACTGGCAGGCGTCGCCGCCTTCCTGTCCGATCCGCGGCGTCCCATCGTCGCCACACTGACTGCGATGATGCGGACGCCCCATCTCGGAGATCGCCCGCATCCCGTTGTCGCCCAAGCCGCGCGCGAGCTGCTGAACAAGTCCGAGAACGAACGCTCCGGTGTTCTCTCCACGGCCATGTCCTTCCTCAGCCTCTACCGCGACCCCGTGATCGCCGCCGTGACCCGGCGCTGCGACTGGCGGATCGATGATCTGGTCTCGGATGCGCGGCCGCTCACACTCTACCTCGTTGTGCCCCCGTCGGATATTTCCCGCACGAAACCGCTGGTCCGGCTGATCCTGAACCAGATCGGCCGCCGCCTGACGGAAGAATTGCACAACACCAACCGCAAGCACCGCCTTCTGTTCATGCTCGACGAATTCCCCGCCCTCGGGCGACTAGACTTCTTTGAAAGCCAACTGGCCTTCATGGCGGGCTACGGTCTCAAGGCCTTCCTGATCGCCCAGTCGCTGAACCAGATCGAAAAGGCCTATGGCCAGAACAATGCGATCCTGGACAACTGCCATGTCCGCGTCGCCTTCGCGACCAATGACGAGCGCACGGCGAAGCGCCTGTCCGACGCGCTCGGCACCACCACCGAACTGCGCGCGATGAAGAACTATGCCGGCCACCGCCTGTCACCCTGGCTCGGGCATCTGATGGTCTCGCGCCAGGAAACCGCCCGCGCCTTGCTGACCCCCGGCGAGATCATGCAGCTGCCATCCGACGACGAAATCATCCTCGTGTCGGGCGCGGCCCCGATCCGAGCGCAAAAAGTGCGGTACTTCCGCGACGCACAACTGACGGCGAGAATCCAAAAGCCTCCTAGCGTAGAAGCATCTGCACCCGTCCGCCCCGAGGAAACCGACGATTGGAGCAATCTTCAACCGATCGCACCGCTTCAGGAAGCTGGCAGGAAAAAACCCGCTGACGATGCAGATGGCGGCATCCGACGAGAGCCTGAAATCCCCGAGCATGAGGATGTGGCGCCCGAACTGCCGTTCCCGCGCGAGGAATTCGCGGCCCTCGAAGACGAACCCGACGACGAGGCCCAACGCGCCCGCGCCATGCAAACCCGCTTCCGCAACGTCGCGCGTCAAGCGGCCCTCGATCCGGACGACGGGATCGAACTGTGAGGTGACGCCATGAAGAAAGCCAAGATCACCGCCTATGTCGACGCAGCCCTCTTCGACGAAATCGACGCGTTGGCGGCACGACGACGCGTTCCCAAAACCCAGATCATCGAGGCGGCCTTGGCGTCCTTCCTATCCCCCGACAGCACCGAACAGAGCGAGGCCGCCATCGTCCGCAGGCTGGATCGCCTGACCCGATCGCTCGAGCGGCTGGAACGCGACCAGGAAATTACGACCGAGGCACTGGCGCTATTCGTCCGCTTCTGGCTGACGACGACCCCACCTTTGCCGGATGACACCTATGCGGCCGCCAAAGCAACGGGCAAGGAGCGGTATGGTGGTTTCGTTCAAGCGCTCTCGCGTCGATTGGCGAAGGGTTCAACTCTCACCAAGGAACTCGTCCAAGATTTGCCAGCAGGACAGACAGACCCAACCGACGGCATCCACTGAAAGCCTTGCTCCAGCGAATATCGATCCAACGACTGGAATTAGACGCCCAACCCGTACGCTCGCCAATTGCCTTTTTGCTCCTTGAACGCCATGATTGAAAAAGTATAGCAATTTCAGGCGTTATGCGTGTCACCTGATGTCAACCAAACCCCCGAGCAGCTCGCCCGGGACCGGATCGATGAACGCCTGCGGGCGTCCGGTTGGCATGTCCAGGACAAGGACGCGCTCGATTTCAATGCCGGCCTTGGCGTGGCCGTCCGCGAGTATCAGACCGACATCGGACCTGCCGACTACGTCCTCTTCGCCGACAGACATGCGGTCGGCGTGGTCGAAGCCAAGCCCGACAACTGGGGTGTCCGCCTGACCTCGGTCGAGGAGCAATCCGAAGGGTACGCTAACGCCAAGCTGAAATGGGTCACCAATGCCGAACCGCTCCCGTTCCTCTACGAGAGTACAGGTCAGGTCACCCGCTTCACCAACGCCCGCGATCCCAATCCTCGGTCGCGCGAGGTCTTCACCTTCCACCGGCCTGACACCTTGAAGTCATGGGCGCAGGCGCCAAAGAGCCTCCGTGCGGGTATCGCAGCCCTGCCGGGCCTAAACCCCGACGGCCTGCGTGACTGCCAGATCAAGGCGATCACGAACCTCGAGACGTCGCTCAAGTTCGACAAGCCCCGCGCCCTCGTGCAGATGGCAACCGGGTCTGGCAAGACCTTCACGGCGATCACGCAGGTCTACCGCCTGCTCAAACATGCCGGCGCGCGCCGCATCCTGTTCCTCGTCGACACCAAGAACCTGGGCGAGCAGGCCGAACAGGAGTTCATGGCCTTCATCCCGAACGACGACAACCGGAAGTTCACCGAACTCTACAACGTCCAGCGCCTCACCTCGCCCTCCATCGCGAACGACAGCCAGGTCGTGATCTCCACGATCCAGCGCATGTACGCAACGCTCAAGGGCGAGGAGCTGAACGAAAGTGCCGAAGACGAAAACCCGGCCGAGCAGAAATGGCGGCGCAAGGAACCTCTGCCGGTCGTCTACAATGCCAAGCTGCCGCCGGAATACTTCGACTTCGTCGTCATCGACGAGTGCCACCGCTCCATCTACAACCTCTGGCGCCAGGTCATCGAGTATTTCGATGCCTACCTGATCGGCCTGACCGCCACGCCCGACAACCGCACCTACGGGTTTTTCCAAAAGAACGTCGTCAGCGAGTACACCCACGAGAAGGCTGTCGCCGACAAGGTCAACGTCGGCAACGAAATCTACCTGATCGAGACCGAGATCACCCAAGGCGGTGAGACGCTCAAGGCCGAGCAGCTGGTCGAGAAACGCGAACGCGAGACCCGCGCGCGCCGATGGGAAACGCAGGACGACGAGCAAGCCTACGCCGCGACCCAACTTGACCGATCCGTCGTGAACCCCGACCAGATCCGAACCGTCATCCGCACATTCCACGACAAGTGGCCCGAGATTTTCCCCGGCCGCAAGGAACTGCCGAAAACCCTGATCTTCGCCAAAACCGACAGCCACGCCGACGACATCATCCAGACCGTCCGGCAGGAATTCGGCGAGGGCAACGACTTCTGCCGCAAGATCACCAACGGGGCCAAGAACCCGAAATCATCGCTTTCGGCCTTCCGCAACGACTACTACCCGCGCATCGCCGTGACCGTGGACATGATCGCCACCGGCACCGACGTCAAACCCCTCGAATGCCTGATCTTCATGCGCGACGTGAAGTCGAAGAACTACTTCGAGCAGATGAAGGGTCGCGGCACCCGTGTCCTGAAACCCGACGACCTGAAGAAGGTATCGCCCTCCGCGCAGGCCAAGACCCATTATGTCATCGTCGATGCCGTCGGCGTCACCAAATCGCTCAAGACCGCCAGCCAGCCGCTCGACACCAAGCCCTCTATCCCCTTCAAGGACCTCGCCATGGGGCTGATGATGGGCGACCGGTCCGAGGAAACCGTCAGCTCCCTTGCCGCCCGCCTCTCACGGCTCGACAACAAGCTCGGGGCAGAGGATCAGGAGAAGATCACGACAGAGGCCGGGACATCGCTCACCGCTATCGTGCGTGACCTCTTCGACGCCATCGACCCCGACAAGGTGGAGGCCGACGCCAAGGCCGCCGGCCACCCCGAGCCCGACGACGCCGCCATGAACGCCGCGCGCGAGGAACGGATCAAACACGCCGCCAACGTCTTCACCGGCCCGCTCATCAACCTGATGGACACCATCCGCCGCGACAACGAACAGACCATCGACCATGACAACCTCGACACGCTCCTGCGCGCCGAATGGGCAGGCGACGTGGCAGAGAACGCCAAGCAGATCGCGCAGGAGTTCGAGGCTTATCTAACCGAGAACCGGGACGAGATCGAGGCGCTGTCGATCTACTTCAACACCCCCGCCCGCCGGTCCGAGGTGACCTTCGCCATGGTCAAGGACGTCCTGAAGAAACTGACCGAGGATCGCCCGCGCCTCGCCCCGCTCACCGTCTGGCGCGCCTATGCGCATCTGGATGACTACAAAGGCAGCAATCCCGCCAGCGACCTGACTGCGCTGGTGGCGCTGATCCGCCGGGTCACGGGGCTGGATGAAACTCTCACCCGCCATTCCGAACGGGTGCGGCGCAACTTCCAGAACTGGGTGCTGAACCGCCATTCCGGCGCGGGCGAGAAATTCACCGAGGAACAGATGGACTGGCTGCGCATGATCCGCGACCACCTGGCCACCTCCTTCACCATCGAGCGCGACGATCTGGAAATGGCCCCCTTCGACGGCAAGGGCGGGATGGGGCAGATGTACGCGCTGTTCGGCGACGGGATGGACGAGGTCATGACCGAGATGAATGAGGCGCTTTCGGCATGACGGATTTGCCGAGCGGATGGGCCATGACGCGGCTCTCAGAAATCTCCGCGATCAATCCGCGTGTCGACAAATCGGCATTCGAGCCCGACACCGTCGTATCGTTCGTCGCGATGCCTGCTGTGGAGGCAGAAACTGGCAAGATCGACGTTTCCGAAACGCGCACGTTTGCTCAGGTCAAGCAGGGCTATACGCCATTCCGAAAGGGCGATGTCCTCTTTGCCAAGATCACGCCTTGCATGGAAAACGGCAAAATGGCCATCGTCCCGGAGATGGTTAGCGATCACGGCTTTGGGTCCACCGAATTTCACGTGTTGCGCCCGGCTCAGGGTGTTGATCCCAAGTACATCTATCACGCCGTTTCTAATCAAGGTTTTCGCTACCACGCCGAACACAACATGACAGGCGCTGTCGGGCAAAAGCGTGTCCCAGCCTCGGTCTTGGAAGACCATGAATTAGGCCTACCGCCCTCCAACGAACAACGCCGCATCGTGGAGAAGATCGAGGCGATGTTCGACGAGATCGACAAGGGGGTCGAGAGCCTGCACACGGCGCGCACCACCCTCGGCCTCTACCGCCAGTCCCTGCTGAAATCCGCCTTCGAAGGCCGCCTCACCGCCGACTGGCGCGCGCTGAACGCAGACAAACTGGAAGCCCCCGAACCCCTCCTCGCCCGCATCCAGCGCGAACGCGACACCCGCTACAAAACCGCCCTCGACGCTTGGCAAGAAGCCCTCACCACATGGCGCGCCGATGGCGAGAAGGGCAAGAAGCCCGCAAAACCAAAGCGTGCTACCGATGTAGCCCCATTGGAAGAACGCGAACTCAAAGAGCTCCCGGCTTTGCCCGACGCTTGGGCATTCAGCCGACTGGGACTCTACATCGATTGGATTGAAGCGGGGAAAAGCTTCAAGTGCCTCGAAACAGAGCCTCGCCCCAATCAGGTTGGCGTCGCCAAAGTCAGCGCAGTATCTTGGGGTGAATATGATGAAACCGAAAGTAAGACCTGCCTGGACGAAGATAAAATCAACGAGGAATGGTTCATCCACAAAGGCGATTTTCTATTGAGCCGTGCAAACACCATCGAACTTGTTGGAGCTTCCGTGATTGCAAAAACGGTCACGAAACGCATTATGCTTAGTGATAAGACTTTGCGAATTCATTTCGCGCCTGAGGATCGGCGGTTCTTTCTACATTACCTTCGCAGCCCATATGGTCGCGCCGAAATAGAAGTGCGTTCCACAGGAAACCAAGAAAGTATGCGCAATATCGGACAGGATCGGATCAAAAGCATAATCATTCCGCTTTGTAGCGAGAACGAACAAGCCGAAATTGTTCAAATTCTCGACGCCCGGCTCGACGCCGCCGCGCGACTTGAGGCCGAGATCGACGCCGCCCTCACCCGCGCCGATGCCCTCCGCCAATCCATCCTGAAAAAAGCCTTCTCCGGCCAACTCGTCTCCCAAGACCCCGATGACGAACCCGCCCCCACCCTCCTCGCCCGCATCAAGGCCGACCGCGCGAAGAGCCCGAAGCCCAAGAAACGGAGGACCGCCCATGCCTGACGTCATCAGCTTTCAAGAAGCGATCGAAGCGACGGACGGCGAAGACCGCGCCCTGCTGATCGGCAACGGCTTTTCTATTGAGTATTTCAGCTATTCAAACCTGTTGGCCGAAGCCAAGCTGGAAGAAGATGGCCCAATCAAGGCGTTATTCGATGCCTTGGGAACAGTAGATTTCGAAGCGGTCGTCCGATCAATGGAAGACGCAGCCATCGTCGAACAGGCTTATGGCAACGAAAAGCACGCAGATCAGCTGGTAAATGACGCGCAGACCGTGCGCGATGCCCTAGTGACTGCTGTTAACGAAACCCACCCCGCGCATCGCGAAGACCTTGACCTCAAGTACGAGAGTGCTTTGGCTTTCCTCAGCCATTTCGGAAACGTGTTCTCTTTGAACTATGATCTTTTGCTCTACTGGGTGAAGATCGACATGCCTAAAATGTACGACGGGTTCGCTCGTGGTGAAAAAATCGAAGATGGGCGCTTTCAAGGGCCATTTAACGAAGAATCATATTGTCACGTTTTCAACCTTCACGGTGGCCTACACCTTTTCCAGAACGAAATTGGCGATGTGTATAAAGCGCTCAATGATGGTGACGGTGTAATCGGAAATATCACCCACGAAATCGCCGGAAATGGCCGCCTTCCCATCTACGTTGCGGAAGGAAGATCGGCCTCCAAGCTGCGCAAGATTAATTCGGTCGGATACTTGCGGCACTGCTACCGCAAGCTGCAGGACAATGCCGCAATCTTTTTCATTTATGGCCATAGTGCAGACGAAAACGATGCTCACATCTATCATGCCGTTTTCGGATCGGACGCAAAGCAAGTCTACTTTGGGGTTCACAATCCTGACAAAGACACGCTTCGGAAATTTGACGCACAGCTAGCAAAATACAGCAAAATTGGTGGGAAAGACATTCCGTACTCGTTTTTTGCTTCTGAGACGGCGCAGGTCTGGGATGGGCCGCCAAAAAAGCCTGAGGGCAAATGATGGCTTTTGAACACAGCGACCCAACTCTGCGAGGCGTTCCCAGTGAGTAACTTTCAGAGAGCCGGGTCTATCAGCAACACCGATGTCGGGCGAGCTTTCGAACTTCGTGCAAAGAAGATTCTAGCTGAACATGGGTTGCACCTTGAGTTGAATCACAAGGTCCCGTGCGGTTTAGGGAACCTGCGCAAAGACCATGCGTTCGATCTGGGATCTGAGGACCCGAAAGTGATCGTAGAGTGCAAATCGCAAACCTGGACCTCCGGCGGCAACGTACCGAGCGCCAAGATGAAGAATTGGGCCGAAGCCATGTTTTATTTCCACATGGCACCTACCGATTACCGGAAAATATTCTTCGTGGAACAGAGCATGCGGGCTGGACGCGAGGAAACGCTTCTGGGCTATTTTCGTAGAACACAGGCGCATATGATCCCGCATGATGTTGAATTTTGGGAGCTCGCTCGCGATAGCGACGAACTCGTAATTAACAAGGACTGACATGAGTACATTCGACAGCACTAAACTCCCGCTGCCCCAAGTTCTGTCCGATGTGACGAACGGTATGATCCAACTCCCTGATTTCCAGCGTGGCTGGGTCTGGGACGATGAGCATGTCAAATCCCTGCTGGTCAGCATAGCCCGTTCCTTTCCCGTCGGCGCGGTCATGATGCTCGATACAGGCGGCGACGTGCGTTTTCAGGTCCGACCGGTCGAGAATGTTGATTTCAAGGGCCCGATACCGGAGCCTGAAAAGTTGATCCTCGACGGGCAACAGCGTCTGACGTCGCTGACCCAAGTGCTCTCGCTCGAAAAGCCCGTCAAGACGTTCAACGAAAAGGGCAAGGCGATAAGCCGCCATTATTACATCGATATCGCCATGGCACTGGAAGATGATCGGCTGGAAGAGGCATTCATCTCAGTCCCCGAAGACAAGAAGATCAAGACGAATTTCGACCGCGATGTGGTCCTCGATCTTTCGACACGCGAATTGGAGATCAAGAATTTCCATTTTCCATGCTCGCAAATCCTGAGTTCGGATGCATGGGAAGAGGCTTTGCACGAATTCGCACCCGAGAAATTCGGTGACTTCATGGCGTTCCGAAGGAAAGTGCTGACCGCATTCCGAAGCTATCAGCTGCCCGCGATCACACTGGGCAAGGCCACATCGAAAGAAGCGGTTTGCCTGGTTTTCGAAAAGGTGAACACGGGCGGCGTGCCGCTATCCGTATTCGAGTTGATGACGGCGACCTTCGCTGCAGATGGCTTCAACCTACGGGATGATTGGTATGGGAGTGCATTGCGAAATGTAGAAGGGCGCTACCAACGGCTGAGCGAAGAGCCGATCCTGAAGGGGACCGAAGCTGCAGACTTCCTACAGGCAATCTCGATCCTGCAAAGCTCGGAAAGGCGTAAAGCCGATATCGAGGCGGGAAAGAAGGGCAAGATGGTTTCCGCGGTGAGCGCCAAGCGCGTGACCGTGCTTTCGCTTACGCTTGGAGACTACGAAAAATGGGCCCCACTCGTTGAAGAGGGATTCAAGCTGGCCGCGAAATTCATGCGCAAGGAATGCTTCTTTGACGGACGCGAGCTGCCGTACCGTACGCAGCTTGTGCCCCTTGCTGCCGTTCTTTCTCAGATCAAAGAGCGGTGGCTGGAACCGAAAGTTCATGATCGCCTCTCCCGTTGGTTCTGGTGCGGCGTCTTGGGTGAGCTGTATGGCGGGGCCGTCGAAACGCGGATCGCCAACGATTTTGAAGAGCTGATGCCTTGGCTCTTAAGTGATCTAGATGACGAGGCTTATGAACTGATCGACAGCCTTCCAAGGACAATCAGCGAAGCCGCATTTCAGGAAAGCCGCCTGGATACGCTTCGCTCTCGAAACAGCGCCGCCTACAAGGGACTGAATATCCTTGTCCTCCGGGAAGGTGCCCGCGACTTCTTCTGGAAAGCGACGATCAAGGAGCTGGATGACGAAGATATTGCACTGGATATTCATCACATATTTCCCAGGGCGTGGTGTGAGGACAATGGGATCAAGGCGAACACTTACAATGCCATCGTCAACAAGACCCCCATTTCCTACAAGGCAAACCGGATGATTGGTCGCAAGGCGCCATCCGAATACCTGACCGCTCTTCAAAAGCACAAACAGGTTACGCTAGGCGATGCGGCAATGAACGCTCTCCTCGCATCGCACCGTATCCCTGCTGATCTGCTTCGTGCTGACGATTTCGATGCGTTCTATTCTGGTCGAAAAGCCGAACTTCTCAGGTTGGTCGAAAGAGCGATGGGCAAAGCTGCACAACTGGATCAGACAGGAGTTGTATCGAACGCAGGTGAGGAACAATGAACACCGCCCCTATTGTCTCCAAGGTCTGGAGCTTCTGCACCACGCTGCGCGACGACGGCGTCGGCTATGGCGATTACCTGGAGCAGCTCACTTACCTCATCTTCCTCAAGATGGCGGACGAATACGCCAAGCCCCCCTACAGCCGCGATGTGGGGATCCCGGCGGGGTATGACTGGACCAGTCTGACCTCGCGGCGGGGAGCGGAACTGGAAGCGCATTACGTTATGCTGTTGCGCAAGCTGGGCGAGCAAAAGGGTATGCTCGGCCAGATTTTCACCAAGGCGCAGAACAAGATCACCGACCCAGCCAAGCTGTTCCGCCTGATTGACATGGTGGACAGCACGAAATGGGTGATGCTGGGCGCCGACGTGAAGGGCGACATCTACGAAGGGCTGCTGGAACGCAACGCCGAGGATACGAAGTCAGGAGCGGGCCAGTATTTCACCCCTCGCGCCTTGATCCGAGCAATGGTTGACTGTGTCCGTCCGGAGCCAGGCAAAACAATTGCAGATCCGGCATGTGGGACAGGCGGTTTCTTCCTAGCCGCGCATGATTTCTTGACGGACCCGGACAACCATGCGCTCGACAAGGACCAAAAGGCTTTCCTGAAGCACTCGACCTTCTTCGGCAATGAGATCGTCGCCGGAACACGGCGCCTCTGCCTGATGAACATGTTCCTCCACGGCATTGGCGAAATGACTGGCGACACGTTGGTTTCACCCGCCGATGCACTGATATCGCCGCCATCAGAAACCTTCGACTATGTTCTGGCAAACCCGCCTTTCGGCAAGAAGAGCTCAATGAGCTTTACCAATGCCGAAGGTGAGCAGGAAACGGACGACCTGACGTATAATCGACAAGATTTCTGGGCTACCACCTCGAATAAGCAGCTTAACTTCGTCCAGCATATCCGGACCATGCTGAAGACAACGGGCCGTGCCGCTGTTGTCGTGCCGGACAATGTCCTATTTGAGGGCGGTGCGGGAGAAACCATCCGGCGCAAGTTGCTCCAGACGACCGACCTGCACACCATACTCCGCCTGCCAACGGGCATCTTTTATGCGCAAGGCGTGAAGGCAAACGTCATCTTCTTCGACAACCGCACCGCCAGCCCCGATCCGCAGACGTCTAAGGTCTGGTACTACGATTATCGGACGAACGTGCATCACACGCTAAAACAGAAGCCATTGACGTATGCGCACCTCGAGGACTTCGTGTCCTGCTACGCACCAGGCAACCGACATCGGCGCAGCCCAACCTGGAGCGAAGAAAGCCCCGATGGGCGCTGGCGCGCCTTTGACCGGGAAGAACTACTGGCACGTGACAAGGCAAGCCTCGATCTTTTCTGGCTTCGTGATGCGTCAATGACCGATCTCGAGAACCTCCCAGAGCCCGACGTTTTGGCAGAAGAGATCATGGAAAACCTTCGATCCGCCCTCGCGAGCTTTGAAGCCGTGAGCGTAGAATAGGATTCGTATTCGTTCCGGTGGTCGCGGAAATCGTCGCGCCGGAACGCCCCGGTTTGGGGGACTTGCTTCCGCCGGAACCCTGCCGTTCTAGCCGATGACGCTACTACGCCTGCAGAACTGTTGCCCGTAACCAGATAACGGTCTTCTTGATCGGTCCCGTGATCCATCGCGAGGCCAGTCATGACCGTTACCCCTTTCATAACTGAGACGTCTTCCCGCGGCGCACGCATGCTGCGCACCGCCCTTGGGCCTGGCATCGCCGCCTGGCTCGAGGATGCGGGCGTCGTCGAGGTGATGCTGAACCCTGACGGGCGGCTCTGGGTTGACCGGCTGGCAGGGGGGCTGAGCGACACAGGCGCGGTGCTGTCTCCCGCCGATGGCGAGCGCATCATCCGACTTGTCGCGCATCATGTCGGGGCGGAGGTCCATCCCGCGGCCCCGCGTGTTTCGGCTGAATTGCCAGACACCGGCGAGCGCTTCGAGGGTTTGCTGCCACCAGTGGTTTCTGCACCCACATTTGCCATTCGCAAGCCCGCCGTCGCGGTGTTCACCCTCGAGGACTATGTCGCAATGGGCATTCTCTCCTCAGATGCGGCTGCGCAGTTGCGCGAGGGGGTCGCCAGCCGGGCCAATATTCTTGTCGCGGGCGGGACCTCGACCGGGAAGACGACCCTCACCAATGCGCTATTGGCGGAGGTCGCGAAGACCTCAGACCGCGTGGTCCTGATCGAGGACACGCGCGAGCTGCAATGCCTGACCCCCAACCTCGTGGCTCTCCGCACCAAGGACGGGGTCGCGACCTTGTCCGATCTCGTGCGCGCGTCGCTGCGGCTGCGGCCGGATCGCATCCCCATCGGCGAGGTGCGCGGGCCGGAAGCGCTGGACCTGCTCAAGGCCTGGGGCACCGGTCATCCGGGCGGGATCGGCACGATCCACGCCGGGTCCGCCATCGGCGCTCTTCGGCGTCTCGAGCAGCTAATTCAGGAAGCGGTGGTCACCGTTCCCCGCGCGCTGATCGCAGAGACCATCGACCTGATCGCCGTTCTGTCCGGACGGGGCGCCGAACGTCGCCTCTCTGAATTGGCGCGTGTCACCGGCCTGACCGCCACGGGCGATTACGCCCTCACCCCCCTTTTTCCACCAACACAAGGAAGCCATCCATGACCCTTCTGCCATCATTTCGCACAGCCCTTGGCGCAATCGCCCTCGGCCTCCTCGCTTTTGCCCTGCCCGAGCCAGCGCTCGCCGCCGGGTCCGGCATGCCATGGGAAGCCCCCTTGCAAACCATCCTCGAGTCGATCGAAGGCCCGGTCGCCAAGATCGTCGCCGTGATCATCATCATCGTCACGGGCCTGACGCTGGCCTTTGGCGACAGTTCGGGCGGGTTCCGGCGGCTGGTGCAGATCGTCTTCGGGCTGTCCATCGCCTTCGCGGCCTCGAGCTTCTTCCTGTCCTTCTTCTCCTTTGGCGGCGGGGCGCTGATCTGATGGAGAACCCCACCGACATTCCCGGCTATTTCGCGCCGGTGCACCGCGCCCTGATCGATCCGGTCCTTTTGGCCGGTGCTCCCCGCACCATCGCCATTGCCAATGGCACCCTGGCGGCCGCCATCGGGCTCGGCTTGCGGCTCTGGCTCGTAGGCCTCGCATTTTGGCTGGTCGGCCACCTCCTCGCAGTCTGGGCCGCGAAGCGAGACGCACAGATCGCCGAAGTGGCGCGGCGGCATCTCCGTTACCCGTCCTGGTTCGGGGTCTGAGCCGATGATGCGTCTCGCCGAATACCGCTCCAAATCCGCCCTACTGGCCGATTTTCTGCCCTGGGCTGCTTTGATCGCGCCCAGCGTCATCCTGAACAAGGACGGCAGCCTGCAGCGCACAGCGCAGTTTCGGGGGCCGGATCTGGATTCCGCCACGCCCGCCGAACTGGTCGCCACATCGGCCCGGCTCAACAGCGCGCTGCGACGGCTGGGTTCCGGCTGGGCTGTCTTCGTGGAAGCGCAACGGATCCCAGCGCAGGACTACCCCGCCTCCGAGTTCCCCGATCCGGTCTCGGCCCTCGTCGATGCCGAACGCCGCGCGCAATTCGAAGAAGCGGGCGCGCATTTCGAGAGCGCGTATTTTCTGACGCTGGTCTGGATGCCGCCCGCCGACGACGCGAGCCGCGCCGAAGGCTGGCTGCTCGAAAACGCCCCGGATCGCCGCACCAAGCCTCAGGATCTTGTCTCCAGCTTTGTCGGCCGGGCCGACCGACTGACCGATCTGCTGGACGGGTTCATGCCGGAGATCGCCTGGCTCTCCGATGAAGAGACCCTGACCTATCTGAATTCGACCGTGTCAACCCGGCGCCATCGCGTCCGCGTGCCGGAGGTGCCGATGCATCTGGACGCGGTGCTGGCCGATGATCCGTTGGTGGGTGGACTGACACCTCGGCTCGGGGCCGCGCATCTCAAGACCCTGACCATCATCGGACTGCCAAGCGCCACCTGGCCCGGTTTGCTCGACGAATTGAACGCGCAGGGATTCGAGTATCGCTGGTGCACGCGGGCGATCTGCCTCGACAAGACGGATGCCGCCCGGGTGCTCACCCGCATTCGCCGGCAGTGGTTCGCCAAGCGCAAATCGGTGGCCGCGATCCTGAAGGAGGTGATGACCAACGAGGCCTCGACCCTGCTCGACAGCGACGCGGCCAACAAGGCGGCAGATGCCGACGAGGCACTGCAAGAACTCGGCGCCGATGTGGCGGGCGCGGCTTACGTCACCGCCACGATCACCGTCTGGGACGAGGACGCAGCAGCCGCCGAGGCCAAGCTGAAGGCCGCAGAGAAGATCGTGCAGGGGCGCGATTTCACCTGCATCCCGGAAACATTGAACGCGCTCGAGGCCTGGCTCGGCTCCCTGCCCGGCCATCTCTATGCCAATGTCCGTCAGCCACCCATCTCGACCCTCAACCTTGCCCATATGATCCCGATCTCGGCGGTCTGGGCGGGGCCGGACCGGAACGACCATCTGGACGGCCCGCCACTGTTTCACGCCGAAACCGACGGCACAACGCCGTTTCGCTTCTCCACACATGTGGGCGATGTCGGCCATACCTTGATCGTCGGCCCGACCGGGGCGGGCAAATCGGTCCTGCTGGCGTTGATGGCGCTGCAGTTCCGCCGCTACCCGGGCGCGCAGGTCTTCGCCTTCGACTTCGGCGGCTCGATCCGCTGCGCCACGCTCGCCATGGGTGGCGATTGGGAAAACCTCGGAGATGCGCTGGCCGATGAGGAACCAGCGGTGCAGCTGCAGCCGCTCGCCGGGATCGATGAGACGTCGGAACGCGCCTGGGCGCAGGACTGGCTCGCGGGCATCCTCGGACGGGAAGGCGCGACGATCGACCCAAGCGCGCGGGACCATCTCTGGTCGACACTGACCTCGCTCGCCTCAGCCCCGCGCGAGGAACGCACGCTGACCGGCCTTTCCGTCCTGCTACAATCAACCGAACTCAAACGCGCGCTCAAACCCTTCTGCCTCGGCGGGCCTTTCGGACGGCTTCTGGATGCAGAAGCCGAGGACCTGGGCGGCGCGGACGTGCTCGCGTTTGAAACCGAGGGGCTGATCGGCTCGGCGGCAGCCGCCGCCGTGCTCGCCTATCTCTTCCACCGGATCGAAGCGCGGCTCGACGGACGTCCCACCATGATCCTGATCGACGAGGGCTGGCTGGCGCTCGATGACGCCAATTTCGGCGGGCAGCTGCGCGAATGGCTGAAGACGCTGAGAAAGAAGAACGCTTCGGTGATCTTCGCCACCCAATCGCTGGCCGATATCGACGGGTCTCTCATCGCACCCGCCATCGTCGAGAGCTGCCCCACGCGGATCTTCCTGCCCAACGAGCGCGCCTTCGAACCGCAGATCGCACGGATCTACCGGAACTTCGGGCTGAACGACCGCCAGATCGACATCGTCGCCCGCGCGACGCCGAAGCACGACTACTACTGCCAGTCGCGGCGGGGCAACCGGCTCTTCTCGCTGGGCCTCGGCGAGGTGGCGCTGGCCTTCACCGCCGCCTCCTCCAAGGCCGATCAGGCCGCAATCAGCAATCTTATCGCCACCCATGGCCAGAATGACTTTGCCGCCGCCTGGCTGCGTCATCGCGGTCTTGATTGGGCCATCGACCTGCTCGGGCCCGACATCGCACCAGCCGATCCGACGCCCCCTCACCCTGACCAATAGGAGACAGAACATGACCCGCAATCCTGACCGCCCTGCCCGGCCCCGCAAACTCGCCGCCGCATTGATAGCCAGCGCCCTCGCGCTCACACCAGTCCTGACGACACCGGCCCAGGCCTTCTTCTTCGGGGGCGGTGGGCGGATCGTCTACGACCCGCGGAACCATGCCGAAAACATCCTCTCGGCCGCCCGCGCGCTGGAACAGATCAACAACCAGATCGCGCAGATCCAGAACCAGGCGCAGATGCTGATGAACGACGCGCTGAACCTTGCGAACCTGCCGCATTCGTCGCTGGCGCAGCTGCAGGGTGCCATCGGCGAAACCCAGCGCCTCCTGGCCGATGCCCAGAGCCTCGCGTTCGACGTAGCCACCATCGAACAGGCCTTCGCACAGGACTACGGTGCTGCAGCAGCCCAGGGTGATTTCGACGCGATGATCGCCGGTGCGCGCGAGCGGTGGGAAACCTCCGTCGCGGGCTTCGAGGACGCGTTGCGCGTGCAGGCCGGGGTCGTGGGCAATATCGACGGAGCCCGCAGCCAGATGGACGCACTCATCCGCGAAAGCCAAGGAGCCGTTGGGGCCCTGCAGGTCGCGCAGGCTGGCAACCAGCTGCTCGCATTGCAATCGACACAGATCGCCGATCTGACCGCCGCCATTGCGGCGCAGAACCGCGCCGAAGCGCTGGAAGCCGCCCGCATCGCCTCCGCCGAGGCGCAGGGCCGCGAAAACCTCGCGCGGTTCCTAGATTACGGCGGCGGCTACTCCCCCGGCACAGTACGGCTGTTCGGGGAGTAAGCGCATGGCCCTCGACACCCCGCGAACTCTGCGCCTTGTCGCCTTCGGTATCGGAGGCCTCGCCGCCCTCGCCGCCGCTGTGGAACTTACCCGGACGGTCCTGCCCACCGACACCGGGCATGTGGTCAGGGATGACGCCTTGCGCGGCACCCTCGCGCGTTGCCGTGACCTGACGCCCGAAGACTACGCCACCGACACTGAATGCCGCGCCGCCTGGGAGGCGGCCCGGCAGCGCTTCTTCGATCTGGCGCCAGAGCCGGCCGGGACGGAGTAAAGCGATGGGCGGCGTCAGTGTCATCGACCGGTTTCTCGAGGTCTTCGCCTCCTACATCGATTCCGGCTTCGGACTTCTCGGCGGCGACGTCGCCTTTCTCGCCACCACGCTGATCGTCATCGACATCACGCTGGCCGCGCTGTTCTGGGCCTGGGGTACGGATGACGATATCATCGCGCGGCTGGTGAAGAAGACCCTCTTTGTCGGGGTCTTCGCCTATATCATCGGCAACTGGAACGCGCTGGCTCGGATCGTCTTCGACAGTTTCGCGGGGCTTGGGCTGGTCGCCACCGGTGGCACGATCTCCGCCGGTGAACTGCTTCAGCCGGGGCGCATCGCGCAGGTCGGGCTCGAGGCGGGCCAGCCGATCCTCGCCTCCATTGCCGACCTCTCCGGGTTCGTCGCCGTCTTCGAGAACTTCATCCAGATCGGGATCCTGTTCTTTGCCTGGCTGGTGGTTCTGCTGTCGTTCTTCATCCTCGCGATCCAGCTCTTTGTCACCCTGATCGAATTCAAGCTGGCCACGCTGGCGGGTTTCATCCTCGTGCCCTTCGGCCTCTTCAACAAGACCGCCTTCATGGCCGAACGCGTGCTGGGCCTCGTCATTTCCTCCGGCGTCAAGGTGCTGGTCCTGGCCGTGATCGTCGGCATCGGCTCCACCATCTTCAACGAATTCACCGCCGGATTCGCGGGTGAACCCACGATCAACGACGCCATGTCGGTCGTCCTTGGCGCGCTGGCGCTCCTCGCCCTCGGCATCTTCGGCCCCGGCATCGCCAATGGCATTGTCTCGGGCGGGCCGCAGCTTGGCGCAGGGGCCGCGGTCGGCACCGGCATCGCTGTGGGCGGGGCTGCAGTCGCCGGTGTCGCCGGGACCCGGATGGCCCTTGGCACCGGTGGCGCGGCCTTGCGTGGTGCCAGTGCGGTTGGCAGCGGAACCGCCACTGCATACCAGCTAGGCACGGCCTCGCGCAGCACAGCACTGGGCAAGTCCGTCGGTGGCGTGGCCGCTATTGGCAAGACCGGTGCCGTCGCCGCGTTCAGCCCGCTCCGACGCGCGATCTCGGAAGGCGCGCAGTCCGGCGCCCGCGCAGCCTATGCCGCAACCGGGGGACGGATGGCGGGTGGTGCCCTGCCCGCCCCGTCCAATGGCGGCCCACCCGATTGGGCGCGCCGGATGAAGCGCCAGCAATCCCTCCAACACGGCCTCTCGACCGCCGCTCATGTCATCCGCTCCGGCGACCATGGCGGCGGCGGCACGGTCGTCAGCCTTTCCGAAAGGTCCTCCTGATGTTCCGACGCCCCAGTGTTCGCTACGGCACCACGCCCGAGCCTGTCACCCCCTACCAGAAGGCCGCCCAGGTCTGGGACGAGCGCATTGGCTCGGCCCGCGTTCAGGCCCGCAACTGGCGCCTTATGGCGATGGGCTGCCTCGCCCTGTCCGCCGGGCTCAGCGCGGCGCTCGCCTGGCAATCGACGCGGAGCAGCGTCGTCCCCTACGTGGTCGAGGTCGACAATCTCGGTGCGGCACAGGCCGTCGCCCCGGCGCTCGCCGAGTATCGCCCGACCGATCCGCAGATCGCCTGGCACCTCGCCCGCTTCGTCGAGCATGTCCGGCAGGTCCCGGCCGATCCGATCGTGCTGCGCCAGAACTGGCTTCGTGCCTACGATTTCGCCACGGATCGCGGCGCTGTCGCGCTTAATGACCATGCCCGGGTGAACGATCCCTTCGCGCAGGTCGGCGACACGCAGATTTCCATCGAGGTCTCGAGTGTTATTCGCGCCTCGGACACAAGCTTCCGGGTCGCCTGGATCGAGCGACGCTACGAGAACGGTCAGCTCGCCACCACCGAACGCTGGACTGCCATCCTGACCGTCGTGATCCAGCCGCCGCGCGATGCGGAGCGCCTGCGGGCAAACCCGCTCGGCGTCTATGTCCATGCCATCAACTGGTCGAGGGAGAATGCCCAATGAGACGACTTCGCTCCATCCCCGTTCTACTCCTCACGGCCACCGCGCTGGCAGCCTGCACGGGACAGCGCCCGCCCGAAATCGCCTATGACGACCAGGTCCCGGCCCTTGCTCCGCCGCCGGCACCACCCCCGGCCGAAGGGCCGCCGCGACCAGTCCACACGCCGCCAGCATGGACGCCCTCCCGTGGCGGCGATCCGGAAGCGGACACACCGGAAGCCCGCATCATCGCCGCCAATGCCGCCGCCCGGGTCGAGCCTCGCCAGCAGGGCTATTACAACGCCATGCAGGTCTTCCCGTGGAGCGAGGGCGCGCTCTACCAGATCTATGCAGCACCCGGCCAGATCACGAATATCGCGCTCGAACCCGGCGAACGCCTGACCGGTCCTGGCCCGATCGCGGCCGGCGACACCACGCGCTGGATCATCGGCGATACCACCAGCGGGTCGGGCCGCACCGAGCGCGTCCATATCCTCGTCAAACCCACGCGCCCCGACATCGCCACCAACCTCGTCGTCAACACCGACCGGCGCACCTATCACATCGAATTGCACGCAGACGAGGAAACCTGGATGCCCAGTGTCGCATGGGCCTATCCAGAGGTGCGCTCCACGCCCCGCACCCCGACAATCCGCCGTCCAGCGATCCCGCCCGAGGCCGAACGGCACTACCGCTACGGCTTGCAGGGCGATGCCCCGCCCTGGCGGCCGGTCTCGGTCTTCGACGACGGGCGCCGTGTCTATGTCGTGTTTCCACCCGGCATCGCCCAGGGCGAAATGCCCCCGCTCTTCGTGATCGGCGCGGATGGGCGCGGCCAGATCGTCAACACCCGCGTGCTTGGCAATGTGCTGATCGTGGACCGCCTGTTCGGGGCCGCGGAACTGCGTCTCGGCGAAAGACAACAGCAGGTCGTGCGGATCGTGCGGACAGATGGCGATCAGCGCCCGCCGCGCGCGCCCCAGCCGGAGGCGGAGCGATGACACAAGCCCCTGACATGCCGGAGCCACCACGGACCGAGGAAGACATCGCCCAGGAGCTTCGCCTCAGGCCCGATCCGCCCCGTGTCATGCGCCTGTCCCGCCGGGCCATCGCCCTTGCCACCGCCATCGGCGGTCTGGGTCTGGGCGCGATCCTGATCGTGGCGCTGCAGAACAACCGGCAGGAGGGCACCCAGACCGAGCTCTTTTCCACCGAACGCATTCAGGCGGCTGAAGGGCTGTCCACATTGCCTCGCGATTACGCCGATGTCCCGCGTCTCGGCCCACCCTTGCCCGGTGAGCTGGGCCGCGCCATCCTTGGAGCGCAAGATCGCGGCCAGCCGGTCCCGGCACCGCCCCTTTCCGGGCCATTGGCCCCCACAGTCGATCCCGAGGAACAACGCCGCCTTCAAGAACTCGACGCCGCCCGGCTGAGCGCCCTTTTCGCGGAGGCGCAAACCGTGCCGCGCGGCGGAGCACAGGCCACACCGACGCCCCCCGCAACCGGCGCGCTCTTCCCCTCCACATTGGGCAGCCCGACGGCAAGCGATCCGGTCTCAAACCGAGAGGCGTTCCTCACCCGTCCCGGAGACACGGACACCGTCAGTGCGCAGCGCATAGTGTCGCCGCCCAGCCCCTACATCCTGCAGGCCGGCACGGTGATCCCGGTCGCCTTGATCACCGGCCTGCGCTCCGATCTACCCGGCCAGATCTCGGCTCAAGTGACGTCGAATGTCTACGACAGCCCGTCCGGGCGCTACCTGCTGATCCCGCAAGGCGCTCGGCTTCTGGGAGAATATGACAGCCGGATCGCCGCTGGCCAAAGCCGCCTGCTCTTGGTCTGGACCCGTCTGATCCTCCCAGATGGTCGGTCGATTGTCCTGGAACGCGCGCCCGGCACTGACGGAACAGGCGCGTCCGGCCTGCAGGACCGGGTCAACTATCATTGGGGTCGCGTCTTTCTCGCCGCTGGCCTGGCGACGATCCTGAACCTCGGCCTGGAAAGTGGCGCAGAAACCGAAGACGACGTCGCCCGCGCCATCCGCGAGGCCGCACAGGACACGATCGGACGGACCGGAGACGAGATCGTCCGGCAGCAGCTCGCCGTCCCGCCGACACTGACCATACGCCCGGGCTTCCCCGTCCGCGTCATGGTCACCCGCGATCTGATCCTCGAGCCCTTGGGAGAAGTCCGATGACGAAGCTGAAGCTTGGACCGATCCATGACGACAAGCCGGTCAAACTGACGGTGGAGCTTCCCGCCGACGTGCACCGCGACCTTTGCGACTACACGACGGTCCTCGGCCAACAGACCCGACAGGACCTTGAGCCTGCCCGCCTCGTCGCCCCCATGCTCGAACGCTTCATGGCCACGGACCGCGGGTTCGCCGCAGCGCGCAAGGCAGGGTCGCGAGCCAGCCGCAAGAAACCAGACTCATCGAAACCACCGGATACCGATCAGGGCTAAGTATCTGTGAAATCGTAGGTCTCTTGGCGGATCGCATTGCACACGGATCGCACATCGGTCCGCCCTACCTGCCTCAGGTTACTAGGGAGTCGGTCCGATCCTCCATCGGTCTGAGGAAAAGGTCCAAATACAACCGATTCCCAGAGCGGACAGGACGAGCATCCGACCTTCTTTTATCTACGTAGAACACCGCTCAAAGCCAAGCGTCGTTGGCGCGCAGCTACCTCCTTTCAAAACCGTATCTTATTCCCTCGCCACGAAGCTCAAGAACACGTGCGCCTTCGTCGGTCATGGGATTGGGAAGCATTTCTATTTTTGTCTGGGCTGGTTCTGCAACATGACTGACATACGCGATCTTGTATTGAACGCCACTGCGCGCACGAGCCGCCAAGCGCGCTGCCCTTACTTCAGTTTCCCCCATTTCAAAAGACTGAGGGTCATCCACACTTGCTTTAACTTCAATCTGCCAGATCTGGTTCCTGTAGGAGACCTCAAAATCATAACCGAGCCCATCGTTCCCATCGCGACCAGTGATCAAGGCTCCGTTCTCCGAAACCCATGCCGAGTCGATATCCTGTTTGTTGAGGACACGCTTCAGCCAATGGTATACGACCATCTCGCCCAATCGACCGATCAGCTCAGTCTTTTCCTCAGGGACACGGGGTCGCCGCCCCTTCTTTTTTCCGCTGTTCCGGTCGCGTCTAGTCTTGGGCGCATCGCTATCGTGCTGAACCTTTTCCAAGTCAGCAGACGAGCTCAAAGCGCTGCCTAGCACCTCCGCTGAAAGCGATTGCTGCAGTTCATCTGACAGAGCAAAAAGATCAGCCTCCGTCGGATCAATTAGCTTCCCGTTAAATTCAACTAGGCGCGCCTCACGCTTGCGCTCTTCCTTTGCTTCCCGAGCCTTCACGCTCTCGTCCTTAACATCAGCCTCGGACAGCTTAAGTTCGTTGAGGTCAAGTGAATGGTGCATACCGACAGGCCAAAGGTCCAAAATCTGGAGCCACTTTGCCGCCGAAGTGTCATCAAGCATGCGAAAATCCAACACTCCGATACCATCCAGTCGTTTGCGGAGCTCCTCGACTCCGTCTTTTTCGATCAAAGCGTCAGGGCGCCTCTCTGGTTGGAATTTTGCGCACCAAGCTCGAAGAATTGGCAGCGCTCTCCGAATGAAGTCGGAAAGGAATTTTCGATTATGGTCACGGACCTGTACCAGGGTTGAAGGCGTCGCAACCTGATCGCCCAGCGGCGGCGCACCTTGAAGGTCGAGCCACGCGTTCACCAATGCTTCCATCTCCGAGTTTGGAGGCTCTTTGAACCGAAGAAGCCAAGCCGCATCTGGTTTCAGTGTGCGAATAGCATCTCGGGTCACTGCGTAGCCATCCGCGGGCTGCATCAAATTCAGCTTCTCTACGTAAGGCGAAATAAGGCACTCCGTGATTTCGATCTCACGCTGCCGTAAGAAATTCTCAAGACACCAGGCATGTTGCTCAGGATATGTCTCGGGTTCCAAGCCAACAGCAGTTAGGCTCTTATTGAATTCAGCGAAATCAAAACCAAGGCCTTCTCGAAAACCCCCCGGACCCAACGCAGTGCGGCAAACTAATAACATTTCGCTGACATCAATGGAGGATGGCGGCAGAATTTTTGTCAGTGACGCCCGCAGCAGCCCTTCGTCCTTAAACGTGTGGTCGAACTCTTTATCAAACGCATCGACCGCAGAATGGCCCGCAACATGGTAGAGAACTGCACGTATCCAAGGAGCCTGGCGTTCGAGGCCGGCGTTTAGCGTAGTCGTTGCAGCCATCGTCGAAGAGGCAGAAAGCTGCAGAAGTTCGGCCATGCGTCGGACATCTATCCCAGGATATCCTTCCGTATCGAAAAGTGGGACCTCCCGGCTCATGTGGGCTAGGAGTAACCTGAGATGTGGAGCGAGTGCACGCTGACCCAGAGCCTCACAGATCGCAGGGATACACCGATCGACGAGATCCCAGCTCCACTCCTCGCCACTCCCCAATAGAATAACGGACTGCCCGTTTTCAGCGGTCAGGTTAAAGGCTTGAGAGGCTATCTGTTCCGGCGAAATGCCGATGCCGTCAACGACGAAGCCTAGCGTCGAAGCTTTTGCGAGACTTATTCGTTCGAGTTTCGCCAGTAGTTCAGAACGATCGGAAGGAAGGCGCTGCACATCGGTCCCGATGAGGGCTTCTATTGCGACTGCCAGCATAGGCCGAAAGACTGGGCAAACCTCCAGGATTGGCTTCTTTTCCGCGTCATCGATAGATTTTCCATCAGCACGAAGCGTGTAGTCGACATGGGACATGCGCCTGATACGCGCACCGTAGAACGCCTCGAAGAGCTCTCCAGTTCGTCCCGGATCACTCTCCTTCAATTGAAAGAATGCCTGTCCACTGGCGGCTAGGAGACCGGCGTCGCTTTCCCTTTCAGTGTCGCAGATGTATACGATTTCGCCCTGGTCTTCGTCCTCTTCGAACATGTTCACAGATACTCTAAGGTCATGCTTTTGAACTAATATCTCCACAGGAACTACGGCTTCGTGCGGATCTTGAGCGCCGTCTTCCACGTGCGCGAGGAACTGCCTCCATGTTCGAAAATAGAGGTTCACTAGTCTTGGTCTGAAATGATCGTCAAATCCCTCATTACTGAATTGCTCTGCGAGGAAAGCAAGTTGATCAGCCAGAGTGTCAGGGTTGCCGAGAACGCGAAGGCCCGCTCGTTCCATTAATTTTTGGAAGAGGTCGTTCCCTGACCGCTCAAGTATTCGCCTGACCTCGCGAACGGGCCTCGGAAGGTATGACAAAAATCGTTCGCCGTCGGCATCGTTCAACCAGACGTCAGACGGCGTAGCCGCTATTTGGCCAAGACCAGAGGACCCGAAATCCTCGACCGGAAACCAGTGTGACGAGCGTAGGAACGCCGCAAGCGGTGTGGGCCAGTTTCGACGATCCGCCCAACGCGAAAAGTGATGGCGAACTTCAAGCTCCCAATCTACCTCCGATGTCTTCACCAACCAATCAAGGATCAGTCGAGCATACAGAGTCTTGCACGCAGGCGAAAAGGAATCCACGTCGGCTTGTCCAGGCAGCCAGTGAATTTCGCCATCGATTACGTATTCTGTAGTAGATGGAAGATTGAGGAGCGACGGATCCGAAGACCTAATGCTCTCCTGCCAAACTTCGCCGAATGATTGCGGCATCCCGTAGTCTTCAACAAATGAAAAGCTGCTGATCTCGTTTGCTCGGAACCGCTTTTTCTTCGATGATTTTCGCTCGAGCCTAATGCCACTTTCAACACCGAGCTCGGTTAAAAACTCCACCCAATCTTCGATCTGCTTGTTCCGGAAAGCGAGATGATCAGGTGCTGCCAGTCGGCGAGAGGACAAAGCATCTAGGTCGGGAGTATTCGACGGAGCGGCATCAAGGAAATTCTGAAGCAGCTCCCCCGAGGTCCGGCTGGGCCATGCTTCCGAGAACACCGCTTCTCTCGCCTCGATGTATCGACTGTCGAGTGTCGGCACCCGAAACCGGTGTTGAGGTTGCAATCGAAAAGATCGGTTCGCTGCACGGGGCTGCCGCCACAAATGAAACGCCCAACGCAAGCCGCCCTTCAGAACTTCTTTGTTACGCTCATTTCGCAGTGTTCGAGAAAGATGCGCGAGTATTGCTTCGCGATCAAACTCCTCCACGAGTTTGTGCTTCTCGAGATAAGCACGTGTCCCGGACAGTTCCCGATGCCAAGGATAAGCGCTCGACAAGAAACCGAAACGCTCAGAAAGTTTCTTTGGCGGATCAATTTCTAGGTCTTCATCCGTTTCTGATCGACGCGGGTCGGGAGGAGAAAATATTGCAGTCTCAAGTTTGCGACGCCTGCGCGACGACCGCGAACTCCGTTCTACTTCGGGTGGCGGCGACATGGCAGCGTGAAGTTGCCCGTCGTCTCCAATCAGCACAGAAAGCCCCGCTAAGAGGTTTCCATCACTCCCCATGAAATCTGGAATCTGTAAAAAATACTCCTGCCAACTGGCCTTGGTTGTTCGGCTATTTTTGTGGAGGCTTTTGGCCACGCTTTCAACAAGCCGCGCACGTTCTTCTCCACCGGGCTCTCCAGCGTAGCCTTCAGCATGTTTTGAGAGAAAGTGGTCCAAACGATCTTGCCGGGATGCTATCGTGTGCCAGATCGGCCAAACACCAAGAGCCGCCGCGAAGTACGCCGCCTTATTGGCAGAGAACGTACCGCTGCTGTCCGGCCACAAGCGCGAGAACTTCGGCGGCTTCCATGTCAAGACAAGGCCATCGGGCCCCGATTCCGAACACGGGACAATGGGAGCGTCATCAAATTCCACACATCCAAAGACCTCTGCCACTTTGAGCGCGACAACTTCCGCCAGATCTTCGTCGGCCTCCAGACTTCCAACCTTCTCCCAGCACATGAAGTCTGCAACAGCTGCGGAGCGTTCATCATCAGAAAGCCAGTTTGAAAGCATACCAGCCGGGTCCATAACGATCTGACGTACCGCCTCGGATACCAGGCCTGTCGCTTCCTCTAATAAAACCGCGTTCAACCGATTCCGTGCGTTCAGGTGTTTTCGGTTCGACGAAGGGAAGAAACTGCCATGCAGATATCCTTGAAAAGGAGCTTCGGCCTGCTCACCCATCGGCAGATAGGTGTAAAGCCGCGATGTTTCGACCGGCGCATCGAGCCGAACCGCAATCGCAATATCACCAGGACCAGTCCACCTTTCCCAAAGCTCGTTTAATTCCTTCTGCAAAATTGCCTTTGCGATGGCTTCCTTCATGACACGCTCTGCAACGGCACGGCGTGCGACGAGGAACGTCCCCGCGGCTCCGAGATTCACTCGGGAAATGGTGATGTCGGCAATCTCTTTTCTTTCTTCTAAGCGAGTGAACAGAAACTCTGTTTCGGTTTCGCCATCCGCGCCCACAATCCGAAAATTCAATGATTGGACGCGATCCAGAAACAGGAGCATCGGAACCTGTTGGATACGCAGTTCCTCGATTTCTCGCCTAACTGCGCCCTGAGCAGCCACATTGCGGAGCGGTAGCTCAATGAGAGTTGAAAAATTGTCTCCAGCATAGGCGCGAACTGCTTCGTTTTGCTCATCCAGCCATACTGGGATATGAAAAATTGGTAGGTCTCGTGTCGCTAGTTCACGATGCCGCAGATCATCAATAAGCGTCTGGTAGTCTGCCCCGCCGGCAAACCCAAAGCAAAAACCAGAAAAAGAGTCTCGTCTCGGGGCGTCAGCCTGCTGCGAATAGATTCTTGGCATGTCTGTAATCTGCATGACACTCCGAAAGCCGAGGCCTTTGTTTCCGATCGACTCGCCTAGTGGCTTCCGCGAGAGGCCGATGTTGCAAAGATCCTTCACGTTATCTGAGGTGAACGCACGGCCAGTGTTGGCCACGAAGAGCGTGCCTTCAGCCTCATAGCGCAAATCAAGCGTTATCTCGATTCGACCGTCTCGAGTCTGTATCGGATGAGCATCGTAGGCGTTTTGAATTAGTTCGATCAAAAAGCGGTCGCGATAGTCCGAAGCAACGTTAGCCGCCAGGCTCGCATTGCTTTTGTAGACCTCGTCCAAGTACTCGCCATTATCGCCGATGGTGCCCCGAAAGCCACGGATCTTGTCGGCCGCTAGTATCTCGATCATGGATCGATGCGGAGCCAGCGCTGTGCCTTCCATTTGGTCTTCGGGTTGCTCGACGGCAGGCGAGTGGTGGGGCATAATTTTAGACCTCTGTCGACGTCGTGACACAATCGTTTGGCACAGCGGCCTGACGGTCAAGAGTTAAAATCCACGGCTCTCCTGAAGGCCGGGGAAGATTTCCTTCATCCGCACCAAGCATCATCAAAGCGGTTCCCAATAGTAGCTTTGTACTCAGCTATTTTCTCCTTCGCGGATGCCCGCTTTCCAGGCATCAGAACCCGCTTGACGCGCCATCGCGACCTCGGCGAACCGTCCCGGCAACTCACGGTCCCCAATTCGGACGGCATAGACTTTCTTGCGCATCGCGGTGTGCGTATCGCTTTTGAAAATTGCTGCCACGGGAACGACAGACTCGGCCGTTTCATAGGCAAAAAATTCGGGTATGTCAGGATCGTGAGGCTCCCACCACAACGGCCCCACCTTTTTCCGACTGGCCAACTTACGCTTTGTCAGCTCGGCTTGGACAGCAGAATGCAATAGGGACGCATCCGCATGTTCTGGGTCGCGCGCCAAAACCCGATTTGCATTTGCCATCCGATCCTGGAGCGTCTTCAGCGAGTCGTGGGGCAATTCGGACAGTATTTTCTCAATATTCATCTGCTCTCATTTCTCTTAAGGCACAAAGCGTATTAATCAGCTGCATCTGCTCAACAGTTTTGCACTTCGCTTCGCGCAATCGCGGGGCTCCAAATACCAATGCGAGTCCCTTGGCGCGGGAGACCGCAACATTGATGCGATTCAGAGAAAACAGAAATTCCATCCCCCGTGAGGTCTCTTCAGCGGAGGATGCGGTCATGGAAACGAGGCAGACCGGTGCCTCCTGCCCCTGAAACTTGTCGACGGTTCCGACGCGAACACCCAACGGAAGGGCATCCCGCAGAGCGTTTACCTGAGCGTTGTACGGAGCGACCACAATGATGTCGGTCTCGCGCATCGGTCGCGTGCTGCCGTCCTTGTCCGTCCAGCTTCCACCAAGAAGCTTGGCGACGGTTTTGCCAATAGCGGCAACTTCTTCCTGTGCGATCTGTGCATTACCCTCATGGGGGACCGGCACCCAGAAAGCTCCGGCTTCGGGAAGCGCCGTGCCTGTCACGCACTGGTGAGCAGTATCAGGATGGCTGCCCAGTCGGCCTTCATAGACCTGTTCCGAGATGAACCGACAGACTTCAGGATGCATACGCCGGGATGTGGGAAGGAAAATTCCCCGGTCGGCTGGAACCGTCACATGCTCACCGAGCATCCAATCCAGGCACGACAGGTTCGCAGGCTCGGGATGCGCTCCTTGAATGACCTGCGGCAACTGGCGTGGGTCGCCCACAAGCACGATGTTTCGCGCGGCACGCCCCATGGCGGCCATGTTGGCAAGTCCGACCTGGCCTGCCTCGTCCACGAACAGCCAATCAAAGGCCTGAACATTTTCGTCGCGCGAGAAGAACCACGCGGTGCCGCCCACGACATGCCCGCCGTTGGCGGCCTCTGCGTTGTCGGTCGTACGATGAACATCGCAATCTTCGGGATAACCATCCTCGCTGCCAGAAACCTTGTGCACGAGTTCGAGATTGATCGGCAGGTCTTCGTCTTCCAACGCTGAAAGACAGCCCATCAGCACATTCCTGATAGCCTCGTGGCTGTTGGATGCGACGCCGACGCGATGGCGCATGCGCACCAAAGACAGGATCGCGCGTGCACTCACATAGGTCTTGCCAGTACCAGGTGGCCCCTGAATCGGCAGGACCGTTCCATCCATGTCATTCACCACGGCAATAGTGCCCGCTACAGGTTCTGCCCCGCCCAAAAGATCGCCTCGTGGGCCAGAGCCCAGACGCGGTGCAGCGCGCGACAGCAGGTCGTCCACCGCCGTGTACCGGCGCGCGCCGCACTGATCGGCGATCACATCGCGCAAAGCACCGGCAATGACACCCGTCTGGATCGGCCAGTCCGGATGCAGCGTTAGCTGATCCGCCAGAAGGTCGGCCTTGCCTGGACCTGCTTTGACCGTGATCTGGCGGGCGCGGCGATCCATGGTCTCGATTCCGACCGTTGTCGGGGGACTGTCGAACACCGGAACCGTCGCCTTCTTACCGCTCCGCAGTTTCGTTTCCTGTTCGGGATAGGTGTATCGGCGCGCAAAGGATCGCTTGACGGGTTCGACAGGGCCCGCTGCCTCAAGCCCGCCAAGCGCATCGAGATCGTCGAGCAGATCATCTTCGTCCTTCGCAGCGCTATCGAATACGGCCCATTGCGCGGGCTTCACCTCGCGGCTGTGAAAAACGCCGAGATTGAACAACATATCCTGCCGCGTCTCCGGCAAACCTGATGCTGCCAGCAGGTTGCGCAGAGCTTGCGTATCGGCGTCCTCTTCGACCTCTTTATCACCTGCATCCGGGGCAAGTGTCGGCCAAGGGCCAGCAGGCCGGATTTCGACCAGCCAGTCGCGCAATTCCTCGGTCGAGATACAGTCGACGCGGTTGTAATCCTCGATCTCGTCCAGAATCTGCTGGTCCTGCGTTTCGCGCCAGCGCTCATAGGCCACGACCGAGCCACCCGCCGTCTTGACCTCGCCGTCCCGCTTGCGGTCGTAAAATACTTCCATCGATTTGATGGAATAGTTCGGCTCCGATCCGATCAGCCCGCCGCGAACAACGGCGAACAAATCGACGAAGCGGCGTTCCCGGAGCAGCCGGTCGAGAAAAGCCTCACCGATCCCATATTTCGTGGTCAGGCGTTTGAGCGCAGTGATCTCGTAGGGCGCGTAGTGATAGATACGCGCAGTGGGGTACTGCGAAATCCGCTCACGAAAGAACGCCAGCAAGTCGGACAATGCCCGCGCTTCGGCATCGTGGTGATGGGCCCAGAACGCCTTGAACTCCCCGTCGAACCAGATGCCGTGCAGGTATTCGAGGCCGCCCTCATAGTGTGGATCGCCTTCAATGTCGTAGAAAAGGTCGCCCGGCTGAGGTTCCGGCAACAGGTCAAAGCCCTTGCCAGGCTCGGGTGCCCGCAGTTCGAAATCTGGCTCCCCGGTTTTGCGGGCCTGCTGCAGGCGGGCCTGCGTGACTAAACGGGCCTGGGTATTTTCGGCCATTCCGCGCACCGGGTGATCCAGCGTCGAGAGAGCCTCCAATGTGTGAACACCCGCGGCTTCTAGCTTTTTCACCTGACCACGGCTGATGTTGGCGACATTGAACAAGCTGTCTTCGGCGTGCCAGACGCTGTTGCAATGTTCGGCCCAGCGGCACAGACCGCAATCCGCACATGGCACCGGGCGTGTCGGCTGCGGATCGGCAACGAAAGCTTCCAGCCGTTCACGCGCCATCCGCGCATAGGCAGAGTAGTCCGCCATGCGCAGCGTCGCACGCGTGCCGTCGCCCAATTCGACATGCGCAAACTCGGGCACCACCCCCTGAATTTCCGCCAATAGATCGGAATACAGAACCAGCTGCAGCACATGTTTGGGATCGGCCCGACGTTTCAGCTTGGTGTCAGCCACCTCATAGCTGAACGGTCCAAGCGCCGATGGGGTCTCGACACGCTCCAGGAAGTCAGACCAGCCGCCCCAGTTCCCCGATAAAAACGCGCCCTGAAACACCACATCCGGTCCAGCAGCCAGCGCCGCGCGCGTGGCCTCGGTGTTTTCGCCGAGCTTGCCACGCTCGATTTCTATGACTGTGCGCCCGGCCTCCTTGAGGCGAGCAAGATGCGCCGCCTCATGCGCATCGCCCTGCTTTTGCAAAAGCGCTGCATCCTCGGTGTCGTCGCCCGGCTCCGGGCCCGTTCCGCGCATATGTGCCAGATCAAGGGTGGTCGCATGTGCGCAACCCATGAAGCGCATGAGATCCGTGGCGGACAAAAATATGCGACCGTCGAGATCTCTCATGGCTACTCCATTACCTATGCAAATCAATCTCCAAGGGAATCACCTCGACAGACCGCAAGGTCATCAATACCGTGTGAGGGTGTCAATTTCTGGCATGGAGATCAAATGTCTTTTGCAAAAGCGCAGGATTTGCTTCGCCTTGCCCAGATGGCGGCGTCCCGCCGGGGAGGTGTCAGCCTTGAGGACATGTGCGCCGAGTTCGATGTGTCGCATCGCACTGCTCAACGGATGACTGAGGCTCTCGAAGCAACTTTCGTGAACGTTTCGACCGCCGACGATGCCGAAAGACGGCGTTACTGGCGGATGGACGCACCCTTGCCAGATCGACTGCAGCCCCGACAGGAAACGGCGATCGAAGCGCTGGAAATTGCGGCGCGTACCGCGCGCGATGAAGGGCGTATACGACATTCACGCGCTCTGGAGGATCTCCGTGACGGGCTGCTGGCGCGTTTAAATCCAAGGGACGCGCTTCGGTCGGAGGCCGATGCAGAGGCAGTGCTGGCTGGATTAGGCCAGGTCACGCGCCCGGGCCCTACCGTTACGCTGAAGCCTGCCGTGACAGATGCTGTTATCGAAGCGCTGCGCGGTCCCTTCAGGCTGCGCGTCCGCTATGGCGCTCAGGGCGCTGCGCCGCGTGTGATAGAACCGCATGGCATGTTGCTGGGGCACCGCACCTATCTTGTGGCACGCCAACCCGCGCGTGGAGAAGACATCCTGAACTTCCGCATGGATCGGATTCATGAGGCGGAGGTACTGAACGAAAGCTTCCAACTGGCCTCAGGTTTCTCCCTAGATACCTACGCTGCTCAGGCGTTTGGTGTTTATCAGGATCCCGAACAATTTGGCGAAGTCGTTTGGCGGTTCACACCTGAGGCCGCAGAGCGCGCCGCCGAATACCGTTTCCACCCGACCCAAGTTGTAGAGCCTCAGGATGATGGCAGCCTGATCGTCAGGTTCAAAGCAGCAGGTTGGCTGGAAATGGCGTGGCACCTTTATCAATGGGGCGACAAGGTGGAAGTGTTGGCGCCTGCGGGCTTGCGCGAATTCGTTGCGGGCCACCAGAGGTCGGATTTCGACGCTCTGCCATGACGATATCGAACAGGAATTAACTATGAAAAACGGTCTTAATCATGCAGCCCTGAAAGCAAAACAACGCGCCATTCGCGAAGGCTTCCCCGAAACCATGGGGCTGCGCGCTCATCGCGCCATCAGTTGGATCGGTCGTGCCGAAGCTTGCGGCGAGGATGATGATGCGCGTTTCATTTTCCTTTGGATCGCATTCAACGCTGCCTACGCCGACGAGCAGGAGTTTCAGGCGGTCGCCCCGGGAGAACGCGCTGCTTTCGTCGAATACTTTGGTAGGCTCGTTGCGCTTGATAAAGACCAACGCATCTACAAGGCGCTGTGGCAGCGGTTTTCAGGCCCTGTTCGGATGCTCATGGAAAACCAGTACGTCTTCAATCCCTTCTGGCAATATCACAATGGGATTGACGGGTTTGAGGATTGGGAGGAACGCTTCAAGACCTCAGCCCGATCATTCGCGACATCATTCCAAGCGGGCGACACCGCACGCGTCCTGAGCTTCGTCTTCGACCGCCTGTACGTCCTGCGAAATCAGCTCGTCCACGGAGGATCAACCTGGAACAGTGGTGTGAACCGAGCGCAGGTTCGGGACGGCGCTGAAATCCTTGGGTTTCTGATGCCTGCGTTCATCGACATCATGATGAACAACCCAAATGAAAACTGGGGCAAGCCATTTTACCCCGTCGTTGAATAGATCCGAAACTTACGATGCTCATTACGTTTCATTCACCCTTGAAGCACGCTCTTGGATCTAAGTTCAGCAAACCTATTGAGATCTGACGGCTCAGGGCATTAAACCGCGTCGCCACACCGCGTCTAAACTTTCGGGCTTTGTTCTTCAGAATTCGGTAGATTTTCTAAACACAAAACCAAATGTTATCAATCGCATGCGAGCTCTTGCAAATCCGTGTAGAGCGGTTCGATTCCGCTACTCGCCTCCAATTATTTTCAATGGCTTAGCAGGCCTTCTTGGGGTTGCCACAGTGTTTGGGCTCGATGCGATGCTTGGCAAGATGAAAGAAGGCGATGCAAGCAGAAGCGCTGAAGTCATGCGCCTTCGACCAGGAGGCCGCGCTAAAGATTCGATGGGCTATCGATACAGCTTCAGCTCACTGCCGCGATTGCACTGCTTACGCGAATTTCCCACGTAAGCACTAGCCCCACAAATGCACGGAAGTGTAAGTTATTGATTTATAGTGTTTTTTGGCGCACCCGAGAGGATTCGAACCTCTGGCCTCTGCCTTCGGAGGGCAGCGCTCTATCCAGCTGAGCTACGGGTGCATACCGTTCGCGAGATGCTTACGCCATGCTTACGCGAGAATTTCGTCGGCATGAAGAGCAAACCCGACATTCGCTCAAACCGTTGTTTAGTCACTTCTTTCTTCCAACACAACCAAGCGTCACCAGCCTTGACTTCTGCCTTCGGAGGGCAGCGCTCTATCCAGCTGAGCTAAGGGTCCGTCAGGCGCGGGTATACAAGCGGTATTCGATGCTCGCAACGGCAAAATCGGGGCCGCGGAATTTCATGAAAAGAGATCGTGGCAGAGCTCAAGTGCCTCGACCAGCGCATCGACCTCGGCCACCGTGTTATACATCCCGAAACTGGCCCGCGCCGTCGCCGTCACGCCCAGATGCGCCATCAGGGGCTGTGCGCAATGATGGCCCGCGCGCACCGCGACGCCTTTCTTGTCCAGCACGGTCGAGATGTCATGCGCATGCGCCGCGCCTTCCAGCGTGAAGGAAAAAATCGCGCCCTTTCCGGCCGATTTTCCCTGCACGTTCAGCCAGTTCAGCCCATCCAGCCGGTCGCGCGCATAGTCGCGCAAGGCCCGCTCATGGGTCGCGACATTGGCCATGCCGACATCCATAAGATAGTCCAGCGCCGCGCCAAGCCCGATCTGCTGCACGATGGCGGGCGTGCCGGCCTCGAATTTCATCGGCGGGTCGTTATAGCACACAGCCTCGCGCGCCACCTCGCGGATCATGTCACCGCCGCCCAGAAAGGGCTGCATCTCGGCCATCCGCTCAGGCCGGATATGGATCGCGCCCGAGCCCGAGGGCCCATAGAGCTTGTGGCCGGTGATGGCATAGAAATCGGCCCCGATATCGGCCACATCTACGGCCATGTGAACCGCCGCCTGCGAGCCGTCGACCAGCACCGGCACCCCCGCCGCATGCGCCCCCGCAACCACCGATTTCACATCGACCACGGTGCCCAGAACGTTCGACATATGCGTGAGCGCAATCAGACGCGTGCGCGGCGTGATCGCGGCCAGAACAGCCTCGGGGTCGAGATCGCCATTGGCGTCGGTCTCGACCCAGATCAGCTTGACCCCCTGCCGCTCGCGCAGGAAATGCCAGGGCACGATATTGGCGTGGTGTTCGGCAATGCTCAGGATGATCTCATCGCCCGGGCCCATCCGGGGCATGGCCCAGGCATAGGCCACAAGGTTGATGCCCTCGGTCGTGCCCGAGGTAAAGACGATCTCTTGCTCATCGCGCGCGCCCAGAAACCGCGCGATGGTGCCGCGCACGGCCTCATATCGTTCGGTCGACAGATTGCTCAGGTAATGCAGCCCGCGATGCACATTGGAATATTCCTCGGCGTAGCCGCGCGTTACCGCGTCGATCACCGCTTGTGGCTTTTGCGCCGAGGCCCCGTTATCGAGATAGACCAGCGGCTTGCCGTTCACCTGCCGCGACAGGATCGGGAAATCGGCGCGGATTCTTTCAATGTCATACATGATCAAACCCCTCATCCGATCCGGATGCCAATAAGCGCGAGAAGAATGTTAAAGACAAAGGCCAGCGCCAGCAGGCTCAACACAATGCCCAGAAACACCCGGCCCATCGAGGTGAACCCGTGCAGCGCCGCGATGAATTGCGCCAACAGCCAGAAAAACAGCGCCAGCGCAAACAATGTGATGACATCGCCCGCAGGCGGCAAAATCATCATGATGAAAATCTGCGCCACATTCACGCAAAGCAGAATGAATTGCAGCCAGACGACCACGGCCAGCGCGCCCGCGAATGTGCCCCGACCGCCGAACAGCCGCCCGATATGATAGGTGGCCAGCGCCAGGATCGCACCGACCGCCCCCTCGATAATCGTGAAACTGACCGCCGCCGAGGGGCCCAGATCGACCTCGGGGGTCGGAAAGAAGGTAAAGACGACAATCTTCAATATGGCCGAGATCACCAGTTGCAGCAGGAAAAACTGCCACAGCACCGGCACCGGCAGACGCAGATCGAGGATCTCGCGCGCGCCGCCCTGCGGGTCGATCACGGTCCGGCGCGCCATGCGCAAGAGAACCCGGATATCCAGCAAATCGGTCATTGGGTTTTCCCTGTTTCGGCTTCGATCAGGCTGGCGGCCCAGATCAGGATAAAGGCCGTGGCCAGCAGGATATTGATCGCAAATATCCCTGCCGCGTTGCCCGCGATCTCGGCCAGGCCGCGAATAAGAAACAGCGGCGACACCGTCAGCACCGTCCAGAAAAGCGCCAAACGCGCATCCGCGCCCCGGCCCTTGCCGCCCATCAACCGCGCCAACAGGTGGCTGAGCGCCGCCAGCGCGTAAAAGATCAGCGGCCAGATAAAGACCCAGGCGAAAAAGGTAATGGCCAGCCGGGCATCGCGCGGGGCGGCCCCTTCGACAGTATCTGCCACCGACACCAGGCCGGGGATCTGGCCGATATAGATCAGAATGCACCCCAATAGCAGATAGACCAGGCCGCGCGCTTCGGGCCGGTTATCGGCACCGTTTGATGCGATAAGCGCGCGCATCACCCGGCGTGGATGCCGGTATGTGCGCAGGATTTGCGTTGTGACGGCCATCGCCGGCTACCCCCGATGTCGATCCAGCCAACCTTGCAGCCGGGTCAGGATATCCGCACGCAAGGTCTCATCCTCGATCTCATCAATGGATTCGGCCAGAAAGGCCAGCACAAGTAGATCGGTGGCCGCGCCCTCGGGCACGCCGCGCGCGCGCAGGTAAAACAGCGCCTCCTCGTCGATTGCACCGGTGGTCGAGCCGTGGCTGCATTGCACATCATCGGCATAGATCTCCAGCTCGGGCTTGGCCTGAAAGCTGGCATTGTCATCCAGCAGCAGCGCCTGGCTAAGCTGATAGCCATCGGTTTTCTGCGCCTCGGGTTTGACCAGGATCTTGCCCTGGAACACGCCCTCGGCCCCGTTTCTGAGCACTTTCTTGAACACCTGCCGGCTTTCGCAATCGACCGCGTCATGGGTCACGAACACGGTGTCGTCATGGTGAAAATCGCCCGTTGCGCCATCGCCAAGTGCTGCCCCCGCGATATGGGCCAACGCGTTGTCGCCGGTCAGTTCCACCACCTGTTCATTGCGCGTCAGCACACCGTTGACCGTCAGGGTAAAGGATTTATACGCCGCACGCGCGCCCAGGCGGGCAAACATATGCGTCGCGGCGCGGCGCTCATGGTCGCGCCCCTGCAGCCGGATATGGTGGAACGCGGCCTCGTCGCCGATCTCGACCTCCATGGATTTCGAAAACCGCGCCGCGGCCGGTCCGTTCTCCAAAATGGTCAGGCTGGCCCCATCCTCGACCTTGACCACATGATGCAGGATGGCATCTGAGCTTTCCGAGCCATGCAGATAGATCAGGCTGATCGGCCGGGGTGCCCGGCCCGTTGCCCGGATCACGACCCCGTTTTCGGCATAGGCGGTATTGAGCGCCGCATGCGGCCGGGTCACCGGGCTCTGACCCCGGGTTTCCAACACACCATAGAGATCGCGCGCCCAATGGATATCGCGCGCCATGGCGTCGGCCAACAGCTCGATCTCGACGCCTTCCATCACCAGATCATCGCTGGCGGCGGCGTCGAACACACCGTCGACAAAGACGATCCTGAGCCGATCCATTTCGGAAAACGGCGGTGCCTCATCGGTGACAAAGCATTTCGCGCGCGGGGCGGTCGGCTGATTGAGCGACGCGGGATCGGTGAACTTCCAGTACTCATCGCGCTTGCCCGGCAGGCCCATGCCGCGCAAACGTGTCAGAGCCGCCGCACGCGCCGCACGCGCCCACACCGCCCCCTCGGGCAGGGTCAACCCCGCCAAACGCGCTTCGAGCGGATCGGTTTTTGCCGCCGGATTGGCCATCACGCCACCTCCGCCAGAATATCGGCATAGCCGTTCTGTTCCACCTCAAGCGCCAGCTCCGGCCCGCCGGATTTCACAATCCTGCCCGCCGCCATGATATGCACGACATCGGGCTGGATGTGATCCAGAAGACGCTGATAATGCGTGATAACCAGGAAACCCCGACCTTCATCGCGCAGCGCATTCACGCCTTCGGCCACCAGCTTCATGGCGTCCACATCAAGACCGGAATCAGTTTCGTCCAGAATACACATCGACGGCTCCAGCATTGCCATCTGCAGGATCTCGTTGCGCTTTTTCTCGCCGCCGGAAAAGCCCACATTGACCGGCCGCTTCAGCATGTCGGCGTCGATCTTCAGCTCCTTGGCCTTGGCCCGGATCACCTTGAGAAATTCGGCGGCCGTCATTTCTTCCTCGCCGCGTGCCTTGCGTTGCGCGTTCACTGCGGTGCGCAAAAAGGTCATGTTGCCCACGCCGGGGATCTCGACCGGGTATTGAAAGGCCAGAAAAAGCCCCGCCGCCGCGCGTTCCTCGGGGTCCATCTCCAGCAGATCCGCCCCCTTGAGCGTGGCACCGCCCGACGTCACCTCGTAGCCACCCTTGCCCGACAGGACATAGCTCAGCGTCGATTTTCCCGACCCGTTCGGCCCCATGATGGCATGCACCTTGCCGGCCTCGACATGCAGGTCGACCCCTTTCAGAATCTCTTTGTCTTCCTCTTCAAGCGAGACGTGCAGGTTTTTGATTTCAAGCATTTTTAATCCTTCCAGGGCAGCTCGGCCCAAGCGTTGTTCCAGGCCGTTTATCGTAACCGGACGGCGGTGCCGCTGGCCGAAACCATCAGCATGTTATTGATCACTTCATAATCCAGATCGACGCCCACGACGGCATTCGCCCCAAGCGCGGCGGCATGGGCCTGCATCTCATCGAGTGCGGTTTTTCGGGCCTTGCCAAGCTCCTGCTCATAGGCCCCGGAGCGTCCGCCGATGATATCGGTGATCCCGGCAAAGAGATCTCGGAACACATTCGCGCCAAGGATCGCCTCACCCACGACGATGCCGTGATACTCGGCGATCGGTTGGCCCTCGACAGACGGGGTTGTGGTGACAATCATGTATCCTCCTTGGCGCTCTTGCGGCGCTGGTGATGGCGAAAATGGGCGATATAGGCCTCGGGCAGGTCGGCGGGGGCGGCCCCGCGCCCGATCAGATGATCGACGCAATGCAGCGCCAGATCGGGGCTGTCAAACAGGCTGTCGGCCGCCAGGGCCAGGAACATCAGCTGATCGTCACTCAGCTCGGCCCCCAAATCCGCATCCCGGATATAGACGGCATCGCCATCCAGCAACTGGCTGGTCAACCGCGACCGGACCACCGCATCTTCATGCTCATGCGGCATCATCACCGACTTGGCAAACAGGAACTTGTGCAACTTGAACCCCTGCCGGCGCAATTCCTGATCCAGATCGCCGAACATCGGCTCCGCCTCATAGATGCGATGAAACCGCACCTCGGTGACAACGGCGACAGCCTGCGAGAGCTTGGCGATGGCCCCGCGCAACACCTCCAACTCACCGCCCTGCAGATCCATCTTCAAAAGGTCGATCTGCGGCAGATCGGCCAATGTGTCGAGCGTCACCGGATCAAGCGCCACCGGCGTGATCTCATCGCTGATCCATTTTTCCTTGCCGATGGCCCGCAGGGCCCGAGCATCGAGCCGATAAAGCGAGGTAAAACCCGGCGTCGGGTGCAGATAGAGCACCCGCGTGCCCGGGAGGCCGACGGCCTCGGGAAAATAGGTTTCGCGCGGCGACTTTGCCGCCTCGAGTCTGGCAAATTGTTCGGCACTCGGCTCGAACCCGTAGATATGAGCCAGACCGTCATCCAGAAGCCCCTGATAGGGCGGCTCGGACAGGCGGCTCGCCCCCACATCGCATATCCGCATATCGCGCGACGGGGCCAGCGCCGCCGTCAGGACCGCGCGGCGTTTATCGTTGAACGCCCCCATCAGCCGCGCCCCCGGCCGAGCGCCAGCCATGCGCAAACAACACCGGTCAGAACGGCGGGGCCAAGAGAGCTGCGAACCATAAGCGGTGTCCTTTCCTACGGCGGCCGCAAAATTCTTCTGAGAAGAATTTTCGGGCCCGAAAAGTTTTCAGGAAAACTTTTCTACCCAACCGACCCTTCCAGTGAAATGGCCACCAATTGCTGCGCCTCCATGGCAAATTCCATCGGCAGCGCCTGCAAGACCTCCTTGCAAAAACCGTTCACCACAAGTGCCACGGCCTCCTCCTCATCCATGCCGCGCTGGCGGCAATAAAAAAGCTGGTCGTCATCCACCTTGGATGTGGTTGCCTCATGTTCCACGCGTGCCGAGTTGTTCTTGACCTCGATATAGGGAACCGTATGGGCCCCGCATTCGGACCCGATCAGCAGGCTGTCGCATTGCGTGTAATTGCGCGCATCTTTGGCTTTTGGGTGCATCGAGACCAGCCCGCGATAGATATTCTGCGCCTTCCCGGCCGAGATCCCCTTGGACACGATCCGGCTTTTGGTGTTCTTGCCCAGATGCACCATCTTGGTGCCGGTATCGGCCTGCTGGTAATTGTTGGTGATGGCGATCGAGTAAAACTCGCCCTGGGCACCATCGCCGCGCAGAATGCACGACGGGTATTTCCAGGTCACCGCCGATCCGGTTTCCACTTGGGTCCACATCACCTTGGACCGGTCACCGCGGCAATCGGCGCGCTTGGTGACGAAATTGTAGATCCCGCCGACGCCGTTTTCATCGCCCGGGTACCAGTTCTGCACCGTGGAATACTTGATCTCGGCATCTTCCAGCGCCACCAGTTCCACCACGGCGGCGTGCAACTGGTTGGTGTCGCGCTGCGGCGCGGTGCACCCTTCCAGATAGCTGACATAGGAGCCCTTGTCGGCGATAATCAGCGTCCGCTCGAACTGGCCGGTATTTTCGGCATTGATGCGGAAATAGGTGCTCAGCTCCATCGGGCAGCGCACGCCGGGCGGTACATAGACAAAGGAGCCGTCGGAAAAGACCGCGGAATTCAGCGTGGCATAGAAATTATCGGTGATCGGCACGACGGATCCGAGGTATTTCTTGACCAACTCGGGGTGCTTCTCGATGGCCTCCGAAATCGAGCAGAAGATCACGCCCGCCTCGGCCAGTTCTTTCTGAAACGTGGTCCCCACCGAAACGGAATCAAACACCGCATCGACGGCCACCTTGCGGCCTTCGGCCGGGACCCCTTCGGCCCCCTCTACCCCCGCAAGGATCATCTGTTCCTTCAGCGGAATCCCCAGCTTGGCATAGGTCTCCAGCAGCTTGGGATCGACCTCATCCAGGCTCTTGGGTTTTTCGGCCATGCTTTTCGGCTTGGCGTAGTAATACTGATCCTGAAAATCGATCTTTGGGTAATGCAGCATGGCCCATTCGGGCTCGGCCATCAGCTTCCAGCGCTTGAAGGCCTGCAGGCGCCAATCGGTCATCCATTCGGGCTCGCCGTTCTTCTCGGAAATCAGCCGGACGATATTTTCATTCACGCCCTTGGGCGCGTAATCCATCTCGATCTCGGTTTCCCAACCGTATTTGTATTTGCCGCCCATCGCCTGAACGGTTTCAACGGTCTCGCGGTCCACGCCGTCGCGTATCTCGGTTTCGGCAATCGCCATATCTGGGCTCCCTCATCTATCCGGTCCCAACCTGAAACCGGCGGGCATTTCAAAGCATTTGCGGCCCTCGGGGCCTCAGGCGACACGCGCCCGGTGGCGTTTCAGGTCGGCGTTCCACGCATCGGCAAAACGCAAGACCTCATCCTTTGTCGTCGCGGGCCCGATCGAGATGCGGATGGCGCTTGCCGCCTGCTCCTCATCGAACCCCATCGCGCGCAACACGGTGCTGGACCTGACCTTGCCGCTGGAACAGGCCGAGCCCGCCGAAATGGCAAACCCGTTCAGATCCATCTGCATCACCTGCGTCTCGCCTTTCCAGCCCGGCGTGATCAGGCAGGTTGTGTTCGGCAATCGTCGCGCGCCTTTCCCGACTAAAATAGTCCCTTTTTCACCGGCGTCCAGAGCCAATTCTAGAATATTTCTAAATTCCGCGACCTGATCCCAGATCCCACCCGCCAGATCTTGCGCCGCAGCCCGTGCCGCAGCCCCAAATCCGGCAATGCCGACCACGTTTTCGGTGCCCGAGCGGCGTCCCATTTCCTGCCCGCCACCGACCGACAGCGCCTCGATCTCCAGCCCGTTTCGCACAATCAGCGCCCCGACCCCCTTTGGGCCGCCGAACTTATGGCCTGAGACGATGGCCATATCGGCCCCGCTCCAGGCAAAGGAAAACGGGATCTTGCCGATCGCCTGTACGACATCCAGCAGCAGCCAACTGGCCTTGAGCGCGCCATAGGGCAGCCTGCCGTCCACCCGCGCCGGCGGCTCGGTGATCACGCCGGTTTCGCTATTGGCCAACCCCATGGCAAGCGTGTGCCCCGGCCCATCGGGCCGTGCGGCGGCATTCGACATATCCATATGCGCCCGCAGGCAATCATGGGCGGTATCCTGCACCATCACGTCGCACCCCGCCGGACGGCGCGCCAGGACCGAAGCCGCCTCGGTCGCGCCGCTGGTGAACACCACCTCGCCGGGATCGCAGCCAACGGCTTCGGCCACCTCGGCCCGGGCTCTCTCAATCAGAGCCTTCGCGGCGCGCCCCTCGGCATGTACCGAGGACGGGTTGCCCACCAGATCCATCGCCGCCACCATCGCGGCGCGCGCCTCCGGCCTCAAAGGCGCGGTCGCATTCCAGTCCAGATAAGCGCGCGCGCCCTTCATCCCGGCCCCTCTTTCATCTTGGTCCAAATACCTGCACAGCTTGCCACGCGCATCACCGCCCGATCACGCGGGCTCACACCGCGGCGCATTCCAAAAAAGTCTTGCCGCCCCCGGCGGCGCCGCTGGGTTGGGCCACATCATTCCTCATCCACGACATGCAGGATGTTCGGCACCGCGGGGCATGGCATCAGGTCGTTCTGCACCACATCCGACAGCCGCGCCTGATGCAGGAACACGTAGACATGCGCGCTCAACCCCTCCCATAGCCGGTTGGTCATGCTCTGCGCCCGGCTGCCCGACGCCCCGCCAGAGGCCCCGGCCCCGGTATGCAGCGCGTTCACCGTCTCATCGACCGCCGCCAGCACATCGGCCACCCGGATATCGGATGGGGGCCGCGCCAAACGATACCCGCCGCCCGGACCGCGCACCGAATCCACCAGATCGGCGCGGCGCAATTTCACAAAAAGCTGCTCCAGGTAAGGCAATGAGATGTCCTGCCGCTTCGAAATATCGGACAGCGATGACAGCGCACCGGCGGGCTGCAACGCAAGATCGGCCAGCGCCACCATCGCGTAGCGGCCTTTTGTGCTCAATTTCATCTGATTTCCCCTGCTGCCGCCCGCTCCAGCCCGCGCATAAGATTGACCTTTCCCGGCAGGAGGCTTAACTGCGATCAACCCGGCGCGTAAGGCCGGAATAATATTGGAACCATTCTAGTTTGCGCAGCCCGGCCCGTCAATCGCGCAGCGCACCCGTAGGAATGGCAGCGAAGACGAGGACAGCAAGATGCCCGAGGTGATTTTCCCAGGCCCAGAAGGCCGGCTGGAAGGCCGTTACCACCCGCAAAAGGCCAAGGACGCGCCGATTGCCATCATCCTGCATCCGCATCCGCAATTTGGCGGCACGATGAACAATCGCGTCGTCTATAACCTGCATTACGCCTTTCACGAGATGGGGTTCACCGTGTTGCGGTTCAACTTCCGCGGCGTCGGGCGCAGCCAGGGCGAATATGATCAGGGCATCGGTGAACTTTCCGATGCCGCCTCGGCGCTCGATTACCTGCAATCGATGAACCAGAACTCGAAACATTGCTGGGTCGCGGGGTTTTCCTTCGGGGCCTGGATCGGGATGCAGCTGTTGATGCGCCGGCCCGAGATCACCGGTTTCATCTCGGTCTCACCGCCGGCCAATATGTATGATTTCAGCTTTCTCGCGCCCTGCCCGGCCTCTGGCCTGGTGATCAACGGATCCGCCGACCGCGTCGCCAAACCGCAGGATACGCATCTGCTGGTTGAAAAGCTGCATGAACAAAAAGGCATCACCATCACGCATCAGGAAATGGAGGGGGCCGGTCATTTCTTTGAAGATCCGTTCATGGATCCGATGATCGAAAGCGTTCAGAGCTATGTCCGGCGGCGCCTGACCGAAACCACCCGCTGAGGGCCGCCATGGATTTCATCACGCAACTGGCAGACGATCTGGCAAAAGACGCGCTTCAGGCCGAGGCAGATCTCGATGATGACCGCCTGATCGCTCAGCTCTCGGACACGTTGCGCGCCTCAAGCCAGACCCTGCAGGAGGCGTTCATGACCTCGGTGCGGATCCGCCGATCCGAAAAGGCCGGGCGCAAATGGCTGGCCGCGCGGATCGCCAAGGCCAAATCCGGGTAACCGCATCGGGGGCCGCCCTGCCGCCCGACCTCCCGACATTTTGCAAACCCGCGGCACAGGCGGCCCGCCCCCGGCGTGGCAGCCGCGACAGCACGTCACCGGTATACAATCGCATACCATCTTTTCAGAGATCGCGATTTAGGCTAGAGACACGCCCAGACACGTGATTCACATGCAATAGCCGAGGCACAGATATGACCAAGATCAAGGTAGCCAACCCGATCGTCGAAATGGACGGCGATGAGATGACCCGCATCATCTGGCAGTTCATCAAGGACAAGCTGATCCTGCCCTATCTCGATATCGACCTGCTCTATTATGATCTCGGCATCGAGGAGCGCGACCGCACCAATGACCAGATCACCATCGACAGCGCCGAAAAGACCAAGGAGATCGGCGTCGCGGTGAAATGCGCCACGATCACCCCCGATGAGGCCCGCGTCGAGGAATTTGGCCTGAAACAGATGTGGCGAAGCCCCAATGGCACCATCCGCAACATCCTGGGCGGGGTCGTGTTCCGCCAGCCGATCATCTGCTCGAACGTGCCGCGCCTGGTGCCGGGCTGGACCCAGCCCATCGTCATCGGCCGTCACGCCTTTGGCGACCAGTATCGCGCCACGGATATGAAGTTTCCCGGGCCGGGCACGCTGACCATGAAATTCGTCGGCGAGGACGGCACGGTGGACGAACGCGAGGTCTACAAGGCCCCCGCTTCGGGCGTGTTCATGGGCATGTATAACCTCGACGACTCGATCCGTGATTTCGCCCGTGCCAGCATGAATTACGGCCTCAACCTGGGCTGGCCGGTCTACCTCTCGACCAAGAACACCATCCTCAAGCAATATGACGGCCGCTTCCTCGAGCTCTTTCAGGAAGTGTTCGATGCCGAGTTCGCGCAAAAATTCGAAGATGCCGGCATCACCTATGAACACCGCCTGATCGACGACATGGTCGCCTGCGCGATGAAGTGGAATGGCGGTTTCGTCTGGGCCTGCAAGAACTACGATGGCGACGTGCAGTCCGACACCGTGGCGCAGGGCTTTGGCTCGCTCGGTCTGATGACCAGCCAGCTGATGACGCCCGATGGCAAGGTGGTCGAGGCCGAGGCCGCCCACGGCACCGTCACCCGCCATTACCGCCAGCATCAGGCCGGTCAGGAGACCTCGACCAACTCGATCGCCTCGATCTTTGCCTGGACCGGCGGCCTCAAGCACCGCGCCAAACTGGATGAGAACGCGGCCCTCATGAACTTTGCCGAAACGCTGGAAAAGGTCATCGTGGATACCGTGGAATCGGGCTCGATGACCAAGGATCTGGCGCTGCTGGTCGGGCCCGATCAGAAATGGCTGACCACCATGGGGTTCCTGGAAAAAATCGACCAGAATCTGAACGCCGCTTTGGCGGGCTGACGGCTTCGAAACCCATGAAAACAAGGCCGGTCTCCGCGCGGGGCCGGCCTTTTTCGCAACCGCGCGCGACATCAGCCCGCCGGCAAGGCCCCAGGGGCCGCTATCGGGGTTGACGGGGGGCGCGAAATTCCCCCAGACACCATCCCATGACCTTGCTGGACCCCCCCCCTTCAACCGACCATTCCCTGCTGGAGGACATCCTGGGCCTCATCGCGGGAACCGCGCTGATGGCGCTGACGGTGCAGCTGTTGCAGGCGGGCGGGCTTTTCACCGGCCAGATCGCCGGGCTGTCTCTGGTGCTGTCCTATGCGGGGCTCGGCAGCTTCGCGCTGGCGTTCTTTCTGCTCAACCTGCCGTTTTACTGGCTGGCCATGGCCCGGATGGGCGCGCGTTTCACGCTCAAGACCTTTGCCGCCGTGGCGCTTGTCTCGGTGCAATCGGCGCTGATACCGCGGGTTCTGGACATCGCGTTTCTGCATCCGCTGGCGGCGGCCGGGCTGGCAGGCATCACCGGCGGCGCGGGGCTTTTGATCCTGTTTCGCCACGGTGCCACGCTTGGCGGCGTCGGTATTGTCGCGGTCTATTTGCAGGATACCCGCGGCATCAAGGCGGGCCATGTGCAACTGGCCTTCGATGCCGGAGTCTTTGGCCTGGCATTGACGTTGTTCGATTGGCCGATGGTCGCGGCCTCGGCGCTTGGCGCGGCCATCGTCAATATCGTGATCACGCTCAATCACCGCCGTGACCGGTATATCGCGCGCTAGGCGGGCTCGGTTTTCCCGATTATGGATGCGCCCACAAAGCCGGGTGGTGATGCGGCTCGCGGTTTTCTCGAAAAGGACGGGCAAAACCGCATGCACCGCCGCCGTCGCCGCCACAAACAGCCAGAACGAAAACGCTCCGGCAAAACGGGCGTGTTCGAGATAGGTTTCCGCGACGCTCCCGGGATGATCGGTAAACAGGCGGGCGATCATGGTGGCTCTCCTTACTGCGATCACCTGGGGTGTCCAAGTCAAACGCAGTATCTGCGTTCCGGGTCTGAATGTTGTCCAAAATATCCCCGCAACCCGCTGTATTATTGGGATGGCGGCTCACATATATCGTGGCAAGATCGAGAATATAGACCCATCTGACCGCAATATCCTGACCGCCCTGCAACGCGACTGCACCCGGTCGCTCGATGAGCTGGCCGGTATCGCGGCCCTGTCGCGCAATGCCGGCTGGTGCCGGATCAAGGCCCTTGCGGAACGAGGCATCATCACTGCGCGGGTGGCGCTGCTTGATCCCGGCCGCCTCGGGCTTGGCCTCTCGGTGTTCATGCTGATCCGGGCCGGCGCGCATCGCCCCGACTGGACCGCGCGCTTTGCCCGTGCAACGCGCGACATGCCCGAGATCCTGGCCGCCTATCGCATGACCGGAGATCTCGATTACCTGATCCATGCCCACGTCACGGATGTGGCCGATTATGACGGGCTTTATCACCGCCTTCCCGCGCCGGTAGAGATCGACGATATCTCGGCCCGATTCGTAATGGAGGAGATCAAGGAACCACCGCATTGCCGCTCTAGGGGCAGGCCCGATACCACCGGGGGCGGTCCAGATGCAGCGCAGCGCAAAAGCCCCCTGGATTCAGCCCTGCTGGAACGCGCTCAACGATGTGATGAGGGGCCAGTTCAGCCATAGCGCCAGCGCCGCCAACGCGGCCCCGATCAGGTAAAACACAACGTCATGGGCCGGATCCCACGCCCGCTGACGCGCGGCCAGCCAGCCCACCACCGGATGGGCCGCCAGCATCGCCGCCCCCTGCCCCGCCAAGGCCCCCGGCAGGCCCCAATAGGTGATCCCCAGAACCATCCCCGCCACGACAAACACGGCCCGCGTCGCGGCCAGCACGAAAAACCGCTTGCTGTCGCCCGCCGCCAGGGCCGCCTGATCATAGGTCACGCCGATAATGGCCGGGATCTGCATGGCCGAGATCAGCACAACCACCCCACCCGCCGCCAGATAGCGCGGATCGTAAAGCCACGCGATCAGCCATTGCCCGAAAAACGCCGGCACCATCACCAGCGCGATCATGCCGGTCGTCGCCAGCACCCGCATCCGGCGCAGGCGCAGGAAATTCTCGCGGCTCGCGCCCGGCGGGCTTTCGCGGTAGATCGGGATCATCACCTTGCGCACCACGACCGAGCCCATCATCAGCGGGAAAGATGCCCAGAAAAACCCGATATTGTAGATGCCGAAATCATGCGTGCCGAGATAGCCGCCGATCACCACCTTGTCGGCCTGGCCGATGGCAAACCCCGCGATGGTGCTGAGAAACACCCATTTGCCGAAATGGATCAATTCACGGCGGGCCTCGGCCTCCCAGCGCAGCCTGTTGCGCGCGCCGGGCAGAAAGAGATCAAAGAGGATGACCTGCGCGGCGGCCGAAATCACGCCCGAGATCACCAGCGCCCAGACGCTCTGCCACCACCATGCCAGGCCGATCGCGACCAGCACGCCAATGATCTGCGTGGCCATGTCCAGCACCGTCACCCGGCCCGCGCGCAGATGCCGGTTGGCGGTCTCGTAGCGGGTCGGCTGAAACCCCAGAATAAGCTGCGTCAGCGCCGCGACGGGCAGATACCAGACCAGATCCGGCTCTCCGAAATAGACCGCCATCGGCCAGGTCAGCGCCACGGCGACCAAAAACAGGCAGGTGCCGCGGATGATCTGGATGGTCCAGGCTGTGTCCAGAAAATCGCGGTCATCGCCGCGTTTGCTCTGCATGATGGCGGGGCCGACACCGACATCGGAAAACATCGCCAGCCCCATCAGAAAGACCGAGACCATCGCCATCACGCCAAAGGCCTCGGGAAACAGAAGCCGCGTCAGGATCAGGTTCGAGGCCAGCCGCAAGACCTGGCTGAAGCCGAACCCCATCAGGTTCAGCCCCGCGCTGCGCATGGCGCGCGGCACCAGGCCGGAGCCTTGGGTGAGGTTGCGCACGGTCCCGATCATCGGCCCCGGCTCCAGGTTTTGGGGGCGGGCAGCAGCCGCACCAGAACCGCGACATCGGCATAGGTCAGAAACCCCAACGGGTCGGATAGCACGAGCCGCAGAAGCGCGCCAAATCCGATGCTCTGCGTGTCGTCATTGGCCAAAAGCGCCGGGTATTCGCGGGCGATCTCGGCCACGCCCGCATCCTGCCTGCGCCGCACCCTGACCAGCGCGCCAAGCCCTTCGGCAATCGGCCAGTCATAGCGCGCATCGACCAAATGCCGTTCTCCGGGCGCAAAGAGCAGCCGCACATAGGTGTCATCGGATATGATCTGCGGGAAATCCCGCCACCGCGCCCGGCCCGCGCCATTCACCGCAAAAAGACCACAGCCCGGCACGCCCGTCGCCATGAAGGGCAACCGCGCCCAGAACCGCGCATAGCGGCGGCTGACCAGACCGTCTGCACAGATCACCACGCGGCCGCTGGCATAGGCGGGCTCGGGACGATCCAGCGCCGCCCAAAGCCCCGCCAGCATCCCCGGCGCAACGGTCACATCGGCATCCAGATAGGCCCGCACGTCGCCGCGCGCGGCACCGTCGCCGGCATTGAGCGCCCCCGGCTTGCCGCCCTGGGGCAGATCCAGCACCCGGAAATCCCAACCCTTGCGCGTGATCTGTTCGGCAAAGCTCTGCGCCACGGCCACTGTTTGATCGCGACAGCCATTGGCGACAACGATCACCTCAACCGGCGCGGGCACCGGACCCGAGGCGAGGAGGGCCTGCAAGCAGGGCCCGAGGAGCCGTTCCTCGTTATGCGCGGGGATGATGACCGAGATCATGACCGACCCCTTTTGCCTTTGACGCCGGGCCGGTTTTTCCGCAGGTTGGCCGCACCCGCAGTCCACGAGGCCCCATTTTGACGCGCAAACTCGGCTATCTGGTGCCACAATTTCCCGGCCAGACGCATATCTTTTTCTGGCGCGAAATCGTCGCGCTCGAGGCGCGCGGGGTCGAGGTGCATCTCTTTTCGACCCGCCCGCCGCCGCCCGGCCTGATCGCGCATGACTGGTCCGGGGCGGCGATGGCGCGCACCACCTATCTGGGGCGCGCCGATGTGATGGCGGGGCTTGCCGCCCTGCCCCGGCTGCCTTACGCCGAATTGCTGCGCGAACGCGGCGCGGGGCGCGATATCCTGATGGCGATCCCGGCGGCGCAGCGGCTGATCCGCGACTGCCGCGCCCGAGGCATTGCTCATGTCCATGTGCATTCCTGTGGCCGGGCGGCCTTGCTGGCCGCCATCGCCAAACGCATGGGCGGGCCGGATTATTCGCTGACTCTGCACGGGCCGCTCTCTGATTATGGACCGGCGCAAGGCTTCAAATGGCGCAATGCCGCCTTCGCCAGCATCATCACCGAAAAACTGCGCGCCGAGATGCAGGCCGATTTGCCCGGCGACCTGCCGGCGCGGCTGATGATCCAGCCGATGGGTGTCGATACCGACATGCTGGCCCCGGCGGGGCCCTATCTCCCGGTCCAGCCCGGTGCGCCCTTGCGGCTTTTCTCCTGCGGGCGGCTCAATATCGTCAAGGGCCATCAGGATCTGATGGCCGCCACGCGCCTCCTGCTCGATCAGGGCCGCGATGTGCAACTGGCCATCGCGGGTGAGGATGACGCGGGCGGCACCGGCTATCGCCAACCCCTCGCCGCCCGGATCGCCGAGCTTGGCCTGCAGGACAATGTCCGCCTGCTTGGCGCGATCGATGCCGAGTCCGTCAAGGCGCATATTCAGGCGGCCCATATCTTTGCACTGGCCAGCTGGCACGAGCCGCTCGGCGTGGCGCTGATGGAGGCGATGGCCTGCGGCATTCCCACCATCGGCACCGATGCCGGCGGCGTGCCGGAACTGATCCGCGATGGCATTGACGGCGTTCTGGTGCCGCCAAAGGACCCGGCCACGCTGACCGCAACCATCGCCGCGCTGGCCGACGATTCCGACCGCGCCCGCGCGCTGGCCGTCGCGGGGCGGGCCCGGATCGTGGAGCGGTTCCATTCCGCGCGCGGGGCCGAGATGCTGATCGGCGCGATCTGGGGCGCTGACGGGGAAAGCGGTCATTCTGCGGCCACCTCCAGCGCATAAAGGATACCGGGCTCGGCGCTGAACTCGGCCTCTTCCACCGCGACCAAACGGATCGGGCCGCCGGGGCCATTGAGGATGCGCAGGATGCCCGCCTCGACCAGGGCATAATCGGCCGCCCGCCCCGGCAACACGGCCCGGTCGCGGCCCGGCCCGCCATGGGCGCGGTCGCCGGGGCCAAGGATCAGCGTGTCATTGCCCCGGCCCGCCAGAAACACATCTCCCCGCTCGGTGCCGGTCAGGCGGTCATCGGCATCGCTGCCGATCCGGTAGGCACCTTGCGCGAAGGCCCCGGGCGCGCGAGTCTCCCAGCCCGCACCGGCGGTGGCGTTATAGGCCTCAAGCGTGGCCCAACGCGGGTTGGTGTCGTCCAGCGTCCGCAACGCGCCCCAGCTGCCCCAGACGGTCGGCGCGCTGACATCGACAAAGGCGTTGAAAAGCGTGCCTCCGCCCGCCCGCCACCCGGTCAGCAGATCGGCATAGAGCCGGGCCATTTCGGGGCTGTAATTATAGGTGGTGAAGAACGCCGTCAGCGCGGCATCCTCGGCGGCGGCCCCCCGGCCCGCGATATGCGTGCCGCCCTCGTACATGATCAGATCCAGCCCGTAGCGCGCCGCGACGCCCGCGTGATAGGGGATGAACTCATCCACCAATTCGCCCAGAGATCCGCGCCGCAAAGCCTCGGTCACCCGCGCCGTCGCCACGCCCTCGGCAATCCAGCCGCGCAGCCGATCCGCATACTCCTCGGACCCCATCTCATAGCCGAAATAGCCGCCCACGGCATAGGCATCGAAGCTCTCAGCCGGGGCTGCGCGCCCTTCGGCCTGCGCCAGCGGGGCCTCCAGCAGCGCCGCCTCCAGAGCCGGCCAGGCGGTCTGCGTCGCCACAACGCGGATCAGGCGATCCGGCTGCCCCTCAAACACCTCGGCCCAGATATCGGCCATTTCGGCTGCGCGCAGGCCGCCATATTGCATCCAGGCATCGCCCTCGGCCCCGTCCCACCGCGCGGCGGCCTGTTCGGCGGCCCATCCGGCCTGCGGAAAGAGGAAATTCCACGCCTCGTTCGACCATTCGGCATAGGCGATCAGATCGGGGTCGAGCCGCGCCTCGACATAGGTCGCGAAGGCCCGGTAATAGGCATCGTCGGCCATATGCGGCAGGGTAAACCACGGGTCGGCCCCGATCTCATTGGCCAGCCGCACCATGATCTCGACCGGCACGCCCCGGCGGATCCAGGTGTAATCGGCGATGCGCGGCCGGTCCTCCCAGACCCGTTGCGGCGAGGCGTTGGTATCCATCCAATCCATGAAACGGACCACCCGCAAATCGCGCACGCGGGCGATCCAGTCGGGGTTGAACACCTCGCGCAGCTCATAAAGCGGGATCTGGTCGGCGCGCATCACCGTGATGTCGCGGATCGGATCAGCCGGGTCGATGGCCTCGATACGCAGGGCCACCGGACCTTCGCCGGGGCTGAAGCTGAACCAGCCCTGCCCTTGGGCCATCGTCACATCCGTGGCCCGCCCGCCGATGGAGAACGCGCCCTGCCCCTGCCAGGTCACGCGGTAGCGCCCGATGGTGCCGGTCGCGGCGGGCGGCAGATCGGTCAGGATGTAACTTTCCAGTGCCTCGATGCCGGGCGGCATGGCACGCGGCCAGCCGTTTTCATCGAGATAGCCGCCCGCCTCCAGCTCCGCGGCCTCCATGCCACCCCATTGCCCCGGCAGATGCCCGACCCAGGGCCGCGCCGCGCGCATCAGGTCGATGAAGGGCAGTTGCGTCGACCAGTCGGCAAGCCCGTTCAGACCCATGGCCAGCGCCGGATCGGCGATACCGGTTTCGGGGGCAAGACTGGCGCGGTCGGGCCAAACCGAGCCCGAAACCTCGGCCCAGATCCGCCCCGCGATGGCCTCGTAATTTTCGGCCACCAAAGGATGCACCGTTCCCGGCAGCTCCAGCACCGGCGGCGGTTCGTTGAAGATGGCCGCATAGCTGATGAGGGCGGCAAGGAAATAAAGCGTCGGCGTGCCATGCGGCGCGTTATCGGAATAAAGCGCGGTGGCCGGGATCTCGGCCAGTTCTGTCTCGGTCAAGAGCCCCGCCAGAACCGAAGCCGTGGGAATGAGGCGGATATCCAGCCCCGGGCGGGCCTCCCGCAACAGCGCCAGATAGCGTTGAAACCAGTCGGAATAGGGCCCTGCGTTGTAGGCGTGATAGCGGGCCAGATCGGGCGCGGAGGGCGGGAATTCATCCGCGATCGCACCCATGTCTGACCAGCCCTCATAGATGAAGAACCGGGCATTGGGGGCCTGAAACTCGGTCCAGTCAAACACCCTCAGCGTGGTCGATAGCGGGCTTTGGCCGTCGGGATTGTCCCAGGCATAGGGTGCGTCGGGCGGCACATCCTGAATGAAATTACGCGGGTTCAGGATGATGGTGTTGAACCCCGCGCGCCGAAACGCCATGCGCTCGGTATCCCAGGCCGAGGGCACGTCTGCAAAGGACCAGTTCGGCTCGGGCGGCAGGTTGGCGGCAAATTCGGGGCCGGAACCAAAGACGCCATCGAGGCGCAACCCATGACCGCCAGCGCGCGCCAGAAGCGACAGCCAATGCGGCATCGTGGTCTCATCGCTGCCCGAGACATGGTTGATCAGCGAATTGCCATAGACAAAGGCGCGGATCTCATCGGCGCGGCCGGTGCCCACCAGCCCCGCCCAAACTGCGAGCGCCAGCCAGAGCGATCTATTCAGCGGCATGGGCATCCTCCCCCGTCAGCGCGGATAGCGGCTCGGGTTTTGTCGAACGTTGCCCCAGAACCCATTGATATATCTGCGATACCTGATCCGCCTTGCGCGGCCATGTATAGGCGCGCGCGACCACCTCGCGCGCCTTCATGCCCGCCGCCGTCACCTCCTCGGGCGCATCCGCCAAGCGGCTCAACTCGGCACGGAACCCCGCGACAATGGCCGCCCGGTCGCCCAGAGGCACTTTCCAGCCGGTGCCCGGTGCCAGCAATTCGGCCGGTCCCGCATAATCGACGATCAGGCTGGCCAGCCCCATCGCCATCGCCTCCAGCACCACGCCGCCACCAAATTCACGGATCGAAGGAAAGGCCAGCAGCGATGTCGTTGCGGCCACATCCTGCACCGCCTCATGCGCCAGCCAGCCATGAAAGGTGATGCCGGGCAGCCCTTCGGCACTGGATTTGAGCGCCGGCAATAGCGGGCCATCGCCGATCATCTCCAACTGCATCCGCCCCGATTGCAGCAATGGCCGGGCCGCTTCCAACAGCATATCGGGGCCTTTATAGGGCACCATCCGCCCGACAAAGCAGGCGCGGAGCGGGGGTGCCCCGGCAGGGGCGGCACCCCGCGAGAAGCGTGCGGGATCGACGGCATTTTCCGGCAGATAGACGGTTTTATCGGCCAGTTCGGCGGGCAGCTCCGCCGCCGTATGACGCGAGCCCGCGATGATCGCGCTGGCCTGTTGCAGCGCGCGCTTGCGCCCGGGCCACGCCTTGTAGGCCCCGCGAACATAGCTCAGCCATTCGCGTTCCTTGCGCCGCTCGGCCTCGAATGCGCGCGGCCAGGGCGCACCGCCATTGAGCGGCCCCAACACGAACGGCACGCCAATGCGCGCGCATTTCGCGGCCAGCGGGCTGGCGATGGTCGGCGAAAGCGGCGTCACCCGATGCACGATGTCATAGGCCCCGGCCCGCAGATCGGGGCCGAACCTGCGCCAGACCAGCCGCTCGAAATGCGGATAAGACAGCGCATTGATGGCCTGCAGCGTGGTCCAGCCCTTGCCCTCGCCCATCCTGAGCTTCGACCCCAGTGCCCAGAGAGGCCGCGCAATCGCTTCGGAATCGATCGCGGTGAAATCCTGCCCCTCGACCAGCCCGGCCCGCAGGATCGCCTCGCGGTTGCGGATTTGTGTCACCAGATGCACTTCGGCCGCCTCGCGCAAGGCCTGCGCCAGCGACCAGCCGATCAAGGGCACGGATACCCATTCGGGGTTGGCGGCCTCGGCAATCAGCAAAACACGGGGGCGATCGGTCATGGCCCGCCTCATAGCACGGTTTGCATCGGCGCGGGGCCAGGCCGGCGCGCCAGTTGCACCTGTTCGCCATAACCCAGAAGCGCGCCGGCAAAGAGCCAGGTCAGCGGCGTGATCGTGGCATTGGGCAACATGTCCAGCAAATTGATCGCCAGGATCAGCGCCACCCCGCCCAAGATGGGAGGAACGCTGCCCTTGAGGACACCGGTCGTGCGCCGCCAGATCAGAAAGATCGGCAAACTCAGCAAACCAAATTCCGCCAGAAACCCAAGCCAGCCATAGACCCCGATGGTGATGATCCAGCGGCCATCGGTCGTGGTCACAATCTCGCCCGCGCCATTGTAAACCTGGTTGCGCCCCCAGGATCCCCAGCCAAAGAAAGGCCGCTCCATCGCGCGGTCCAGCAGCACGTTTTCATTGTCGAGGCGAAACCGCAAAGAATTGGCGCGCTCGGCGTCGATCCGTTCGGCGGCCGCCAGCATTCGTTGCTCGGGCACCAGATCGGCAACCTTGAGCGCCGGATAGGCCAGCGCCAGAACCGCCAGAACCATCGCCACATGCAGTTGCACCCGGACCGACAGAAAGGCGATGACCGGCGCAAAGGCAAAACCGTAAAGCAGCGAGGCCACCGATTTGCTCAGCACCAGCACGACCAGCAGATAGATCGCGCAGACCCACCAGCCGACCGCCCGGCGCGAGGAATCGGCCCGCGCGATGGTCACCGCAGCCAAAAGCGTCGTCATCATCAGGAACGCGGCCCACAGCCCGTGATAGAGGAAAACGATGGCGCGAAACCCGCCCTGCCGGATCATCTGTTCAAAGGCGTGCTGAAAATAGCCGTAGATCCAGATATTGAGCTGCGGGCTCAGGCGGATTTCCAGCAATATCGGCAGCGAATAGATCATGCCACCGATGAAAAGCGCCCAGATCAGATCCTTAAGGTCGCTCTCGCTGCGCAGGAAATTGCGCGCCAGCAACATCGGCGAAACCACCAGCGCCTGCTGCACCATCAGGGCCACCGCCTCACGCAATCGCAGTGCCGGCAGCGCGAAGTCATCGAAATAGACCGGATCCATATTGGTCAGCACGGTAAGAGCCGGGCTGAGGATGAACAGGATCACCAGCGTCTTGGCCACCGGGTTTTCGGGTAGAAACCTGAGACGCCCGCGATGGAATAGCAGCGCGGCGAGAACCGCCACAAAACTGGGGATCGTCTGCTTGGTCAGGGGCGGCATCAGCGGGAAATCGAACCCCGCAGGCGGCGGCGGCAGCATCAGATAGGCCACCAGCAGGCTCGCGATCAGAGCACGCCCCGGGGCCAGCCGCACAAACAGCCAGACCGAAATCACCGGCCACAGGACCAGCATCAGATACGCAAAGGTATTTGGCATGTCTCTGCCTGGTAAACCTTTCCTGTCCTACGTCATGTTTATGCCCGGTTTCCCCCCTAAAAGGGGGGCCAGGCCGATCTATACCGGCAAGTTACGTCAGAATTATGCCCCATGACAGGGGCGCGCGGGCAAAGAGGGTGCGATGGCGGGCGCGGATGACAGAGAGCTGAGGATCGCCTATCTCAGCGATTTCGACCCATCCGATCCGACGCTCTATTCGGGCGGCAACGCGGCCATGCTGCGGGCGCTGCGCGACGCGGGCAATGCCGTCACCGTGCTCAGCCAATCCTGGGGTCTGGCCGATCCCCTGCGCCGCGCCGTTCTGGCGGCCCCCGACGCCCTGAGCATCCGGGCCCGCTGGCGGCTGCATCTGGCGCTGGCGCGCGTGATTGCGCGCGGGGTGCGGGCCGAACTGGCAAAGGGCCGCTTTGACGTGCTCTTTTGCGCCTATTCCTTTCATTCCCTGTCGCGCCTGTCGCTGCCCTATCCGATGGTCACGGCCTATAGTTCGGATGCCACGCCCACCATTTACCGGGCCTCGCGCGTGGGGCAGAGCTTTGGCTCGTGGTTCGCGCCATCGCGCCACCTTGATCCAATGATCGAACGCGCCGAGGCGCGGGTGTTTGCCGGCCTTGACCTGGCGCTCTGGCCCTCGGACTGGCTGCGCGACGCGGTCAATGCACGCTATGGGCTGGATCCGGCGCGCTCGCGCACCCTGCCCTGGGGGGCCAATATCGACGATCCCGGTATCGCGGCCCCTGCCCCCGCGCTCGGGGCTGGCCGGCCGGTCGAGATCCTGCTGGTCGGGCGCGATTGGGAGGCCAAGGGCGGCCCTGTCACCGCCGAAACGGCGGCGCTGTTGCGCGCGCGCGGGCTTGATGCCCGCCTGACCGTCATCGGCTGCACGCCGCCGCCCGAGATTGACCGCGCGGGCCTGAGCGTTCACCCGCATCTCGACAAATCCGACCCCGCCGATCTGACGGTGTTTCAGGCCGCGTTTCGCCGGGCGCATTTCCTGCTGATGCCATCCTTTGAAAGCTACGGCTTTGCCTTTTGCGAGGCCTCGGCCTATGGCCTGCCGTCGCTTTGCCTGGAGACCGGCGGCGTGCCGGTCTGGAGCGGCGAAAACGGCCACCGGCTGCCGGTGGGGGCCGGGGCCGGGGATTTTGCGGATCTGGTGGCGCGATATATCGAGGATCCGGCGGCCTATGCCGCGCTGTGCCGGCGTGCCCGGCGGATCTATGAGAACAGGCTGAACTGGCCCGCCTGGGGCCGGGCGGCAACTGGCGCGATGCGCGCGGCTGTCAATGACCGGTACGGCGCAGAACCACGCTGATTGTGCGCAAGAGCACCCGGATATCGGTTCCAAAGGACAGCTCCCGGAAATAGGCCTGGTCGAAACCGGCGCGCTCGTGAAAGCTGCTTTCATTGCGCAGCGAGGTTTGCCAGAACCCGGTAATGCCCGGGCGCATCACATAGTATTCGGTGCCGGGATAAAGGGGGCGCTGATTGCACATCATCGGGCGCGGGCCGACAAGCGACATATCCCCCATCAGCACGTTCCAAAGCTGCGGCAGCTCATCAAGCGAGGTGCGGCGCAGGATGCGGCCAAGCCCGGTCACGCGGGGATCGTCTTTCAGCTTCTGATGCTTGTTCCATTCCGCGCGCGCGGCGGGATTGGCGGCAAGGTAGCTTTCCAGCACGGCATCGGCCCCCGGCACCATCGTGCGCAGTTTCCACATGCCGAAAACCTGCCCGTTCAACCCGACCCGGTCCTGGCGATAGAACGGCGCGGCACGTTCGCGCAGCATGACGAGAAGCGCGACCGCCCCGATCAGCAACACCGCAGGGATGGCCGCCAAAACGACCAGAACCACATCGAAGGCCCGCTTCAGGTGCAACCGATAAGCCCCGGACGGGGGCCGTACGGAAAGCGGAAACAGGGCATGCGGTGCCTCACCCTCCGAGTAGAGCCGAAAACGTTCATACATGACGTGAACCCCTCCTTGGGGCCGCACCCAACAATCGGGCGCATAGACACACGCGCTCCGGTTCCAGCCGCCGCGACCTTCGCAGCTGGGTTTTGGAGTCATTATTTTTTGGGTGCGAACCGGCGCAGAGCAGTCTGCCGAGTCCTTCGGATGCGATTTTGCCGTCCCCACCAACGTGACATCTGGGCGAGGTGGCAGCCCCGGATCCCCCATCTGTCGCGAAGTCACGGCGCAATCAGCGCTTTCGCACGAGACCAAATAAGCATTTGTGGCGCATTTGCGTCAATTGAAGGTTACGGCGCACAACCTAAACGTGCATCATGAATTTTGGCAATATCGCCTTGATTAACGGAGGAAAATCTCCGAAAGGCACCCCTATTCAGGTGCGCCCTGCTGCAAATCCCGGGCTCTGTTGTTGCCCAATTGGAAACGATTAACCTTTTAGCGGCAACCTGTCTAAGGATTCGCGCGTCGGCTTATCCTTTTGGACAGGTCGGTGCCGGGCATCCTTGAACAGCCCCGATGCTCGGCAACCGTCTAAGCCTGGGTGCCGCTCATCGGGCCAACCATGGCGAAATCGTGGCACCGCTGTGACAAGACCCGCGCAGGAAACAGATATTTTTTTGTGCCGCGTCAATCGCACACGCTTGGGTTGTGCCCCAACAGAGAACAAAACCATAATTCGGCTGCAATTGTGCCGAATCGCGCGAATTTCTGCCACATTCTGATTCGGCGCAGCGCCGTGCCCGGACCATCAACCGACCGCAAACATCGGCAATCACACGAGGATTGCCTCGCGCGGGCGACAGCGCAAAGATGCGCGTTCCGGCCACAATTCCGCCCCATTGGGTGCCACACCGCTTGATCCCGGCCATGCCGCCGCCCATAACGATTGTATCTTTTCAATTCAAATGCTGACCCATCGCCGGAGACCCCATGTCGGACCTCGCCCCCCTGCTTGACGCTTCTTTCTGGATCACCGCCGGGGCGATCCTGGCTCTCCTGGTGCTTTCGGCTTTTTTTTCCGGCTCCGAGACCGCGCTGACGGCGGCCTCACGCGGGAAGCTGCGCGCCCAGGCCGATCGCGGCGCAACCGGGGCCGCGCGCGCGCTGAACCTGACCGAGGATAGCGAGCGGCTGATTGGCTCGATCCTGTTGGGCAACAACCTGGTCAACATCCTGGCCGCGGCGCTGGCGACATCGCTTTTTACCCGCGCCTTTGGCGAAAGCGGGGTCGCGCTGGCCACCCTGGTGATGACGCTTTTGGTGCTGGTCTTTGCCGAGGTGCTGCCCAAGACCTACGCCATTACCCGACCCGAAAGCGCGGCCGCCACGGTGTCGCGGGCGATCAGACTGGTGATCTTGGTATTTTACCCGGTCGTGGCCATGGTGCAGGTGCTGGTGCGCGCGATCCTGGGCATTTTCGGGGTTCAGACCGACCCCGATAGCGCGGTTCTGTCGGCGCGCGAGGAAATTGCAGGCGCGATCACGCTTGGCCATTCCGAAGGCGCGGTAGAAAAGGAATCGCGCGACCGGCTGCTTGGCGCGCTGGATCTGGGCGACCGCACGGTTGAGGAGATCATGCTGCATCGCTCCAATATCGAGATGATCAATGCCGATGATGCTGGCGAGGCGATCCTGAGCCAGCTGCTGCATTCGCCCTATACCCGCCTGCCCGTTTATCGCGGCGAGCCCGAAAACATCATCGGGTTGGTACACGCCAAGGATGTGCTGCGCGCGATGGACCGGCTGGTGCGCGGGCCGGACGCCTCGGATGCCGGCCTGGCGGGGTTTTCTGTGACCGACGTGGCGATGACGCCCTATTTTGTGCCGGAAACCACCACGCTGGACGATCAGATGCGCCAGTTTCTGCGCCGGCACACGCATTTTGCGCTGGTCGTCGATGAATATGGCGCTTTGCAGGGGTTGATCACGCTGGAGGATATTCTGGAAGAGATCGTGGGCGAGATCACCGACGAGTTCGATATCGAGGATACCGCCGATCTGGCCCCCGAACCCGGTGGCGGGTTTCTTGTGGATGGCGGCATGACGATCCGCGATCTCAACCGCGCCGCCGAGTGGAACCTGCCCGATGAGGAGGCCAATACCGTCGCGGGGCTGGTGATGCATGAGGCGCAGATGATCCCCGAAACGGGCCAGGTGTTCAATTTCCATGGCTTCAGGTTCGAAGTGACCGAACGCGAGCAGAACCGGCTGACGCAGCTGAAAATTCGCAGGTTGTGACGGATCGAGGAGGTTTCGGCGCGGGCATAGCCCGCGCCGACCGATGGGGGGGGGGCGGCCCCCCCCGCGCCCCCCGGGATTTTAGCAAAGAAGAAAGCGCGATGTCGGTTTTTGACTTGCGGGGCGCGGGGCGCTGGTCCCTGTATGGCCCGAAACGGGTTTTGAAAGGATAATGCGATGAAAACGCATGCGCGGGTCTGTGTCATTGGTGGCGGGGTGGTTGGCTGTTCGGTTCTCTATCACCTGACCAAACTGGGCTGGTCGGATGTGATGTTGCTGGAGCGTTCGGAACTGACCTCGGGGTCGACCTGGCATGCGGCGGGCGGGTTTCATACGCTGAATGGCGATACAAATATGGCGGCCTTGCAGGGCTATACGATCCGGCTCTATCGCGAGCTGGAGGAGCTGACCGGCATGTCCTGTGGCCTGCATCATGTCGGCGGTGTGACGCTGGCCGACAGCCCGGAACGGTTCGACATGCTGAAGGCCGAGCGCGCCAAGCATCGCTTCATGGGGCTGGAGACCGAGATTCTGAGCCCCGAGGAGATCAAGGCGATTGCGCCGATTACCAATGTCGAGAACGTGTTGGGCGGGCTTTACGATCCGCTCGATGGGCACCTGGACCCGTCGGGCACCACGCATGCCTATGCGCGGGCCGCGAAGATGGGCGGGGCCGAGATCGAGGTGCAGTGCAAGGTTCTGGAAACCAACCCGCGCCCCGATGGCGGCTGGGACGTGGTGACCGACAAGGGCACCATCGTGGCCGAACATGTGGTCAATGCCGCCGGTCTCTGGGCGCGCGAGGTGGCGGCGATGGCGGGCTGCTACCTGCCGCTGCATCCGATGGAGCACCAATACCTGGTGACCGAGGATCTGCCCGAGATCTATGAGCGCGACGCCGAACATCCGCATGTAATGGATCCCGGCGGCGAAAGCTATCTGCGCCAGGAGGGGCGCGGGCTTTGTATCGGGTTCTATGAGAAGACCTGCAAGCCCTGGGCCGTGGACGGGACATCGTGGGAATTTGGTCATGAGCTGTTGCCCGACGATCTGGACAAGGTGGAGGCCTCGATCGAGTTTGCCTATCGCCGCTATCCGATCCTGGAACGCGCCGGTGTGAAAACCGTAATCCACGGTCCCTTTACCTTTGCGCCCGATGGCAACCCGCTGGTGGGACCGGTGCCGGGTCTGCACAATTACTGGTCGGCCTGCGGCGTCATGGCCGGGTTCAGCCAGGGCGGCGGAGTCGGGCTGACGCTGGCGCAATGGATGGTCGAGGGCGAGCCCGAGCGCGATGTCTTTGCCATGGATGTGGCCCGCTTTGGCCGCTGGATCACGCCGGGATATACGCTGCCGAAAGTCGTGGAAAACTATCAGAACCGGTTTTCCGTGACCTATCCGAACGAGGAACTGCCCGCCGCGCGGCCCAACAAGACCACACCGGTTTACGATATTCTGGACGGGATGGGCGCGGTCTGGGGGCAGCAATACGGGCTGGAAGTGGCCAATTATTTCGCGGAGCCCGGCGAGCCGCGCTATGAGACGCCGACCTTCCGCCGGTCAAACGCCTGGGAGGCGACGGCGCGAGAGGTGGCGGCCGTGCGGGGGGCCGTGGGCATCAACGAGGTGCAGAATTTCGGCAAATACCTGGTGACCGGCGCGGGCGCGCGCAACTGGCTGGACAGGATCATGGCCGGTCGTATTCCCGCCCCCGGACGCATCAGCCTGACCCCGATGCTGGCCCCGTCGGGCCGTCTGATCGGCGATTTCACCGTCTCCTGCCTTGGCGAGAGTGAATTTCAGCTGACCGCGAGCTATGGCGCGCAGGATTTCCACATGCGCTGGTTCGATCAGCACGCAGAGGCGGGCGTGGGCGTCAAGAACATCTCGGAGCGGCGCACCGGGTTCCAGATTGCGGGGCCGCGTGCCCGCGATCTGCTGGCCAGGGTCACGCGCGCCGATGTCAGCGCCGGGGCGTTTCGGTTCATGGATGTGAAGCACCTCGATGTCGGGCTATGCGACGCCATCGTGCAGCGGGTCAGCTATACCGGCGATCTGGGCTATGAGATCTATGTCGATGCCATGCAGCAGCGCGCCTTGTGGCATATCCTGTGGGATGCGGGTCAGGAGTTTGGCATCCGCCCCTTTGGCATGCGCGCGATGATGAGCCTGCGGCTGGACAAGTTCTTCGGCTCCTGGGGGCGGGAGTTTTCGCCCGATTACACGCCCGCCGAAACCGGCATGGACCGGTTCATGCGCCTGTCGAAAAACGCCGATTTCATTGGCCGGGCGGCGGCCGAGGCCGGCCAGAGCCCGGATCGCAAGCTCTGTGCCTTTATCGTCGAGGCGGGGGATGCCGATGTGATTGCCTATGAACCGATCTGGCTCGATGGCCGGGTGCAGGGTTTCTGCACCTCGGGCGGCTATTCGCATTATGCGCAGAAATCGGTGGCGATGGGGTTCGTGCCCACGAGCCGCGCGGTGGACGGGCTGGAGGTCGAGATCGAGATCTTGGGCAAGATGGTGCCCGCCCGGCTGGTGAGCGAGCCGCTCTTCGACGCCGATGGGGCCCGGATGCGGGGATGAGCGGCGACGTTACGATCCTTTTGCTGGCGGCGGGCGCGTCCGCGCGGATGCGCGGGGTCGACAAGCTGCTGGAGGAGGTCGACGGGGAGGCGCTGCTTCGCGTCATGGCCCGGCGCGCGGCCAAGGCGGGGCGGCTGCGGGTTGTGCTGCCGGACGGAAACACGGCGCGCGCGGCCTGCCTTGAGGGCATCGATTGCGACATCGTCCCCGTGCCCGCGGGCAGCGACATGAGCGCATCGATCAAGGCCGGAACCGGCGGGCTGAGCACGCCGGTTCTGGTCGTTCTGGCCGATATGCCCGAGGTCACCGCCCATGACATGCACCTGATGATTGCCCTGTCTGGGCAGGCCCCAAAGGCGATATTGCGTGCCGCCTCAAGCGATGGAACCCCCGGAAATCCGGTGCTTTTTCCGGTGAACATGCTGCCGGAACTTCAGGCCATCGAGGGCGACAAGGGCGCGCGCGATCTGCTGAAGCGTCATGCTGCGCGGCTTCACCTGATCCCCCTGCCCGACGCCCATGCGCTGACCGATCTGGATACGCCCGAGGACTGGGCCGCCTGGCGCGCTGCCCGCGGATGAAACTGGGGTGTCCGCAGATCGCGGTGGTCGGCTGTGCGGGACTTTGCTGCTGTTATCACTGATCCTGAGAAAACCCGCCTTAGGCATCAGCTCTGACGGTTCAGGAATTCCAGCAACATTCTACCGGTGTCGTCGGGGCTATCCAGCATCGGCAAATGGCCGCACCCGCTGAGCTCATGCAACGTGGCGTTACCCAGGGCTTCCGCAAGCACAACTGCGCCAGAGACATCAAAGATCCTGTCCTCCGCACACCAAATGACCAACGATGGTTGGTCAATATCATATGCCAACTCTTCCAGCCTGGGTCCGTCAGACGCCATAACAGCCGCCCAGATTTCCCGATTTGACTCTGCTTGCGAAACTTCGTTCTGAGCCCAATAACGCGCGACCGGGCGCGGTATGAATGGTTCCGCCGGAAAGAGCCACTCCATTCGGGCATCGTAGTCCGCTGTGGTTGTTACCACCAATGGCAACTGGCCCGCCGCGATCGCAGTTTCCATGTCGCTGGGTCGAGGTGATGTGACGCCAACTGGGCCGCCAATAAACGCGACGGATTGCACGCGGTCCGGAATCGACGTCGCGAGTAGCCCCGCAATCTGGGCACCCATAGAATTGGCGGCAACGTGGAATTCCGCAACCCCAATCCTGTCCAGTGTTTCAATAACGTTCTCAGCCTGCCGAGCGTAATCATACGCTTGCGGTTCGAGGCGCTGGTTTTCACCAAAACCGGGCAAGTCGAGCAGGACAACCCTATAGTTTCCGGAGACTTGGCGCGACATGTCGATCCAATGCTCTTTCAAAGCGAAAATCCCGTGCAGAAAAACAACCGTTTGACCCTCGCCACCCTCTAGGTATGCAACTTCACCAAAAGATGTCGTCACCGATTTCCTTTCTAGCCCTGCGGACCAATTAAGCCCCGCCAGGATCACTCTAGCAGTGCGCTCGATCCAGATTTCCGAGGCGGCGAAAGCTCCAATGGTGATCGCCAGACAGATAGCCAAGCCACGTTTCCAACGGCTCATCCTAAAGGTCCTTCTCCATCGCTAAAATATACCGTTTAGTCTACCCTCTTGCCATCGGTAGACTAAACGGTATACATGAGGCAAGCTCTTATTTGCAGGAACGCACTGTGCCAGCACCAAAACGCGAAAAATTGCTAGGCATCGCGGAATCCATCTTCTCCAAGGAGGGGTTCAAAGGGGTCTCTGTTGATCGCCTGCTTAACGAGGCAGGTGTTGCAAAGATGACTTTGTATAAAGGGTTCGAGAGCAAAAACGCTCTCATTGAGGAGACGCTGCGGCGACGAGGCGACCGACTTGCCGCGCATTTAGAACGCTCCATAGAAAGTGCAGATGCCAGCCCTGAAAACCAAGTTCTCAGCATTTTTGATGCCATGCAGAATTGGTCGAAAAGGCCTGACTTCAACGGATGTTACTTCGTAAACGCTCTCTCGGAGTATAAAGGGTCCGAAGGGAACATCAGTGAACTGGCACATACCTACAAAATGCGTCTACTGGAGTTCATAAAATCCAGGTGCCGACAGTTGAGCACGGCTGATCCAGACGCCATGGCGCACTCGATATTTTTGTTAATTGAAGGAGCGACAGTGACCCATATGTCGCTCGGGGATCGTAGGAGTTATTCCCGTGCAAAGGAAATCGCCGCCGTCTTGATGCAAACCTGAAAGCTATAATAGCTGCCATTGGCCGCGCTGCAGCAACTTGGCAGGTCTGGGCCCGTAGCGGACCTTCGAAGCCAGAAGTTTCCCTTCCCGAGCAGATCATACTCCGGCGGCACCCCATTCCAACACCATTTGCCGACACGCCCATAAAAAAGGGGCGGCACCTTGATAGGTGCCGCCCCGTTTCGGGTTCGAGGTTCGGGATCATGCCCCCAAGCCCGCCCAGAATCCCTGCCGCATTAGCGCACGATCAGACGTGCCTCGTGACTTTTCAGAACCTTGCGGGCAGCCACGTAATCGTCGCGGCCAGCCGGTTCACGCAGGTCGGGGAACAGCTCGAAGATTTCGTTGCGCTGCGAATTGCCCATACCGCCCAGGGTCACATCACCGGGCTGGAAGCTTTCGGTCCAGGCCCCGTCGGCCAGCACAACCTCGTGCCGGTCGAACATGAAGTGGATATAGGTGGTGCGCAGCGTGTCCATCCACTGAACGCCGTTATGGTTGACCAGATGCTTGGCCGCGACCAGAACCTCGCTTTCCTCGAAATAAAGCGAGGTGCGATCATTGGCCACCAGCATGCGGTGCTGCGGGCTGACCAGCATGTCGCGTTCCGGCAGACCGTCACCAAGCGACCCCGCCTTGATCAGGATCGGGCGCAGATGCGGCGCGCCGCGCAGCTCGGCGTGGTTCATGGTCTTGGAGCCGACCCAACGGATCTCCTGGATGCCATTGTCGCGGGTGATGATCTTGTCACCGACAGCCAGGTTTTCCACCAGCACTTCGCCACGCGGCGTCGCGATGCGCGAACCGGGGGTAAAGCAGGGCACGACGTTCTCGATCTCCTCGAACTCCATGGTGCCGATGACATTGCCCGGCCCAAAGCCGCCGCCGTCATAGAAGGTCACCGTGCCGTTTTCGGGGTTACCGGGGTCAAGCTCCACACGCAGCGGGCCGGAACCGGTCAGGTCGAGCGTGTCATAGTCGTCGCCGCCGCCACCGCCATCGACGGTATCGCCGGCATTGCCGCCCAGGAACACGTCGCGGTCATCGCCGCCAAGCAGCGTGTCTTCGCCCTGCCCGCCGGTGATCACGTCATTGCCGGTGCCGCCTTCGACATAGTCATCGTCTATGCCTGCATCGATGGTGTCATCGCCCGATCCGCCATAGATCATGTCATCATCGTCTTCGCCGAAGATCACATCATTGCCGGCACCGCCATCGATCGTGTCCATGCCGTTATCGGTGACCGCATCGGGGCCGATCGGGTTGCCGTCCGAACCATCATCGGTGATGTTCAGCTCATCGGGGAAGCCCGGGCCAAGACCGCCATAGATGGTGTCGTCGCCGGCCTCGCCCTCCAGAACATCCGAGCCTTCGCCGCCAACGATGTAGTCATTGCCGTCATAGCCAAGGACGGTATCGTCGTCGAAGCCCGCATAGATGACGTCGTCGCCGGTCCAGCCATCGACGAAATCATTGTCGTCGCCGGTATAGATGGTGTCATTGCCGGCACCGCCATCAACGGTGTCCCGGCCATCCAGCGGGTCGCCATCGCCCGGGAAGAGACCCGGATACCCGCGGTCGGGCAGCGGCAGGTTGGTGTCGAACCGGGTGTCGATCAGATCGTCGCCATCGCCGCCGTCGACATATTCCTTGCCGTCGCCGCCGATCAGCGTGTCATTGCCGTCACCGCCGATCAGCGTGTCGTTGCCGCCTTCGCCCTTGACGACATCGTCGCCCTCTTCGCCATCGATGACATCGTCGCCATCATTGCCAAAGATGGTGTCGTCACCAACGCCCGCCTCGACGGTATCGTTGCCCGCCCCGGCCAGAACCACATCGTCATCGGGGGCATGGCCGGGCAGGATCGCGTCGCTATTATCAATCCGGTCGCCCTCGGGGTCGCCCAGATAGCCCAGATCAATCAGATCGTCATCGGGGGTGCCGTCGACGACGCCGTCAACCGAGCCGGGATTAATCTCACCACTCATAATATCTTCTCCTTAATTCGCCGCGCCGAGGCACGCGCCTTGCGCGGCTGTCCGGCAATTCAGTTCCAATGAAGAGACAACGCCCTCAGGGTCACGCCGTTGCGTGGCACCGAAGTCTTGCGTGGAGGTCATGGTGACCAAATTCATCGCACATCCCCTTGCGATCGTTGTCGTTGCGATCCAACCGGCTGGCGATGGCATGAAGAACAGGGCGGGCGCACGTAAAAGCCTGGAACGGGGACAGGTGGTCACAGGCAATCGCGCCGTGCAGAGGGGTCACACCTGGCAGAGTGTTCTCCCTCACATGGTTCCGCACAATTCGCGCGGCTCACATGCCACCTGCCGATCCCTCCGACCGGCTGGTTTCGTGCGGCCGCCCCCGTGGCCTTCAGACATCGCCCCCCAGTTGGGCTGATCAATAATTACCTCAGATTGGTGCCTCCAAGGAAGCGAAAATTGTTCGAAACTTGGCAGAACTCGGGCCGTGGCATGGTTAAGGCGTGCCGAATGTGGCGACGTCCTGCACCATTCCGGCACCGATTGTTGCGATAACCGGGATAATGAGGTTTTCAGGGTGATGATTTGACCGGATAGTTAACCTTTTGAAACATAGCCGATTTTTTAGATCGCCCCCAAGGTTATCCACAGGCTGCCCGACACATCATCTCGTCGAATATGCAGCGCACTGTTTACACAGAGATAACAATGGATTGACCCCGATTGCGAAACACTCTGTTAACCGTGGCGGGAATGTGGCGGCAATTTGAGTGGATTGCCTTTTTTTCAATCCACCGCGAAACATGGCTTTGGTTCCGCTGAGTGATCAATCACAACCGAATCGTCGAATCGCCTCGACAACGGGGCAGCGATGCCGGACCTGTCGATTCAGACAGGTTTGAAATGTATAAGAAAAATAATCGTCGCAATTTCCACGCCTCCGGTGCTGCGCCCTCTGCAAGCGCCCTCTCACGCCGGCACCCCGCCACCCGACCAGAGCCCCGAAAAATGACGCGGATCAGAACAGCCCTGCCCAATCCTCGCCATATTTGCGTGCCAGCATCGTTTCAGGCTGCAAAGTAAAGCGAACCGGAGCAAAGCCATGTCGACACCCAGGCCGACACCCAAACAAGCCCCGAAATCGACCGACACGCAAAAGAAAGACGCGCCGGTCGGGTTTCAGGACTGGGCCAGCATCTGATAGGCCGGGATGGCCCGCCCGACCCGGAGGCCCGCCATGCCCACGGACCTGACCGAGATCCGCAATATTGGCCCGGCTTTTGCCGCGGCGCTGATGCGGGCCGGTATCGAAAATGCCGAAGCCCTGCGCGATCTGGGGGCCGATGCCGCCTATGCCAGATTGCTGCAAACCGGCACCCGCCCCCATTTCATCGGATATTACGTGTTGCACATGGGCCTGCAGGGGCGGCCCTGGAATGATTGCAAGGGCGATGAGAAACGCGCGCTGCGGGTCCGGTTCGATGCGCTCAAGGCCGAATGTTTCGATCAGGGCCTGTCGGAATTCGAACGCACCCTGAACGAGATCGGCGTCATCGCCCGGCGGTAGGCTGCGCCAATGCGTCCCGCAGCAGGTCCAGCACCGCATCGCGCGGCACATCCGCCGTCACAAAGGCCTCGCCGATGGACCGCGCCAGAATGAACCGCAATTGCCCGTCCAGCACCTTCTTGTCCTGCCCCATCAGATCCAGCAGCGCCGCCGCCGCCGGCAGATCGCCCGCGATATCGGACAGGTCGCGCTTCATGTTCATTGCCGCCAGATGGGCGCGCACCCGGCTTGGCTCCTCCTGGCTGACCAGCCCCAGCCGATAGGACAGTTCAAACGCCAGCGCGCAGCCGATGGCCACGCCCTCGCCATGCAACAGACGGTCGGAATAGCCGGTGGCGGCCTCCAGCGCATGGCAAAACGTGTGGCCCAGGTTCAACAGCGCCCGGTCGCCCTGTTCGGTCTCGTCGCGCACCACGATATCGGCCTTCATCTGCACCGAGCGGCGCACCGCCTCCAGCCGCAGATCGGCATCACCCGCGGCCAGCGCCGGGCCGTGATCCTCCAGCCATTCGAAAAACCCGGCATCACCGAGCAGCCCGTATTTCGCCACCTCGCCATAGCCGGCGAGAAAATCGCGCTCGCTCAGCGTGCCGAGAGCGTCGATATCGGCCAGCACCAGCGCCGGCTGATGAAAGGCACCGATCAGGTTCTTGCCAAGCGCCGAGTTGATGCCGGTCTTGCCGCCCACGGAACTGTCGACCTGCGCCAGCAGCGAAGTGGGCACCTGCACGAACCGCACGCCCCGGCGCAGGATCGCGGCGGCAAACCCCACCAGATCGCCGATCACACCGCCGCCAAAGGCCACCACGATGTCGCGCCGCTCCACCTTCTGTTCCAGCAGCCATTCCACCACCTGGGTCAGAAAGGGCCAGCTTTTGGTGGCCTCGCCCGGCGGCAGCACCAGTGCCTCGCTGCCGATCCCTTCCGCCGCAAGACCGGCCTCAAGGGCTGCCAGATGCAGGCCCGCCACCCGCGTTTCTGTCACCACGAAAACCCGTGGGCGGTGCAGGAGCGGTGCCATCTCGGCCCCCGCGCGGGCCAGCAGACCGGGCCCGATGCGCACATCATAGGCGCGCGCGCCCAACCCCACATGGACTGTCGCCTCGCTCATGCCGCCTCCCGCAATACACCCGCCTGGAACAGGCACTCCATGACCATTTCGGTGGTTTGATCAATCGACCATTCGGGCCGCGCCTGCACGACAAATTCGGCCTGTTCATAGGCGGGGCTGCGCGCCTGCAACAGGGCACCAAGCGTTGCATAGGGATCGGAGGTGCGCAAAAGCGGGCGCGTATCCTTGTGGCGCACCCGCGCCCAGAGCAGATCCAGATCGGCCTTGAGCCAGACCGAGGCCGCCCGCGCCCCGATCATCCGCCGATTATCGCCCGCAAGCCAGGCCCCGCCACCGGTGGACAGCACGCAAGGCGGCCCTTCGAGCAGGCGGGCGATGATCTGGCCCTCTTTTTCGCGGAAGAACTCTTCGCCGTAGCGCTCGAAAATCTCGGATATGGCAAGTTTCGAGGCGGCCACGATTTCGGCATCCGAATCCTCGAACGCCACATGCAGCCGCGCCGCAAGCGCCCGGCCGATTGCGGTCTTTCCAGCCCCCATCATTCCCACCAGAACCACCGTTCTGGTCAGTTTCAACGGTTCTTTTGGCGTCGTTTCGCCCAATCCCAAAAAAAAACGCCTCCTGCTCTGGCGCAATCCGCGCTCAGATGGCTTATATTGAATTGAATGCGGCGGCAAACGCCGAAACAGGCAGGTTGGGGAAGAATGTTCAGGCGGCTATTCAAACTACTTTTCGTGTTGGCGGTTTTGGCCGGGCTGTTTCTGGTGGCCTATGCCTATTCGGGTTTCATGCAACCGCAAACCCGAGAAATTTCCCTGCCGGTGGATCTGAATGGGGATTAGGGCCGCCTGTATCGCCCTGATCCTTGCGGGTCCGGCATCGGCGCAGGAGGGCGAGGCCCCCGGCTGGTTGTCGGAAACCATCCTGGCCCCCAATGGCAATATCGCCACCACGGCCACACCACAGGATATCACCGTCATGCCGATCGGCGCGGTGCGCCTCGATGCGGTGGGGTTGCTGACGCCGCTGCAAACCGGGCTGCCGGCCGATCTCTGGGTGCCATCGGCCTCGACCACGCTGGCCCGCCTGTTTCGCGCACAACCCTATGAAGGGCTGCCCGCGATCCAGTCGCTGACCGAAATGCTGGCGCTGGCCGAGGTCAATCCGCCGCTCGATGCCACGCCCGAATCGACGCTCTTTCTGGCCCGGCTCGATCTGCTGCTGGAACGTGGCGCGATCGACCCCGCCCGCGCCCTGATGGAACGTGCCGGGCCGACCACGCCGCAGGTGTTCCGGCGCTGGTTCGATGTCAGCCTGCTGGCCGGTCAGCCCGACCGCGCCTGCGCGGCGATGCGGGCCAATCCCGATATCGCCCCCTCCTTTCCGGCCCGCATCTTCTGCCTGGCGCGCGGCGGCGATTGGTCGGCGGCGGCATTGACGCTCGGGACCGGCGAGGCGCTTGGCTTTATCGCGGTCGAAGATGGCGACCTGATCGCCCGCTTCCTCGACCCCGAACTGTTTGCCGGCGAGCCGGCCCTGCCGCCCGATCCCGCGCCGACGCCGCTGCATTACGAAATGCGCGCAGCCATCGGCGAACGTCAGGGGGCGGCCACGCTGCCCCTGGCCTTTTCGCAATCCGATCTGGCTCCGACCGCCGGCTGGCGGGCGCAGCTCGACGCCGCCGAACGGCTGGCGCGCAGCGGCGCGATCACCCCCGATCAATGGCAGATCATCTATACGTCGCGCGTGCCCTCGGCCTCGGGCGGCATCTGGGACAGGGTCGACGCGCTTCAGGCCTTCGATGTCGCCCTTTTGGCACGCGATCCAGACGCCGTGGTGCGGCTGCTGCCCGAGGTCTGGGCCGCGATGCAGGAGGCACGTCTGGAGGTTCCCTTCGCCGAAGTTTATGCCGAACGCCTGATGCGCCTGCCGCTCACCGGTGAGGCCGCGCTTTTGGCCCGCCGTGTGGCGCTCTTGTCGGATATTTATGAACGCACCGCGCAGCTGAATGTGCCGCAATCCGACGAGGAACGGTTTTTGTTCGCCATCGCCCGTGGATTGTCGCCCGAGATCAATCTGCGTGGCGCCATTCCGCGGATGTTGACCATAGCCTTTGCCAGCATCGATCTACCGGACCGCTATCGCCGGCTGATCGAGGACCAGCGCATCGGAGAGGCGCTGTTGCAGGCGGCGCTGGTGCTGAGCTCGGGCGATGGCGATCTCGACGATATGGGCGACGCGCTGCAGCTTTTGCGCCATCTGGGATTGGAGAGCACCGCCCGGCGCGCCGCCCTGCAATTGATGATCCTGGATCGCGCGGCATGAACAATGGCTGGATATCGCCGTTTCTTGAGGCGCAGGCCGCCGAACTGAATGCCGCTGAAAACACCCTCTTGGCCTATGGTCGCGACCTGATGGATCTGGAGGGCTGGCTGACCCGGCAGAGCCTTGATTTCGCCACCGCCGCGCGCGCCGATATCGAAGCCTACCTGATCCATCTCGATGCCCAGGGCATGGCGAAATCGACCCGCGCGCGCAGGCTGTCGGCCATCAAGCAGCTTTACCGTTTCGCCTATGAAGAGGGCTTGCGCGGTGATAACCCGACCCTGCATATCAAGGGGCCGGGGCGCGACAAGACGCTGCCCAAGACGCTGACCATGGCCGAGGTCGACCGGCTGCTTGAGGCCGCCGACAGCCATGGCCGCAGCCCCGGCGACCGGTTGCGCAATGCCTGCCTGATGCAACTTCTCTACGCCACCGGCATGCGCGTGACCGAGCTTGTCTCGCTGCCCGTTGCCGCCGCGCGCGGCGATCCGCAGCTTTTGCTGATCCGGGGCAAGGGCGGCAAGGAGCGCATGGTGCCGCTGTCGCCCCCGGCCCGCGTGGCGCTTGCCGCCTGGCTGGCCCATCGCGATGCGGACGAGGAGGCAGCCCGGCTGGAGACCGGCACACCACCCGCGCGCTTCCTGTTCCCCTCACGCGGCAAATCGGGGCATCTCACGCGGGTGCGGTTCTTCACCCTGATCAAGGAGATTGCGGTGGCCGGCGGTGTGTCGCCCGCCACGGTCACGCCGCACACCCTGCGCCACGCCTTTGCCACGCATCTGCTGGAAAACGGGGCCGATCTGCGCGCCATCCAGACGCTTCTGGGCCATGCCGATATCGCCACCACCGAGATCTACACCCATGTGCTGGACGAACGGCTGAAATCGCTGGTGCTGGAGCGTCATCCGCTGGCCAGGGACTGATTTTTCGAAAAACGCGCCGCAACGCTGCCGCAATTTCGCGCTAAACATGCGGCAACGCCCCGCCACAGGGGTCTCTCAGGATGGGCAGACCGATTTCCGAGCCTCTTGCAGATATTATCGCCCGCCAATGGGATGTGATCGTGATCGGAACCGGCATCGGCGGCGGTGTGGCGGGCCGGGCGCTGGCCGAGGCCGGGCACTCGGTGCTGTTCGTGGAAATGGGCCGGGCCGGGTTGCGGGCCGAGCAGACCGGGCTCGATATTGGCATGGCCGACCCGGTGGCGCGGTCCGTGCGCGGGCTGTGGCCCGATCCGGTGCGCGCCGAGGTGAACGGCATGGCCCAGGAATTTTTTGCGCCGCTCGGATCGGGGCTCGGCGGCTCGTCGGTGTTTTATGCCGCCACGCTGGAACGCCCCGAACGCCATGATCTGGATGACAGCCCGGCGCGCCCGCACCCCACCGGCGGCTGGCCGGTCTCTTTCACCGCGATGCAGCCCTGGTTTGATGCGGCGACCGCAATGTTTGCGCTGCATGGTGAGCCCGACCCGCTATCGGATATCCCGCACCCCGCGCTGATCGCGCCGCCGCCGCCCCAGCCCGGCGATGCCATGATCATGGCGCGGCTGGCGCAAAACGGGCTCAACCCCTACCGGCTGCACACCGCGCTGCGCTATCTTGAGGGCTGCGCCGAATGCCTCGGCCATAAATGCCCGCGCGCCTGCAAGATGGATGGCCGCTCGGCCGGGGTGGAACCGGCGCTGGCCACCGGGCGCGCGCATCTGCTGACCGATTGCGCCGTGACGCATCTGGCCCGCGACGGCGCACGCGTCACGCGGGTGTTTGCGCAAAAGGGCGGCGAAGCGATCACCCTTTCGGCGCGCCATATCGTGCTGGCCGCCGGGGCGCTGTCCTCGCCGAGGCTCCTGCTGGCCTCGAGATCAGAGGCCGATCCGGGCGGCATTGGCAATGCAGGCGGCCTTGTCGGGCGCAACCTGATGTTCCACCTCAACGAGATCTTCGCGCTCTGGCCGGGGCGGGCGGCGGGCTTTGCCGGGCCCTCGAAATCGGTGGGCTTTCGCGATCTCTATTTCGCCGAGAACCAGCGCCTTGGCATGGTGCAGGCGATGGGTGTCGATGTCGGCTATGGTGAGATCGTGCATCATCTGCGCGGCCGGGTCGCGGGCTCGTGGCTGCGCCATATCCCCGGCGCGATGGATGCCACCCGCATACCGGCGGCAGTGGGGGCCAAGCTGATGGGGCAGGCCAAGGTCTTTGTCGGGTTGCTGGAGGATCTGCCCTATGCCGAAAACCGCGTGACCCACGACCCCGATCACCCGGCCCGGATCGCCATGAGCTATCGCATAGCGCCCGAGCTTCTGGCCCGGCGCAAGATCTTTCGCCGCCTGATCCGGCGCGCTTTTCGCGGCCAGCGCACCGCCTTTCTGACGCATCGCCCCGAGCCCAATTTCGGCCATCCCTGCGGCACGCTGGCGATGGGGCGCGACCCCGCGAAATCGGTGCTGGATGCCAGTTGCCGCCCGCATGGGATAGATAATCTCTGGGTCACTGATGCCTCGGTCTTTCCGACCTCGATGGGCGTCAACCCAAGCCTGACCATCGCCGCCAACGCCCTGCGCGTGGCCGCAACTCTGACGGAGGAAAAATGAACGCACTCACCGATGGATGCGCCATTGTCACGGGTGCGGGCGGCGGGCTTGGCCGGGCGCTGGCGCTGGCGCTTGCGCCGCATATGCAGGTGGCGGGGCTTGGCCGGCGCATGGCGGCGCTGGAGGAAACCGAGGCCCTCGCGGGCGGCAATTTCCTGCCGCTCATGGCCGATGTGACGGATGTCGTCGAGGTAGTTCAAGCCTTTGATACCGCCCGAAATATCGCCCCGATCACGGTGCTGATCAACAATGCCGCCATCTATCCGCGCCGCGATTTCCTGGATGAGAGCGCGGCCAGCTTCATGGCAACGGTCGGCATCAATCTGGGCGGTGTCGTCACCTGCACCCGCGCGGCGCTCAGCGATATGACCGCCACCGGCTTTGGCCGTATCCTCAATGTCGCGACCTTCGCCGATCTGCACCCCCTGCCCGCCTCCTCGGCCTATTCCGTCTCGAAAGGTGCGGCGCGGATTTTCACCCGGGCGCTGATCGCCGATATCGGCGACCGCTTTCCCGGCATTGTGGTGAATGACTGGATGCCCGGAATGCTGGCCACCGATATGGGCATCGCCGATGGGCTGGAGCCTGCGGCGGCGGCGAAATGGGGCGCGAAGCTGGCGCTCTGGCATGACCCGAGCCTGACCGGCACGACCTGGGAAATGGCGGCCGAGATCCCGCCCGCCCGATCGCTGAAACGCCGCATCGCCGACCGGGTGCTGATGCGCCCGCGCGCGAAGCCCCGCCAGCTTTAGCGCATCCGGAACGACCGCCAGAGATGGCCGGGCAGGATCTGGAACGAGAGGGCATAGCGCCCGATCATCCGGGCCGGGTCCGACATCATCCGCCAGGCCCATTCCATCGCGATCCGGCGCACCCATTTCGGCGCGCGTTTTTGCGTGCCCGCCAGAAAATCCAGACCCGCCCCGATCGAGGCAAAGCCCATTTCCGGGGCCACCTGCCGCCCCAATGCTGCCAGACGCTCCTGCTTCGGGGCCCCGAGCGCGATGAAACAGAGCCCCACTCCGGCGCTCTGCATGTCGCGCAAGATCGCGCGCGCCGCCTCCCCGTCGGGGTCGAACCCCATCGGCGGCGCGATCATGGCGGCCACCTTCAGCCCCGGCACCGCGGCCTCCAGCGCGCGGGCGGCCCCGGCAAGGCTTTCGTCGGTGGATCCGACCAGCCCCGGTTTCACGCCCATTTCCGCCGCGATCCGCGCCAGTGGCAGGATCATATCCGAGCCCGGCAGCAGAGAAACGGGCCGCCCGGCAAGACCCGCGCACCAGACAATCGGATTGCCATCGGCGGTGACGAAATCCTGCGCCGCGTAGGCCGCGCGAAACGGCCCCGGCACGCGGAGCTTGCCCAGATGATCGAGGTTCAGCGTCGCCAGCGCATAGCCCTCACCGGCTGAGATGCGCGCGCGCAGGCCATGTTCCAGCGTCGGCCAGTCGGGCACATTGACGGCGACGGTGTATTGGCCGGTCTGAAATTCCACGCGATTTGCGCCCTTTACCTGTGATCTGGCGCAGCTTGCCGCAAGCCGGCGTTGCACAAAAGGGTGCGCCAGAGGACAAACTGTTGCCATGCTTTTATAGTCACAATATCCGGGAACGACGAGGCAGAGCAAAAACACGATGACAGGGCAGATCCAGCCATCCGGCGCATCGGCGCAAGGGGCGCGCGCGGGCGTGGCCCTTTTGGGCTGTGGATTCGTCGCCGATCTCTACATGCGATCGCTGAAAACCTTCCCCGATATCGCGGTGCTGGGTGCCTATGACACCGACCCCGCGCGCCTTGCCGCTTTTTGCGCCCATTGGGCCATCCCGGCCCTGCCCGATGCCGATGCCGCCTTTGCCACCGGCGGGCTTATCCTGAACCTGACCAACCCGGCCGCGCATGCCGGGGTGATCGCGGCGGCGCTGAAGGCGGGCTGCCATGTTTTCAGCGAAAAGCCGATGGTGGCCGATCTTGAGACCGCGACGGCGCTGCACGGGCTGGCGCGCGACAAGGGGCTGCAACTGGCCAGCGCGCCCTCTTCGGTCCTGGGCGAGGCGGCGCAGACGCTTGGCAGGGCGCTGCGCGACGGCACCGCCGGCACGCCCCGTCTGATCTATGCCGAGCTTGACGATGGCTTTATCCCGCAGGCCCCGCTGGAGGCCTGGATCAGCGAAAGCGGCGCGCCCTGGCCCTATGCCGATGAGTTCCGCACCGGCTGCACGCTGGAACATGCGGGCTATTACCTGAGCTGGCTCATTGCCCATTTCGGCCCCGTTGCCCGCGTGGTGACGGCAACGGCCGAGACCCTCCCCGACAAGCGCGGCGTGACAGACACGGCCCCCGATTTCTCGGTCGCCAGTTTGTATTTCGCCTACGGCCCGGTGGCGCGGCTGACCTGTTCCATCGCCGCCCCGCACGATCACCGGCTGCGGGTGATCGGCGATACCGGCGTGCTGGAGGTCAGGCGCGCCTGGGACAATGCCGCCCCGGTGCGGTTCCGCAAACGCCTGCGCATCCGGCGGCGGCTCTTGGAAAGCCCGGCCGCCAAACGGATCAAACTGGCGGGCCGCACGCATCCGCATATGCCGCGCAAAGGGGCGGCGGCGATGAATTTCGCGCTTGGACCGGCCGAGATGCTGGAGGCTATCGCAGCAGGCCGCCCGTCGCGGCTCTCGGGCGATTACGCGCTGCATCTGACCGAAGTGACCCTGGCCTGCCAGCAGACCGGCCTGCATGAGATGACCACGGCTTGCGCCGTGATGGAGCCGATGCCATGGGCGCGCTGACCCTCCTGATCACCGGGGCCTCGGGCCGTGTCGGGCGGGCCTGCGTGGCGCGCGCGCTGGCCGGGGGGCACAAGGTGCGTGCCCTGATCCGGGGCGGGGCCGAGCCGCCCGGCCATGCCCGGCTGACCGTCCTGCGCGCCGATCTGGCCCGCGATGATCTGACCGCCGCGGTCCAGGGGGTCGATGCCATCCTGCATTGCGCGGCGGCAATGTCGGGCGATGATGCGGCGATGGCGCGCGATACCGTGACCGCGACCGAACGGCTGGCCCATGCCGCCGGGGCCGCCGGTGTGGCCCATATCGTGTTGGCGGGGTCTGTGGCCGTCTATGGGCTGGCCTCCTTGGCCAGGGGCACGATCATCGACGAAGAGACCGGGCTGGAGAGCGATCTGAAAAATCGCGACGCCTATACCCGTGCCAAGCTGGCGCAGGAACATGTCGCCATCGCCGGCCCCTGCCCCGCCACCATTTTGCGCATCGGCGCGGTCTGGGGGCCGGGTATGCTCTGGAACGCCCATATCGGCGTGGCAAAGGGGCCGGTTTTGTTGCGCCTTGGCCGCGACGGGCAGATCCCTCTGGCCCATATCGACCGGGTTGCAACGGCGTTGGTGAATGCCGCAGAAAAAGGCCCCACTGCGGCCAACCCGCTCAATATCCTCGATGCCGACCTGCCCGACCGGCAACGTTACCTCAATGCCTTGCAGGCCGGGGGCTGGCCGAAACTGGTGCTGCCGGTCAGTTGGCGGATGCTCGATGCCATCGCCGCCCGCCTGCCCGATATGCGCCGACCCGGCCTCATGCGCCAGGCCACGCTGCGCGCCCGGATGGCCCCCATGGGCTGGACCGGCGCGAAGGGAGAGGCCGCGCTTGACCTGCCGCCGCAGCCGGGGTTCGAACGGCTCATGGCCGAGGCCCTCAGCGCGAAGGGGATCCCATGAAAATCGCCTATCTGACGGGAGAATACCCGCGCGCTACCGATACGTTCATCCAACGCGAAGTGGCCGCCCTGCGCGCGCGCGGCCTGGAGGTCACCACCTGTTCGATCCGCCGCACCGGCCCCGCGCATCTGGTGGGCGAGGAACAGCGGGCCGAGGCGCGCGCTACCTTCCATGTGCTGCCCGCCACTCTGAACCTCTGGACCCTGACCCGGGCCAAGCTGGCCGCGCTGCGCCATCCGGCGCGCTATTTCCGCGCCTTCGCGCTGGCCTGGAGCACGGCACCCAAGGGCCTGCGCGGACGGCTCTACAACATGATCTATTTCGCCGAGGCGCTGGTGCTGGCCCATCATCTCCGCCGCCAGAACATTACCCATCTGCACAACCATATCGCCAAATCGAGCTGCACGGTGGCGATGCTGGCCTCCGCTCTGTCGGGCATCCCCTACAGCTTTACCCTGCACGGGCCCGATATCTTCTATGCCCCGGAACACTGGCGGCTCGATGCCAAGATCGCGCGCGCCCGGTTCGTGGCCTGTATCAGTCATTTCGCCCGCGCCCAGGCGATGCTGTTCTCGGATCAGAGCGACTGGGACAAGCTCAAGATCGTCCATTGCGGGGTTGAGCCTGCCCGCTATGACACCGACGGCCCGCGCGATGGCAATCACCTGCTCTTTGTGGGCCGCCTTTCCGCGGTCAAGGGCGTGCCGGTCCTGTTGCAGGCGCTGGCCCGGGCGCGGCAGAGCTTGCCCGATCTGCGCCTGACGCTTGTCGGCGACGGCCCCGACCGGGCCGCGCTGATGGCTGAGGCCGATGCGCAGGACCTTGGCGATGGCGTTGATTTCGCGGGCTACAGATCGCAATCCGAGGTGGCCGCCCTGCTGGCCTATTCCGATTGTCTGGTGCTGCCCAGTTTCGCCGAAGGCGTGCCGGTGGTGTTGATGGAGGCCATGGCCGCGCGCCTGCCCGTCATTGCCACGCGCGTCGGCGGCACCGGCGAACTGGTCGAGGATGGCGTTTCGGGCCACCTGAATGCACCCGGCGATGCCGGGGCGCTGCACGATGCCATTCTTGCGGTGATGACCGGATCCGACCGCGCCGCGATGGGAGAGGCGGGCCGCGCCAAGGTTGACGCCGAGTTTGATATCGCCACTGAAGCCGCGCGGCTGGCAACGCTTTTCCAGGCTGGCCCCGGCCTGCCCCCCGAAATACGCCCCGAGGCCTGCCCATGACCCAGCTTGCCATCATCGCCATTGGCCGTAATGAAGGCCTCCGGTTGCAGGCCTGCCTGACCAGCCTGTTGGGACTGGCCGAACGCCTTGTCTATGTCGATAGCGGATCCTCCGATGACAGCGTCGCCGTGGCGCGCCGCATGGGGGCCGAGGTGGTCGCGCTGGACCCCACCACCCCCTTTACCGCCGCCCGCGCGCGCAATGCGGGCGTCGCGGCGCTTGGGCCCGACCTGCCCGAGTTCCTCCATTTCATAGATGGCGATTGTGTCATGGTTCCGGGCTGGATCGACACTGCGATGGCCGCGATGAGGGCCGACCCGGCGCTTGGCATTGTCACCGGTTGGCGTTCGGAAATGCACCCCCATGACAGCATCTACAACGCCATCTGCGATCATGAATGGCACCGCCCGGCGGGGCCGATCACGACCTGCGGCGGCGATATGCTGGTGCGCGGCGCGGCCTTTCGCGCGGCGGGCGGGTTCAACGAGACGGTGATCGCCGCCGAGGATGACGAGTTTTGCCTGCGCGTGGCCCAGGCCGGGTATCCGCTGATCCGCCTGCCACAAGCGATGACGCGCCATGACGCCAACATGCACCGTTTCACGCAATGGTGGCGGCGATCGATACGCAACGGCCATGGCTTTGCGCAACTGGGGGCGCTGCATCCCGGTCATCTGGCGCGCGAACGCCTGCGCGCCTGGGTCTTTGCCGCGGCTCTGCCAATGCTGGCGCTGATCGGGCTGGCCGTGACGCCATGGTTGGCATTGGGCGTTCTGGCGATCTATGCCGGATCATATTTGCGCACGGTCGCGGGGCTGCGGCAGGGCGGCATGGAGGCCAGATTGGCGGCACATCAGGGACTGTTCCTCAGCGTGTCGAAAATCCCCAACCTGATTGGTATGATCATCTTTCACCTGCGCAACCGGCGCGGAGCTGATATAACGATAATCGAATATAAATAGAGGGTTACGCGTGTCTTTATCAAACCCCATCCGCGTTGGCCTGATCGGAGCCGGATATATCGCCGACTGGCATGCCGGGGCGCTAAAGGCCACCGACGGGGTGCGGATCACCGCCGTCTGCGACCGCAACGCTGCCGCCGCCGAGGCGCTGGCCGGCCCAAATGGCGCGCGGGCCTTCGGGTCGGTGGCCGATATGATCGCCGCCAATATCTGTGACGCGGTCCATATCCTGACACCGCCCGACCTGCATCACGATATCGCGTTGGAATGCCTTGCGGGCGGGCTGCATGTGGTGGTGGAAAAGCCCGTGGCCCTTGGCGCGGCGGAAACGCAAGCCATCGAGGATACGGCCCGCGCGGCGGGGAAATGCTTTGTCGCGGGGCATAATTTTCTGGGTCTGCCCCGGTATCGGCACCTGAAAGCCCTGGCCCGGACCGGCGCATTGGGCCGCATATCCTCGGCGCATATTACATGGGCCCTGCCGCTGGCCCCCCTGCGCTCCGGCCCTTATGGGCTGTGGCTGCTGCGCGAGGTGAAAAACCTGCTGCTGGAGCTTGGCCCGCATCCGTTTTCCTTTGCGGTCGATCTCTTCGGCCCGCTCGATATCCGCGCCGTGGATCTGGGTCAGCCCGTCACCCTGCCCGGCGACGAGACCCGCCCGCAAAGCTGGCGCATTCTGGCGCGTGCGGGCGAGGTTGACATCACCTTTGATCTGTCGCTGGTCGAAACCATCGATGACCGCAGCGTGACATTGCGCGGCTCATCGGGCATGGCGCGGCTGGACTACGCCGCCGATACGCTGGTCACGGCCCGCGACAATACCGCCGATCTGGTGCTGAACCCGCTGCTGAAATCCCTCGGTCAGGCGGGCGGGCATCTGCGCGAAGGGCTGCGCAATGCGGCCTTGCAGGCGACATCGCTGAACCGCAAATCCCCCTATGGGCAGAGCTTTCGCGGCATGATGCGCACGGTCTATGCCGATCTGGCCGCGAACCGACCCATCGATGCCCGGTTTTCCGGGGCCTCGGCGGTGACGGTGATGCAAGCCATCGAGGCCGCGCTGGACCATCTGCCCGCATCCCCCGCCGCCCCCGCGGTCACCGGCACGCCGGCACCCACGGTCATGGTGATCGGCGGCACCGGCTATATCGGGCGCAACCTGACGCGGGCGCTGGTGGCGCGCGGCCGAGATGTGCGGGTGCTGAGCCGGGGCCGTCACGGCCCCTTTGCAGATATCGCCGATCACGTCGAAACCCGGCCCGTCGACCTGACCGATGCCGGGGCCATTGCGGATGCGATGACCGGCATCGACACGGTCTATAACCTGGCCAAATCCATGGATAAATCCTGGGATGCGGCGCTGAAAAACGATGTTGGAACCGCCCTGTGCATCGGCGAGGCGGCGTTGCAGGCGGGTGTCGCGCGGCTGATCTATACCGGCACGATCGCGTCTTATGACATGTCGCGCCGCGACGCCGTGATCACCGAGGACACCGGCTTTGGCGACATTGAAAACCGCAATCTCTATGCCCGGTCCAAGGCCGAATGCGAGGCCCGCCTGATGGATCTGCACCGCACCCGCGGCCTGCCCCTGATCATCGCGCGCCCCGGCATCGTCGTGGGCGGCGACGGGCCCTTGCAGCATTGGGGCATCGGGCGCTGGCATGGCGCGGGCGCGGTCAAGCTCTGGGGCAATGGCCGCAATATCCTGCCTTTCGTTCTGGCCGATGATCTGTCGGAAGGGTTGACCGCGATGATGGATAACCCGCAGGCTATTGGACAGAGTTTTAACCTGGTTGGCGATCCGATCCTCACCGCCCGAGATTATTTCGACGCCATCCATGCCCGCCTGAATGCGCGTATCCGCGTCAGCACCGGGCATCTGACCGGGCTCTGGGCGGCCGATGGCGTGAAATATGCGCTGAAACGCTATGCGCTGCGGCGCAGCGATGCGGTGCGCCCCTCGCTGGCCGATTGGCGGTCGCGGGCGCATCTGGCGCGGTTCGACAACAGTCACCCCAAAACGCTGCTGGGCTGGCACCCGACGGCCGACCGTGAGGCGTTTCTACGCGCGGCGATCGATGAGGCGAGCCTCTTTGGGCTCTAGAAAACCGGCTTAATTCTGCCAATATTATCGGGCAAAACAGCCCCGACTGTCCGACCCGACCCCGAAATGGATTCAGATCTGACCATGAGCAGAGACAGACCAGGCCCCGATGAGACGCTGAGTGACAGCGAACGCGCCCGCCGGGTGCTGGAACAGCGCCTGCGTGCTGCGCTGACCGAGGGCACGGAGCCGATCGCCGACGAAGCCGAACAAGAGGTGGACACGCCGCCGCAATCCACGGTGCCCGTGCGCCCCACCCGCGTGCCGGGCAGCCCGCCCCCGCCGCTGCCGCTGATCGACCCGGTGGCCGAGGATCCCGCCGCCCGGCCCGAGCCCGAGATCTTGGCCGAAATCGCGCCCGCCCCGGTTTCAGCCGAACCTGTGCCCGCCGCCGTCTCCACCGCCGCCGCGACGCCGGCCGATGCCGCCGACCTTTGGGACCACCTGGCGCAGATCCCGGTCGATCCGGCCCGGCTGGAGCGTAATCTGGTGATCACCGCCGGTCGCCACGACCCGGCGCACGCCGCCTTTGACGTGCTGCGCACCCGCATGGTGCAGGCAATGGCCGAACATGGCTGGCGGCGCGTTGGGATCACCTCGCCCACCGCCGGATGCGGCAAAAGCTTTACCGCCATCAACCTGGCCATCAGCCTGTCGCGGCTGGAAGGTTTTCGCACCGTGTTGCTGGATCTCGACCTGCGCCACCCCGGGCTGGCCCGCACGCTTGGCCTGAAGGACATGCCCGCCACCGCCGATTTCCTGCGCGGTCGGATCGGAGCGGATGACTACCTGTCGACCTTCGCACCCAACATGCTCAATATCGGCGACCGGCTGGCTTTGGGCGTGAACGGGCGCAGCGATGAATATGCAGCCGAGCTGTTTGCGAACCCGAAAACCGAGCGCATCCTGAGCGCCATGCAGCAGGATCTTGATGTCGACCTGATGCTGTTTGATCTGCCGCCCGCATTGGCCATGGATGATGTTCTGGCGCTGCGCCCGCATCTGGACTGTGTGCTGATCGTGGTCGGCGGCGGCGAAACCCGCGCCCGCGACGTGCGCGAGGTGCAAAACCGGTTGGGCGATGACCTGCCGGTTCTGGGGGTCGTCATGAACAAGGCCGAACTGGACCAGGGCAGCGGCTATTCCTACGGCTACTGAGATCCGAGTTCAGCGCCCACGCGCCGATGACGCGCAATCACCGGACCTGCCTGCGCGGCAGCGCATGGGCTGCCCGGGTCTGCAATGCCGACACATTGCGTGCGACTGACCGCCAAAACCCACGCGCCAGCCCCGCGATCACAACAACCAGGCCTACAATGCCCCCGATCCACATCAGCCGCCCGCGCCGCACCTCGCGGCGGCTGCGCAAGTTGGGGATGGCGATCACCGGCGTGACACCCAATTCGCGCTCCAGCTGTGCCGGGCTGCGCAGGCGGCCATCCAGAATCTCAATGGCCAGCGCCGTGCCCAGAGCCAGCAGCGCCACGACCATGCCCCCCGCCAGCGCGATCTTGCGGCGGCTGGCGGAAACGGCGAATTCGGGCGCGATGGCGGTTTCCAGCACTTCAAAGCGTTCGGCCTGGTTGCGGCTGTCCAACAGCTGGTTCATCGCCGCCTCCGCGCGGCTGGTGGTGATCACCTCCAGTTCGCCCTGCAATTGCGTGATTTCACGCTCATAGGCGTTGATCTGGCGCTGCACCTCGGGGGCTGCCGCAATCGCGGTCTCCAGGTCGGCGACCGCCGACGCCACAAGGTTCAGCCGTTGGTTCAAGAGATCGGACCGGCGCGCCTGGGCCTCGGCCAAAAGCTGCCCGGCGGCGTTGTCCAATTCGATGATCTGCTCTTCGATGGCGATCCGGCTGTCGATCAGGCTGGCCAATTGTGTGCGTTGTGTGGCAATGGCGGCAGGCAACGACCCCGCATTTTCCTGCTGAAACTGCGAGAACTCATATTCCAGCGCATCGATCTCGGTGCCCAATCGGGTTTCTTCCGAGACCAGAAACTCCAACGTCCGCGTCGTCCGGCCTGATGTCCGCTCGACCGCCTCGGCCAGCACCCGGTTCAGAAACACATTGGCGACATCGGCGGCGACCTGAGGATCATCCAGCCGCACCGTGATCACCAGACCCGATGGGCGCACCTCGGGCCGCCAGGCCTGTTCGGGATCGATCAGCTTGACGATGGAAACCGCCTGGCGCAACAGCGCGACGCGTTCGGTGATGGAATGATCATCGGCCCAAAGGCCGAAGCGGTCCAGCACCGTCACGATATTGTCGCGCGACATCAATTGCTGTTCGATCAGATCAAGCTCGCTGTCGGGGTTGATCGTGCCGGTGCTGCCCCCCAACTGATTGGTCAGGCGTTCCACAACCTGCGCCGCCTCGATCTGGATGACGGCGGTGGCCTCGTAGACGCGCGGCTGGCTCAAGGCATAGTTCAACGCCAGCGGCAGGCCGACCAACAGGATCAGCGCCACGACACGCCATTGCCGTTGCAAGATACGCGGAATATCGCGCAGCGATGTCATCGGACCCATGCCGATTGCTCCTTCCCGAGCCGTGCCGTAACACCCGTCAAGGCATCGCGGAAAAAGGGGCAAACCCCTTGAGATTACGATCTCGGCATGGCCCGCTGCCCCCGGGGCTGCCCTGCCATTGCCTCAATTTAGATCGTATTGCGCCAAATTTCCAAGCTTTAGCGCGCCTGGACCGGGAAACATTCCATTTCCATATCCGGGATCGCTGCCGCAATTTGGCCATATTCGCCCGTGCGCGGCAAGGCCAGCGCCGTCAGCACATGGGGCCCGGCCCGCAGGATATGGCCCGGCAGCACCCGTCCCGCCCGATAGGGGCCGAACCCGATCGCCAGATGCGCGCGGAACCGGCCGGCATCGGGATCGGGCTGGATGCTCATGGCGTCAAAGCCCACCACCCTGCCCGCGAGCGGATAGAGCGCCTTATAGGTGGCTTCCTTGGCCGAAAAGATGATCCTTGCCAGCTCGCCGCGCCTGGCAGGCGGTTGCGCGCCGAGCCAGTCCATTTCGGCCCCGGTCAGGATCTCGGGCCACAGATCGCCCGGCAGGTCGGTGCGCGCCTCCAGATCCAGGCCCAATCCATCGAGCCGCTGTTGTCGAGCCACAATCGCCAGACATTCGCCGTCGTGATGGCTGATCGAGCCAACCACGCCGCGCGGCCAGACCGGGGCGCGGTCGGCGGCCATCGGGATGGCGAACGGCAAGCGACCGATGCCGTGCAACGCGGCCCGCGCAGCCGCGCGCCCGGCCGCGAATTCGGCGCGCCTTGCCGGTGTGGCCCGGGCCATGGCGGCGCGTTCCTCGGGCCAGAGATCATACGCATCGCCCGCGCTGGCCCGCCCCACACCGATCCGATACCGGGTGCCGAAGAGGCGCAGCAGGTCGTCCTTTATCGCCGTCATCCGCCTGCGCCTCTTGCTGCGCGCATGGCACGCCGGCGCGACATCGCATCGCTGCGGGTCGCGGCGCGCAGATGCGCCGCCGGTTCCGGTGCGGTTGCATCCGGTTTCGTGCCTTCGGTCAGCCGGTCGACCTCGGCGGCCAGCGCCGACAGCACCGGAAAACGGAAGATATCGGTGATCGAGAGCGCCGCGACCTCAAGATCCGCGCGAATCTCGCGATGCGCCTGTACCGCCAACAGAGAATGCCCGCCGAGATCAAAGAAATGATCCTGCGGCGTGATCCCTTCGACGCCCAGAACCCGGGTCCAGATGGCGGCGATCTTGCCCGCGGTGCCGGCCTGCGGCGCGCTCAAGGTTACGGTCGCGCCACGCCGGGTTTGCGGCACCGGCAGGGCGTTGCGATCGATCTTGCGGTTCGGCGTCAGCGGGAATTCATCCAGTGCCATGAATTTCGCGGGCACCATATGGGCTGGCAATCCGGCCTGCAGCGCGCCGCGCAGCGCCGCCTCATCGACGCGCGTCTCTGCCGTGTAATAGCCAACCAGCTCGACATTGCCGGGCACATCCTCGCGCGCGATCACCACCGCCTGCCGGAGGCCGCCCGTGAGCACCATCGCGGCTTCGATCTCACCGGGTTCAACGCGGTGGCCGCGCAGCTTGATCTGGGTATCGGCCCGGCCCAGAAAATCGAGCCCACCGCTCGCCCGCCACCGCCCCAGATCACCGGTGCGATAGAGCCTGCCGCCCGCTCGGAACGGATCGGGCAGGAATCGCTCCTCCGTCAGATCGTCGCGCTGCCAGTAGCCGCGCGCAACGCCCGCCCCGCCGATATATAGCTCACCCGCCTGGCCCGTGGCGACGGGGGCCATCGCCTGATCCAGAACATAGACCTGCGTATTGGCGATGGGTGTGCCGATGGCGTTGACCGCGTCGCTGGTCGCGGCCCCGGTGGTCGACCAGATCGTGGTTTCCGTCGGCCCATACATGTTTTCGATATGGGCATCGGTGGCGGCGCGCAGATCATCGACCAAAGATCCCGGCAACGCCTCGCCCCCGATCATCAGGTGTTTCACCCGTTTCAGCGCCAACCGCGCCTCGTCATTATCCACCATCATCCGCGCCATCGACGGCGTGCATTGCAGATGCGTGACCTTGTGGCGGATGATCTGGGCCGCGATCGAAAAATCATCCTCGGCCAGCGCATCGCCCATATTGGACAGGCGTAACACCTCGGCCAGCGGGCGCAAACCGTCCAGCACCTTGTTGCGTTCGATACCGTAATCGATCAGGCAGGCGATCTCATCGACACCGATGCGCTTCAGCTCCTCGACCCGGTCCAGACAATCCTCGACCGTGCCGAAAAGGCCGCTCTCGTCGAAATAGCGCTGGAACGCGAAATCGAGGATCGCCTCCAGTTCTTCTTCGCTGAGAATCCCCAGATCCAGCTGCATCGGGTTGTCGACGCCCTTGGGCTTCTTGAAGGCCGGAAAGACCCAGGCAAACTGCTTGATCAACCCGGCCGCCGCGCGCAGGTAATCCTTCATCGGGCCGCGGGCGGTTTCGCGCGCCTCCTCGCGGGTTTTGGCGACATAGGAATGCAGCATCAGAGTGACGCGGTAATCGGCCGGATCGCGGCCGCCATCGCGCAGCGCCTGGTGGTAGATCTTGATCTTTTCGCCCACCTCGGCCACGTCCTGGCCCAACAGATGCGTCAGCACATTGGCCCCGATCTCTCCGGCCTCGCGCCAGGTTTCGGGGTTGCCCGCCGTGGTGACCCAAAGCGCCAGTTCTTTTGACACCGGGCGCGGCTGTGTCAGCACCTTGTGCGGCGTGCCGTCGGCCAAAGCAAAGTCAACCTCATCGCCACGCCAGAGCGCGCGCAGTTTCTCGATCGCGTCATACATCGCGGGCTTGTTTTCGGGCGGTGCGTTTTCCGGGCGCAGCACGAAATCATGCGGCTGCCAGCCCGAGGCGATCCCCAGCCCCGCGCGGCCATTGGTCAGGTTGTCGATCACCGCCCATTCCTCGGCGATGCGGGCCGGATGATGCAGGGGCGCGACGCAGGATCCGGCCCTTACCGACAGGTTGCGGGTAACAGCCGCCACCGCGGCCCCGGTGACCGACGGGTTTGGGTATGGCCCGCCAAAGGCATGGAAATGCCGTTCCGGCGTCCAGACCGCGCAAAATCCGTTTTTATCTGCGAATTCAGCGCCTTCCAGCAACATCCTATACTTATCTCGGCCCACCCCGTCATCATTGCCCCAATAAAACAGGCTGAACTCCATGCCGCGCCCGGTCTGGCCGATCCGCGCCTGCGAGGCCGTCCTGCGCGCCTCATCGGACGCGACGACCACGCGAAAGCCGCGCGCCAGGGTCCAGAAAAGCTCCAGCACCGAAATGTCAAAGCTGAGGCTGGTCACGGCCAGCCAGACACCGCCCGAGGCCGGATCGATGCGGCTGTCCATGCCGGTAGAGAAATTGGCGACATTGCGGTGTTCGACCATCACGCCCTTGGGCCGCCCGGTCGAGCCGGAGGTATAGATCAGATAGGCCAGATCCTCGGGGCCGACGCCGCTTTCGGGATTGGTCTCGGGGGCCTGTGCGATGCGCGGGTCGGAATCGACCTGCAAAACCTGCGCCTGATGCGGCGGCAATCCGGGGGTCAGCGCGGCCTCGGTCAGGATCAGCCCGGCACCGCTATCCTCGACGTAAAGCGCGGTCCGCTCAGCGGGGTATTCCGGATCGAGCGGCACGTATGCCGCACCCGATTTCTGGATCGCCAGCGCCCCGATCAACAAATCGGCCGAGCGGCGGATATGCAGGCCCACGAACCGGCCCGGCCCCGCGCCCATGCCGATCAACACATGCGCCACCCGGTTGGCGCGCGCGTTCAGGTCACCATAGCTCAAGGTGGAGCCCTCAAAGATCAGCGCCGCGGCGTCGGGGGTCTTGGCGGCCTGCGCCTCAAAGGCCTGATGAATACAAGCGGGCGCGACAGGGGTTTCGGTCTGGTTGCGCCGCACCAGCAGATCGTCGCGCTCAGCCTCGGGCAGGATGTCCAGATCCGCAATCCGGCTGTCAGGATCTGACATCAACATATGAGCGTAACGATCTGTAACTATATCAAATTCCGGCTCAGAAATTCGCGTCGGATCGCCAATCAGCGCGCCCCCGTCAGCCGACAGGCTCAGCGCTGCGCCAGGCACGGGATCGGCCCCGGCCGAGATCGCAAAGGCGGGGCATTGCCGACCTTTCCACCGCGGCATCCGGGCAATCAGATCGGCAGCAAACGGCCCCTTGATCTGCGCCAGGGCGATGTCATCGTCCAGGCCCGCGCCCAACGCCGCTTGGGTCACGGTGGTATCGGCCATCACGGGCACCCAGGGACTGAGATGACCGCGACCGTCGCCCTCGATGCCGAGCGCAACGGTCCCCGCACCCATCCGGGCGGCCAAAGCGGCAAACCAAGCGCGTGCATCTTTCGCAGTCATGCCCTGCGGCAGCTTGAGCTTGTGGTGCAGGTCAACCGGTGCATTGGCCGGCGTGAATGCAGGGTCTTGGGCGGCCATGCCGGCAAGGCGGGCGCGCCAGAAAGGATCGGACCTGGCCGCGCGCGCCAGGGCATTGGACAGCGCCTCATCGATGCGCGGCGCGGGCAGAACCATGCCCGCGTCGAGAATGGTCGTGGCGTCGAACGCGCGACCGTCGGCGGTGGCCAGATCCGACAGCCGAACGGCCCCGTCGCCCGTTTTAACCACGATACCGTGCTCTGAGACCCGCAAAACCGTACCCGGCGCGGCCTGGCCATCGGCCGGCTGCGCCGCACCGACCAGCGCCAGACCCGGCCCGGTTTCGAATTTCGCCCGCAGCAGAGGGTTCCAGTAATCACCATGATCCATTGCACGAACAACGCGCAATATAGAGTTGGTATCTTGAGAGAAATCCAGAATACCAAAATGATCAGGGCGTTGATCGCGCGCGAAATAGCTGCGCTGATCCAGATCCTGGGGCACCCCGGTCGCATCGCCGGTTGCAAGCGCCTCGATAACCTCTGGAAAACTCTCCAGCCCGGCGGCAAAGCATTTCGTGTTCAGCGACAGCGCGGTTTCCTCGGGCACGATGTCAAACACCCTCTGCGCCAGGATATTGCCTTCATCAATACCGCCCTCGATCCGGTGCCAGGTGACGCCATGGCTTGGCTCATCGTTCAGGATCGCCCAGACCGGCGCGTTGAGCCCCGCATAACGCGGCAGCGGACCGTCATGGAAATTGACGGCGCCCTTGCCCGCCCGCGCCAGCACCACATCCGGAATAATCTCAAGATTTGCGATCGAGAGCAGCCAGTCAACCTCCAGCCCCTGAAACCGATCGACCAGACCCGCGCCGGGCGCGATGCGCGCGATGCCCGCCGCCTCCGCCCAGGTCTGAAATTCGGCATGGCGGGTGACGATGGCGCGGATCTCGTGGCCTGCCTCGCGTAGCATGCGGGCGCAGTTTAGCGCCAGCGTGTCATGGCCGATGATCAGGGCGGAAAACGCGGACATGTCTCAAACTCCATTCACAGGGGTGGTCTCGGGCCGTGTGCCCCGGTCCGGGCGCGCCCGCAGCCCCAGATCGTGCATCAAGAGATCGCGCAGAAAACGCGGCGGGTCGGCGCGGGCGCGGCCTGTCAAGGCACAGCGAAGGCGGTGCAGCCCTCCTCCCGCCAGATGCGCAAGCGTCGCCATGATGGCATAGGGCTTCCCGTGGGTTTTCACGAAATAATGCCGGCGCGAGGCAAACCAGTAGCCCGGAACCGCGCGCCATTCCTTCATTCCCGTGGACGCGGACCCAATATGCGTGACGGAACTTTCCCGCACAAAATCAGTTCTGTATCCGGCGATATTCGCGCGATGGCAGAGATCTGTTTCCTCGAAATAGAGGAAAAAGCTCTCATCAAAAAGGCCGATCTCCTCCAGCACATCCATGCGCATCATCAGGCTGGCACCCGCCAGCCAATCGACGGTCGCGGTGGCCTCGGGAATGGGCACCGGCACGGCGCGATGGCCAAGCCAGCGGCTGACCGGCCCGAGCCGCGCGGCCCCCTCGAACTCGCTGGCGATCGAGGGAAAGCGAAAGCTCGTCAGATGCGGATCGCCCTCGGGGCCGTGGATATAGCTGCCCGCGAACCCGGTATCGGGGTTGGTCTGAAGATGGGAGACCAGCGCCCCGATCGCACCGGCATCGGGAAAGGCATCGGAGTTCAGGATATAGACGTAATCGGGGCGCGCGCTGCCCTTCAGACCGGCCCGGATGCCGACATTGTTGCCCGCGCCAAAGCCGCCATTCCGGCCCGATTGCAGCACGCGCACCCGGCTCCAGCCCTGCTCTGCCACATGCGCCTGCATCGCCTCGAAAGATCCGTCCTGGCTGTCATTATCGACCAGGATGATCTCTCCGGTGATGCCCGCCATCTCGCGCAGGGCGGCGGCAGCGGCGCAGAGCGTCATCTCGGCGGTGCGCCAGTTCAGGATCACGGTCAACAGGCGGGGGTCATTCGGCGGCATGGCACCCCTCCCAGGCTTGCGCGACCGCCTCGGCGCGATCGGCGGCCTCGATCACGCGGCGCATCCGGGCCGCCAGCACGCGCACATTGGGCTCCAGCACCATGCTGTCATGATCACCGGGCACTTCGAAAACCTGCAAGGCCGGGGCCCATTCGGTCCAGTCATTGTCGGGCGTGACATAGGCGCGTTCGGAATTGATCAGGCGGTCCTTGGCGACCTGCCATTTGCCCGTCAGCGGCGGGCGGAACAGGGCCATGGGGCCGGCCCAGGGGGTGAGCGTGTAAGAGGCGACGGCCTCAAGAAACGCGGCCTCGATCGCAGCATTATGAAACTGCGGGCTATCGGATGCGGCATCGGCACGCGCCCGGCGTTTGACGAATTCCCACCTGATACGTCGTGCAAGCCATTGGAACGGATAGGCAAACCCACCGCGTTTCAATTCGGCCATCTGAATGGCGATGCGGTCGGTGCGGCTCAGCGCCCGGCGCTGCGGCAAAGGCGTGTCGAGCAGGACAAGCGCGGCCACCTCCTCGCCGGCTTCGGTCAGCTGGCGCGCCATTTCATAGGCGGTGATGCCGCCGCCCGAGAACCCGCCCAGCATATAGGGCCCGTGCGGCTGGATCTGGCGCAGCTCGGCGATGTAGTCGCGCGCCGCCGCCTTGATCGAGCGATGCGGCGGGGCGTCGCCAAAGAGTCCGCGCGCCTGCAACCCGTAAAACGGCCGGTCGGTGCCCAGAAGATGGGCCAGATGACGCAGGTTCAGCACATTGCCGAACATGCCCGCCACCAGGAAAAACGGCGTGCGCGGCCCGCCCTCGCCCTGATGCATCGGCACCAGATGGGTGAAGCGGCGGGCGGGATGCTCCTCGAGCGCTTGCGCGCTCTCCTCGCCGGTTTCGGTCGCGGCCCCGCTGGCGGCGATCAACCCGGCGCATTGGCGGATGGTCGGGGCCTCGAACAGCACCGAGATCGGGAAATCCAGCCCCCATGTCTTGCGGATCATCGCGAAAAGCCGCACCGCGATCAGGGAATGGCCGCCGAGGTCAAAGAAACTGTCCTCTGCGCCGACCTGGCCCACGCCAAGAAGATCACGCCAGAACCCGGCCAGCTTTTCCTCGATCTCGCCCTCGGGCGCGACAAAGGCGCTGTCGAGTTCGGGGCGCTCGAACTGGGCTTGCGCGCTGGTGACGGTGCTCTCCTGCCCGGCCTGCCGGATCAGCGCATCGAGGGGCAGCGAGGTGATCACCACCTGCGACAGATCTGATGCCAGCGCGCGCAGGAAGGCCTCGGCCCCTTCCTCGGGCCGGATGCCTTGCGCGATATTGTGGCGCAGGCGTTCCTCGGCGGGCGAAAGCGGGCGCCGGGCGTCAGATTCAGTGGCGGCGGCGGCAGGGGCGGCGGCAAAGGCGATATCGCCCGCCATCCGGCGCAGGGTAAAGCCGGTGATCTCGACGCAGACGGTGCCATCGGGGGCGGCCAGCGTGATGTCGAAACTTGCGGTTTGATGATCGGCGCGATTGTCGCCCGCGTTGCGGATATGAGAGACAACTTCGCCCGGCAAGGCGTTGAATATCTTGATGGATACGTAATTAACCGGCACCCAGAGCGTGGCCGGGTCATAGCCCGAAATCAAGCCCATCGCCCAACCCGTTGCCATGTCCATCAGGCCGGGATGCAGCGCCATATCGGTGGCCTCCGGCAGCGCCAGCCGCCCCAGGCCTTCACCGTCGCCAAGCCGCGTTTCGCGCAACACGCGCCAGTTCGGGCCAAAGCGCAGATGCGCCTCTTGCGGGGATGTCAGCGCGGCACCGTCCGCCGCACCGTCCGCCGCACGGACCGGCGCACCCATCCGCGCCTGGATGGCGGCAATATCCAGCCGCGCGGGGGCGGTTTGCGGCAAAAGGCTGATCTCGGCCTCGGCATTGATTTCCCACCCCCCGCCGCCGGTGCGCGCCTCGACCGTGAAGCCATAGCCCCGGTCATTGCGCGGCAGGCTCAGGCGCAACTCCGTCGCGGCCCCGTCGGGTGTGCGCAGGGGGCGCAGAAACCACAGATCGCGGATCTCGAACGGATAAGGCTCCCCCTGCCCCTGCAGGGCCTCGGCCGCCAGTTCCAGATAGCCGGTGCCAGGCAACAGGGCGTCGCCCGCGGCGGTGCGGTGATGATCGAGAACCCAGCGTTCGGCAGGCATCCAGTTGGCGCTGAAGCGGCGATTGCCGTCGCGATCGAACCCGGCCGCATCCAGCAGCGGCAGATCGACGGCCACAGGCGGCGGCGGCTCGGCCACGCGGGCCTGCATCGCCTCGGCGGCCATGCCGACGCCCGACCAGACGCCCCAATCGATCGCCAGAACCCGGGTTTTGCCGCCGCTGCGCGATTTGGCATAGGCGTTGAGGTACTCGTTGGCGGCAACGTAATCGACCTGCCCGGCGGGGGCGGTGGCGGTCGAGCTGGAAGAAAACAGCACCATCCAGTCCAGGCTGCCATCGGGAAACAACCGGTCCAGCACCTGGGTGCCGTGGATCTTTGGGGTAAAGACATCCTCGATGCCAAGTGGCGATTTGGTCAGGATCGGCGCATCGTCGATCACGCCCGCGCCATGGACGACGCCGTGGATGTCGCCAAACCGGGCGCGCGCCTCGGCCAGCGCGGCGCGCATCTCCTCGATATTGGCGCTGTCGGCGGCCAGGGTCATGACCTCGCCACCGGCGGCCTCAAGGCGTTCAACCGTGCGGATGCGGGCGGCGGTGCGGTCGGCGGGGCCGGCATTGGCCAGCTCGATCGGCCAGCGCGCGCGCGGCGGCAGGGGCGTGCGGGACAACAGGATGATGCGGGCATTGGCGCAGGCAATCAGTGCCTCGGCAACCGCCGCCCCGATACCGCCAAAGCCGCCGGTGACCAGAACCGTGGGCCGCTCGCGCAGGTCCAGCGCCCCGGCCTGCGGCAGAGCGACCGGGCGATAGGTGGCCAGATAACGCTTGCCGCCCCGGATGGCGGCAACATGGCTCTCGGCAGGGCTGAGCAGTTCTTCCAGCACGGCCGCAGGGTCGGGCCGGTCCAGATCCAGCACCGCAGAGGTCACACCCGGGAATTCGCGCGGGATCACGCGGGCCGGGCCCATGATGGTGGATTTTTCGGGATGCGGCAGCGGCTCATCGCGGATCTGCATCGCCCCGGTGGTGAAAATGTCGATATGGAGCGGCCCGGCATCTTCCTCGGCCCAGGCCTGCGCCAGATAAAACAGGCTCCAGAACCCCTGTTCCTGACAGCGGTGGAAAAAGCTGGATCCGGGGCGGTGGCCCTGCCCTTCGGTGACCTGCCAGAAATGCCCGATGCGGGTGGGCAAAGCGCCATTGGCCGCGAGATCGCGGATCAGCTGGTCATAGCCCTCGCGCCCGCGTTCGGGGGCCAGGTGATAGCCGCCTTCGCTGCGGGCAAAGGCATCGCCGGGGCGCACCATCGTGACCGTATGACCGGCGGCTTTCAGGCGCGCGGCGGTGGCCTCGGCCAGCCCGGTCTCATCGGCAAAGAGGAGCCAGGTTTCGCGGGGCACCGCGCGCAGATCGCCGGTCACATCGACCTCGCAGGGCGCATAGGCGGGCTGCCAGGCGGGCCGCCAACCCCAACGGTCGGGATCCTCCTCGCGCATCAGCCAGGCGTCATCGGTTTCTGCCGGTTGGCCCGGTTCGATGAAATAGCGGCTGCGCTGAAAGGCATAGGTCGGCAGGGGCACGCGGTTGCGCCGCGCCTCGCCCCAATACTGATCCCAGTCGAATGTGCCGCCCACCGCCCAGATTCGCCCCAACATGGCCAGGAAATAAGCGTCGTCGGGCGTGTCGTCATCGGCGTGGCGCAGGGTCGGGATGACATGGCCTGCCTCGACACCCGGGTGCCCACCGGCCAGCGAGGAGAGCGCCTTGCCCGGCCCCACCTCCAGATAGACCCGGCCCGGCGTTTCGGCCAGCGTCGCCAGCCCGTCGGCAAAGCGGATCGTGCCGCGCAGGTGATCCACCCAATAGGCGGGATCGGTGGCCTCGGCATCGGTCATGAAACCGCCGGTGATGTTCGAGATCAAGGGCACCTTTGGCGGGTTGAGCGTGACCCCGCGCAGGTAATCACCAAAACGCCCGAGGATCGGGTCGAGCATCCGGCTATGGGCCGCGATGTCGATGGCGATACGCTGGCAATCGATATCCGCGTCCTTGAGCCGGGCGGCGAGCGCATCGAGCGCCGCATCCGGGCCAGAGGCCACCGACATCGCGGGCCCGTTCACCACGGCAAGATCCAGATCCGCGCCCAGATAGGGGGTGAGCGCCTCGGCCGACAGCGCCACCGACAGCATGCCGCCGGCGGGCACCTCATCCATCAGGGTGCCGCGCAGATGCACCAGACCGATGCAATCCTCGAAACTCATCACTCCGGCCAGGCAGGCGGCGGTGTTTTCGCCCATGGAATGGCCAATCAGCGCCCGGGGCACCACGCCCCAGGACATCCAAAGCTGCGCCAGCGCGTATTCCACGATCATGATCAGGGGCAGCTGGACCGAGGGCCTCCTCAGCCGCTCGGCGGCCTCCTCGGCTTCTCCCGCCTCCGGCAACCAGACCGCGCGGATGTCGAAATCGAGCAGTGGCTCAAGGATCGCAAGCCCCTTGTCCATCCAATCGGCAAAGACCGGCTCGGTCTCGTAAAGATCGCGCGCCATGCCGGCATATTGCGCGCCGCCGCCGGGGAACATGAAGGTGATCTCGGGGGCATCGAGCGCGCTATGCGTGAACACGCGGCGCGGGTCGTTTTGCTCCAGCGCCTCGGCGGCCTCGGCGTGACTGGCCGCCACCACCACGCGGCGGCGGTCAAAGCCATGGCGCCCGGCGTGCAGGGTCCAGGCGATATCGGCCAGATCCTGGCCCGGATTGGCGCGCAGATGGGCGGCCAGGTTGGCGGCATTGCCCTCGAGCGCCGATTTGCTGCGCGCCGACAGGGTAAAGAGCTGAAACGGCCAGTCCGACGGCTCGGACGGCGCGCGGGCGGGGGCCTGTTCCAGCACCATATGCGCATTGGTGCCGCCCACGCCGAGCGAGTTCACCCCCGCGCGCGGCGGATGGTCGGTTTCGGGCCAATCGGTCAGCCGGTCATTGACGAAAAAGGGCGAGCTCTCGAAATCGATGGCGGGGTTTGGTTTCTCAAAGCCCAGCGATGGCGGGATCTGCCCATGATAGAGCGCCAGTGCCGTCTTGATCAGGCTGGCGGATCCGGCGGCGGTATCGAGATGGCCGATATTGGTTTTCACGCTGCCGATGCGGCAGAAATCGCGGGCATCGGTGGTCCGGCGAAAGGCATCGCTCAGCGCCGCAACCTCGATCGGGTCGCCCAGATAGGTGCCGGTGCCGTGGCATTCAACATAATCGATGGTGTCCGCCGGCGTGCCCGCCACGGCCTGCGCCTCGGCAATCGCTTCGGCCTGTCCACCGACCGAAGGGGCCAGATAGCCCGCCTTGTCGGCCCCGTCATTATTGATGGCCGAGCCCTTGATGATGGCCCAGATGTGATCGCCGTCACGCAGCGCATCCTCGGCCCGGCGCAGCACCACGCAAGCGGCGCCCGAGCCAAAGACAGTGCCCTCGGCGCGGTGGTCAAACGCGTGGCATTGCCCGTCGGGCGACAGGATCTCGCCTTCCTTGAACAGGTATCCACGCGCATGCGGCAGCTCGATGGTCACGCCACCGGCCAGCGCCATGTCGCATTCGCCCATCAAGAGCGCCTGGGCCGCGTAATGCGTGGCCACCAGCGAGGTGGAACAGGCGGTCTGCAGGTTGATCGAGGGGCCCCTGAGGTCAAACACATGGCTTACCCGCGTGGTCATGAAATCCTTGTCATTGCCGGTATGGCGCAGCAGGAACATGCCGGTCTGATCGACCAGATCGGGGTTGGAGCAGATGTTGAAATAGAAATAGCTGCCCATGCCGCAGCCGGCATAAACGCCGATGGGGCCGGGAAATTTCGAGGGCGGATGACCGGCCTGTTCCATCGCCTCCCAGGCGACCTCCAGAAACTGGCGGTGCTGCGGGTCCATGATGGCGGCCTCTTTCGGGGAAAAGCCAAAGAACTCGGCGTCGAACCGGTCGAACCCGTCCAGGGGCGCGGCAAAGGGCACGTAATCGGGCCGGTCAATCAGATGCGGGGCCTCGCCCGCGGCCAGCAACGCCTGACGCGATTGGCGCATGATCGAGGACACGCCCGCGGCAAGGTTGCGCCAATAGGCATCGACATCCGCCGATCCCGGCAGATGCGCGGCCATTCCGACAATGGCAATATCGTTTTCTCCGATGCGTGTATCGGTCACTGCTCGGCTCATTGCAGGGTTATCCAAATATCATCCCCAACTCTTATACGCGCAAACTGACCATCTTTCGTGGTGATTTTAGGGCAAAGCTGTGAATAGAGGCGGATTTCAGGGTGCCGTTTCGGCCCAGAGCCGCCGCCCCGGCACCGGGGCCTGAAACAGGCGCAAAGGAGGCCGATCGCCACCTTTCCTTCGCAAACGAATCTTCTATGGTGGGGCCAACGCAAGAAGGATCGCCCCCGAACATGCCCAATGACGACGCCGACACCATCGCCTATGGCCGCCTGATGCATCGCGCAATGCGGGGCCTCATTCAGACGGTTTTGCAGGATGTGGCCGATCGTGGCCTGCCCGGCGAGCATCATTTTTTCGTCAGCTTCGACACGCGCCATCCGGATGTCGATATCGCGCCCTGGCTGCGCGACCGCTATCCCGAGGAAATGACCATCGTGATCCAGAACTGGTTCGACGGGCTCAGCGTCGATGACGAGGGATTTTCCATCACGCTGAATTTCGGCGACAGCCCCGAACCGTTGCGCATCCCGTTCGACGCGATCCAGACCTTTGTCGACCCCTCTGTCGAGTTTGGCCTGCGGTTTGAAACCCAGGACAGCGAAGATCCCGACGATGAGCCGCCCGAGGATGAGGGCCCCGAAGAGGATCATCACGATGCCGAAGTGGTCAGTCTGGACACGTTCCGCCGGACCCATTAAGCGGCGCTAGAGAATTCCAAATTCGAAAGATTTACGGCTCATGTCAGGCGATCTCGGCGTCTTTTTCGGTCAATTGTTCAAAAAACCCGGTCAGGTGGTGGCGCTGGCCCCGTCGTCGCGCGCGCTGGCCGCCGAGATGGCCGCGACGCTTGAACCCGGCGCAGGTCCGGTGATCGAGCTTGGGGCCGGCACCGGCCGCATCACCCAAGCCATCATCGACCGGGGCATTGCCGCCGATCAGATCCACGCCATCGAGATGAACCCGGTCTTTTGCGAAGATCTGCGGGCCGGGTTTCCCGGGCTCAATGTCCATCAATGTTCGGCCACCGAAGTGGGCACGCTCGATGTGACGGGCGCGCAGGCGGTGGTCTCGGGCCTGCCGCTTTTGTCGATGCCCCTGCCGGTGCAGGAGGCGATCCTGAGCGGCAGTTTCGCCCAGATCGGCCCCGAAGGCCGCTACATCCAGTTCACCTATGGCCCGAAGCCGCCGGTCAAACAGCAATTGCGCGCGGGCATGGGCCTGAGCTGGACCAAAAGCCGCAAGATCTGGGGCAATCTGCCGCCCGCGCGCGTCTACCGGTTTTCGATGCCGGGGCAGGATGGAACTCCGCTCGCCTAGAAAGACGCCAGAGGGGGCCTTGCACCGCCGACCAGGCAACACCACGTTGACGGAAACCGATCTGCGACGAGGCATGCATGGACGCTGAATTCTGGCACGAAAGATGGCGGGAAAACCGCATCGGATTTCACCAACCCGCGCCAAACGCGATGCTGGTCGACCATATCGGCGCGCTTGGGCTGGCCGCCGGGGCCCGCATCTTTCTGCCGCTCTGCGGCAAGACCCGCGATATCGGCTGGCTTCTGTCGCAGGGCTACCGGGTGGCCGGGGCCGAGCTGAGCAGGCTTGCGGTTGATCAGTTGTTCGAGGATCTCGGCCTGACGCCCGAGATCACGGGAATGGGCGCACTCGCGCGTTTTCACGCCCCCGGTATCGACATCTTCGCCGGAGATATCTTTGCGCTCGATGCCGAGGGGCTGGGCCCGGTCGATGCCAGCTATGACCGCGCCGCGCTGGTGGCGCTGCCTCCTGATATGCGGGCCCGCTACGGTGCCCACATGGCCCGGATCACCGGCGGGGCCCCGCAATTCGTGATCTGTTTCGACTATGATCAAAGCCTCATGTCCGGCCCGCCGTTTTCGATCGATGCCGCCGAAATTGCCCGCGTCTACGGCCCGCATTACGGATTGACCGACCTGGCCCACGCGCCCGTATCCGGCGGGCTCAAGGGCATCTGCCCGGCCACCGAACGGGTCTGGCTCTTGCGCTGAGACCTGCGGCCAATAGCGCTAACACCGGCCGCCCGGATTGCCCCGGCCCCCCGCCCCCCTTATAGCCATGCCAAACACCGATAACCTGCCGGAGGCCCGCCCGATGACCGCAACCCGCACCGAAACCGACAGCTTCGGCCCGCTCGACGTCCCGTCCGACAAATATTGGGGCGCGCAGACGCAGCGTTCGATCATGAACTTCCCGATCGGGTGGGAGCGTCAGCCCATCGCCATCGTGCGCGCATTGGGCGTCATCAAACGCGCCTGCGCCGAGGCCAACAAGGCGTCGGGCAAGCTCGACCCCACCCGCGCCGATGCCATCATCCAGGCCGCGCAGGAGGTCATCGACGGCAAGTTCGACGATAATTTCCCGCTGGTCGTCTGGCAGACCGGGTCGGGCACGCAATCGAACATGAATTCCAACGAGGTCATCGCCAACCGCGCCATCGAGATCCTGGGCGGCGAGATCGGATCGAAAGACCCGGTCCACCCCAATGACCATTGCAATATGGGGCAATCCTCCAACGACACCTTCCCCACCGCGATGCATGTCGCCACAGCCATGTCTGTGCGTGATGTGCTGCTGCCGGGGTTGGAGAAACTGGCTGCGGGTCTGGAGAGTAAATCGCGCGAATTCAAGGACATCATCAAGATCGGCCGCACCCATACGCAGGATGCCACGCCGCTGACGCTCGGCCAGGAATTTTCCGGCTACGCGCATCAGATCCGGCAAGGCATCGCCCGTGTCCACGCCTGCCTGCCCGGCATCTACGAAACGGCGCAGGGTGGCACCGCCGTGGGCACCGGCCTCAATACCGCGCCGGGGTGGGACACCACCGTTGCCGCCAATATGGCCAGGATCACCGGCCTGCCCTTTGTCACCGCGCCCAACAAATTCGAGGCGCTGGCCGCCCATGATGCGATGGTGTTCCTCTCGGGCGCGCTCGCGACCATTGCGGGTAGCTGCTACAAGATCGCCAATGACATCCGGTTTCTTGGTTCCGGGCCGCGCTCGGGTCTGGGCGAATTGATCCTGCCGGAAAACGAGCCCGGATCCTCGATCATGCCGGGCAAGGTCAACCCCACCCAGGCCGAGGCGCTGACACAGGTGGCAGCCCACGTCATGGGCAATGACGCGGCGATCAAATTCGCGGGCAGCCAGGGCCATTTCGAGCTCAATGTCTATAACCCGATGATGAGCTACAACCTGCTGCAATCGATCCAGCTTCTGGGCGATGCGACGGCCAGCTTCACCGAGCGCATGCTGATGGGCATCGAGGCCAACGAACCGCGCATCGACAAGTTGATGAAGGAGAGCCTGATGCTGGTGACGGCGCTGGCCCCGACCATCGGCTATGACAACGCCACCAAAGTGGCCAAGACCGCGCATAAGAACGGCACCACGCTGAAGCAGGAGGCCATCGCGCTCGGGCTGGTCGATGAGGCGACATTCGATGCCGTGGTGCGCCCCGAAGACATGATCGGGCCCCGGTAAATGGCCGCGCCGGTGAATCTGAACCGGGCGCGCAAGGAAAAGGTGCGGGCCGAAAAAATGGCCCGCGCCGATGAGAATGCCGCCAAATTCGGGCGGACGAAATCCGAGAAATCGCTGGATGCGGCGCGGCGCGACAAGGCGGTGCGGGATCTCGATGCGGCCCGGCGCGACAAACCATGACCGCGCGGCCCGTCAAACGCTCGCTGACCCTGCGCGGCCATCGCACCTCGGTTTCGCTGGAGGAGGAATTCTGGCAGGAGTTTCGCGCCATCGCCGCCGAAAAATCACTGTCAGTCAATGAACTGGCGGCCGTCATTGATGCGGATCGCGGGGTCGAGAGCGGCCTCGCCTCGGCCCTGCGCGTCTATATTCTGCAGCAGATCAAAGCGCGGCAAAGGCCTGTTTCTGACGCGCCGTCCAAGTGACGCGGATCTCGTATCCGGTCTCGCCCGCCGTCTCTTCCTCAACCACGCCTTGCTCAAAGAGCCACGCCCGTTTGCGCCCTTCCGAATAAGGGACGAGCAAGGTGGCCGGCAGGCGCGGTGGCGACAGCGCCCCGGATATGGCCTGCAACAGCGCGGGCACACCCGCCCCGGTCAGCGCCGAGAGCGTCAGCACCGTGTCGCGCCGGTCGGCAATGGCCTGCATCTCGGCGCGCGCCTCGGGGGTCAGCAGGTCGGTCTTGTTCCACAATTCCAGTTGCGGGGTCTCGGCGCTCACGCCCAGATCGGTCAGGATGGCGGCGACATCGGCGGCCTGCGCCTCGGTATCGGCATGGGCCACGTCGCGGACATGGATAATCAGATCGGCATCCAGAACCTCCTCCAGCGTGGCGCGGAACGCGGCCACCAGCTGGGTCGGCAGATCCGAGATGAAGCCCACCGTATCGGACAGGATGATTTCGGTGCCATCGGGCAAGTCGACCGAGCGCATGGTCGGGTCGAGCGTGGCAAAGAGCATGTCCTTGACCATCACCTCCGCCCCCGTGAGGCGGTTGAACAGCGTCGATTTTCCGGCATTGGTATAGCCCACCAGCGCCACCACCGGAAACGGCACCTTGGCGCGCGCGGCCCGGTGCAGGCTGCGGGTTTTCACCACTTTCTGCAACTGGCGGCGGATGCGGTTGATGGCGTCGTCGATGGCGCGCCGGTCGGCCTCGATCTGGGTTTCGCCGGGGCCGCCGACAAAGCCAAGCCCGCCACGCTGACGCTCAAGGTGGGTCCAGGCGCGCACCAGCCGGGTGCGTTGATAGGAGAGCGCGGCCAGCTCGACCTGCAACACGCCCTCACGGGTGCGGGCGCGATCGGCAAAGATCTCCAGGATCAGCCCGGTGCGATCCAGGATCTTGACGTCCCATTCCTTTTCCAGATTGCGCTGCTGCACCGGCGATACGGGCCCGTCGATCAGCACCAGTTCCGCGTCGACAGCTGCAATCCGCGCCTTCAGCTCGGCGATCTTGCCCTTGCCGAACAAAAGCCCCGGCTGCGCCTTGGGCAGGCCCACGGTTTCGGCCCCCACGACCTCAAGATCGGGCAACGCCGCGGCCAGCGCCACGGCCTCCTCCAATGCAGGGGCGGCGGGTCTGCGGTTGCGGTCGGATCGGATATCGGGGTGCAGAACAAAGGCGCGGGTCGGGCGCGGGGCCTCTGGATCGGCAGGGTCGGTCGTGCTCACTCTTCCCCGTCATAGAGGTTGATGGGTTGCGCCGGCATCACCGTCGAAATCGCGTGTTTATAGACCAGCTGCGATTGCCCGTCGCGGCGCAACAGAACGCAGAAATTATCAAACCACGTAATCACACCCTGCAATTTCACGCCATTGATCAAAAACACCGTCACCGGAACCTTGGTCTTGCGAACATGGTTCAGGAATGCGTCCTGCAAATTCTGCTTGGTTTCCGCCATTTGTCACATGCCCTGTCATTGTGCCGCCCTTGTTTTTCGGGCCGGTAATATACTCACCTGTCGAGTATGGGGGCGTTTGCGCCGGATTTCCACCCCGATTCCAGCGGTTTGCCGAAACCGCCCGGCGCGCGGCGGCGGGTTTCGGCCTAGACGCGCCAATAGGACGGGTTCAAAAGCGCGATCAGAACCAGCGTTTCCAGCCGCCCGACAATCATCGCGGCGGCCAGAATGGCTTTGGCCGGTTCGCTCAGCGCGGCGTAGACGATCGGCTCGCCCGCCCCGTATGTTGCCAGCGGCCCGGTGGTCGACAGCGCCGAGACCGACAGAACCAGCGCCGCCTCGAACTCCACGCCCACCACCGCCAGCGCCAGCATGCTCGCCGCCATCGACAGGATGAACAGCATAAAGAAAACCCAGGCGATATAAGCCCCCTGGCGGCGAATGCGGCGGCCCAATTGCCCGCCCGAGGCCACTGAATGCGGGTGGATCAGCTTCGACATCTCGCGCAGCCCGTGCTTGTAAAGCGCATAGACCCGCAGCAATTTTATGCCACCCGCCGTGGTTGCCACACCCCCCCCCATCAGCGCCAGCCCGATCAGCACCAGCCCCGGCGTCGGCAGGCCCGACCAGCTGCGCGAGGCCCCCCAGTAATCCGAAACGAACCCGGTCGTCGTGGCAAAGGACATGGCGGTGAAAAAGCTGCCCCACAGTGCCGCCAGCGCGTCGGTCCCGCTGCCCGGATCGGCCAGGTCCAGCGCGCCGATCCAGTGGCGCAGGAACAACAACGTGGTCAGCGTCACGGTGACATAAAGCGCCAGCCGCAATTCGCGGTCCTGCCCCAGAACGCGCAAAAGGGCCGCATCAGGGCGCCGGTTAAAGCTGTGGCGGCTAATCGCAAAGACCAGAAAGATCAGGATAAAGGCCTCGGACAGAATGCCACCCTGCGTTCCGGCAAGCCCGTCATCGGGGCTGATGCCGGATGTCGCCATGGTCGACATCGCATGAATGACAGCAGCAAGATCCGCCTCACCGGCCAGAACCTGAAGCAGCCACAAACTGCCTGTCAGGCCAACATAGACCGGGGCCAGGTGGCGCATGGTGCGGCGCAGCCTCTCGCCGGGATTGGCCCCCTGCATCGGAGCCCGTGACAAGGCCGCAGCCCCGACCTGCGCTTCGGCGGCGACCTCGAACCCACCCAAAGAGAGCGGGGCCATCACGGCCGCGGCCGTGACCCAGACCAAGAACCCGCCCAACCAACCCACCAGCCCGCGCCACAGATGCACCGCAGGCGACAGCCGGTCAGGATCAAACACCGTCGCCCCGGTTGTCGTGAGGGCCGAAACCATCTCGAAATAGGCGTTGAAAAAGGTCGTATTGCCGACCGCATCCATCACCGGCACCGCCAATACCACAGGCAAGAGCGCATAGGCCGCGATCAGGCCCAGCAGCAGCGGCCGGGCCGAGGTCGCCGGCGGGCCGGCCTGTGTGGCCAGCCCCAGCAGCATGGCCAGCACCAGAAAAAACAAAGCCGCATAGAGAAAGGCACGCCCGGTTGCATGATCGCCCGTCACCATGGCCATCGCCGCCGGAATCAACATGGCCAGCGCCGCGATGCCGATCAGGGCAACCAGGAACGGCAATCTGGCGATAAATCCCCTCATGGCTCAGAAAAAATCAACCGAAACCCTGAGCAGGGCCTCAACCTCGGACACGTCCTTGACCAGGGCAAAGATCACCACCGCATCGCCTTCTTCGATCCGGGTCGATCCGGTGGGGCGCACCACAGTGTCGCCCTTGCGCACCGCCCCCACCAGCGCGCCTTCGGGGAAATCCACATCGCGGATCGCCTTGCCGGCAATCGGCGAGGTCGACAGCACCTGCGCCTCTATCACCTCGGCCTCGGCATCGCCGATGGAATAGACGCCGCGCACCCGGCCATGGCGGATATGGCGCAGGATCGAGCTGACGGTCGAGGCGCGCGGATTGACGTAAGCGTCGATATCCAGCGCCTCCATCATCGGCATCATGGTCGGGTCATTGACCAGCGCGATGGCCATTTTGGCCCCCAATGCCTTGGCCCGGACCGAGGCCAGAAGGTTGGTCTTGTCATCGCTTGTCACGCTCAATACCGCATCGGCGCGTTCGATCCCCGCCTCGCGCAGGATCTCGATATCAAGCCCGTCGCCATGCAGAACAATCGTGCGCCCGAGCGCATCGGCCGAGGTTTCGGCGATGGTGCGGTTCATCTCGATCATGCGGGCGCGGATGCGGGTGGTGCCCTGTTCCAGTTCCTGGGCCACCGCCAGCCCGACATTGCCGCCACCGATGATCACCACCCGTTCGGGCAGGGCCGAGGGCTTGCCAAAGATCTCAAGCGTGCGCGCGGTGTCGCTTTCATGGGTAAAGACATAGATCTGATCCTCGGCGAAAAGCTGATCGCCGGGTTCGGGGGCAAAAAGGCTGCCCTCGCGGCGCACGCCCACGACAATGGCGCGCAGGGTCGAGAAAAGTTCCGAGAGCTGTTTCAGCGGCGTATTCAGGACCGGACAATCAGAATCCAGCCGAATGCCCAGAAGCCGCGCCTCGCCGCCCAGGAAATCCTCGGTGTCGAAGGTCGCGGGCGAGAGCAGCCGCCGCAGCGCGGCGCGCGCCACCTCGCGTTCGGGGCTGATCACCACATCAATGGGCAGATGTTCGCGGCGGTAGAGATCGGAATAGATCGCGGTCAGATAGCTCTGCGCGCGCAATCGCGCGATCTTGCGCGGCACCGAAAAGATCGAATGTGCCACCTGGCAGGTGACCATGTTGACCTCATCGGAAAAAGTCGCGGCAATCACCATATCGGCATCGCGCGCCCCGGCGCGTTCCAGCACGTCCGGATAGCTGGCAAAGCCGGTGATGCCCTGCACATCCAGCGTATCGGTTGCCCGGCGCACCAGATCGGGCTGGTTGTCGACCACCGTCACGTCGTTGTTTTCGCCGGAAAGATGGCGGGCGATTTGCCAACCCACCTGACCCGCCCCGCAAATGATGACCTTCATCCGCCTTTGCCCCACGCTGGTGACCGGACCGTCCGGCCGGGGCGTTCTGCATGGCAGAGACCGGTGCAGAGGTCAATTGCGCGCCTCTTGCCCTGACGGGCCGCCCCGTGGTTTGATGCCCATCGGGTCCATCGCTCTTAACCCGGGAGGCGCTATTCATGCCACGCCCCGCCCTGATGCTGACGGCGCTATTGGCTTTGTCGGCCTGTCGCTTTGATACCTATTACGCCGAAGGGGTCTCGATTGCCGCGCGTGACCGCGATCAGGCGCAATGCCAGGCCGAGGCACGCCGCGACCTGCCCGTTCAGTTGATCACGCGCTACACCCCGCGCCAGTTTCACCCCGGTATCCGGCAATGCGACGCCGCCGGAACCTGCACCGTTTCGCCCCCCTATTGGACCGGCGGGCAGCCCTACAGCGTCGATCTGAACGAAGAGGCCCGCGCCGGGGCTGAAACCGCCTGCATGGCCGCGCGCGGCTATACTCAGATTTCCCTGCCCGCCTGCCCGCAGGGCACCGCCGTTGCCGCCAGCACGACCATGGCCGCACTGGGCACCGAGACCTGCCTGCTCAACCGCCAGAACGGCGCGCTTGTGGTGACGCCCTAGCTCTCCTGGCTTTCCTCGACCTGGGCCACGCGGGCCCCGGATTTGTTGGTGGTCACGACGCCGAGCGATTTCAGCTTGCGATGCAACGCGCTGCGCTCCATGCCGACGAAATTGGCGGTGCGGCTGATATTGCCGCCAAACCGGTTGATCTGCGCCATCAGGTATTGCCGTTCAAACAGTTCGCGGGCCTCGCGCAGCGGCAGCGTGGTCAGACCCGTCGACAGCGCCACATCCTCGTCGCTGGCCGCCGCAGATTGGCCCGGCAGGTCGCGCGCCTCGATCGGGCCGGCACCGTCGCCCAGGATCAGCACCCGTTCGATCACATTGCGCAGCTCGCGGATATTGCCCGGCCAGCGCATGGTTTGCAGCATCGCCTCGGCATCCTCGCCCAACGAGCGCAGCGGCAGCCCCTGATCGGCGTTGAACCGGGCGATGAAATGACGGGCCAGTTCCGGGATATCCTCGCGGCGTTCCTCAAGGCTGGGCACCTCGATGGGCACCACGTTCAGGCGGTGATAGAGCTCCTCGCGGAACCGGCCTTCGGCGATCTCGTCGGTCAGGTTGCGCGTGGTCGATGAAATGACCCGCAGATCGACCCGCACCTTGGCGGCCCCGCCCACGCGGGTGAAGCTCTGATCGACCAGCACCCGCAGGATCTTGGATTGCGTGCCAAGCGGCATATCGGCGACCTCGTCGAAAAAGATCACGCCGCCATGGGCCTGTTCCAGCAGGCCCTGTTCGACGCCGCGTTCGGCACTTTCGCGGCCAAACAGCACCTCTTCCATCTGTTCCGGCACGATCGAGGCCGAATTGACGGTGACAAAGGGCGCGTCGGCCCGGTTCGATTGCGCGTGGATATAGCGTGCCGAGATTTCCTTGCCCGCCCCCGCCCCACCCGTCAGCATCACCCGGCCATTGGATTTTGTGACCTTGTCGAGATGGCTTTTCAGCATCTTGAAGGCGGCACCTGCGCCGATCATGTCATCGGCACCGCCATCCTGGCGGCGCAGCGCCGAGTTTTCGCGGCGCAACCGGCTGAATTCCATCGCGCGGCGGATCACCACCAGCAATTGCTCGATATTGAAGGGTTTCTCGATGAAATCGAACGCGCCCTGCTTGATCGCGGCCACCGCGATCTCGATATTGCCATGGCCCGAAATGATCACCACCGGCACGCCGGGATTGTCGCGCTTGACGGCCGACAGGATGTCGATCCCGTCCATATTGCTGTCTTTCAGCCAGATATCGAGGATCATCATGCCCGGCGGCTCGCGGTTCAGTTCCGCCATGCAATCATCGGAATTGGCCGCCATGCGAGTGACAAAACCCTCATCCTCAAGGATATCGCAAATCAGCTCACGGATATCGCGTTCGTCATCGACAACCAGAATATCGGTCAATGTATTTCTCCTCCTTATACGGTCAGGCGCGGCAGGATGATCCGGGCCCGCGCACCCCGATGCGCGCCGTCGGCAAACGGCTCCGCATCCAGCAGGTCCAGCGACCCGCCATGTTCCTCGATGATTTTCTTGACGATCGGCAGGCCCAGACCGGTACCCTTGTCGCGGGTCGTCACATATGGCTCAAAGAGCTGCGACCGGTTCGGCGGCAGGCCCGTGCCATTGTCGCTGATGCTGATCTCGACCGTATCGGGGCCCGTCGTCATCGCGATGCGCAGCTCTGGCACATGATCCTCCGGTGCCCCTGTTTCCTGCAGTGTTTCAATGGCTTCGCCACCATTCTTGATCAAGTTGGTAAAGGCCTGCCCGATCATGGTGGCGTCGATTTCGGCGGGAACCGGCTGCTCGGGGATGTCGGTGACAAAGCGGATCCCGGGCTGACCGGCCATTTGCAGCGTGACGGCCTCTTGCAGCAATCTTGCGATATCCTCGGGCTGGCGCTCAGGCTCCGGCATCCGGGCGAATTTGGCAAATTCATCGACAATCCGGCGCAGATCATTGGTCTGGCGCACGATCACATCGGTCAATTGCCCCAGCTGCTCGGCGTCGACCTCCTCCAGCATCCTGCCGAATTTGCGCCGCACCCGCTCGGCCGACAGCTGAATGGGCGTCAGCGGGTTCTTGATCTCATGCGCAATGCGGCGCGCCACGTCGCCCCAGGCGGCCATGCGCTGTGCCGAAACCAGATCGGTCACATCGTCAAAGGCCACCACATAACCCTCCAGCGCGCCGGCCTCATCGCGGCGGATCGACATCCGCACCAGCAGACTTTCCTGGGTACCGCCACGAGTGATCTTGATCTCTTGCTGCAGGTCGACGGCCCCGCGTTCGCGAAGCCTGGCAAAAAGGGCGGCAAATTCGGGCACCGCAACCGCCAGCGTCAACCCGTGATCGCGCGCCTCGACCAGATCCAGCAGCGCCATCGCCGAGCGGTTCATGAAATCGACCCGCCCCCGCGCATCCAACCCGATCACGCCCGAGGTGACCGAGGTCAACACGCTGTCGAACTGGCGGCGGCGGGTCTCGGTCTGGTTATGCTGCTCGACCAGGGCGTCGCGCTGCCCCTTCAATTGCCGGGTCATCTGATTGAACAGCCGCCCCAGCATGGCGATCTCATCTTCACCAGGCTCTTCGGGCACGCGCACATCCAGATCGCCGATGCCGACCCGCTGCGCCGCGCCGGCCAGCCGCCCCACGGGCCGCGACAGGCGTTCGGCAAACCACAGCCCAAACCAGATCGCCGCCAGGATAAGGATGATGGCAAAGCCCAGATAGATCAGCCCGAACTGAAAGAGGAACTGCCCCCGTTCGCTTTCCAGTTGCCGGTAAAGCACCACGGTTTCCTGCGTCTCATCCAGCAGGGTGATGATCTGGCCATCCACCTCGCGGCTGACATAGAGATAGCGGTCGGCAAAGGCATCCAGCCGAAACAGCGCGCGAAATTCATTGGCCGCGCGATCCTCGATCAACACCAGCTCACCGGCCGTGGCGCGGGTCAGATCCTCCTCCGATGGACGTTCGAAATCAAACAGATAGCTGCGCTCGCCGCGGGCCCGGATCTCGCCGGTTCCATCGATTACGAAAGCCTCGCGCAGCCCGCGCTGGATCGCCTGCTGCCCCTGGCTCAACAATTGCCGCAGATCGCCATCGGCCAGAAACGGTGTGGCACGCCGGTTCAGATTGAGAAACCCGGCCAAAGCGCGCGCATCCGATGACAGACCGACGCGGTTCTCCTCTTCATAAGCATTGGCCGCCTCAAGCGAATGGCCAAGCGCGCTGCGTACCCGGTCCGAAAACCAGCCCTCCAGCCCCATATTCACCGTCACCGTGGCAAAAACAGCCACCAGAATGGTGGGCAACAGCGCGACCAGAGCAAAGAGCCCGGTCAATCGCAGGTGCAGGCGCGATCCCGCCGACCGGGCCCGGCGCGCCGCCACCATCCGGGCCACGCGGTAAAGAACCAGCGCCGCGACGACCAAAATATAGATCATATCGGCCAGCAGAATCAGACGCAGCGCCGGAGATACCGTCGCCGCCGCCAATGGCCCCATGACAAGAAACGTCGCCACAGCCAGAACCGGCCCCAAAAGGACCAGCCCGAAGGTTCCCGCCGTGCGCCATTTTCGGCGCAATCTCAACGACATCAGCCGCATCAGTGGGGAAATTACATCACTCTGCGCAGGGTTATCCACCCTTTCAGCCTCACCATATGGGGCGAAGAATCGCCCAAACCGCCAAACCTAGCGGCACGCGCCCCGACTGTCGCAAGTGGGCAACGCACCTGTTGCGGTTTTACATCAACTTGCGGCGGCGTGTCACGTGAATATCCAGCTCGGTGAGCTTCTTGCGCAACGTATTGCGGTTGATGCCCAGCAACTCGGCGCATTTGGCCTGATTGCCGCCGGTCGCGTCCAGCGCGATCTCGATCAGCGGCGTCTCGACCTCGCGCAGGATACGCGGGTAGAGCCCCGGCGGCGGCAACACGCCGCCATGCAGGTCGAAATACCGTTTCAGGTGGCGCGCCACCGATGCGTTCAACCCCTCGCCCTCGCCATGGGCGGGGCGGGTGGCGGGTTGGTTGCCCAGAACCGCCTCGACCTCGGACGCGCCGATCACCTCGCCGGCGCTGGTCACCACCAGGCGGCGCAGGGTGTTTTCCAGCTGCCGCACATTGCCGGGCCAGGTATAGGCGCGGATCATATCGAGCGCCGCCGGGGCCAGACGGCGCGCCGCCAAACCATCGCGTTCGGCCCGGGCCAGAAAGTGATCCGCCAACAGCGCCACATCCTCGACCCGGTCGCGCAAGGGCGGCACCGCCAGAACCACACCGCCGAACCGGTAATAAAGATCCTGCCGGAAACTGCCCGCCTCCATGCGCTCGGTCAGATCGGCCTGACTGGTGGCCAATATGCGCGGGGCCTCGGGGCCCAGCCCGTCCAGCATGCGCACCACGCGGGCCTGCGCCGCATCGCTGAGATCGCCCGCCTCATCAAACAGGATCGCCCCGTCGCGGGCGCGCGCCAAGAGCTGCGCGGGGCCCTCCGCATCCTCGAAATCCGCCGCCGATGCCACCACGAAGGGCAGATTTCGCCGGTCCGAGAAATCGTGGATGGCGCGCGCGATCAGGCTTTTGCCGGTGCCGCTTTCGCCGGTGATCAGCACCGCCAGATCGGTATTCATCACACGCGCCACCAGCCGGTAGAGCGCCTGCATATTGGCCGCCCGCCCGACCAGAGGCAGCGCGTCATCATCGCCCACCGGCGCGCGGGCCGGAGCCGCCGGCACCCGGCGCTTGATCTCCAGCGCGCGGGCGGCGCGTTTCATCAGATCGGGCAGATCGAAGGGCTTGGGCAGGTAATCGTACGCGTCTTTCTCGGTGGCCTGAATCGCGGTCACGATGGTGTTCTGCGCCGAGATGATGATGACCGGCAGCCCGGGCCGTTCTGCGGTGATTTTCGGCAATGTTTCCAGCCCGTTGCCGTCGGGCATCATGACATCCGAGATAACCAGGTCGCCCTTGCCCTCCTCGACCCATCGCATCAGGGTAACAAGGCTGGCGGTGGCATGCACCTTGCAGCCCGCCCGCGTCAGCGCCTGGGTCAGAACGGTGCGGATTGTGCGGTCGTCATCTGCGACCAGAACGGTGCCATCCATCTAGGAATTTCCTTTTTCTGCGACAGGCAGGGAGATACGGAACACGGTGCGCCCCGGCGTGCTGTCCACGGCGATCCAGCCCTCGTGATCGGCAATGATTTTCGACACCAGCGCCAGCCCCAGCCCGGTGCCGTTGTCGCGGCCCGACACGAAAGGCTCGAATATATTGGCGGCGATATCGGGCGGCAGGCCGGGGCCGTCATCGATGATCTCCACCTGCAAGGGCAGCGCCGCCTGGCTGCCATCGTCCCGGCGCAGTTTCAGACCGGCCTCGTAGAAACTGCGCAGCCGGATGGTGCCGCCGGGCCGGCCTGCCTCGGCGGCGTTTTTCAACAGGTTCAGGACCACCTGCAACAGCTGATCGGGATCGGCCAGGGTCAACGGCAGCGAGGGATCGTAATCCTCGACAAAGCGCATATGCGCGCCAAACCCCACCGCCGCCGAGCGGCGCGCCCGGTCCAGCACGTCATGCAGATTGACCGCGACGCGGGCGGGCGGCGAGACATCGCCAAAGGCCTCGACCTGGTCGAGCAGCGTCACGATGCGCCGGGTTTCCTCGACAATGAGCGCCGCCAGATCCAGATCCTCACCGCTCAGCGACATCGAGATCAACTGCGCCGCCCCGGTAATGCCCGCCAGCGGGTTCTTGATCTCATGGGCCAGCATCTCGGCCATGCCGATGGCCGATTTGGCCGCCGTTTTCGAGGGCTGCCCGCGATCGAGCCGCCCCGTCAGCGACCGCGTTTCCATCAGTATCAGCACATGATCGGCCTCGGCCAGGGGGGCCACCTGCACATCGCAGGTTACCGGTTTGCGCCCGGGCGCGCCGACATCGACCGCATTCAGGCTGAGGGCCGCGCGCCCTTCCCGGACGCGGGCCAGCGCCTCCTCAAGGGGGGCATCGATGAGGATCCGGTCGCGCAGGGGGGCCGCGTTCAAGGCCCGGGCCGAGGCGTTCAGAAACGCCTCGGCCGCCGGGTTCACATCGACGATCCGGTCGCGCCCGTCGATCAGAATGCCGGGGATCGGCAGGGACGCCCAGATGGCGGCGCTGAACCCGCTCATGCCACCGCCTCCTCTGCGAAGGCCCGGCCAATCAGGCCGATCACCTGCTGCGGGTCGGTCGCGGTCAAAACCTGTCGCCGCAGATCGGCGGGCGCGCCGTCCAGATACCAGCCCAGATGCTTGCGCGCGACGCGCAGGCCCAGATCGGCCCCGTAAAACCGCAGCATTGCCTCGTAATGCCCCAGAATCATCGCCGCCCGCGCGGGCCCCTGCGGGATCTCGGGCGCGGGCGCGCCAAACAGGTCATGCGCGATCTCGGCCAGCGCCCAGGGCGCGCCTTGCGCACCGCGCCCGACCATCACGCCATCGGCCCCCGAGAGGCGCATCGCATCGGCCGCCGACCCGCTGTCCAGAATATCGCCATTGGCAATCACCGGAATCGTGACCGCCTGCCGGACGGGCGCAATGGCGGACCAATCGGCCGACCCCTTGTAGAACTGGCACCGGGTGCGGCCATGCACCGTGATCATCCCGATCCCCGCATCCTCGGCCCGGCGCGCCAGTTCGGCGGCATTCAGGCTGGCCGCGTCCCATCCCAGCCGGGTTTTCAGCGTCACCGGCACATCGACCGCGCCCACCACCGCCCGGATCAGCTCCAGCGCATGATCGAGGTCGCGCATCAGCGCCGATCCCGACAGGCCGGTCGTCACCTTCTTGGCCGGGCAGCCCATGTTGATGTCGATGATTTCGGCCCCTCGCGCCTCGGCCAGTTCGGCGGCGCGCGCCATCCAATAGGCCTCGCGCCCGGCCAGCTGCACCGCCGTGCGCGCCTGCCCCAGGCCCAGCTCGGCCCGCGCCCGCACCGAGGGCTTGGCCTCGACCATCTCCTGGCTCGCCACCATTTCCGAGACCACCAGCCCGGCCCCGAACCCCGCCACCAGCGTGCGAAACGGCAGATCGGTGATTCCGGCCAGCGGGGCCAGAAAGACCGGCGGGTCGAGCACCCGGTCTGCCAATGAAATTGCCAAATGCCTAATCCTTGTGCAACTGCATCCGATTTACGGGAATACCGTGCAGGATGCAAAATTTTCGCCTGCGTGCCGGGCCGTTTTCAGAAACTGCCTAACAATTGTGCAACCCTGCCCCCCGATTGCACCGCGATTGTGCCGGTCCTGAAATCCCCCTATCACTTGGGCCCATGTCACCGACCGCCGACCATACCCCTTCCCTGCGCGCCGCCGCGATTATCGTTGCTGCGGGCCGTGGCACGCGCATGGGTGGCGATATCCCCAAGCAGTATCAGAGGCTTGGGGGGGAAGCGGTGCTGACCCGCACGATCCGCGCGCTGGCGGCGCAACCGCAGGTGGCCGAGATCATCGTGGTCCGCCACGCAGACGATACCGATCTTTTCACTGCCGCGCGCCCCGATCTGGACCTGCCGCTGCGCGACGTGCCGGGCGGCGAGACGCGCGCGGCATCGGTCCGGGCCGGGCTGGCGGCGGTCTCGCCCGGATTGGGCGCGGTGCTGATCCATGACGGGGCGCGGCCGCTGGTGAGCACCGATGTGATCGGCGCGGTGCTGGCGGCGCTGATGCGCGCACCGGCGGCGGCCCCGGGGCTGGCGGTGACCGATGCGCTCTGGCAGGGCGACGGGGCGGTCTCGGGCATCCTGCCGCGCGCGGGGCTCTACCGGGCGCAGACGCCGCAGGGCTTTCACCTGGATGCCATCCGCGCCGCCTATGACGCCCATCCCGAAGGCGGGGCTGACGATGTCGAGGTGGCGCTGGCGCATGGGCTGGACATTGCCATCACGCCGGGCGATGAGGACAACCTGAAACTGACCCGCCCCGGCGATTTCGCCCGCGCCGAGGCCATCCTGAGGGCCCGCGACATGATCGATATCCGCACCGGAAACGGGTTTGACGTGCATCGTTTCGGCCCCGGCGATCATGTCATGCTGGCCGGTATCGCGGTGCCGCATCACCGTGGGCTTCAGGGTCATTCCGATGCCGATGTCGGGCTGCACTCCGTCACCGACGCGATCTATGGCGCACTGGCGATGGGCGATATCGGCCAGCATTTTCCGCCCTCCGATCCGCAATGGAAAGGCGCGGCAAGCCATGTTTTCCTGACCCATGCCGTGGATCTGGCGGCGGCGCAGGGTTTTTCCATCACCCATGCCGACCTGACCCTGATCTGCGAGCGGCCAAAGATCGGGCCGCACGCGCCCGGGATGCGCCGCGAACTGGCGCGGCTTTTGCGCATTGATCCGGGCCGCGTGTCGGTCAAGGCCACGACCTCGGAACGGCTTGGATTTACCGGCCGCGAGGAAGGCATCGCAGCCCTTGCAACCGTCACATTGGTGAAATCATGACCCGCCTCATCACCACGTTTTTCTATGTCGGCCTCATCCGCCCCGCGCCGGGCACCTGGGGCACGCTGGCTGCCATCCCCGCCGCCTGGGCGCTGCATGCGTTGGGCGGGTTTTTCGCGCTCATGATCGGGACCATCCTGGTTGCCGGGCTTGGCTGGTGGGCCACCGCCGCCGAGATCACCGGCAGCGAGGATCAGGACCCCGGCGAGATCGTGATCGACGAGGTTCTGGGCATGTTCCTGGCGCTCTGGCCGGTCTCCTATGGCGCGGTTTTGGCCGGGGGCGGGCTCTTCACCCTCTGGCCCGGCGTTCTGACCGCGTTTCTGGCCTTTCGCGCCTTTGACATCCTGAAACCCGGACCCGTCGGCTGGGCCGACCGTCAACATGGCGCGACGGGCGTGATGGCCGATGATGCCATCGCCGGCGGGCTGGCCTCGCTTGTCGTGGTTCTGGCGGGTGTTCTCTATCACTTGGTGCTGATTTGAGCGCCGCAGGCGTTCTTGAGGCCCTGATCGGCCGGCACCAGATGCTGGCCACCGCCGAAAGCTGCACCGGCGGCATGATCTCGGCCGCCCTGACCGATGTGGCAGGCAGCTCGGCCGGGTTCGATCGCGGCTTTGTCACCTATTCCAACGCCGCCAAGCACGAGATGCTGGGTGTCTCGACGGCAACGCTGGTCCGGTTCGGAGCCGTTTCGGAGGAGGTCGCGGTCGAAATGGCCTCCGGTGCGCTGGCGCGCTCGGATGCAGATATCGCCATCGCGGTCACCGGCATCGCCGGGCCCGGCGGCAGCGACCAAAAACCCGAAGGCCGGGTCTGTTTCGCACTGGCAACCGCCACCGGCATACACGCCGAAACGGTGGATTTCGGGGCCATTGGCCGGGCCGGGGTGCGCCGCGCGACGGTTGATCATGCATTAGGCATGGTTCTGGCCGGGCTTTTACCAAGCTGACCGCAAACACGGCATCGCCGCCTGAAAGCTGCCCAAAAAACAGGCAGGCTGCAAACCCGCCCCGAAAAACGCCTGAAAATCACCCCGGGGTCTTTCTTCTGCTCACCGATCAGGCCTTGTCGCCGCAAAACCGTGCACAAGAAGAAAGGTCCAAGGGATATGAACGGAGCCGACACAGCCTGGATGATCGTCGCCACGGCGCTGGTCCTTTTCATGACATTGCCGGGGCTTGCCCTGTTTTACGGCGGTCTCGTCCGCGCGCGAAATGTGCTGAGCGTGTTCGTGCAATGCTATGCCATCGCCGCGCTGATGAGCATTCTCTGGCTCGCCCTGGGCTATTCCATCGCCTTTGGTCCCGGCGAGAGCGGCATCTGGGGCGGGCTTGGCCGCGTGTTCCTGATCGGGGTCGATGCCGAAACCCTGGCGGGCACCATCCCCGAAGTGCTGTTCTTTGCCTTCCAGATGACATTCGCCATCATCACCCCCGCCCTTATCATCGGGGCCTATGTGGAGCGTGTGGGCTTTGGCTTTGTGCTGCTTTTCTCGGGGCTGTGGATGCTCTTGGTCTATGCGCCCGTGGTCCATTGGGTCTGGGGCGGCGGGTTCCTGTCGGATGGCGGCATCTTCGGCGAGATCGGTGTGCGCGATTTCGCGGGCGGCATCGTGGTGCATGAAACCGCGGGCCTGTCGGCGCTGATCCTGGCCGTGTTCCTGGGCCCGCGCAAGAACCGCACCACACCGCCGCATAATCCCGGCTATGTGATGATCGGGGCGGCCATGCTCTGGGTCGGCTGGTTCGGCTTCAATGGCGGCTCGCAGCTGGCCGCCGATGGCGGCGCGGCGATGGCGCTGACGGTCACGCATATCTCGGCTGCCGCCGCATCTCTGACCTGGGGTCTGTGGGAAAAGTTCAAATACGGCACCGTCTCGATGGTGGGTGTGGTCACCGGCACCATCGCCGGGCTGGCCTCGATCACGCCGGCCTCGGGCTTTGTCGGTCCGGTTGCCGCGCTCTTTATCGGCTCGGTCGCGGGGATCCTGTGCCAGGAGGCGGTGACCTTCATCCGCAACAAGGTCAGAATCGACGACACGCTGGATGTCTTTGCCGTCCATGGCGTCGGCGGCATCTTCGGCATCCTGATGATCGCGGCGCTTGGGGCCGGGTCCTGGGCCGCGCAACTGGGCGGCCTGGCCATCGTGGGGGTCTTTACCTCGGTCGTCACCGTGGTCCTGATCGTCATCGTGCGCGCCATCACGCCGCTGCGGGTCGATCCCGAGACCGAGACCAACGGGCTGGATCTCGCGGTGCATGGCGAACGTGCCTATGACTGGACCAGCTGACCCCGCGGGTCAGGACGGCTTGGAAAGGGCCCGCGCCAGGGCCCTTTTTCATTGCCGCCTCGACACCGGGGCGGCGCAAACCCGGCCTCAGGTGCCCCCCGCATCGCCATAGAGCGCCTCGGCCCGTGCCTCGAACGCGCGCACGATCCGCAACATGGCCTCGTGGAAAAACAACCCCGCCGCCCCCTGCAAAATCCGGCTTCGAAACTCGAAATCGACATCGAACCGGATCTCGCAACCGCCCGCCGCCTCATGAAATTCCCAGTTGGAAATCATATGCTTGAACGGGCCGTCGATATATTCGGTCTCGATCCGGTATCGTTCGGGGTGAAACGTCACCCGGCTGGTGAATTTCTCGCGGAACATGCGAAACCCGATAACCAGATCGGCCAGCATCACCTCGCCATCTGCCACCGGCGTGACCGACCGCACCCGGGCCGCCGTGATCCAGGGGATAAATTCAGGATAGCGCGCCACATCGCCCACCAGATCATACATCTGCCCCGCGCCATATGGCAGCATTTTGGTTTCGGCATGTCTTGGCATCGGGTTTCGGGCCTTCCTCTGGGCGCCCCCCCATGTCATAAACTTGCCGGGGAAATCAAGGGACAAGGACGGGCAGGTCATGACGCAGAAACCTTATGTGGTCGACAAGATGATCTCGGCCAAGCGCATCGACGCCCGCATCGAAGAGCTTGCCCGCGAGATCGAGACCGCCTTCAAGGGCACCGATAAGCTGATTGTCGTGGGGCTGCTGCGCGGCTCCTTCGTCTTTATCGCCGATCTGGTGCGTGAATTGCACCTGCCGGTCGAGGTCGATTTTCTGGAGGCGTCATCCTATGGCGACACCATGGAATCAAGCCGCGAGGTGCGCATCCTCAAGGATCTGCGCGGCGAGATCCACGGGCGCGACGTGCTGGTGGTCGAAGATATCGTCGATACCGGGCACACGCTCAACCATGTCACCCATCTGTTGCAAAGCCGTTCACCCGCGCGGCTGATGACCATCGCTTTGCTCGACAAACCCACCCGGCGCGAGGTCGATATTCGCGCCACCTGGACGGGGTTCGAGATCCCCGATGAATTCGTCGTGGGCTATGGCATTGATTTCGCGCAGATGAACCGCTCGCTGCCCTATATCGGCAAGGTCCGGTTTCTGGAGGGCTGAGCGATGGGCCCCTTGGAGGATTTGCAGCAGGTGCGCGGCCGCGTCGCGCCGGCACAGGCAGCTGCGCGGGATCACCCCGTTCCTCAAGCGCATGAGGCGGCGGCCCGTGCCTTGCCGCAGGCCACCCGACCGTCGCGCGCCGCAGATTCGCGGGCGGTCGGTGCCGGTGTCCGCCGCAAGGCGGGCGCATCGCGCGGCTCAGAGGTAATCTGATCGGCTCAGCCCGTATTTCGCCATTTTCTCGTTCAATGTCCGGCGCGGCAGGCACAGCTCCTCCATCACATTGGCGATCGAGCCACGATGGCGGCGCATCGTATTGTCGATCAGCATGCGTTCAAAGGCCTCGACATATTCCTTCAACGGTTTGCCCTCGCCGACCTGGGCCTGGCTGACCTCCTCGCCCTCGCTCATCAAAAGCGACGCGATCGAGCCCGATCCGCGCCGTTGCTGCAGGATCGCGCGCTCGGCAATATTGATCAGCTGGCGCACATTGCCCGGCCAGGGGGCCTGCAAAAGCTGCGCCGCCTCCTGCGCCGTCACCTGTGGACTATCGGTGCCATATTCCTCGGCAAACTGTTCACCGAACCGGTTGAACAGCGTCAGGATATCCTCGCCGCGCGCCCGGAGCGGTGGCAGGTCGATCCGCATCGCCGCCAGCCGGTAGAACAGATCGGGGCGCAGGGCCGCCTCGCATCCGGTATCGGGTTCGGGCGCGTTACAGATCGCCACCACCCGCGTTTCGGCCGGGTTGCCCATATCGTTGATCAGCGTCAAAAGCCGCGCCTGCAAGGGCTGCGGCAAAGCCTCGACCCCTTCCAAGAGCAACGAGCCGCCCCGCGCCTGTTCCACCAGCGGCAGATCCTGCCCCTCGCCCACCGGGCCAAACAGCATCGCGCCAAGCGCGCTTTCCTCATGCGCGGCGCAGGCGACCGAGACCAGCGGTTTGCCGGCGCGCGGCCCCACGGCGTGCAATGCATGGGCCACCAGCGTCTTGCCGGTGCCGGTTTCACCGGTGATCAGCACATGGCCATCGGCCTGCCCCAGATCCAGGATATCCTCGCGCAGCCGCTCCATTACCGGCGATGATCCGATCAGCTTGCGCATCAAAACGGTCCCGTCCGACAGTTCCCGCCGCAACGCCCGGTTATCCAGCGTCAGCCGGCGGGTCTGTCCGGCGCGTTTGGCCAGCTCTGTCATGCGGTCGGGATTGAACGGCTTTTCGAGGAAATCATAGGCCCCGAGCCGCATCGCCTCAACCGCCATCGGCACATCGCCATGGCCGGTGATCATGATCACAGGCAATGCGCTGTCCATGCCCATCAGACGCTTCAGAAACGCCATCCCGTCCATGCCCGGCATCTTGATATCGGTCACCACGACACCGGAAAAATCCGGCCCGATCTGTTTCAGGGCCTCTTCGGCGCTGGCATAGGTCTCGGTCTCGAACCCGCTCAGCGCCAGCCATTGGCTGATCGACTGGCGCATGTCCTGCTCGTCATCAATGATCGCGATTCTCATATCGGTCCCCTTACCTGCTCACTCAGCCGCGGCGCTGCTTTGATCGGCGCGCGGCAACCGGATCTCGAACACCGCGCCGCCGCGTTCGCCATTGCGCGCCGTCAACCTGCCACCCAGATCCTTGACGATGCCCGACGAGATCGCCAGGCCAAGCCCGACACCATCGCCCGGTTGCTTTGTCGTGTAGAATGGCTCGAACAAAGCGTCCAGATCGTCAATCCCCCGGCCATTGTCGCGTACGGTCAAAACCACCTCGTCGCCCTGGGCAATGATCAGGTCCAGCTCGCGATGCGGCTCGGATTTCATCGCATCCAACGCATTGCGCAACAGGTTGATGATCACCTGTTCCAGCCGCAGCCGGTCGGCCATCACCATGACCGGGTTGCGCGGCATTGTCTGGGTGATCTCGACCGTCATCTGTCTGAGCTGCGGTTCCATCATCGACAATGAGGCCGAAAGCGAATTGCGCAGATCGACCTGGGCAAAGGCCTCGCCGCCCTTTCTGGCATAGGATTTCAGCTGCCGGGTGATGGCCCCCATCCGCTCCAGCAAATCGTCGATGCGCTGAAAGGACGACAGCGCCTCGTCGGGGCGTTTGCGTTGCAAAAGCAGCCGCGCGCCCGCGAGATAGGTTTTCATCGCCGCCAGTGGCTGGTTCAACTCATGGCTGACCGCCGCCGACATCTCACCCATCGCCGCCAGTTTCGAGCTTTGCGCCAGGCTCGCCTCGGCCTCTTCGAGGTTGCGCTCGGCCTTTTGGCGTTCGGCGATTTCCCGCTGCAGGCGCACATTGAGACGGCGAAGCTCCGCCGATTCCCTCTGAAAGAAAACCGATTGCGTCCGGGCCCGGCGGCTCAGCACGTAAAAGGCCCCCGCCAAAAGCAGGGCGAATCCCATGATCTCCAGCGCCAGAACACCGTTCACCCGCTCCCGCACCGAGGCGAAGGCAGTGAATGACACCAGCTGCCAGCCGCGAAACGGTATCCGGCTTTCCAGCCGCAGCGTCTGGTTACCGGAAAAGAACGGCCCCGGTGTGGCAAAGGCCCAATCGCCGGTGGCCTCGATCACGCGCTGAATGGCCGAGGGCGGCGATTGCAGCGCAAGCGCGGCGGCCTCCTCTTGGCCGCGCCAGCGCGGCTCGGTCGACAGGATGATGCGGCCTTCGGAATTGGCCACGAAAACCGCCTCTGACGTGCCGCGCCAGCGATCTTCCAGGCGGCCGAGATCGACCTTGACCAGGATGACGCCGAGCAACTGGTTATCGGCCTCGATGCGGCGCGCAAAGGTAAAGTTGAACGCGCCTGTTTCCAGCTCGGTGGTGGTAAAGATCGTGTCATTGGTGCGCAGGGCCTGCACGAAATAAGGCTCATTGCGCAGCAGCTCACCAATCTGCGCGCGATCGGTGGCGGCCACCACGCGCCCGTCACGCGTCAGCAGCATGATCGATTGCGCGCCAATCTCCTCACGGTAGGAAATCAACTGTTGCGAGGTCAGGCTGAAATCGCCCACCGACAGCGCCCGCGTCAAAGTCGGGTCGCGTGACAGCAAAAGCGGCACCACCGAATTGCGCTGCAATTCCGAGATGATCGAGCCCGAATATAGCGCCAGGCGCAGCTCGGCCCGGTTGCGGGTGCTTTCGGTAAAGCGTTCGGTCAGCCAGATATTGGACACCCAAACGACGACGCCCGCAATGGCCAGAAACAACACCATCAGGGCACGCAACATCCATGCGCGCCACCCATGTGTCATACGCAGGGTCGTCGGGGGGACGAAAGGCAGGTTCATGATGTAATGCTAGGGGCTTACCGCCCCCGGCTCAAGCCCGTCAGGCAGGAACCAGCGCCGAGGCCAACCCGTCGAACATCGCCTTGCCATCGGCCCCGCCATGCGCAGCCTCCACAACCCGTTCAGGATGCGGCATCATGCCAAGCACACGCCGGTTTTCCGACAGAATGCCCGCGATGCCATCAACCGCGCCATTGGGATTGCCGTGATAGCGAAAGGCGATGCGGTCCTGATCCTTGAGCGCGGCCAGACCGGCATCGTCAATGACGTAATTGCCGTCGTGATGGGCCAGCGGCACGGTGATCTCGGCCCCGGCATTATAGCCGCGGGTAAAGACACTGTCGGATGTCGTCACGCTCAGCGCCTGCATCCGGCAGATGAATTTCAGCCCGGCATTGCGCATCAAGGCCCCGGGCAGGAGCCCGGTTTCACACAGCACCTGAAACCCGTTGCAGATGCCAAGCGCATAGCCCCCCCGCGTCACATGCGCAGCGACCGCCCGCATGACAGGCGACTGCCCCGCGATGGCCCCGCAGCGCAGGTAATCGCCAAAGGAAAACCCGCCGGGAATGCCAACGATGTCAACGCCCTGCGGCAGATCCTGATCCTTGTGCCAGACCCTATCGACCTGAAACCCCGCCTGTTCGAATGCCACCGCCAGATCGCGGTCGCAATTCGAGCCGGGAAAGACGATGACGGCCGCTTTCATGCGCCCATCTCCACCCGGTAGCTTTCGATCACCGTGTTGGCCAGCAGCTTTTCGCACATCTCGGTCACCTCGGCCTGGGTGGTGCCATCGGCCAGATCCAGCTCGATCACCTTGCCCTGGCGGACGCCCCCGACCCCATCAAAACCAAGACTGCCGAGCGCGTGGCGCACGGCTTCGCCCTGCGGGTCCAGAACCCCCTGTTTCAGCATTACGGTCACTGTTGCACGCATCGCTGGCCTCTTCTTCTTTGTCCAAATACTCAAAATGACGCCCCATCAACCGGCGCGCCCGTCTCAGTTGATCAATGTCGGCTTCGTCACCGGCGCGTTGTTGGTGGGCAGAACGCCCAGACGCCGCGCCACCTCGGTATAGGCATCCGCCAGATCGCCCAGGTCGCGGCGGAACACATCCTTGTCCAGCTTGCGGCCGCTTTCGATATCCCACAGCCGACAGCTATCGGGGCTGATTTCATCAGCCACGATGAGACGCATGAAATCGCCGTCAAACACGCGCCCGATCTCGATCTTGAAATCAACCAGCCGGATGCCCACGCCCATCATCAGCCCGGACATGAAATCATTCACCCTGAGCGCCAGCGCCACGATGTCATCCAGATCCTGCTGGCTCGCCCAGCCAAAGGCGATGATATATTCCTCGGGGACCAGAGGATCGCCGAGATCGTCATTCTTGTAGGAAAACTCGATGATCGGGCGCGGCAATTGCATGCCCTCCTCCAGCCCCAGGCGCTTGGCCATGGATCCGGCGGCATAGTTGCGCACGATAACCTCCAGCGGGATGATCTCGACCGCGCGGATCAGTTGCTCGCGCATATTGAGGCGGCGGATGAAATGCGTCGGCACACCGATATTGTTCAACCCGGTCATGAAATATTCGGACAGCCGGTTGTTCAACACGCCCTTGCCCTCGATCACATCGCGTTTTTCGGCGTTGAAGGCGGTGGCGTCATCCTTGAAATACTGCACCAGGGTGCCCGGCTCGGGGCCTTCATACAAGACCTTGGCTTTGCCTTCATAGACCTTCTTGCGCCGTGCCATACTCTCTCCAGGAATGATTTGGGCGCGCCCTTGCGGTGCCACACCGTCACTTGGGCGCGCTATAGGCCAAAGCGCGCTGTGTCGCAAGGCGGATGGGCCGGTTTGCCTTGCAGCCGGGCCATATGGCGCGGTATCTGAAAGATAGAAGAGATGACCTGCCCCAAGGGAGACACCCAAAATGACCACATTCGATGACCGCGAAAACGCCTTTGAATCGAAATTTGCCCATGACGCCGAGATGCAGTTCAAGGCGGAGGCGCGGCGCAACAAGCTCCTGGGCCTCTGGGCCGCGGGCCTGTTGGGCAAAGCGGGCGACGATGCCAATGCCTATGCGGTCGAGGTGGTGAAATCCGATTTCGAAGAGGCCGGCCACGAGGACGTGGTGCGCAAGGTGGCCGGCGATCTGGGCGAGCGGGCCAGCGAAGATCAGATTCGCACAAAAATGGCCGAGCTTTTGATCGAGGCCAAGGGCCAGCTCATGGACGAGGCCTGATCGCAGCGCCAGCCCACTGACATGGCCGTCTTGGGGGATGCCTCGGACGGCTTTGTTTGGTGCCGCCCGGGTGCATGCGCATTCACACGCCGTTCATAATGATTATGCGCATTATGCGCTTGCCTCATGACGGCGGAAACATCACACCCGGGCGCGACCCTGCCCGCCCAAAAAGGACCGCGTGCCCATGTCCGATATCCTGTCCCGCCTGATGGAAACCCGCGACTGGCTGATGGCCGATGGCGCCACCGGCACGACGCTGTTCAATATGGGGCTCAGCTCGGGCGATTCGCCCGAGATCTGGAATGCCAATCACCCTGATCGCATCGCAGCACTCTACCAGGGTGCGGTCGACGCGGGCTCGGATATCTTCCTGACCAACAGCTTTGGCGGCACCGCCGCGCGACTGAAACTGCACGATGCCCAGAACCGGGTGTTCGAGCTCAACCGCGCCGCCGCCGAAATAGGCCGCGACGTGGCCGACAAGGCGGGCCGCGACGTGGTTGTTGCGGGCTCGATGGGCCCGACCGGCGAGATCATGGAGCCGATGGGCGCGCTGACCTATGCTGGCGCGGTCGAGATGTTCCACGAACAGGCCGAAGGCCTCAAGGCGGGCGGTGCCGACCTGCTCTGGGTCGAGACCATTTCAGCCGCCGAGGAATACAAGGCCGCCGCCGAGGCCGCGCATCTGGCCGGCATGCCCTGGGCCGGCACCATGAGCTTTGACACCGCCGGGCGCACCATGATGGGGCTGACTTCGTTCGAGATGGCCACGATGGTGGCCGGGCTCGACCATCCGCCGCTGGCCTTCGGGGCCAATTGCGGCGTCGGGGCCTCCGATCTGCTGCGCACCGTGCTTGGCTTTCGCGCCGCGGGCACCGAATTGCCGATCATCGCCAAGGGCAATGCCGGCATCCCGAAATATGTCGATGGCCACATTCACTACGATGGCACGCCCGAGCTGATGGCGCGCTACGCGGTTCTGGCGCGCGATTGCGGGGCCAGGATCATCGGCGGCTGCTGTGGCACCCAGGCCGAACATCTGCGCGCCATGCGCGACGCGCTGGAAACCACGCCGCGCGGCCCCGCCCCGACGCTGGATGCCATCACAGACGCGCTTGGCGGGTTTTCCTCCGATAGCGACGGCACCGACGACAACGCGCCGACCCGTACCCGCCAGAGCCGCCGCCGCGCGCGCAGCTAACGCCGGGCATGCGGTCAGAACAGGCTCAACTGATCGCCCGGGCGGGGTGGTACACGGAACAGATCGCATCTGAGCGGCGGCAAATCTCGGCTGAGACGGACCGCCCGCAGCACCCGGTTGAACCGTTGCTGCAGCATCTCGGCATAGATGCCCGTCCCGGTCATGCGGGTGCCGAAATCGCTGGCATAGTCCCTGCCGCCCTGCATCTCGCGCACCCGCGCCATCACGCGCGCCGCCCGGTCCGGCATATGCGTCTGCAACCAGTCGCGAAACAGCGGAGCCACCTCCAGCGGCAGACGCAGGGTGATCATGCTGGCCGCAGCCGCCCCCGCCGCGGCCCCGGCCTCAACGATCCGCTCGATCTCGAAATCGGTCAGCCCCGGAATGATCGGCGAGACCATCAGGCGCACCGGAATCCCTGCGCCGGCCATCCGTTCGATCACCTGCAGGCGGCGCGCGGGTGCCGGCACGCGCGGCTCCAGCCGCCGCGCCAGCCCGGCATCCAGCGTGGTCACCGATACGCCCACCTTGACCAGCCCGTCACCGGCCATCTCGGCCAGAATATCCAGGTCCCGCTCGATCAGCGTGCCCTTGGTGACAATACCTACCGGATGGCCAAATTCCCGCAGCACCTCCAGCACGCCGCGCATCACCCTCAGGTCGCGTTCCGCGGGCTGATAGGGGTCGGTATTGGTGCCGATCGCGATCGGGGCCACCCGGTAGGCGCGGCGCGAAAGCTCGGCCCGCAAAACCTCGGGGGCTTCGGGACGGGCCACCAGCCTGGTCTCGAAATCCAATCCCGGCGACAGCCCCAGATAGGCGTGGCTGGGTCTCGCGAAACAATAGATGCAGCCATGCTCACACCCCCGGAAAGGGTTGATAGAACGGTCAAATCCCAGATCGGGCGAGCGGTTTCGCGTGATCACACTGCGCGGCCGTTCCAGGCTGATCTCGGTGCGCAGGGCAGGATCGGCGTGGCTGGCGGGCCACCCGTCACCCTCCGCGACGGCCCGCAGCCGCTCGAACCGGTTGGCCGGGTTATACCCCGCCCCGCGCCCGCGTGCGTCGGGCCGCAATCTGGGGTCATCCTTGCGCATGCATCAATATGAAACAAATAGAGAACATTGACAAGCCAAGGTCGGAACCGACCGGAACCGCGTCGTTATCCGGCGCGTCATATCATCCGCACACGTCCAAAGATCATCTAATCACACCACCCCGCTGAGGTCAGGGAGCCTAAAGAAATGTCTGACGAAGATGAAATCATCCTGTCCGAGCTCGACGACGAAGAGCTTGTGCAGCAAATGTTCGACGACCTCTATGACGGGTTGAAGGAAGAGATCGAGGAAGGCGTCAATATCCTTCTCGAACGCGAATGGCCGCCCTACAGGGTGCTGACCGAGGCATTGGTTGGCGGAATGACCGTTGTGGGGCAGGATTTCCGCGATGGCATCCTCTTCGTTCCAGAAGTGCTGCTGGCGGCCAACGCGATGAAGGGCGGCATGGCGATCCTGAAACCGCTGCTGATCGCCACCGGCGCGCCGCGCGTCGGCAAGATGGTGATCGGCACGGTCAAGGGCGACATCCACGATATCGGCAAGAACTTGGTCTCGATGATGATGGAAGGCGCGGGCTTCGAGGTCGTCGATCTCGGGATCAACAACGCGGTCGAAAGCTATCTTGAGGCGCTGGAGGCCGAACAGCCCGACATTCTCGGCATGTCGGCGCTGCTGACCACGACCATGCCCTATATGAAGGTGGTGATCGACACGATGGTCGAACAGGGTATCCGCGAGGATTACATCGTTCTGGTCGGCGGCGCGCCGCTGAACGAGGAATTCGGCAAGGCCATCGGGGCCGACGCCTATTGCCGCGACGCCGCGGTTGCGGTGGAAACGGCCAAGGAATACGTCGCGCGCAAACACAATCAGATGGCCGCCGGGGCCTGAGCCACACCCGATTGCCTTGATCCGCCCGGTGGCCCGATAAAGCCGCCGGGCGGTTTCCGTTAATTCGCCATTAAGGTTAACGCGCCCCCTTCCCCCTTCTTCTTTGTCAAAAATACTCCGGGGGACGTCGCCAGAGGCGACGGGGGGCAGCGCCCCCGATCCGCTCTTGCCTTTCCACACCTCGCCCGATCATCTGCGACCATGCGAATCTATGCCATCGGTGACGTTCACGGCCAGCTGACCAAGCTGGAAATTGCGCTGGCGCTGATCGAGAACGACCGCGCGCAAACCGTTGATCAAAACGCGCCGTTGGTCCAGATAGGTGATCTGGTCGATCGTGGCCCACAAAGTGCCGCCACCATCGCGCGCCTGATTGACCTGACCCGCGCCGACAGCCGCATCACCGTGCTGCTCGGCAATCACGACAACATGTTTCTGCGCTTTATGCAGGCATCACCACAGCAGGACCCGCGCCTGCGCGCGGGCCTGACCTGGCTCAACCCGCGCCTCGGGGGCCAGGAGACGCTGGCGTCCTACGGCGTCAACATTTCCGCCCCCCTGCCCGAGATGCACGCCCAGGCGCGGGCGCTGGTCCCGCAGGAGCATCTTGATTTTCTGTCCGGTTTGCCGCTGAGCTTCGCACTAGACGACTGCCTCTTTGTCCATGCCGGCATCCGCCCCGGCGTGGCGCTGGACGATCAGGACCCCGAGGATCTCTACTGGATCCGCGATGAATTTCTTCTTGATCCGACCGATCATGGTCCCCTCATCGTGCATGGCCACACGCCGGTCGACCGGGTCGAGCATCACGGCAACCGGCTGGCCATCGACACCGGCGCGGCCTATGGCGGGCCATTATCCGCCGTAGCAATCGAGGGGCGGCGGGTCTGGTTGCTGACCCATTCGGGCCGTCAGGAGATCCTCCCCCATGCCGCCGCGTGATCTGATCCTCATCGCGCTGGTCATCCTGGCCTGGGGCAGCAATTTCACCGCGATGAAGCTGGCGCTGGAGGAGGTGCCGCCGTTTCTGTTCGTGGCGCTGCGTTTTGCCATCCTGCTGCCGCTGCTGGCGGTTCTGAAACGCCCCGCGATCGGCTGGGGCCGGATCATCGCCATAGGCCTCCTGATCAATATGGCGCAGTTTGCCTTTCTCTTCGCGGCCCTGCGCGCCGATGCCAGCGCCGGCCTGGCCTCGCTCCTTATTCAGATGCAGGCCCCGCTGACGATCCTGCTGTCGTTTCTGGTCTTTGGCGAGCGCGTGCGCCCATTGCAGGCTGCGGGCCTGCTTATCGCCCTGGCCGGGCTTGGCGTCTTTGCCAGCTCGGCCAGCGGCGCGCTCAGCAGTCTCGGCCTTGCGTTGATCCTGGCTGCTGCGCTGTCCTGGGCGCTTGGCAATCTGGTGCTGAAACGGGTGGGCCCGGTCAACACGCTGGCGCTTTTCATCTGGGCCAGCCTGGTGCCACCGTTGCCGATGCTGGGCCTGTCGGTCCTCTATGAATCGCCTGATCCCGTTGCGACCATAGCTGCCATGTCGGCGCAGGGCTGGATGGCGGTGATCTATGTGGCACTGGCCTCGACAGTTCTCGGCTATTCGATCTGGGGCGCGCTGCTGACCCGCCACCCGGCCGCATCGGTCACGCCCTTCGCAATGCTTGTCCCGGTCGTCGGCGTCGCCGTCGCGGCGGCCATTTTGGGCGAGCGGCTGACCCCGAGCGACATGGTCGGCGGGATCATCATTCTTGCCGGTCTTGCGTTGATGCAACTCCGGCCGGGGCGGTCGCGCTAGGTTTTATTGCATCGGGTCGGGGCCGTAGTCATTTTCGCCGCGCGTGCCCTGCAAAATGCCAAGCTCGACCAGCGCCCAGATGCCGACCACGCCCGAGGCCAACATCACCACCCGCGCGAGGAAACCGGGCATGAGCAGGCTTTCCCCCATGAACTGGACGCGCGAAAAACCGATGCCAAGCACGAACATCACATTATACAACAGCGACGGTCCCACAAAAATGATCAGCCACGGGTTGGCCGGTTTGTTGCGATCATGCAGGCGTCGCACCGACAGCCCGGCAAACAGCGCCAGCACCACCAGCGAGACGATCAGCTGGATCAGGCGCCCGAAAAACCCGTCTCCGAAGATAAACCCGACAATCAGCGCCGAAACCAGCGCGATCACAAACAGAATACCAATGCCGATCCACCAATCCTGACGCCCGATGCGCCCGTCAAATGTCGTAAAACGTTCCATAGTATGTCCTGTCCCAGAAATATGTTGGTAAACCTGCACAAAGCCTAGCATAGCGGCGGCATCTGTCAAAAAGAGCGTCGGTCACAGGCCGCGCCGCGTCGCTTGCCCCCTAGGCAAGATTGCGGCACTGCCCCATATTGTTGGGATGGAACGACGATTTCTCATCTTGATCGCAGGCGTCATCGCCGCGGGGTCCGGCACGGTGCTGGGTGCCGCGCTGCTGGCTCCGACTGTCGCGGGGGCTGCGCTGACGGCACCCCTGGCTCTGGTCGTGGCCCTCGCGCTTTTGCTGGCGCAACGCTGGCGGAAGGGCTGATCTTGGCCCGCCGCACCCCGATAGTCTCTGAAAAGGCGCGAACCGGCGATGCCGGGTTAACACGGCAGGGGCTGCCGGCATCAGGCCAGGGCCGGATGCTGCTGTTGGCCTGCGGCGCGCTGGCCCATGAGATCCTGGCGCTGAAACGGTTGAATGGCTGGGACCATCTCGACCTGCACTGCCTGCCCGCGATCCTGCATAACAGCCCCGAACAGATCCCCGATCGGGTCGAGGCCGCCGTCGAAAAGCACCGCGACGGGTATGACGATATCTTTGTCGTCTATGCCGATTGCGGCACCGGCGGGCAGCTTGAGGCGCGCTGTGACGCTCTGGGCGTGGCCATGATGCGCGGGCCGCATTGCTATTCGTTTTTCGAAGGCAACGATGCCTTTGCAGCCCATGACGATGAAATCACCGCCTTTTACCTGACCGATTTCCTGGTTCGTCAGTTCGATGCTTTCGTGACCAAGCCCCTGGGGCTCGACCGGCACCCGGACCTGCGCGATATGTATTTCGGCAATTACACGAAACTGATCTATCAGGCGCAAATCGACAGCCCGGAATTAGTAGAAAAAGCAAAGTCTTGCGCTGCGTTCTTGAACTTGGATTTCGAACTGCGCCGCACCGGCTATGGCGATCTGGCAACCGAGATCACGGCCGTCGCCCGCCGGGCCGCCACGACCTAGGCCGCCGTCGTTTCCCCGGCCAGAATGCGTATCCGCTCGACCATGGCGCGCAGCCCGTTCGAGCGTTGCGCCGACAGATGATCGTTAAGCCCGAGCCGCGCCAATTCGCCGCCGGCATCGACGCGCAGCACCTCGGCCACGCTGAGCCCGTTATAGAGGGCGGCCAGCACCGCGATCAGCCCGCGCACGATCATCGCGTCGCTTTCACCGCGAAACCGGAATATCGCACCCGCGCCCTGGCCCTCGATCTCGGGCATCAGCCAGACCTGAGAGGCGCAGCCATGGACCCTGGTGGCGGGCACGCGAAACGCCTCCTCCAGCGGCTCCATCGCCTTTCCCAGCTCGATCACATGGCGATACCGGTCCTCCCAATCGTCCAGGAATTCAAAGGTCTCGGCAATCTCCTCAAAGGCGTCGGTGGCCATGGCGCATTCTCCGTCATTCGCAAATCTAGGTAGGCTGCGCCGCCGCAAAGGTCCAGAGGCGCTTTTCTTCACGCGGGCAATGCGCTAGGCAATGAGGAACGGATGCGGAGAGCGTTGATGAAGTTTCGGATTTTGATCACCCTTTTGCTGGTGCTTGGCCTGGCCGGCTGCGCCTCGCGGCTGAACCCGGTAAACTGGTTCGGCGGTGACCGCGAACAGCGTGTCGCGGCGGTGGAAACCGTGGCAGAGACCGATGGCCGGTCGCTGGTGAGCGAAATCGTCAACCTCGATGTCGTGCCCAATTCAGGCGGGGCCGTGATCAGCGCCATCGGCCTGCCACCGCGGCAAGGCTATTGGGAGGCCGACCTGGTCGAGATCGGCCGCGAAAACGGTGAGCTTGTATTCGAATTTCGCGTCTTTCAGCCGGCCGATCCCGACACCCGCGTCAGCACGCAGAGATCGCGTGAGATTCTGGCCGGCACCGCCCTGTCGCGGTTTGACCTGGCCGGTATCCGGTCGATCACCGTGATCGGACAGCAGAACCGGCGCACGGTGCGGCGCCAGTAACCCGGCGTCACAGCGAAATGATCGTGACCTTCTGGCCCATGGCCGAAAGCGCGATCTGACCGTCGCAGAGCCTGAGCGCATCGGCCCCGAACACCTCATGGCGCCAGCCATGCGCCCAGAGCCCGTCACGCCCGCCACAGGCGATATCATCCAGATCCGCGCTTGAGGCGATCAGTTTTTGCGCCACGCCCGCCTCTTCGGCCTTGGCCTTGAGCAGCACCCGCAACAGATCGGCCAGCGCCGGGTTAAGCTGCGATTTATCCCGCAAGGCGGGGGCTTTGGGCATATCCTCGGGCGACACTTCGCTGCCGCGCTTGACGGCGGCCAAAATGGCCTCGGCGGCGTCGCCCTTGCGGCCCTCGCGTTGCAACAGCCGCGACTTGCCCAGATCCTGCACATTGCGCGGCTTGGTCGAGGCCAGTTCCATCAAGAGATCGTCCTTCATGATCCGGCTGCGCGGCACATTGCGGCTTTGCGCCGTTTCCTCGCGATAGCGCGCCAATTCCCGCAGGATGGCCAGGAACCGGCCAGAATTGGTGCGGGTTTTCAGCCGTTTCCAGGCGTGTTCCGGCTCGACCACATAGGCCTCACGATTGGTCAGGTTCTGCAGTTCCTCCTCGACCCAGGCGGTGCGCCCGGTGCGCGCAAGTTCGGCCGCGAGATATTCGTAGATCTGGCGCAGATGGGTGACGTCGGCCAGCGCATAAGTCTTCTGCGCATCCGAAAGCGGCCGGCGCGACCAATCGGTAAAACGCGAGGATTTATCGAGGCCCGCCTTGGCGATCTTGCGCACCAGCGTCTCATAGCCGACTTGTTCGCCAAAGCCGCACACCATGGCCGCGACCTGGGTGTCGAACATCGGGGTCGGCATCACGTCGCCATCGACATGGAAAATCTCAAGATCCTGCCGCGCGGCGTGGAACACCTTGACCACGCTTTCATTGCGAAAGAGGTCAAAGAGCGGATCCAGCGACATCGCCTCGGCCAGCGGATCGATCAAAACGGCATCGGCGTCATCGGTGCCGGGCAGCGCCAGCTGCACGAGGCAGAGCTGCGCGAAATAGGTGCGTTCGCGCAGAAACTCGGTATCGACGGTGACGTAAGGAACGTGGGCGGCGCGGGCGCAAAATTCGGCCAGCGCATCGGTGGTGGTGAGGGTCTTGGGCACGGGAAAGTCGGAACCTGTGTTTTGTTGGTGTTCTTGGGCAGCCCCTGGGTGTCGGCGGCCTGTAACCATACGTCATAGGCCAGCGGCGCGGGAATGAAAAGGGTTGCTCAGGCCGGCAGGGTCACGGGCGTCCTGTCGCCGCTGGCAAAGCGGCGCAAAACGGCCGGGTAAAGACAGTGTTCCTGCACCAGCACCCGCGCGGCCAGATCTTCGGCGCTGTCACCGGGCAGAACCGGCACCTCGGCCCGGCCCAGAATCGGGCCTTCATCCAGTTCAGCGGTGACTTCATGGACCGTGCAGCCATGCAGCCTGTCACCGGCCTCAAGTGCACGGGCATGGGTGTTGAGCCCGCGATATTTCGGCAGGAGCGAGGGGTGAATGTTCAGCATCCGGCCGGCATAGCGGGTTGTGAAACTGGCGGTCAGGACGCGCATGAACCCCGCAAGGCAGAGAATGTCGGGGCGGGCGGCATCAAGGGTGCGGGCAAGCTCCGCCTGAAACGCCTCACGGTCGCCCGCGAAGGGCCGGTGATCGACCACCGCCGTGGGGATACCGCGCGCGCGGGCTTTCTCCAGCCCCCCCGCATCGGCGGAATTGGCCAGCACCAGACAGGGCCGCGCCGGGTGATCGCCCACCATGCTGTCGACCAGCGCCACCATGTTGGAGCCACAGCCCGAAATCAGGATGGCCACCCGTTTGGTCACAAAAGCGAACCCCGATAGGTCAGATCGCCGCCAGCCCCGATCTGGCCGATGATATGGACCGTTTCGCCGCCATCGCGCAGGATCTGGGCGGCCTCCTCGGCACGTTCGGCGGGCACCACGGCAACCATGCCGATACCGGCATTGAAGGTTTTCAGAAGCTCCGCCTCGGCCATGCCGCCGGTCTCGGCCAGCCAGCGGAAAACCGGCGGCAGATCCCAGGCACCAAGGTCGATCTCGGCGCGCAGACCCTCGGGCAGCACGCGCGGCAGGTTTTCGGTCAGCCCGCCACCGGTGATATGGGCGAGCCCGTTGAGCGCGCCCGTCCGCAACGCGGCAAGCGTCGATGTCACGTAAAGCCGCGTCGGGGCCAAGAGCGCCGCGCCAAGCGTGCCGGGCCCAAAGGGGCATTCCGCCGCCCAGTCCAGCCCTGAGCGTTCGACGATCCGGCGCACCAGCGAATAACCGTTGGAATGCACCCCGTCCGAGGCCAGCCCCAGCAGCACATCGCCCGCCGCGATGTCGCGCGGCAGATGGCCCCCACGTTCCATCGCGCCGACGGCAAAACCGGCAAGGTCGAAATCGCCCTTGGCATACATGCCCGGCATTTCTGCGGTCTCGCCGCCGATAAGGGCCGCGCCCGAGCGTTTGCAACCCTCGGCGATGCCCTCGATGATCCGGGTGGCAGCCTCCAGCTCCAGCTTGCCGGTGGCGAAATAGTCGAGGAAAAACAGAGGCTCAGCCCCCTGGCAAATCAGATCGTTGACACACATCGCAACCAGGTCGATGCCGATCGTGTCATAGATCCCGGTATCGATCGCGATGCGCAGCTTGGTGCCGACCCCGTCGGTCGCGGCCACCAGAACCGGGTCGGAAAAGCCTGCATCCTTAAGGTCGAAAAGCGCGCCAAAGCCGCCAAGCCCGGCCATTACGCCGGAGCGCATCGTGGCCTTTGCGGCGGGCTTGATCCGTTCGACCAAAGCGTTGCCCGCGTCGATATCGACCCCCGCCCCGGCATAGGTCAGCCCATCGGTCTCTTGTGTCATGGCGCATGCTCCATCGCTGTCGCGCCCTGCTAACAGCGCGGGCCGGGCCTGTCCATAAGAGCGACGCGGCAAAAAGGCCGCATCGATGCGATGCCGCGACACCCCGATCCCGGCTTGACCCAGGTTGCCATCCTGTTATCCCTGCCGACCAGGCGGGCCTGTAGCTCAATTGGTTAGAGCAGAGCGCTCATAACGCTTTGGTTGCGGGTTCAAGTCCTGCCGGGCCTACCAACCGCCTCGCCTGTTAGCCTGCTCCCCGCATCGTGAACCAAATCCTCACGTTTATCGGTTATTCTGGACCCATGGCCCACCGATCAAACCCGGAGAGGTCCGATGCTACAGATCAAACTGTTTTGGTTTGCCATCCGCCAGCTTTCTTCCATGGGGCAATGGATGGCCGCCGCCGAATATGCCGGTGGCGAATTGAAGCGCCAGCGCGCGATGGCCCATAAGGCGCTCTATTTTCAGGCGATGGATGCGTTTCTTTATTCGCTGCGCGATCATCGCGACGCCTGACCGAAGGCCCCGATTTGACGGGTGAGAGACCACAAAGCGAACAGGTAAGTCGCCGTTACACACGGATATGTACGGCCTGCCCCCTGTCTGCACGCCATCGTGGAGTCGGAAAAACAGATCAGGTGATGCGACCCGAAGTCAAAGGTTTCAAAGTGGTGGACGATGCATCGGGCTTTGGGGGTTTCCCAGACCCGCATTAACGCGCCAGAACCAGATCGACGCGCAGCCCGCCCAATGCCTCGCTTTCGAGCAAACGCATGGTTCCGCCGTGGCCGCGCGCGATGTCATTGGCGATGGCAAGCCCCAGCCCCACACCGCTGCCGCGATCCTGGTTGCGGGCCCGGTCGAGCCGCGCGAAGGGCCGGATCGCCTCGGCCCGGTCTTCGGGCGCGATGCCCGGCCCGTCATCCTCGACCGAAAAGCGCAGCGTCCGATCCAACACCGTGACGCTCAACTGCGCGCGTGAACCATAGCGCAAGGCATTGCTCAGCAGGTTGGTCAAAGCCCGCCGCACGGCCTGCGGGCGTAGGGCAACCTCGGGGGCATGGGCCGGCAGCTTCAGGCTTACCTCCCCGCCCAACCGCGCCGCATCGCCGGCGGCGGCACGCGCGATCTGCAGCACATCGGCGGGTTCGGGATCATCAAGCGCATCGGCGCGCGCGAAATCCAGAAACGTTGTCAGCAGCGCCTCCATCTCGGCGACATCGCGCCTGAGATCGGGTGCCTCGGGCGCGTCCTCCATCATGCTCAGCCCCAGCTTCATCCGCGTCAGGGGCGTGCGCAGATCGTGGCTGACGCCTGATAGCATCATGGTGCGTTGTTCGATCTGGCGTTCGATACGTGCGCGCATGTCCAGAAAAGCGCGGCCAGCGGCCCGGACCTCAAGCGCGCCGGCGGGCTTGTAGGACACGACCCGGCCCTTCCCAAAGGCTTCGGCCGCGCGCGCCAGACGCCGAATCGGACGCAGCTGATTGCGCAGAAAGATATAGGCAACAGCCGTCATCAGGATGCCGGTGAAAATCATCAAAACAAAGAGCTGATGCGGGTTCGAGGCCGAAACACGGCGCCGGTCCAGTTCCACCACCATTGCCTGTCCCTGCCCTGCCTCGAGCCCCAGAAACACCCGCCGGTCGTTTTCGGCCAGGTCGATCCAGACCACCTCGGGCACCATTGCGTTGAGGGTCGCGACCATGACGCGGCCTGAAAAATCATACCAGCGCCGCCGCGCCGGGGCCTCGGCCAGCCAATCGGGGCTGCGCGCCGGATGCACGATCATGCCGAGCCCTTCGGCCAACGGCGTTGCGGCGGTCGGACCACCCTGGCCAAGCTCCTCCAGGACCACGTTCAGCTCATAGCCAAGCGCCGTCGTCAGCTGCCAGGTCACATCCTCGAAATGGCGTTGCAGAAAGGCAATCGACACGACAAGCTGCAAGGTGACGATAGGCACGATCAAGATCAGCGCGGCCCGGCCATAGAGCCCCCGCGGCAGACCTTTCTTGATCCAGTCCCATCCCATGACCCCATCTAACCCCGCCGCGTGCCGGGAGGAAAGAGCATATGCCAGCAATCGAGCTTGCACCGGGCCTGCGCCGCCTGACCGCGCCCAACCCGTCCCCGATGACATTGCACGGAACCAACAGTTTTCTGATCGGGCGGACCGACCTGGCCGTGATCGACCCCGGCCCGGCAAGCGACGCGCATCTTCAGGCGATTCTGACGGAGATCGGGCCGGGTCAGCGGATCAGTCATATTCTGGTAACCCATTCGCACCGGGATCACTCGCCGCTGGCGCGCACCCTGTCGCAAGCCACCGGGGCCCCAGTTCTGGCTGCCGGAGGCAGCGATTGGGGCCGGTCACCGGTGATGCAGGCGTTGGCCGATGCGGGCCAGATCGGCGGCGGGGAAGGCGTTGAGGAAGGCTTCGCCCCCGATCGGCAATTGGCCGATGGCGAGGTGATCTGTGCCGATGGCTGGCAGATCGAGGCGCTGCACACGCCCGGCCACATGGCCAACCATCTCAGTTTTGCCTGGGGCGGTGCCCTGTTTACCGGCGATCTGGTGATGGGCTGGTCGACCTCTTTGATTTCACCGCCCGACGGAGATCTCGGGGCGTTCCGGACCTCGCTCCGCCGCCTGATGACGCGGGCAGACTTGATCTATTACCCCGCCCATGGCGAGGCCATCTGTGACCCGCAGGCCCGCCTGGCCGAGCTGATGGCCCACCGTTGCGGGCGCGAGGCGCAGATCCTCACCGCGTTGAGCGATGGCCCGGCGACGCCAACCGCGCTGACCACACGCATCTATACCGAGATCCCGCCCAGGATGCGGCCGGTGGCGGAGCGCAACGTCCTGGCGCATCTCATTGATCTTACTGAGAGAAATATCGCAACCTCAGATGAGCCGCTGTCGGCGGCAGGGCTATTTCATCTGAAATGAGCGCCACGGCATTTTTTACCGGAAATCCTCTGGACGCCGCAAACCCGCCTTGCTATATCGGCGCTCAGTTCCGGCGTAGCTCAGCGGTAGAGCAGTTGACTGTTAATCAATTGGTCGTAGGTTCGATCCCTACCGCCGGAGCCAAAGATTTCAAGGACTTAGCGCTCGCCCGCTAAGTCCTTTTTCTTTCTGAGTACAGAATAGGTACAGAAAACACTGTCTGGATCGGTGTTTTCGGGCAATCGAAATCAAGCCAGCATTCAGTTCGCGGCCTCAAAACGCTTCTGGACCCACGCCGACACCCTGGATGAAAGCTTATCGGCAGGAGACACATGTACCAATTCCTGTATGCCAAATTCTTCCACAAGCCTGTTCAAGCTCATCATGAACTCGGCCTCCAGAACATCGTTCACCATTCTTGCTTCGTCGAAATCGACATTGCCGAATGATCCATCAACAATGAAGATTGCGTCAAATGATCGAAGATAGGACCGACAAAACTCCTTCGCTGAGGAGAACAGTTCTCGCAGTTCAGACGATGCAAGGTTACGACACTCGCCGTAAGCCAAGTAATCAAGCATCGTCCTGTCACACACAACATAGGTAGAATTCTGTGATGCACGTAGCTCAAGCACCAACTGCAAGCCAATTATCTCAAGATGCATATCTACGCCAAGGTCCCCAGCAGCAAGTCTTCGGCTTGAGCGAGCCGTGAGGTGCCCCTAGTTTCCTAGACACCTGCCTCGTTCAGTTTCCGCTGTCTGATTTCGAAGTCAACGGGCGACAGCATGCCGTTGTTCGTGTGCTTGCGTTTCGGGTTGTAGAACAGCTCGATGTA